>Ga0335072_10011610_pt1 | contig 12615 bp, 10 predicted proteins | sample Lox_Sample_21_FD_206725 | JGI IMG/M metagenome (GOLD analysis project Ga0335072, IMG submission 206725) | Soil microbial communities from Loxahatchee National Wildlife Refuge, Florida, United States - Lox_Sample_2.1 | ecosystem: Environmental > Terrestrial > Soil > Wetlands | place: USA...
GTGGACAGCGACCCCGAGTACAGGAAGACAGGGACCCAGGAGATGCCCATCGCGATCTCGTAGCTGATCACCTGCGCGGACGAGCGGAGCCCGCCAAGCAGCGCGTAGGGCGAGCTCGCTGACCAGCCGGCCAGCACGATGCCGTACACGCCGATCGAGCTCATCGCGAGCACCAGCAGCACGGCCACCGGGAGGTCGGCGAGCTGCAGCGGGGTCCGCACCCCGGCGATCGAGACCATGGGGCCCCACGGGATGATCGCGAAGCTGATGAACGCGGGGATCACCGAGATCGCCGGCGCGAGCCAGAACAGCAGCTTGTCCACGCCGCGCGGGACGATGTCCTCCTTCAGCGGCAGCTTGATGCCGTCCAGCAGCGACTGCAGCAGCCCGAACGGTCCGGCCCGGTTCGGCCCGGGCCTGGACTGCATGAAGCCGAGGATCCGCCGCTCGGCCCAGATCGCGATCAAGGTGCCGAGCAGCAGGAACAGGAAGATCGCCAGCACCTTGATGATGATGAGCCACCACGGGTCGTGCCCGAAGTCAGACAGCGTGGGGGCGCTGCTGCTCCCCGCCGCCGCCACGGCGGCCAGGCCTGTCATTGCGCGCTCCTCACGGTCACGAGGCTTCCGTGGCCGACGCCGAGCGTGCCGCGCACCGCGCAGCCCGCCGAGTTGGTCGGCAGCCACACGACACGGTCCGGCATGTCCGCGATCTGGACGGGCACGGTGATCGCGCCCCGGTCGGTGGCCACAGTGACCTTATCGCCATCGCCGGCGCCTGCCTCGGCCGCGGTCGCCGCCGACATCTTCGCGACGGCCTGGCGCGCGGTGCCGGCGAGGTTCGGCTCCCCGTCCTGCATCCGGCCGGCGTCCAGCAGGTTGTGCCAGGTCGCCAGCAGGGCGTGGCCCGGCGTGGACGTGTAGCCGCTGGCAGCGGCGGGCGCGGCAGTACCGGACGAGACCGGCGCGTCGCGGTCGGTCCGGGCGCCGATCCCGCCCAGGCTGTTCAGCTCGCGGCGCGCCGCGCCGACGTCGGGCAGGCCGAGGTGCACGTCCATCTCGTCCGCCAGCACGTTGAGCACGTGCAGGTCGCTGCGCACCGAGGGCACCGGCAGCGCGACCTCGAACGAGCCGGGCCTGCCCTCCCAGTTCACGAACGTGCCGGGCTTCTCCGACACCGCGGCGACCGGCAGGACCACGTCCGCACGGTCGGTCACCGCGCTGACCCGCAACTCCAGGCTGACCAGGAACGGGACGGCGTCCAGCGCCTCCAGCGCCGCATCGGGGTCGGCAAGGTCGCCCGGGTCCACGCCGGCGACGACCATGGCGCCAAGCTCGCCAGCGGCCGCGGCCGCGAGGATGTGCGCGGTGTCCCGCCCCGGCTCCCCGGGCAGCGATGCCACGCCCCAGGCCCGGGCCACCTCGGCCCGCGCGTCGCCGTCGGCGACGCCCCGGCCGCCGGGCAGCAGCGTCGGCAGTGCCCCTGCCTCGATGGCGCCGACCTCGCCGGCCCGGCGCGGCACCCAGGCCAGGCGCGCGCCGGTCACCTGGGCCAGGCGGACAGCCGCCGACAGCGCGCCCGGCACCTCGGCCAGGCGCTCGCCGACCATGATCACCGCGTCCGGCTGCCGCAGCGCCGCAACAGCGGCGGCCGCGGCCTCGTCCAGGCCGGTCCCGCCGGCCAGCCTGCTCAGCGCCTCGGCTTCCTCACCGGGCGGGGTGGGCAGCAGCGTGCCCGACATCAGCGCCAGCCCGGGTCCGGCCAGTGCGGCCAGCGAGTACACGGCCAGCCTGCCTGCCCTGGCCGCCTTGCGCAGCCTGAGGAACACGATCGGCGACTCGTCCTGCGGCTCGAACCCGGCGAGCAGCACGGCGCCGGCCCGCTCCAGGCCCTGGTAGGTCACGCCGGACGGGCGGCCGGCCACGTGCCCGGCCAGGAACACCGTCTCCTCGGCCGAGTGCGGGCGGGCGCGCATGTCGATGTCGTTGCTGCCCAGCGCGAGCCTGGCGAACTTCGCGTACGCGTAGGCGTCTTCGAGGGTCAGCCGGCCCCCGGTGAGAACCGCCGCGCTGCCACGCGCGGCCTGCAGCCCGGCAGCGGCCGCCCCGAGCGCCTCCGGCCATGAGGCCGGCTGGAGCACGCCGTCGGCGTCGCGCACCAGCGGGTAGGCCAGGCGGTCCGGCTGCGTCGCGTAGGTAAACGCCCACCGGCCCTTGTCACAGTTCCATTCCTCGTTGACCTGCGGGTCGTCCCCGGCAAGCCGGCGGGTGACGGCGCCGCGCCTGTGGTCGGTGCGCTGCCGGCAGCCCGACGCGCAGTGCTCGCACACGCTGGGCGTGGAGACGAGGTCGAACGGGCGCGCCCGGAACCGGTACGACGCGCCGGTGAGCGCGCCGACCGGGCAGACCTGGATGGTGTTGCCGGAGAAGTAGGAGTCGAACGGCTCGCCGCTGGCCACGCCGATCATCTCCTGCGGGCCGCGCTCGAACAGGTCGATCAGCGGTTCGCCCGCGACCTCGTCGGCGAACCTGGTGCAGCGCGTGCACTGGATGCACCGCTCCCGGTCCAGCAGCACCTGCGCCGAGAGCGCGATCGGCTTGGGGAAGGTGCGCTTGACGCCGTAGAACCTGGTCTCGCCCTGGCCGGACGACATGGCCTGGTTCTGCAGCGGGCACTCGCCGCCCTTGTCGCACATCGGACAGTCCAGCGGGTGGTTGACCAGCAGCTGCTCCATCACGCCGCGCTGCGCCTTCTCGGCGACCTCGGAGGTGAGCTGCGTGCGCACCACCATCCCGTCGGAGCAGACCGTGGTGCACGAGGCGGGCGGCTTGGGCTGGCCTTCGATCTGCACCAGGCACTGCCGGCACGCGCCGACCGGCGAGAGCAGCGGGTGCTCGCAGAACCTGGGTATCTGGATGCCGAGCTGCTCGGCAGCCCGGATCACCAGCGTGCCCTTGGGTACGGTGATCTCGAACCCGTCGATGGTCACCGTGACGCCGTCGGCCGGGCGGGCGACCTCTCCGGACGCCCCCTGGCTCGCCTGTACTGTCATCGGGCGGACTCCAGGGTGAACAGGGTGGAAGCGGCAGGGTCGAACGGGCAGCCGCCGTGGCGCTGGTGCTCGAGGTACTCGTCGCGGAAGAACTTGATCGACGACTTCACCGAGGGCTCGATCGAGTCGCCCAGGGCGCAGAACGCCCGGCCGGTGATGTTCGAGCAGATGTCCAGCAGCTTGTCCAGGTCTTCCTCGCTGCCTCCGCCCTTTTCCAGCTCGCGCAGCAGCTGCACGACCCAGTAGCTGCCCTCGCGGCACGGCGTGCACTTGCCGCACGACTCGTGCTGATAGAACTCGGCCCAGCGCAGCACGACCCGGACCACGCACACGGTCTCGTCGAACAGCTGGATCGACCGGGTGCCGAGCATCGAGCCCGCCGCGGCGACCGACTCGTAGTCCAGCGGCACGTCGAGGTGCTCGTCGGTGAACAGCGGCGTGGACGACCCGCCCGGCGTCCAGAACTTCAGCCGGTGCCCGGCCCGGATCCCGCCGGCCAGGCCCAGCAGCTCTCGCAATGTGGTGCCGAGCGGAGCCTCGTACTGGCCGGGGGTGGTGACGTGGCCGGACAGCGAGAAGATCCCGAAGCCCTTGGACTTCTCGGTCCCCAGCGACGCGAAATCGCTGGCGCCGTTCTCGATGATCCAGGGCACGCTGGCGATGGACTCCACGTTGTTGACGTTCGTCGGGCTCCCGTACACGCCGGCGGTCGCGGGGAACGGCGGCTTGAGCCGCGGCTGGCCGCGTTTGCCCTCGAGCGAGTCCAGCAGCGCCGTCTCCTCGCCGCAGATGTAAGCGCCCGCCCCGGCGTGCACGACGATGTCCAGGTCGAAACCGGAGCCGAGGATGTCGGGGCCCACGAAGCCGGCCTCGCGGGCCTCGGCCACCGCGTGCTGCAGCCTGCGGATCACCTGCAGGACCTCGCCGCGGACGTAGATGAAGGCCGTGTGCGCCTGGATCGCGTACGAGGCGATCACCGTGCCCTCGATCAGCACCTGCGGGTTGTTCAGCATCGTCGGGATGTCTTTGCAGGCGCCCGGCTCTGACTCGTCGGCGTTGACCACCAGGTAGTGCGGCTTGCTGTCGCCCTTCGGGATGAAGCCCCACTTCACGCCCGTCGGGAAGCCGGCCCCGCCGCGGCCGCGCAGCACCGACTCCTTGACGTTCGAGATCACCTCGTCGGGCGACATCGCCAGCGCCTTCTGCAGTGCCCGGTAGCCGCCGTCACGCCGGTAGCCGGCCAGCGTGAACGAGTCGGGCTCGTCCCAGTGCGCGGTCAGCGCGGGCGTCAGGATGGTGCTCACTCGTGTGCTCCGTTGGTGCTGGCGGGCGTGTCCGGAGTCCAGCCCTGTTCCTTCGCTTTCCGCAGCCCGGCCAGGCTCGGGTCGCCTGCCGTGTGGCCTTCGGCCGCCTGGCCGTCGGGGAAGCCGGCCAGGATGCGCGAGGCCTGCCGCCAGGTGCACAGCCGCGGCGCGCCGCGGGTCGGCGCGACCTCGGCGCCGGTGCGCAGCCCGTCCACCAGGTCCCGGGCCGACCGCGGGGTCATGTTGTCGAAGAACTCCCAGTTCACCATCACGACCGGGGCGTAATCGCAGGCCGCGTTGCACTCCAGGTGCTCCAGGCTGACCTTGCCGTCCGGCGTTGTCGCGTCGTTCCCGACGCCCAGGTGCTCCTGCAGGTCGGCGAAGATGGCGTCGCCGCCCATCACCCCGCACAGCGAGTTGGTGCAGACGCCGACGTGGTACTCGCCCACCGGCCTGCGCTTGTACATCGTGTAGAAGGACACGACCGCGGTGACCGTTGCCTCGGTCAGGCCGAGTTGCTCGGCGCAGAACGCGATGCCCTCGCCGGAGACGTATCCTTCCTCGGACTGGACCAGGTGCAGCAGCGGGATCAGCGCCGACCGCGACTGCGGGTAGCGGCCGATGATCTCGGCGGCGTCGGCGGCCAGCTTCGACCGCAGTTCGTCAAGCGACAGCATTTACCTGTCCACCCCTCCGAGCACCGGGTCGATGCTGGCGATCGCCGGGATGACGTCGGCCACCAGTCCGCCCTCGGCCATCGCCGGCAGCGCCTGCAGATGGTTGAACGAGGGGTCGCGCAGGTGCACCCGGAACGGCCGGGTGCCGCCCTCGCTGACCACGTGGCAGCCGAGCTCGCCGCGGGGCGACTCGATCGCGGCGTAGACCTGGCCTGCGGGTACCCGGAAGCCCTCAGTCACCAGCTTGAAGTGGTGGATGAGCGCCTCCATCGACTGGCCCATGATGTGGGCGATGTGGTCTGGCGCGGGGCCGAGTCCGTCCGGGCCGAGCGCCAGCCTGGCCGGCCAGCCGATCTTAGCGTCCTCGATCATCACCGGGTCGTGGGCCGGACGCTTGGCCGACAGCCGGTCCACGCACTGCTCGATGATGCGCAGCGACTGGTTGATCTCGTCCATCCGGATGATGTACCTGCCGTACGCATCGCAGCTGGTCGCCGTCGGCACGTCGAAGTCGTAGGTCTCGTAGCCGCAGTACGGCTGGCTCTTGCGCAGGTCCCAGGGCAGGCCGGTGCTGCGCAGCATCGGGCCGGTCACCCCGAAGGCCATGCAGCCGGCCAGGTCCAGGTAGGAGACGCCCTTGGTCCGGGCGTGGAAGACGGGGGCGGCGTCGAACAGCGACCGGAGTTCGGCGAGCTTGCCCGGCATGACGCCGAGAAACTCCCTGAGCTTCTCGATCGCGCCGGACGGCAGGTCCTGCGAGACCCCGCCGGGGCGGATGAAGGCGTGGTTCATCCGCAGGCCGGTGATGAGCTCGAACAGGTCGAGCACCTTCTCCCGCTCGCGCATCCCGTAGATGAACACGGTGCTCGCGCCGAGCTCGAGGCCGAGCGGGCCGATCCCGCCGAGGTGCGAGGAGATCCGGTTCAGCTCCATCATCAGCACCCGGATCACGTTGGCCCGCTCCGGAATCCGGTCCGCGATGCCGAGCAGCCGCTCCACCCCCAGGCAGTACGCGGTCTCGTTGTAGATCGGCATCAGGTAGTCGGCCCTGGTCACGAACGTCACGCCCTGGGTCCACGTGCGGTACTCGAGGTTCTTCTCGATCCCGGTGTGCAGGTAACCCACGATCGGCCGCAGCTCGGACACGGTCTCGCCGTCCAGGGTGAGGACCAGCCGGAGCACCCCGTGGGTGGACGGGTGCTGCGGCCCCATGTTGATGACCAGGCGCTCCTCGCCCAGCCGCTCGGCCTCCTCGGCCGCGGCGCCGACGACCTCGTCCCAGTCCTCCCCGGCGACGTTGTAGACGCGGCCCTCCGCGGTGTCAGCCTGGTCCGCGCTGGTGCTCATTCGTAGGACCTCCGCTCGTCTGGTGGCGGGATCGTCGCGCCCCGGTACTCGACCGGGATGCCGCCCAGCGGGTAGTCCTTCCGCTGCGGGTGGCCCTTCCAGTCGTCGGGCATCTCGATCCTGGTCAGCGCCGGGTGGCCGTCGAAGATGATCCCGAAGAAGTCCCAGGTCTCCCGTTCGTGCCAGTCGTCGGCCGGGTAGACATCGACGAGCGAGGGGATGTGCGGGTCGGCGTCGGGCGCCGAGACTTCGAGCCGGAGGCGCCGGTTGTGGGTGATCGACAGGAAGTGGTAGACGGCATGCAGCTCCCGGCCCTCGTCGAGCGGGTAGTGCACGCCGGAAACGCCGGTGCAGATCTCGAACGCGAGCGCCGGGTCATCCCGCAGTTGCCGCGCCACCTGGACCAGGGACGACCTGCGGACATGAAAGGTCAGCTCGTCGCGGTCGGCGACGACGCGCTCGATCGCGTCCCCGAAGTTCGCTCCGGACCGCTCGAGCGAGCCGGCCAGCGTGTCGGCGATCTCGTCGAAGTACGAGCCGTACGGCCGGGGGCTGGACAGCGGCGGCGGCTTGCGAACCTTGAGCCCGCCGTACCCCGACGTGTCGGGCGTGCCCTGGATGCCGAACATCCCGGTGCGCACGACCTGCTCGGAAAGCCGTTCCCGGCCCGCGATCGCCGCGGGATCGGGCGCCTGCGCGCCGTCGCCCTCGTCCGGCGGCCCGGATTGGTTGGTCTCGGTCACTGGTCCGTTCCCGTGCCTCTCAGGCTCGCCAGCAGCGGCAGCCGCCGCAGCCGGGCCTGCTCCAGCTCGGTGATCTCCTTCTCCCGGTTCACGCCAAGCTTCATGTTCTGGATCTTGTCGTGCAGCTTGAGAATCGAGTCGAGCAGCATCTCCGGCCGCGGCGGGCAGCCGGGCAGGTAGATGTCAACCGGCACGATGTGGTCCACGCCCTGCACGATCGCGTAGTTGTTGAACATCCCGCCGCTGGACGCGCACACGCCCATCGAGATGACCCACTTCGGCTCGGACATCTGGTCGTAGATCTGCCGCAGCACCGGAGCCATCTTCTGGCTGACCCGGCCAGCAACGATCATCAGATCGGCCTGCCGTGGTGTGGCGGAGGCCCGTTCCATGCCGAACCGGGCCAGGTCGTGCCGCGGGCCGCCGGCGGAGAACAGCTCGAAAGCACAGCAGGCCAGGCCGAAGGTGGCCGGCCAGACCGAGCTCTTACGCGCGTAGCCCGCCACCTTTTCCACCGTCGACAGCAGGATGCCGCTCGGCAGGCTCTCTTCCAAACCCATGGGCTAGTCCCATTCCAGACCGCCGCGCCGCCATACATAGGCGTACGCGACAAGAACAGTGGCGACGAACGTGACCATCTCGACCAGTCCGAACACTCCGAGCCGGTCGAACGCGACCGCCCACGGGTACAGGAAGATGATCTCGATGTCGAACACGATGAAGAGCATCGCGGTCAGGTAGTACTTCACGGGGAACCTGGTGCGGATGTTGCCCGGGGTGGGCTCGATGCCGCTCTCGTAAGCCTCGAGCTTGGCCCGGTTCCACCGCCTGGGTCCCGCCATCGCGCCTGCGACCAGCGAGAAAACCGCGAAAACCGCAGCCAGCCCGGCCAGCACCAGGATCGGGACGTACAGGCTCAGCACCGCCTCACCTCCTTGCTGTTGCGGGCCACCGTTAAGCCGCCGGGGTCATCTTAGACAGGGCGTTGAGCACGCGATCGACCGCGTCGCCGCCCTTGGTCTCGGTCAGGTTTCCGAGGAGCTTCATCGTGAAGCGCATCACGTAGGGTCGCTTCACCCCGTGCCTGGTGGCGAAGCGCATGAACTTGGGGTGGCCGATCAGGTCCACGAACGTGCGGGCCAGCGTGTAGTAGCCCCCGTAGGCGTCCTTCAGCTCCCTCGGGTAGGTGCGCAGGACAGTCTCGGCGCTCGCCGCCGTCGGCCGGGCGAGTGCCTGGACAATGACGCGGGCCGCGATCTCGCCCGCCTCCATCGCGTACGCGATGCCCTCGCCGTTGAACGGGTTGACCATGCCGCCGGAGTCGCCGACGAGCAGCAGCCCGTTGGTGTAGTGCGGGGTGCGGTTGAACCCCATCGGCAGCGCGGCCCCGCGGACCGGCCCCTTCCGGTTTTCCTCGGCGAAGCCCCACTCGGCCGGCATCGCCGCCAGCCAGCGGCGAAGCAGCGCCCGGTAGTCGATGTTGCCGAACGCCTCGGAGGTGTTCAGCAGTCCGAGCCCCACGTTGCTGGTGCCGTCGCCCATGCCGAAGATCCAGCCGTAGCCGGGCAGCAGCTTGCTGCCGTCCCACAGGTCCAGCCAGGCCTCGAGATAGTCGTCGTCGTGCCGAGGGCTGGCGTAGTAGGTGCGGACCGCGACGCCGAGCGGCCGGTCGTCACGCTTGCGCAGGCCCATGGCGACCGACAGCCGCGATGAGTTCCCGTCCGCTGCCACCACGACGCGCCCGCGGAAGACCCGTTCCCGCTTCTCGCCGTTTACGTCCTGCTGGGCGGTGACCCCGGTGATGCGCCCGGTGCGGTCATCGCGCACCGGGCCGGTGACGGTGACGCCCTCCAGCAGGCGGACCCCGGCCTTCTCGGCATGCCGGGCCAGGATCTCGTCGAAGTCGAGCCGGGTGCGGACCAGGCCGAAGCCGGGATAGCTGGTCAGCTCGGGCCAGGGCAACTCGATCCGCCCACCGCCGCCGATGATCCGCAGGCCTTTGTTGCGCAGCCAGCCGTCGTTCTCCGGGATCGGCACGCCCATCCCGGTCAGCGCCTTGACCGCGCGCGGGGTCAGGCCATCGCCGCAGACCTTTTCCCGCGGGAAACGGCTCTTCTCCAGGACCAGTACGTCCAGTCCGGCCGTGGCCAGGTAAAAGGCCGTCGACGCGCCGGCCGGGCCGCTGCCGACGACGATCACGTCCGCGGTCTGCGCGGCCAGGTCCTTGGTGAGCTCGGGGGGAGCTTGCTGAGTCACGAGAATGAGTCCTGACGTGTCTTGTGAACGGCTTCACAAGTGCTTTCCCGCAGTCTAGACCGAATCCGGACCGCTTCCACGTCCGGGACGGCCGGGCCGGCGCGCAGTGTGTACCGCGACCACGCCCCTGCTGAGGTTACGCCAGCTCACCGCCTGCCATCCGGCGGCCCAGATGCGCCGGGCAAGCTCTTTCTGGCCCGGCCAGGCGGCGATCGACTCGGCCAGGTAGCTGTAGGCGTCGGCGTTGCGCGACAGCCGCCTCGCCACCAGCGGCAGCGCCGTGGCAAGGTACCGGGAGTAGGCGGCGTCCAGCCTCCGCGAGGCCAGGTGACTGAACTCACAGACCACCAGGCGGCCGCCCGGCCTGGTCACCCGCAGCATCTCGGCCAGCCCGGCGTCGGGATCGGCCAGGTTCCGCAGGCCGAACGAGATCGTCACGACGTCGAAGGACTCGTCGCGGAACGGCAGGTCCAGCGCGTCGCCCGCCACGAAGGCGACGCGGGGCGCGGGACTGCGCGCCCCAGCGCGCAGCATGCCGAGCGAGAAGTCGCAGGCCACGCAGTGCGCCCCGGAGCGGGTGAACGTACGCGATGAGGTGCCCGTGCCGGCCGCCAGGTCCAGCACCAGCTCGCCTGCCGTGGCCCCGGCCGTCGTCGCCACAACCCGGCGCCAATACCGGTCCTGCCCGCCCGAGAGCACGTCGTTGAGCAGGTCGTAACGGTCGGCCAGCCCGTCGAACATCGCGGCGACATCGGCGGGCCTCTTGTCGAGCTGGGCGCGGGTCACGTGTTCATCCTGGCATTGGTCACAGCAGATCAGGACGCCGCCACGGCTCGTCGAGCACGTGCTGAGCCAGGAAGGCCAGCACGGTCTCGTACCAGACGGTGACGTTCCCGGGGTTCAGGATCCAGTGGTTCTCGTCGGGGAAGTACAGGAACCTGGCCTCCGGCAGCCGGCCGCGTACGTCCCACCACAGCCGCAGTGCCTCGCCAACCGGGACCCGGTAGTCCTTGGCACCGTGGATCACCAGCATCGGCGTGCGGATCTGGCCCGCGCCGAGGTTCGGCGAGCTGGCCAGGTAACGCTCGGGCTGGGTGACGGGGTCGCCGAAGATCCGGCGCCAGTACGCCGGCATGTCGGTGGTGCCGAACATCTGGTCAAGCGACCACAGGCCGGCGTGGCTGACGATGGCCCGGAACCGGTCGGTGTGACCGGCGATCCAGTTGGCCATGTAGCCGCCGTAGGACCCGCCCATCATCGCGGTCCGGCCGGCGTCGATGTCGGGCCGGGCCACCGCGACGTCGGTGATCGCCATGACGTCGTCGTAGGGCTGCCCGCCCCACTGCCCGTGACCCCGCGCGATGAAGTCGCGGCCATAGCCGGTCGACAATGCCGGGTCGGGCAGCAGCACGGCGTATCCCCTGGCAGCCATCAGCCACGGGTTCCACCGCCAGGACCAGGAATTCCAGCTCATCACCGGGCCGCCGTGCACCCACAGCACCAGCGGCGCGGGCGCGGCGGGCGCGGCGGCTTGCGGCAGCACCAGCCAGGCCCGGACCCGGGCGCCGTCGGTCGACGTGGTCTCGATCTCCTCCAGCCGCCCCGGAAGCTGGAGCGGCGAGCCGGGGCTGGGCAGCCGCAGCGGCTCGGTCCCGGGCGCCGTGACGTCCAGCCGGACCGGGGTCGGCGGCTCGTCCACCGCGGCCCGCAGCGCGTACACGTAGCGGCCGCCGGGCGCCGGGCAGAGTTGCTCGTACGCACCGTGGTCGGCGGTCAGCCGGTCGATCCGGCCGGTGCCGAGGTCGACCCGGTATACCGGCCGGCGGCCCTGGTCGTCGGCGGTGAAGTAGACCGATCCGCCGTCCGGGGCCCAGGCGGCCTCGGCCGGGCGCCGGTCCAGCCCGGCGGTGACGTCGCGCGGGTCGCCCGCGCCGTCGAGCGGGGCGACCACCAGGGTGACGTCGCCGGGGGCTTCGTAGCCATCGTGCGTGGCCCGGACACAGGCGACCAGGCGGCCGTCCGGCGAGATGCGCGGGCCACCGAAGTCGCAGCCGGGCTCGGCAAGTAGCACCCGGCGCTCCCCTGTCGCCACGTCGATGACGTGGATCTCGTCGGTCTGGTCTCCGGTCTCGTCGGGCACGGACCACCCGGTGACCACCCGGGTGCCGTCCGGGCTGATCTCGAAAGAGTTCTCGTCCAGTGCCCGGCCAGGGTCCGGGGTGATGCCGCGGGCCTCGAGCAGATCCTCGTCCCCGGCCGGCACCTCGCCGGCCTGCAGCCGCAGCGTGTCAGGACCGAGGTCATGGTCCCAGTACCGGACCGGGCCCGACTCGTGCAGGATCGCCGTGACGCCCGCTTCCTTGCGTGCCTTCCGGCGCTTGCGATCGTCGTCGGCTCCGTCGGCGCCCGTCAGTTCCGGCGCGGCGAAGACGATTACGTCGCTGGTCCGCGCCGTGGCGATGGCGGCGACGCCGCCGGGAGGCGCCGCGATCCTGCGGGCCTCGCCGCCGGCGGCCGGCAGCTGCCACAGGGCCAGCTTGTCCTGGCCGGTGTCGCCGTCCGCGGCGGCGGCGGGCGGACCCGGTCGCTTCGACGCGAACAACAGCGAACCGTCCGGCAGGAACGCCGGCCCGCCCTCACCTTCGGCGCTTCGGGTCAGCCGGGCCGGCCGGGGCGCCTGATCCGGCGCCGGCCCGTCGTCAGCGGGCACCGGGATGCGCCAGATGCTGGTGAGATACTTCCTCGGCTCGCGGCCGACAGTCTGCACCGCCGCCGCCAGCCAGGACCCGTCCGGCGCCAGGCGCAGCGCCGCCACCCTTGGTATTGCCACATAGTCGGCCAGATTGCGGAAACTCGTCACGCGCTCAGCTTGCCACCCCGCGCCGGCGAACGGCATCGAGGATCCGCCGGTATGAGGGGGTGAGCTCGCACTCGAACGGCTCGGTCAGCGCTGCCACGCGCCGCAACGTGCCCGGCGAGGCCAGCTGCAACATGGCGTCAAGCAGCCACCAGGACAGCTCATCGAGCGCCTCCCGCACCGCCGCGACGTCCCCGCCGTCGCAGGCGTCCTGCAACGCCGGCAACGGCGCGGCCGGCTGCTGGCCGCCGGCGAACCGCACGGGGAACGCGTCCGTGGGCCGGTCGTCCGACGGCTCGGCCACGGCCGCTTCGAACGCGCTCAGCAGCGGGCTCACGTCGCCGGCGGTCATCGGGTCGTAGAGGCCGGGGAACGCCAT
>Ga0335072_10011611_pt1 | contig 12615 bp, 3 predicted proteins | sample Lox_Sample_21_FD_206725 | JGI IMG/M metagenome (GOLD analysis project Ga0335072, IMG submission 206725) | Soil microbial communities from Loxahatchee National Wildlife Refuge, Florida, United States - Lox_Sample_2.1 | ecosystem: Environmental > Terrestrial > Soil > Wetlands | place: USA: Florida...
TCGCGCCGGGCCTGGTCAGCGGAACTCTTCAATTCCGCTGCCCGCGCTTGCACGGCGTCGACCTGCTCAGAAATGCTCATGATCCCCCCGGGAGTCAGCTGAGAGCGTCAACCAGCACTACTGGCGTTACCCTCGCCCCTGGCCACCATGTAACCGCAGCGGTCCGGGTCAAACGTCGGGGATCAGCACGGCCGGCCCGCGAACCCGGCCGACACAACGGGCCCCGTCGCCGCATCGCTGCCTACGCCCGCCCCGGTCTCCCAGATCCGCTACGCCGACGGGATGCTCGCAGCAGCACAAACGGGGCAAGCGCTCCGCCCTGCCGGGCTGGCGGCTCAGGCAGTGCATCGAGTCGCGTGAAGTCACTTTCGCCGCGCCTTATCAACGGGGACGGTCACGTCGTCGTCCGGTGTAGCCTCGTCCTCTTCCCGCTCCGCGGCGTCGTAGGCGGCGGCGACCTCCTCCGGAGTCATCGGCAGGCGTGCCATGGAGGGCGGCGCACCCGAGTCGAGGGCCTGGCGAAGCAGCAGCGCCATTGAGTAACGCGGGTTGTCCGCCAGCGCACGGTCGAGAGCGACGTTGGCCAGTGCACCGTCGCCGCTTTGCCAGGCGCAAAAGGCCAGCAGCGAGGCTGGAGCGGCCACGTACCCTGGGCGTGCCAGGCGGGTCAGGTCGGTCCAGAGCCGCTGATGCGCGGCCCGGTGCTCAGGGTCCATCCGCGCCCAGGCGTCGTCGCGGACCCGGACCTCGCGCAGCGCGACGGTGAGCCAGGCCGCGTGCTCGGGACCGACCAGTTCACCGTCACGGTAGCGGCGGATGGCGTCGCGGACCGCTACCTGCCCGACAGCGGCCGTGAGCCGGGATGCGCTCATCCACGTTCCCGCCTCGTCCAGGCGGGTCAGGCAGCGGGCGACCTGCGTGTGGGCACTCGTGGTCGCGCGCCGCATCGCCGCGCCGACCCGTCCGTCCGCCGCGGCGATGGTGGCGGCGAGCTTGTCCCGGCCGGCGAGTACCTGGCCTCCGGCGGCCGCCAGGGAGCGGGCCGCGGGATGCCCGGTGACATCGAACGGCGTGCCTTCCGGCGGGCAGCACTCCGGCCTGGTGCAGACATAGGACCAGTAGCGCTGGTTCTCGGCCCGGAGGAATTCCGTCATCGCGATCCCTGCCGCTGCCGCGCGCTCGAGCAACGCCGTCGCGACTGGCGAGACCGCCTCGTCGGTGCCGTAGCCGACCGCGACCGCGGTCGTGACACCCTGCGCGGTAAGCAGGCCTACCGCGTGCGCGGCCAGGGTCTCGGCCGCCCGGGGATGAGCCGGATCTGGCACGTCGTACCGGAGGGTGACCCGGACCTGGGCACCCGGGGTATCGGTTCCGACCACCACGATGCTGTGCCCGGGATCGAACCCGAGAAGACCGGGGACGACCGCGAGCAGCGATGCCGGCGACCCGATTCGCACCCGCAGTTGCGGGACGCGCGCGTCGAGCGCGCCGCCGGCGGTACGTGGCGACTGGCGCGCCCGGGACTGTGCCGGCGCTGTCCCTGGCGGCTGCGGGGGACGGTTCTGCCGGGAGGCGGTGACTGCGGGCCGCGGGTTACGGGCGGCCGCGGGGAGGTTACGTGTCATGGCTCCAGGGTGCTTGGGGGGAGCCCGGAAGAGGAGAACGGAATGGCGCGGGTGTGGATAACCAGACGGGAAATCCACAGGGAGGAAGGAACGCTTGAAGGAACCTGGGGCGGAGGGTAGCCTGCCCGTCGCGGTCAGGGTGAGCCTGCGCATGCTGGCCACCTCACACATGCCGCGCACGCCGCTCTGCCGCAGCTCTGATGCGCACGGCACACCTGTTTTCATGATCGCTGAGCTGCGTGTGCAAAGGGTTCAAAGGTCCTGTTCCCGGTCCGCTGCAAGCGCCGGATCGCGGGTATGAAGCTGGCGTGACAGCCACCTGGTGGCTCGCGCGCGGCGAGGATCTGCTTCCCGCCACAGCCGACTGGCTCAGCGTGGCCGAGCGCGACCGGGTACGGACGCTGCGGTACGCCAAGCGGCGAACCGATTTCCTGCTTGGCCGGTGGACGCTCAAGCTCGCGGTGGCGAGAGTCCTCGACTGGCCGGCCGACCCCGCCGCGCTCGCGCGGATCGAGGGCCGGACCGCCCCGGGCGGTGCGCCGCTGCTCTACGTCGACGGCCAGCCGGGTGACCGGGGCGTGTCGCTCACCGACCGGGCCGGGTGTGCCGTCTGCCTGGTCGCGGACCGCGTCGCCGCTGTCGGCTGCGATGTTGAGCTCGTCGAGCCGCGCAGCGACGCCTTCGTCCGCGATTACCTGACGGAGGCGGAGCAGCGGCTGGTCAGCGCGGCCGGCCCGGCCAGGGACACGGCGGCCAACCTTGTCTGGTCGGCGAAGGAAAGCGCGCTCAAGGTGCTGGGTACCGGACTGCGCCGCGACACGCGGTCGGTCGAGGTGGCCGTGACCGAGCTGAGCCCGCCGGAGCGCGCCTGGTCCCCGCTGCGGGTCCGCACCGCCGAGGGCGACGTGTTCCCTGGCTGGTGGCGGCGGAGCGGCACCTTCCTGGTGACTGCCTGCTGGCCCGGCGGCGGACCGGCGCCCATGGCACTCGATCAGCGGTCTCCGATCGACACCATGCCTCCGTCGCACCGCTGGGTGGAGCGGCCGGTCAGCTAGCCGCCGATCCGCTATTGGTTTTCACACCGGATGCCACGACGGGTTCTTCCGACGCCACCCCGGCAGACAGCCGGCGTTCGAGCGCGCGGATGATGAACGGCCGCAGGTCGCTGGGAGAGATGATGTGATCGACGGATCCCACCCGCATCGCGCGCTTGATGTCGTGGACACAGTCGAACTCGTCGGCGACTTGCTTCAGCTTCTCGGCCCGCACCGCCTCGGTAACCTCGGCCAGCTCATGGTGCGCTTCCGCGAGCGCCTTGCCGGTCGCGGTCGTAATCAGCGTCCGCAGGCTCGCGACCCGTGGATCCTCGTCTGTCCTGGCCGACACCGTACGAGCGAGAACCACCGCGGCGGCGGGTGCTCCGCCTATTACCGAGGCGTAGGAACCGGTCACCGCAGCCGTTTCCATGTCCTCGTGCAGCCGTTTGGAGAAGACCACGAATGCGCCGCCGTGATAGCGCGACACCACCACGAAGACGATGGGCCCGCGGAAATTTGTCACCGCACGGCCGATCTCCGCGCCGTATTCCAGCTGCCAGTTGCGCATGCTTTCCGGTGAGCCGTCGAAGCCGGTGAGATTGGCCAGCACCACAACCGGGCGGTCGCCGCTCGCCGCGTTGATGGCGCGGGCGACCTTGCGCGACGACTGCGGGAAAAGAGTCCCCGATGTCCACGATGAGGGGCCATCGGCGGGAACGAACCCGGCCCTGGCAACGTTGCGCGACTCGAGGCCAATCAGGCACACCGGGAACCCTCCGATCCGCGCCTCCCACACGATCGCGCTCTCGGCGTCGCGCCATCGGGCCCACCGCTCGAATGGCGAGTGGTCGGCATCGGTGACAGCCCGCATCACCGAGCGCATGTCAAACGGCTTCTTGCGCTCGCCGTTCAGCTCGGCGGAGAAGATCTCGCCGACCGTGGCGAACTCCGACCCCTCGACCTGCTTGTGCGGGAACCCGCACACGTCGCGGTCAACCGGGTCGCTTGTCGGCGCCCGGCGGGGATGCTGCTCGCCGGGGACGACGTACGTGTGCGCGTAGTGCCGCAACAGCAGCGCGCAGGCCGCGGCCACGCTGGGCGCCCAGTACTGCGCCTCTCCGTTCGGGCCCATGATCCGCTCGAATCCGCCGATGCCGGCGTTGTCCTCGGCGGACACGCCGCCGGAGTAATCCAGCGCCTTCTTGCCGGTCAGCACCATGGCGCTGGCCGGCGTCATGACGAGGATGCCGCGCGTGTGCATGAGCATGGTTGCTTCGGCGTCCCAGTACGGCTGGGCGCCGACGTTGATTCCGGTAACGACGATGTTGACCTCACCGCCGGACTGGGTGAACTCGACCAGGCCGCGCAGCACGGCCGCGATCCAGTCCATGTTCTCCGTCCCGCTGTCCCATGCGATCTTGGCGCCGGACGACAGCGCGAACCACTCGACGGGCACGCGCATCCGCCGCGCGAGGGCCAGCGCCGCGAGAATCCGGCGGCATTCCGGCGCGGCCAGGCTGCCGAGTCCCTCGGTCGGGTCGCCGACAATTACCACCCGGCGCATCCCCTCCGGCACCAGCGATGTGTAGCTGGTGATGACCCCGGTGACGATCCCGGCCGTGTTGCGGCCGTACGGCCGGTCGACCGGCACGAGCTCGCCGGCCCCGGCCTCGTCGGCACGGGCGTCGGTGTCGTCGCTGAGGTCGTACTCGGTGAAGTCGCCGGCCGGGAAGTCCGCGGGTGCGCCCCGCGGCGGTGTGAGCATGCGAATGAGCTCGTACGGATAAGGCACCCCGAGCCGCTCAGCGCGCAGGGCGTTGCGCCGGTACTCGGTGAGCGGCTGGATGAGCTGGTCCGATGGCGCGCGGACGCGCACCGTGACCCCCCTGTCCGCCACGTTCTCCACATCGAGGACCGCTTCCCGCGGTTCGCCGCTGGCCGCGTCCGGCACCCGGACCCGTGCCACGACCTTCTCCAACCCGAGGCCGGCGGCCTGCGGCGCCAGCTGGTGCGCGAGATTTCGCCAGGTGGCGGTGGGGATGTCCCACACCGGGCGTACGTAGAGCATCACCCTGTTCCTGACCGGCCGCTGTCGCTGCGGCTGGCCGCGGAGCGCGCTGCGGATGTCGGCGAAGGCCTGGACCAGGATGCCTTCAAGCAGCGGGTAGCTGATGATCTCGCCCGCCGAGTCACGGGCAGCGGTGAGGTCGCGTACCTCGGCGATCGCGATCAGCCGCTCGTCCTTTGGATTCGCGTGCGCGACGGCGTGGAACAGGTAAACGTCCTCGGCGCCAGGCAGCCTGCGCAGCGAGAAGTTCGACAGCCGCCACAGGTCGAGACGCTCAGCGATCATCGGGTGGAGGTTCCGGAACAGCAAGTCCTCGGCGAATCCGGCCGGTCCTTGCGAGTAGGTGAATGTCTGAGTCCGGCGGTGCTCTTCGGTGTGCCCTGTTCCGGGCATGGCGCTGGTCACGGTGACCGTGAGGCGGCGCAGGCCGTGGCCGAAGTCAGTGCGTGTGAGCAGCTGGTCGAGTTCGGCCGCCATTTCCTCGTCCGCGAGGAGAGGCTCGTTGCGCCAGGACTCCACGTCGACGACGACGGGCCGGTCCGCGGCAAGCCCGCTCAGGTGCGCCGCGACGGCCTGGGCGAACGAGGGCAGGTCCGCGATGGGCACGTATGCGGTGACCAGGTGCACGGACTGACCGCCCTGTCCGGGATCCACGTAGTCGGCGAGGCAGGTCAGGTGTCCTGCGAACGTCTCGCACCGCATCCGCATGAGGTCGCGTATCCGGTAGTACCGGCGGGTGCGCACCTCCAGCAGCCGGCCCCTGGCCGTCTGGTCCGCGCCGCGGTACCAGTCACGGAGCCTTGCGCGCATCGGCAGCGGGAACCAGACGATCTGGCGGGCGAGGTCGCGCTGGCGATCCGGGGCAGGCTGGCCGCACAGTTCGTCGAGGCTGGTCTCGATCTCCGCGTACGCCTTCGCCCGGGTGCGGTTGATCACGGGTGCGTCGACGTAGCAGAACCGCACGTCCCTGGCCAGGTCACAGACATCGGGGTAACGCCCTTGCGTGGAGCCGGTCAGCCGGGCGAGTACGCCGAGCCGGTCGTCGCTCATCGCGGGTGCGAGCAGGTCGTAGCCACGGAGCCACCGGTCCAGGATGGCGATGACGATCGGGGCGGCGGCCGGCATCCTGCCCACCGACCGGTATATCCGCAGCAATGCCTGTTCAAGCTCGGGCGTGCGCGTCAGGGACTGGATGCCGTAGCGGGCCAGGGCCGTTCGCAGCTGCCGCACGAAATTGCCTGGTATCCCGCTGCGCTCTGGATCGAGAAACGACAGGTAGGTCAGCAGGTGCTCGTGTGAGCTCCGGGGGTGCTCCTCTTGCTCGTCGTCTTCATGGACAGTCCGGGAAAGCGCCGCAGCGTCCGCGAAGATCTCCAGGAGTTCCTGGTCACTGCGCAGCACGCTCTCGTCGTCCGGCGGAACGGCGGCCAGCCACTTGCCTCGCTCCCGGCTGAGCTCACGGGCGTCGCCATCCTCGATGTCGTAGCCGAGCAGGTATGCCCGGAGCATGTGGTCGATGCCGGCCTCGCTATGGGTGCCGTGCGGTTCCTCCATGCCGCCGAAGTCGGCTGCCTGGCCGCCGGGTCCACTCGACCCGGCTTGCTGGCCGGGTGCTTGCAGCGTGACCACCGGAGCCCCGGCTTCCACTTGCGTATTCACCTGCGCGAGCACCGAGCTGACCACGCCATCGTGCGGTGCGGTGATGGCCGTTTCCATCTTCATGCTCTCGACCACCGCCAACGGGTCACCCGCACGCACGATGTCACCCGGTGCGACCAGCACGGCGACGACGAACGCAGGGGACGGGCAGCGGACCCGCCCGCCATCGTCGCGGGTGATGACGTGCGGGATGCCGTCGATCTCGATGAGCAACCGGGGATCCTGGCTGGCCGCGACAACCTTGTACCGCCTGCCACGGCAGGTGATTGCCCGCTCGTAGCGGCCAAGACGCTGGACGTTGACGTCGACCAGGACAGTGCCCTCGGTGGTGCCGCCGGACGGCCCGCTGCCGTCTGGTCCGGCTGCCACCCGGTAGTCGCCCTGACCCAGGCGGTACACGTGCATCTGGTACAGGGCACCACCAGCCCGCAGGCGCAGCCGGTGCCCGACCTCGTCGGGGAGTTCGGGACGGCCGCGTGCCGCCGCGGCAAGGAAGTTGGCCTGCACGGCGGCCTGGTCCGCGTCAGCGGCCTCGACCGCCGCCGCCAGCAGCGAGACCGGGTCAACCACGGGCAGATGGCCGCCCGCCTCGGCCAGCCGGTCGAGCCAGCGGTTGTCGTAACTGCCGGCCCGGACATCCGGGTGGCCTGCCAGTGACAGCAGGAACGCCTTGTTGGTCATCCCGCCGTCGATCACCACCAGGGACTGCGCGAGCGCCCGCTTCAGCCGGCTCAGTGCCTCCGTCCTGTCGCGTCCGCAGGCGATGATCTTGGCGATCATCGAGTCGAACTCCGCCGCGATGTTGTCGCCCTCTGCGACGCCGGTGTCGACCCGGATTCCGGGACCCGCGGGCAGCCGCAGCGCGGAGACCCGTCCCGGTGTCGGCGCGAAGTCGTGCTCCGGATCCTCGGCGCAGAGCCTGGCTTCGATCGCGTACCCGCTGACGGAGGGCGCGGACGGCGGCAGTTTTCCTCCGCGCGCGATGTGCAGTTGCAGCTTGACGAGGTCGATGCCGGTGGTCATCTCGGTGACCGGGTGCTCGACCTGCAGCCTGGTGTTGATCTCCATTAGCATGAACCGCTGGGTCCGCGGGTCAACGAGGAACTCGACGGTGCCCGCGCTGCGGTATCCGACGGCGGCGCAGAGCCGCACCGCGGCCTCGCGCAGCGCGGCCTCGGCAGCCGGGCCGACCTTGGTCGAGCCTGACTCCTCGATGACCTTCTGATTGCGCCGCTGGATGCTGCAGTCGCGGATGCCAGCCGCCCACACTGTGCCCTGCCCGTCCGCGATCACCTGCACCTCGACGTGCCGCACGGCATCGAGTTTGCGTTCGATGAACACGGTGGGGTCGCCGAACGCCGCTTGCGCCTCGCGCTGCGCCGAAGCGAACGCCGCCGCCAGCGCGCTCTCCGACTCCACCAGCCGGATGCCCCGGCCGCCGCCGCCCGCGGCTGCCTTCACGAGCACCGGGTAGCCGAGGAGCCCCGCCGCGATCTCGGCGCCGCGGGTGTCGTGCACCGGGCCGCCGCTCCACGGCACGACCGGGATGCCGAGACGCTCGGCGAGCTGCTTGGCGCGCACCTTGTCGCCGAGCAGCCTGATGACATCACTGGGCGGTCCGACAAACGTGATTCCCGCCGCTTCGCACCGCGCGGCGAAGTCGGCCGATTCGGCGACAAAGCCCCAGCCCACCCAGACTGCGTCGGCGCGCGCCCGGGCAAGCGCGGCCATCACCGTGTCGGTGTCCACGTAGGCGGCGCGCCGGCCGCCGTCCGAGCCAGTGATCAGGGCCGGGCCAAGCGGGACGGCCTCGTCGGCCTGCCGGACGAACAGGGCCGCCTCGTCGGGGTCGGTGTACAGCGCGATCGTGGTTACCGGATCGCCGAAGTCGTCGTCAAGCTCGCCAACGGCGGCCAGGCAGCGCATGGCCGCCTCCCCCCGGTTGACGATGGCAAGCCGCCGGATGCTGGACATCCCGCCTCCTTCCCTGGCTGACCGCCGCTCAGCCGCTCATCGCGGCACGGATCGGCTGCCCCAGATCTTCAGGCAACGGGCTGTCAAGGCCGACGGTCCGGTAGCCGCTGACGCGGAGCACGACGTCACCGTCGCCGCCAAGCACCTGGCAGTCGAAGCCGCCGCCATCCACCGGGCGAGCGACGGCGAACAGTTCTCCCTCGGGCACGGGCCGGTGCGGCATGCTGACAAGGTCCACATGGGCAGGCAGTCCCATGTGCCCGGTGTGACCGATCTCGGCCAGGCCGGCGGTCTGGAAGCACGCCTCCGCCAGCCGAGGCTCGGTGGTCGTGCGGCCGGTCTCCGGCGTGTGGCCGGCGGGCATGTGCCTGGCGAGGCGCGCGACGGCGTCGGAGCCGCGGTGCCAGGCCTCGTCGACCACCTGGTAGGCCGGGCCGTGGAAGAACACGTGGTAGATGTCGTCGCGGGTCACCGCCGGTGTCGCCTGGGCGCCTGGTGCTTCGGCGTGCTCCTGCCCGGCGGCGTTCTCGGTGAGCCTGACCTGCCCGGTGAAATGCGTCGTGACACGCGGAGTCTGCTCGCCGGCGAGCATCCGGCTGGCCCGCAGCGTGCAGTCCGCGACCAGGTCGGCTCCGTCGGGCCGGATCGCCGCGGTCACGGTGATCGTGCGCGGCTCGTCCCGGTAGAACTTCACCGGGGCGATGAAGTCCACCTGCTCCACACCGGCCACCCGCATGCCGGGAGCGGCGAGGCTGGCCAGGGCCGCGAATGCCTCGATGCCCATCACTCCGGGCAGCACCGGAGTGCCGTCGATCCGGTGGTCGTACAGGAACGGCTGCGACGCGGGATCGAGCACGGTTTCCGCGCTGAGCCCCGAGTAAACCCCCATGCCGGTGATCGTGCCGATCATCGGGCCAGCGGAGCTTGTGTCAATCGCCGCCGGGTCGAGCCCGCCGGTGACGTCAGGCTCGGTGGTGAGCGCGCCGAGCTGTCCGCCGACGACTACCTCGCCGCTGAACGGCCCGGCGGCTAGCTCCCGCCCGGTCCACGCGATGCCCGCCTCCGGCGCCAGCATCTCGATGCCCGCCATGGCCATCACCTTCGGGACCGACCCCCTTGTCGCCATGCCGAGGCCGCCCCACGCCGTCCAGTCGACGGCTATCCCCCTAGTGCCTGGCCGGGTAGTACGGAAGCTGGACATGATCTTGCACAGCAGGTCGTTGGCGGCGCTGTAGTCGGTCTGCCCCATGTTGCCGAACCGGCCGGCTACCGAGCTGAACGCGACCACCGCGCTCACTGGCAGGCCGTCGGCCGCGTGCAGCAGGTTGAACAGGCCGTCGGTCTTGACGTCGAAGACGAGGTCGTACTCGCGCGGCTCCTTGTCGGCGATGGCGCGGCTGATGTCCAGCCCGGCGGCATGCACGAGCACGTCCACCCGCCCGTGCCGGTCGCGGATGCCGGCCACGAGCTTCGCGACCGCGTCCGGGTCGGTCAGGTCGACCGCGTGGTAGCAGGCCTGGCCGCCCGCGGCGCGCACCGCCTGGATGGCGATCAGGGCCGAGTGCAGCCGTTCGCAGCGGGCCAGTTCCCGCTCGATCAGCACCGGTGTCGGCCGGGTGCCCGCCGCCGCGAGCCGTTCCGCGATCGTCTTCTTGAATCCGTCCCGGTCGGCAGCGAACTGGATCAGGTCTGGATCAGCAGGATCGGGCTCGGGCGTCAGGTCGATGAGGTGGAAGATTCCGCCACCGGCCTTGGCGAGGTCGGCGACGATGGCTGAGACGATTGCCCCGGCCGCTCCGGTGACCGCGAACACCGTCTCGCGGCCGAGCGTCATTCCGCCGCTGCCGTCACCGAACGGGACTTCCCGCAGGCCCACTGCCCAGCGGCGTCCGCTGGCGCGGCCGATCTCGACCGCTCCCGGATCGCGCAGGGTCTCCTCGATCAGCGCATCGGCGAGCGCGGCGGTTTTCCTGGTGTCCGGGAAGTCGACGGTCTTGGCCAGCGCATCCGGCCGCTCGCGCCAGTACGCCTTGACAAAGCCGGTCACCGCGCCGCCGAGCGGCGCCGTCGCTCCGCCGTCGTCATATCCGTGGTAGCCGCCCATCCGGGTCCCGGCAACCAGGAACGTGCCACGTGCCCCCAGCTGGCCGGCCCGGTCGAGCTGCCGGACCACTGCGTACAGGTTCTTGACCCGGCGGCGCAGCGCCTCGTGCCAGCCGGCCAGGTCGAGTTCGCCGAGGGCGGGCTCGGCATCGAGAGCGGCGAGCCAGTACAGTCCCTGCACCGGACCCTCGGCCAGCCAGGCGGTCAGCCGGGAGTCAAGGTCGTCAGCCGGGCATCCCGGCTCGATGACCATGGTGCTGACGCCGAGCGAACCAAGCCGCCGGACGAGCGCCTTGGCGACACCGCCCTCGTCGGCCATCACAATGACCCGGCTCCCCTCATCCAGCGTCACGGCGGTCGGCTTGCACCACTCCGCGGGCGGCCGCAGCACTGGTACCGGCACGCGCCGCGGCAGTCGCTGCGCCGCTGTGATGTCGCCGGTGAAGGCTGGTTCCGCCTGGAGCGCCGGCACGGGTGCCGCTTCGGTCTCCGGGGCGGCGGACTGGCTTGGCGGGGCACCGGGTGCGGTGTCCGCAGCCGCCGGCGGGGCACCGGGCGCGGTGTCCGCAGCCGCCGGCCGGGCCGGCACGGCGTGATCGCGGACGAAGCCGATCACGTGCGCGAGGGTGGGGAAGTCGCGCAGCTTGAGGTCGTCCTGCCGGGGGATGGCGAACCGTTCCCTGACCGCGGCGAACACCTCGGCCTGCTTGACCGTGTCCACGCCCAGGTCGGCTTCCAGATCGAGGTCGAGGTCGAGCAGGTCACGCGGGTAGCCGGTAAGGCTCTCCACGACATCAAGAACCGCCGTGGTGACCGGGTCCGCGCCCGGCTGCGCCGCCTGCGCCGCCTGTGCCGGCTCCGTGCCGGACACCGCGGGCGCGGGCCGGGTCTCGGACGGGCCACTGCCGCGGACCGCTGGCTCGGCCGGCACCTCGGCCGCCGCCGGGGCTCCGGCAGCCTGTGGCGGCACCGTCGCAACGGCCTGTGCCGCCGCTGCCGCGGCCTGCGGGGCGTGGTCGCGGACGAAGCCGATCACGTGGGCGAGGGTGGGGAAGTCGCGCAGCTTGAGGTCGTCCTGGCGGGGGATGGCGAACCGTTCCCTGACCGCGGCGAACACCTCGGCCTGCTTGACCGTGTCGATCCCGAGGTCGGCTTCCAGGTCGAGGTCGAGGTCAAGCAGGTCGCGCGGGTAGCCGGTAAGGCCCTCGACGACATCAAGAACCGCCACGGCGACCGGATCAGGCGCCTGGGCTGCCGCTGGACTGGTTATGGTCTGCGCCGGTGCGACCACGACGGCCGCCGTCGCCGCTTTCGCCGCCGGATCCGCGGGCGGAGCCGCCTCGCGGACGGCGCTTCCGGCCGGACCAACGGTCACCGCTTCCGGCTGAGTGGCGACCGGGGTGACCGCCTCAGCCACCGGCGCGGCAGCCACTGGTGCGGCGGCTACCGGCGCGGCGGCTACCGGCGCGGCTTGCGCGGCCGGCGCGGCCGCCGGCGACCGCTTGATGGTGTCGTCGGCGACGCGGAGCCTGCGCTGCACCACCTCAAGCCGGGCGTCGTCGCGGCCGGTCACCTTGGCCAGCCAGGTGCGCCAGGCCTGCTCATCCGCGATGCGGTACGCGTAGCCGAGTTCGCTCGGCGCGCGACGGGTGCCGCCGGGCGGCTCGATCCAGTGCAGCAGCGTCATCGAGATCTGCGAGCCGAATCCGGCGGCGAGGCGGAGCGCGTAGGTGACCGGGTACGTCCCGCCGCGGGACAGATTCAGCTGGCCAAGCTCGGGATCGGGTTCGCGGAAGTTCGGTACCGGCGGGACGATCCCCGTTTCCAGGGCCTTGACCGCGACGACCTCCTCGATCCCGGCGCCCATGGCATGCCCGGTGAAGCCCTTCGTGTTCGCGACGACGATCGAGTCGACAGCCGCCCCGAACGCCGTCCGGAGCGCGCTGACCTCGGCCGACGCACTGCCGCCGCGGGCTGGCGTGTAGGTCTCGTGCGATACGAACACCGTCTGGCCAGCGATCTGGTTGCGGTCGACACCCCTGCGCTCGGCCTGCCGCAGAAGCTGCTCCATCACCTGGGAGATGTGCTCGACATCGAGGCGAGTGCCGTGGAAGGCGCTGTTGGCGGTGACCGCTGCCACGATTTCGCA
>Ga0335072_10011612_pt1 | contig 12615 bp, 8 predicted proteins | sample Lox_Sample_21_FD_206725 | JGI IMG/M metagenome (GOLD analysis project Ga0335072, IMG submission 206725) | Soil microbial communities from Loxahatchee National Wildlife Refuge, Florida, United States - Lox_Sample_2.1 | ecosystem: Environmental > Terrestrial > Soil > Wetlands | place: USA: Florida...
CACGCGCAGGATGCTGGCGCGCAGAGCGCAGCGGCGCAGAATGCACCTGCGCAGAGCGCGCCCACCCTGACGCTTCCCAATTCGCAGAACATTCAGAGCCTGCAAACAGTGGTCGTCACTGCGACGGCAACCTCGGTGAAGAAGCTGGATGCGAGCTACAACATCGTGGCAGCGTCCGCGCAGCAGATCGCAATGGCGGACCCCAGCAGCACGGCCGCGATCTTCAAGCTCTCCCCAGGCGTCTGGCCGGAAGCCTCCGGTGGCCCGACCGGCGTCAACGTCGACGTGGCCGGCTTTCCCCTGGGTGGCGGCGATTCGCCCTATTCCACGGTGATGCTCGAGGGACTGCCCCTCTACGGCTCACCCTATCTGTCCTTCATGGACAATACCTCGCTGATCCGCATGGATGACACGGTGGACCGCGTCGAGATCGTCCAGGGCGGACCCAGCGCCATCTTCGGGCCGGGCCAGCCGGGCGTGACCGAGAACTTCATCCTGAAGACCGGCTCGGACCAGCAGGAAGGGGATGTCGGCGCCACTTACGGCTCCGAGGGAAGCGAGCGCATCGACGCGTTCGAGAGCGGCAAGATCACCGATGGCTGGTACGGCAGCATCGGCGGCTACTACTGGCAATCCAACGGCATCCGCGATCCCCAGTATACGGCTTACCAGGAGCAGCAGCTGACGGCCACGCTGAAGCATGACTTCGACAATGGGTCGGTCGTGTTCTGGGCCAGGACGCTGCACGCCCACGACCTCTGGGTCGCCGACTTCCCCTATTCTGAAACCAACGGCTCGGTCAGTCCGTATCCCGGGTTCAATCAGCTCAACTCCACCTACAACAGCAAGCAGCTCGAGAACTTCCAGATACCGGATCCGGCCTGCAACTGCTTCCAGAACGATGACATCGCCAATGGCCGCGGCGCCCAGCTGAGCTATGTCGGCTCGCAGTTGAAGGAAAAATTCAGCGACGGCTGGTCGATCAGCAACGACGTCATATTTGACGGCGGCCTCGTCCCCACGAACGCGCTGGTCAACAACGGCAATCCCCAGACGCTGGGGTCGTTCATCGACAGCATGACCCTGCCTTTCAGTCCGGATCTGGTACAGGCCAACTTCACGAACGGCCAGCCCGTGAGCCTCAACCAAAGCGTGGTGACGGAGCAGGTCTGGGAGGTGCAGAAGAAGATCACGAGCCTCATCGATGAATTTCGCGTGAACAAGGACCTCGGCTTCGGCGACACCCTGACCTTGGGCGTGTACGCGGCGCACTACACCATGAACGACAACTGGTCGTTGAGCTCGAACGTGCTCATCACCAACCAGCCGAACGCCTCGCCGATCATCCTGACTGCCAACTCGGGCGGCAACCTCTACCAGGTGACCAGCTCGCAGGGCATCGAGAACGCCAACGGCGGCTACTACATCCTGCAGAACGGCCGCGCCACGAATTTCGCCCCCTACATCTCCGACTCGTGGAAGATCAACCGCTGGCTGCTCGACGCCGGCGTGAGGGTCGAGCACATCAACCTGGATCAGGAGACGACCAACTCGACGAGCATTGCTTTGGGCACGCCATACGACCTGTGGGACAACTCGGTCAACCTGCCCAACGGCACGTGGTCGCACGGCTATGAAAACAACACCATACCGACGTTCTCGCTGGGCGCGAATTACGAGTTCTCCGACAATATGAGCGCCTATGTGCGCATCAATAACGGCGTGCTCTTCGAGAACATGGACGATGTCCGCTGCAACGTCAGCAATGGCTCTAACGGTTGCCCGAACAGAACGCCCCTGCAGACCGTGCGTAACGTCGAGGGAGGTTTCAAGATCCAGAACCAGTGGACGTACATCGACGCGTCGGTTTACCACAAGGTGTTCTACGGCGTCTCGTATCAGCCCACGAACATCGAGGATGAGGATATCGGCCCGGCCTCGACCTACAATGCGAGCTCCACGGGCGTGCGATTGGTCGGCAGCGTGACTCCCTTCGCGACCAGCAGCATCCAACCCGTGAGCACCTTGAAGGTCGAGGTCAATGGCCTCTACGAGCATGCAACCTACTATGGCTTCGTCGGTTGCTTCATTTACCAAAACATCCAAGGCCAAACCATCTGCGGCTCGACCAATGGCAACCAGCTCGCGCGCCTGCCGAACTATCAGATCCGGATCACGCCGAGCGACACCCAGTCCTTCGACTGGGGCACCGTGACCGAGCAGGTTACCTACGAGAACATCGGCAAGCGCTTCCAGGACTCCACGAATCTGACGGAATTGCCGTCTTACTACGACCTGGCTTTCGGCGTCGATGCCATGTACGGGGAACACTGGGAGTTCCGCGTGCTGGGTTCCAACCTCACCAACCAGCTGGGGTTGACCGAGGGTAATGCCCGGTTCGGCGGCAATACGGTTCAGAACAGCGTCGGTTTCGGCCGTTCGATCGAAGGCCGCGAGGTCAACGTGACTCTGAAGTACTACTGGTAAGCTGAACAAAGGCGGCGGCGCTCTTCCCCCGGAGCGCCGCCGCGCTTTTTTTCGGGCCCCTTTTCGCGCACCGTCGCGAGCGGCTGCGCACCGTCTTCTTCCGTGCGAGAATCGGCCCCTTCTTTCCGCGATCCGGGGTAGTTCTCCAGTGTCCGTTCCGGCTCCCGTCCTCGACGCGATGCGGGCCATCAGCGCGCAGCTTCAGGCCGGCCAGTTCCGCGCCGCCCACGAGCGGCTCGAGGCGGTCGTCGCAGCCAATCCGACCTTTGCCGAGGCGCGGCGCCTGCTTGCGGGCACGAAGCTCGCCCTGGGCGACGCCGCGGGCGCGGAAGCGATGCTGCGCCAGACACTCACGGTCGATCCCGCCTGGACACCAACGCTCACGACGCTCGGTGAGCTGCTGCTCTCGAGCGGCAGAGTGGTCGAGGCGGAAGAAGTATTGGTGCGCGCTCTCGAGGCAAAATCACCGGACCCGCGCGCGGCATGGGTACTGGCGCGCTATTACAACAGCACGGGCCGACATGCCCATGCCCTTGCCGTCGCCGGACCCTTCTGCACACAAGGCAGAGTGGATGCGGAGCTTGCCACGCAGCACGTAACGGCGCTGGTCGCGCTGGGACGGCACTCGGAAGCCATCTCCATCTACAGCGGCCTCGCCGCAGCCGCAATGGACAACCCCGCGCCGGTCCAGGCGCTGGCCATCGCACTGAATGCGGCCGGGCGCAACAAGGAGGCCGCGCAGATCGCGCACCGGGCGCTTGCCCGTGGCTTCAGGACTGCGACGCTCTGCATGACGTACGCCAGGAGCCTCATGGCCGAAGGCGCCAATGAGCGGGCCGAAACCGCATTGCGCGACTGCCTTCGGCTGGACCCCCGGCTGACGGAGGCGCACAACAGCCTCGCTCAACTCGTCTGGCTGCGCACGGGCGACCTGACTCAGGCAACGGAGCAGCTCGACGAAGCGTTGCGGCGGTTTGGCAGCGACGATGCGCTCCAGGCCACCAAGGCTGCCATCCTCCAGGGTGCGGGTGATGCGCGAGCCGCATATGACTGTCTTGCTCCGCGGGCCGAGCGGCCGGAAGCCCCACCTCAACTGCTGGTGCGCGTCGGGCTGTCAGCCCTCGAGTTCGATCCCGCGAGGGCGCTCTCGCTCGCGCAGCGGGCGCTACAGGTGGTGCCCGACAACGCGGCGGCACACAGCCTGCTCGCCGCCTCGCTGCTCGGCGTCGGCGATGCTCGGGCGGCGCTGCAGGAATGCGAGGCGCTGCAGCCGCGGGCGCCGGATGATCAGTACCTGATCGCGTTACAGTCCACGGCATTGCGCCTGTTGGGCGACGAGCGCTACGCGCAGCTGTGTGATTACCCGAATCTGGTGCTGCCTCTGACCATCGAACCGCCACCGCCCTGGACGGATCTGGAGGGATTCCTCGCGGACCTCACGGCAAGTCTCAACCGCCTCCACGATCCCAACGGCCACGCGCTTCTCTTTCAATCGCTGCGCCACGGCACCGAGACGACTCAGGACCTGACCCGCAGCACGGACCCCGCCGTGCGCGGTGTCTTCCAGGCGTTCGCCGCGCCGATCGCGCGCTACCTCGAGCACATCGGCAAGGGGCCGGATCCGCTGCGCCGCCGCAATAACGATCGCTGGCGATTCAACGGCAGCTGGTCTGTACGACTGCGCGATCGCGGCTTCCACATGAGCCACGTTCACCCGCGCGGCTGGATCTCGTCAGCCTTCTACGTCGAGCTGCCCGACATCATGTCGGAAGGGCGCACGGATGAAGGCATTCTGAGCTTCGGCAAGCCCGGGATCCTGACGTCTCCGCCGCTGGAGCCCGAATACTCCGTCCGTCCGACCCCCGGCATGCTCGTGCTCTTTCCATCGTACTTCTGGCACGGCACCATTCCATTCGAGAGCCCGCAGCCCCGACTGACCGTAGCGTTCGACGCCGTACCGGCGCAGTGAGCCGCCGAGCTGATCGCCGCCGCTTGCCATGGATACCGTCCAGGTCCTCGAGCCCGCCACCGCCCGCAGGGTCTTCCGCTGGCAGATGGCCTTTCTCGCCGCGCTGCTCACGGCCAGCGCGACGTCCAATGTGTTCACCGAGATCGATGACTGGGCGCGTGGCGGCGCACACCTGGCGGCGTGGCAGCCGGCCACGTGGGAGTTCTCGAGTGTCGTTTGCATCTGGTTGCTGGTACCCGCGATCGGCTGGTGGCTCAACCAGTTCCCGCTGGTCCACGGCGGCTGGCTCCGCAGCGTTCCGGCACATCTGCTCGCCACACTCCCATTCTCGCTGGCACACGTGGCCGGCATGGTCGGCCTGCGCGACCTCGTCTACCGCGGGATGGGCGGGCACTATGACTTCGGCGCCTGGTGGCCGAACTGGCTGTACGAATACCGCAAGGATTTCGTCTCCTATTGGCTGCTCGTCGTGTGCATCGTCGCGTTCCGGCTATACGGCCTGTGGCAGGATTCACGGGAGGCCCGCGCCGTACCCCTCTCGCCGGAGCCGGCGGCCAACGATGCGCAGGCGGATGAGTTCTCTGCCGGAGATGCTCCGCTCGAGCGCCTCGTCGTGCGCAAGCTGAACCGTGAATACGTGATCGCCATCGCCGATGTCGATCGGGTCGAGGCCGACGGCAACTACGTCAATGTCTATACCCAGGGCACGGCTTATCCCCGGCGCGAGTCGCTTGCCGCGCTGGAGAAGAAGCTCGATGGCCGGCGCTTTGTCCGGGTCCACCGTGGGCACCTGGTCAACGTCGACCGCATCCGCGAGATCCAGCCATGGGACCACGGCGACTATCGCATCGTGCTCCAGGACGGCACCTGCGTGAACCTCAGCCGCCGCTACCGGGAGCGCCTGCAGCATCTGCTCCATTGAGATCTGGTCCCCGCCTGCTCGCCGCTCGCCCCCGCAGAGCGCCGCTCGTCACCTCACCGCTTGCGCCGTCCGCCGTGGAGTCCCTACCGTTCGAGCCTCGAATGCGAAATGACTGCGGGAGGATTGCCTCATGAAGAGAACCCTGTACCTGGCGTCCGCTGCAGCGGTTGCGGCGGTAGCGCTCGCCGGCTGCTCATCGAGGACCGGTGTTACGCCCCAGACGTCCGCCGTCGCAAGCCCGGCGGATGGCGGCTGGCCGACGTACGGCGGCGATCCGGGCGGGACGCGCTACTCACCGCTGACCGAGATTTCGCCGGCGAACGTCCGTCATCTCCGCGTGGCCTGGGTGTTCCGCACCGGGGAGCTGGGCAAAGGCGTCATGGACTGGACGCGCTCGGCTTTCGAGGCCACGCCCATCCTTTATCAGGGGACTCTCTATTTCACGACCCCGAGCACCAACGTGGTTGCAATCGATGCAGTCACCGGAGCTCTCCGCTGGCGCCACGACAGCCGCAACGATGATGACCTCCACTACTCCGACGGAGTGTCGCGGGGCGTGTCCCTCTGGGTCGATCCGACCAAGCCGCCGACCGCGGAGTGCTCGGCCCGAATCTACGCGGCGACGCTCGATGGCAGGCTGCTCGCCCTGGATGCCGCGACCGGCAAGCCTTGCGAGGACTTCGGCGAGCACGGCGCCCTCGATCTGCTGCAGGGTGTCCGGTTCGCCGAGAAGGCGGCCAGCGGTTGGCGTGACTACCTGGTGACCTCGCCTCCCGTGATTCTGGACGGGAAGGTCATCATCGGCTCCTCGGTCGGCGACAACCGGGCGGTGGCTGTCGAGCTCGGCACGGTCCGCGCCTTCGATGCCACGACCGGCAAGCTGCTCTGGAGCTGGGACCCGATTCCCCGCGATCCCTCCAATCCCGTATACAAGGAATGGAGCGCGCAAGGCGCGAAGCTCACCGGGGCGGGCAATGCATGGGCGCCGCTATCGATCGACGCCGCGCGACATCTGGTCTTCGTGCCCACCGGCTCGGCGAGTCCCGACTTCTTCGGCGGCGAGCGGACGGGCGACAACCGTTGGGCGGATTCCGTGGTGGCGCTCGATGCGGATACCGGCAAGCTGGTCTGGGGCCGTCAGCTCGTTCACCACGACCTCTGGGACTACGATGTGGCTTCGCAGCCGACGGTTGCCGAGCTGACCCACGATGGCAGCCAGGTCCCGGCAGTCATTCAGGCAACCAAGTCAGGCTTCCTCTACACCCTCAACCGGGAGACCGGCGAGCCCATCTTCCCGATCGTGGAAAAACCCGTGCCCCAGGACGCGGTGCCCGGTGAGACACCCTCACCCACTCAACCTTATCCGGTAGCCCCACCCGCGCTGGTTCGCCAGGAACCCGTGACGCCGGCGGATGCCTGGGGAGTCGCATGGTTCGATACCCGCAGCTGCCGCAAACGCATCGAGGCCGATCGCTCCGAAGGCATATTCGCGCCGCCATCGACGAAGGAATCGGTACAGTCTCCCGGGAACGCGGGTGGCGCCAACTGGGGCGGCATTGCCTTCGACCCGCAGCGGCAGCTGGCGGTCGTCAACACGATGAACCTTCCCTTCCTGGTGGCGCTGGTTCCGCGCCGGCAGGTCGACTCCGAAATGAACGATCCCGCGTACCGCGGCTGGGAGTTTGGACAGCAGCTGGGTACTCCCTACGCGATGCGCCGCCGCACATTCATGTCATCGCTCGGCATCCCGTGCGTCAAGCCGCCGTGGGGCACCCTCACCGCCGTGGACATGGTGCACGGGACCATCAAGTGGCAGGTGCCGCTCGGCGACACTCCATTCATACACCTCAATCTCGGGATGCCCGGTCTCGGCGGCCCGATCGTCACGCGAAGCGGCCTCGTATTCATCGCCGCGTCGCTCGATGACCAGATCAGGGCCTTCGACATCGATACCGGAAAGGTTCTCTGGCACGACAAGCTGCCCGCAGGCGGCCAGGCCACGCCGATGACGTACGGCATCGGCGGCCATCAATACCTCGTGATCGCCGCCGGCGGGTACAAGGACAGCAGCACTCGGGGTGATTACGTGATCGCCTATTCGCTGCCGCGCTGAGCGGGCCGCACACGCCCGGCGGTGGTTCGCCGCCGGGCGTCTCGCGACCCCGAGACGGCTCGTGTAGGCTTGCGGGCATGATCGCAACACCCACTCGCAGCGGATGGCAGTGGACGGAAATCCGGAGCATCGCGGCATTGGGCGAGCCGTTGCTGGAGCTGCAACCCACGGACGATGGCGGCGTGCGCCTGGCTTTCGGAGGCGATGTCGCCAACTCCATGATCTGCCTCTCGAGAATGCTGGGGGCGGGGGCGAAGGAAATCTCGCTCGTGACGGCGCTGGGTGACAGCAGCTACTCCACCTGGCTGCGACAGCGGCTGTTGCGGGAAGGAATCCACGTCATCGAGCCATCGATCGCAGGCGAGCCCGGCATCTACGGACTGCCTCTGGATTCGGCCGGCCATCCCGGCTTCTCGTATTGGCGCACACAATCTGCCGCGCGTGCCTTCCTTCAGTCCGCGGATGTCGACCGCCTGGAGGATCTCCTGGGCGACACACAACTTCTTCTCGTCACCGGAATCACCCTCGCCCTTTGTTCCGACGCGAGCTTCGAGCATCTTTGCCGATGGGTGGATCGGCACACCGGGGATTGTCGTGTCATTTTCGACTGTAACTTCCGCCGGCGCCTGTGGGACAGCGAGGCGCAGGCCCGCGATCGGATCGGCACGTTCGAGCGGTTGGCTGCGGTAATTGCCACGGGCGGGGATGACGAAAAGGCTCTCTGGGGAGCTGCGGACCCCGCGCAGATCATCGAGCGCGTAAGCAGGATATCGGCGGAATACCTGATCCGCGACGGCTCCGAAGGATGCTGGGTGGGGTCGGGGGGCGAATGTCAGCACGTGCCCACCGAGCCGGTCAGAATCGTCGGCGATACCGCGGGCGCGGGAGATTCCCACCTGGCCGGCTACATGGCCGCTAGAATGTTGGGGTACGGCAGAGCGGACGCCGCGGCTTACGCGAACAGAGCGGCGGCGGTCATCGTCAGTCAGCACGGATCCGTGCCCATAGAGGGCACGAAGTTTCCGCCACTGCCGGCTCGCGCGCCCACCTAGGTTTTCGGCAGTCTCGAGGCTCCTGATGCACTGGCCCACCACACTCTTCATCGCTGCCGTCGTCATCGCCGCGTCAGTGGAGCTCTGGCTTGCCTCACGTCAGATCACCGCGGTCGCGTCGCACCGCGATCGCATACCGGAGCCCTTCGCCGGCCAGCTCTCGGCGGAAGATCACCGCAAGGCCGCGGATTACACGGTGGCAAAAGCCAGGCTCGGGATGATCGGTACCGTCATCGACCCGATAGTCACTCTGGCCCTGACCGTGGGCGGCGGCATCGCAGCCATCGACGCTCTGTGGCGGCACACGGGTTGGGGGGAGCCCTGGCTCGGCCTCGCGGTGATCGGCACGGTTGCAGCCGTGGTGGGCATCGTCGGCCTGCCCCTCTCGGTCGTGCGCACTTTTCGTCTGGAAGCTGCCTTCGGCTTCAACCGCACGACACCCATGATCTTCCTGGGCGATCTCGCCAAGGGAGTCCTCCTCGGGGTGCTGATCGGCGGCCCGCTGGTCCTCGCGGTCCTCGAGCTGATGGATCACGCCGGCCGCTGGTGGTGGCTGGCGGCATTCGGATGCTGGGTCGTGGTGACCCTGCTCATCACCTGGGCGTATCCGGCTTTCATTGCACCCCTCTTCAACAGGTTCTCGCCGCTCGAGGACGCCTCGCTCAAAGGCCGCATCGAGTCGCTCCTGGAGCGCTGCGGCTTTCGGTCGAGCGGCGTTTTCGTCGTCGACGGCTCACGCCGGTCCGCCCACGGCAATGCCTACTTCACCGGGATCGGGCGGCAGAAACGCATCGTGTTCTTCGACACCCTGCTCCAGCAACTGGCCCCACCCGAGATCGAGGCAGTGCTGGCGCACGAGCTCGGCCACTTCCGTCTGCGGCATGTCCGCCATCGGCTGTTGGTATCCCTCGTCACCATGTTCATCGGATTCGCACTGCTCGGCTGGCTGGCCGGCAAACCCGGCTTCTATCAGGCGCTGGGCATGCCGACGCCGTCGACCCATGCCGCGCTGATCCTCTTCGCCCTGGTGGTCCCGGTGGCGGTCTTCTTCACCACCCCACTCAGCTCGCTCTGGTCACGCCGCCATGAGTTTGCCGCCGACCACTTCGCCTCCCAACATGCGAGCGCGCACGAGCTCGCCTCGGCGCTGGTCAAGCTCTATCGCGAGAATGCGAGCACGCTCACCCCCGACCCCGTCTACACGGCCTTCTACTACTCGCACCCGCCGGCTCTCGAGCGCATTTCACGGCTGAACGCCGCCCCGACTTGACATGGCGGGGATTCGACGGTAGTTTCGTGGGCATGAACACGGCAGCACGCAAACAACAACAAACCCGCTTTGATCCCGCGGGCAATGCGTGCGTCCGTTCCGAATCCGCGGCCTGAAAGGCCGGTTCCGAACACCCAACTCTCGCAAACCCCGCCACCGGCGGGGTTTTGCTTTGGCCCCGCCGCTCGCGGCCGGAGCCTGACCATGTCACATTCCGAAACTGACGCTGATATCGAGCGCATCGCTCGAGGACTGATCGACCGCACCCTGCCGAAACCCGGCTGGACGCACGCGGCGCATTTCGCCGCCGCCCTGTGGCTGCTGCGCCACCGCGGCGACGCCGCATTTCACGACATGCCGCCGCTCATCCGCGCCTACAACGAGTCGACGGGTGTCGCGAATACGGACTCGACCGGATATCACGAGACGATCACCTTCGCCTCGCTGCGCCTGGCGCGCGCGTGGCTCGCCAGCCGCCCCGACATGCCGCTGCATGCCGCGCTGGCGGAGCTGCTCGCCAGCCCATACGGCCGTTCCGATTGGCTGCTGGCCTACTGGTCGCGCGAGCGTCTGTTCTCGGTGATCGCGCGCCGGACCTGGGTGGACCCGGATCTTCGGGCGTTCACTTGGTGAGCCACGGCCTCAGCCGCGGCCGCCGCAGCGGCTCAGCGCGATCGCGCAGGATACGGCGTACCGTCCTTATGCAGATAGGACGCGCGCGCCCCCGCCCGAATCGTGAGATCAATGTCGGGATAATCGACCGCATCACCCTCGGGATTGCGGCTGCCGATCTCCAGCAAAACCACCTCCGCATTCGAGCGGTTCTGAAGCTGGTGGCCGTCAGGCTCACCCGCCTTGAAGCCGGCGCAATCGCCCGCCCGCAGCACTTCCTCGCCGGCATTGGTGATCAGCACGACTTCACCCTCGAGGACATAGACGAACTCGTCCTCCGCCGAGTGCCAGTGACGCTGGCTGGACCAGACGCCGGGCGGCAGCCGCAGCAAATTGACGCCGAACTGGGTCAGCCCGGCGGCGTCTCCAAGCCGCACGCGCTTGCGCTGCCGGCAAGGCTCGTCATAAGGCGCAGGATAGCCGCTGCCGGTCACTGTCTTTCCTGCCGCGATATCTATTTTCTTCACCGTCCGCCTCCTCCAGAATATCCTGGTCGCCAGCCGCAGTTTACATCTGCCGAGGTTCCGCTCGATGAGCAGCTCCGACGTCAATTTCCTCTTCGATCTCGATGGCACCCTGGTCGACAGTGTTTACCAGCACGTCCTCGCCTGGCAGGAGGCGTTGCACGCTGCCGGCATAGAGCTGTCCGTCTGGCGCATCCATCGGAAGATCGGGATGAGCGGCGGTCTCTTCACGGAAATGCTGCTGCGGGAGACGTCCCTCGAGATCACGCCGACTCTCCTCGAGACGCTGCAGCGCCACCACGCGGAAGCCTACGCGCGCCTCGCCCGTTGGGTGCGTCCGTTGCCCGGCGCGAGGGAGTTGCTGGAGTACCTGACCGAGAACCGCATCCCGTGGTCCATCGCGACCAGCGCCCGCATGAACTCGGCGAAGTACAACCTGGAGGCGCTGCACGTCGACCCGGCACTGGTGCCGGTGATCACACGTGACGATGTGCGTTATGCGAAGCCCGATCCCGATCTCTTCCTGGCGGCGGCCGCACGGCTCGGCAGCGACATCCAGTCAGCCGTCATTGTCGGCGACAGCATCTGGGACATGCTCGCGGCGCGGCGCGCCCGCGGCCTCGGAGTCGGCCTGTTGTCGGGCGGCTATGGCCAGGACGAGCTCGAGCGCTCCGGCGCCATCCGCGTGTACGAGGATCCAGCCGACCTCTTACGGCACATCGATGAGGTCGGCGGCCGCCGGCGCTGAGATCGCCGCGCGGACCCGATGAGCAACGAATCCTCTTCGGGAGCACGTGAATCCGACGACCGCGGCGACTGCGCCCGCGCCGACAGTGAGGGCAAGGGCATATCCGACTGTACGGGCGCTGCCGAATACCTGATCCGACAACGCCGCGACCGTCAGTGGGCCGAGCGAGAGCGCCACGAGATTTACCAATAGAACCTGGATGGCCATGACCTGCGCGCGCATGGGAACGGGTGAGATCTGTTGCAGGGCGGTGCCGCCCACTACGGTCGGCATCCCGAGCAGCGCATAGCTGGCCCATGCCCAAGCCGCGGCCCATCCCAGCGACCTGACCAGCACCGCTGCGGGGACTGCCGCCAGGAAAGCGACAGCTATACCGACCGAGACTTGCAGCGCGGCATCTTCGCCCCCTCTGGACTCGATCCGGTCGGAAAGCAACCCGCAGGCCCATGCGCCCAGCATGCCCCCGACGAGGGCCGCGGCGCCGGTGATCGCACCCGCACGGGAATAACTCATCGCGTGATCGCGGACCAGCATGGTAGGGAACCAGCTTGCGGTGGCATACACACAGAAGGACAACGCCAACATGCCGCCGCTCACGCCCGCATACAGCTTCCCATTCCGGATCATGTAACTCAGAGTCGCGGCGATGCCGGCGCGCTGCGAATCCGCCGCAGCGCGATGCACAGGCTCCGATACGGTGAGCAGCAATGCTCCGGCAAGCGCCCCGAATGCGCCGCAGAGCAGGAAGACGACGCGCCAGGCCGGCAGGTGGGGGACGATGAGCGCGAGGCGAGGCGCACTACTCAATACCCAGCCGCCACCGATGAGCGCAAGGGCGGCCCCAACCGGTCCGCCACAACCAAAGGCGCCGATCGCTGTCGACATCCGGCCTGGCGGCGCGACATCGGCGATCATGGA
>Ga0335072_10011613_pt1 | contig 12614 bp, 16 predicted proteins | sample Lox_Sample_21_FD_206725 | JGI IMG/M metagenome (GOLD analysis project Ga0335072, IMG submission 206725) | Soil microbial communities from Loxahatchee National Wildlife Refuge, Florida, United States - Lox_Sample_2.1 | ecosystem: Environmental > Terrestrial > Soil > Wetlands | place: USA...
TCGAGATCCGCGGGTATGGTCTTCAGCGCCTGATAGAAGCTGAACGCCATGTTCCACGCCTGGCTGGTGAAGATCGCAAAGATCGCCGCGAGCTCCGCGCCGAGCGCTCGGTGGGGCGCGAGCGCCACGAAGAAGGCCGCCGTGAAGGAGAGATAGCCGAGGACCGGCACCGATTGCAGCACGTCGAGCACCGGGATGAGCACGCGCTCGGCCCGCCGGCTCTTCGCGGCCCAGGTCGCGTAGGTCAGGGTGAAAAGGAGCGAAGCGCAGAGCGCCGCCAACATTCTCGCAACCGTGCGCAGCGTGTACCCGGGGAGCGCCGCCGATGAAAGCGAGATCACGGACCGCGTACTGCCGATCGGCGCCAGCATGCCGCGCGCGGCAATCCCGACCGCGACCAGCGAGCCCAGCACGAGAACGAATGCGGCCACCTCACGCGAGGCGCCGCGCGTCATCCCGCTTCCCGCCCGCGGGAGCACGCCCGCTCGATTCGACGGCACCGCGCTCACGAGGCTATCGACTCGAAGAGCCATCCCGCTCCATAGGTCGTCGCCGCCGCCACTGTGCCGATGACCACCTGGCGCAGCGCCGAGAACGCCGGGGATCGGCCGTTGAACAGCGACGTGGCGACCCCGAGCACGAAGAGAGCGAGGACGGAAGCCACAATGCTACAGACAGCCGCGTGCAGCCTGCTCAGAAATGCGTACGGCAGCAGCGGCACGAGGGCTCCGAGCGCGAAGAGACCGAACGAGAATCGCGCCGCGCTTCCCGCCTCCCCGGCCGCCGCCTGCTCCCGCCCGGTCCGCAAGCTGCAATCCAGCGCGCGGACCTCGCGATCCATCAGACTTTCCGCAAGCTCCCGAGCGTTGGTCACCGACAGCCATTCGCCAAGTGCCATCGATAGGGCACCGCCCACCAGGCCCGCAACACCGGCGAGCAGAATCGCCGAAGTCCCCGCGCCGCCGCCCACGACGCCCATCAGCAGACAGAAGTTGGAAACGAGTCCGTCGTTCGCGCCCAGGACTGCGGCGCGCAGCTTGGTGCCGACCGTCACCCCACCCATGGCCCGCAATCGCTCGGCGTGACTCTGCTCGGACGCCGCGAGCCCTGCTTCGGCCGCGTCCTGTTGGCAGTCATAACCCGCGCGGTCGTCGAGCTCCCGCGCCGTGATCGCCGGCACGACGAAGCCGGTGCCGACCGTACGCGCAAGTAAGATGAGCACCCGGGTCCGCGGCGAGGGCCGGTGCGGTGGCAGCGTCTCGCCGGCCGCCTGCAGCCGCTCGGCCCAGAATCTCGCGTGCTGGCGCTCGGATGCGGCGAGCTCGAGATAAGCCCTTTGCTGTTGCGGGTCGCGCGCGACGGCAGCAAGAGCCTCGTAGAGTACTTCGCTGTCCTGCTCCGCAAGGAAGTTGCGCCGCATTCGGGCGAGCTCCGCCGTGCGGCTACTGCGAGCATAGGGAGACTGTGGAAGCGTAGCCATGGGATCGACATTATTCGCGCGGAGTCGCCGGTATATCCGCATTCCTACGGATACGCGGAAGCTCACGGATCGCGGCAAGTGCGTATGGCGCGCCGAGCCTCGATCGGGTGAGCATGCGCCCATGCGAGACCAAGAGTCCCCGATGAGAGTGCGCATTATTCTCGCCGATCATAGCGAGGCCGACTTCTACGACATGCGCAAGGCCGATGAGAAGCCAAAGTTTGCGGGCGGCGTCGGTGATCCGCTCGTGCATCTGCACGACCGGGACATGGACTCGGATCGCCCCGGACGGTTCTTCAATCATGCGTCAAACCCCACCGGGCGGCGTGGCGCCACGGCGCATCACAGCGCCGGCGGGGAGCGCAGCACGCACAAGCACGAGGCGGTGGAGTTCGCTCGGCGTATCGCCACGCTCCTCGAGGAGGGCCGGCGGGAGGGCGAGTTCGAGCGCCTCGTGGTCATGGCACCGCCCGCCTTTCTCGGGCTTCTGCGCGAGGCGCTGCCACAGTCGCTGCGCTCGATCGTGGTGGCGGAAGTCGCCAAGAGCTACGTCCACCAGCCACCGTCGCAGTGGCGCTCTCACCTGCCAGATCAGATTTTCAATCGTCTGTCGCCGTCGTGAGCGGCGTCTGAGAATGTTGGAGGTTTCCGTCATGAACGTGGGTAAGCTCAGCAAGCGTCCGGTGATCACAGTCACTCCTCAGCAGGATCTCGTATCCGCAGCCGAGCTGATGCGCGAGAAACACATCGGTTTTCTCATCGTGGTCGAGGAATACGGCAGGCCGATCGGCGTACTGACCGACCGGGATATCGTCATCTGCGTAGTCGCGAAGCGCGCCGACCCCAGCCTGCTCACGGTAGCCGATGTCATGACTCGGGATCCGACCACGGCTGACGAAGGGGAATCCGTCGCCAATGCCCTGCGCACGATGCGCCGCATCGGTGTGCGCCGACTGCCCGTGGTGGGAGCCAAGGGTCTGCTCACCGGCATCCTCTCGCTCGATGACGTGCTCGATGCGCTCGCCAATGAGCTCGTCGAGGTGTCGGGCGCGATCCGCAACGAGCAGCATATTGAAGGCGTGCTGAGATCCTGAAAAACATCCAAGCCCCGCGCGGCCGCGGAGGGCACTCGTGATGGCGAAGAATTCTCAACCCATCGTATTCGTGGTCGATGACGACGAGTCGGTTCGAGGGTCGCTTCACTATCTCCTGCAATCCGCCGGCCTGGAGTGTCAGGCGCTCGCTTCCGCGACCGAGTTCCTCACCGTCTACGATCCCGCCCAGCCGGGCTGCCTCGTACTCGATGTGCGGATGCCGGGAATGAGCGGCCTCGAGCTGCAACAACTGTTGAATTTGCGCGGCGCCATCATCCCGGTCATCTTCATCACCGGGCATGGGGACATCCCGATGGCAGTGGATGCAATGCAGCAGGGGGCAAGCGACTTCCTGCAGAAGCCCTTCCGCGACCAGGACCTGATCGATCGCGTCCAGCGGGCTCTCGAGAAGGACACCAGGACCCGCGCCGCGCTCGAGCAGCACGACAGCATCCGTGAACGGATCGCGACACTCACGCCGCGCGAGCGCCAGGTTCTGACGATGATGACCCAGGGCAAGGCCAACAAGATCATGGCCCACGAGCTCGGCTTGAGCCAGCGTACTGTGGAGATTCATCGCGCCAGAGTGATGGAAAAGAGCGGCGCCGCATCGTTGGCCGAGCTCGTACGCATGGTGATGGATGTGGAGCCCCAACCCCCTCAGCTGGCCGGCGGCTCAGGATAGTGATCGCTCGACGGCTTGCTGTCCGATGACCAGGTCCAGTAATTCCGTCGTGACCTCCTCCTGACGCGCCTGGGAGGCATCGAGGCGCAACGCTTGGAGCTTTTTGCCGACATTGTCGTGAGCGGCCTCCATCGCCGCGAAGCGCGCGGCGTTCTCGGCGGCAAGCGACTCGGTGGCCGCCTCCGTGAGCTGTGAGAGGATGTATTCGGCCGTGAGCCTCTCCAACAGCTCGGCCGCGGGCAGGTCGTGAAGCGGCACGGGCTCGGAGCGCTCCCGGCGCACTGATAAGTCGAGGGGAAAAAGCTGGCGGCGCTCTATGGCGGTCGCGCCGCTGCGTTGATGGGATCCGAAAACGACCTCGGCGCGCATGATCCCGGCATTCGCAATCCGCGGATAGAGCCCTTCCTGGATGCGTTGCACAACTTCGGGGACGCTGGCGAGCCGGGTGGCCATCGCGTGCGTCGATGCGACGGCGAGCCCGCGATCATTCGCAAGAGCGGCCCCGCGGCTGCCGACGATGAGCAGTGTGTCGCCCGTCTCGGGTTTGACACCTACCGCCTCGATCAGCCGCTCGTTGAATCCGCCGACGAAGCCATGCTCACTCGTGAAGACGACGATGGCTCGCCGCCCTCGCCGCTGCGACTCGCCCGGCGCAATGCGCTCGTCAGCCGCGATGGCAAGCGCCTCGCGGACGGCCACCGCCAATGCACTGCCGTACTCCCGCACGCTCGCCAGCGCTCGCAACGCCTCCTGCACGCGCATGCTGGCAATCGCGCGCATTGCGCCGACGATCCGCTGCAGCTCCTCGATGCTCGAGACATGCCGCTCGATCTCTGCGAGTCGCATCACGCACCTTTCGCGGCCGGCTGCCCGGCCACCGTCTGTGCCAGCGCGGCGAGTGCACTGCGCAACTTCGCGCGGGCCTCCTCCGAGAGCGGGCTCGAGCGATCATCGAGCGCCAGCACCTCGGGCATCTGCACCGCGAGCCAGTCGCGCAAACGCTGACGGAACGAGCCGACGCGCTCGAGCGGAACTTCATCGAGCACCCGCTCCGAGAGCGCCATCAGCAGGGCCACTTCCTCACCGACGCAAAGCGGCACGTATTGCGGCTGAGTGAACACGGCCCGTATTCGCCGGCCGTGCTCGATGACCCGCCGTGTGCGCTCATCGACCAGCGTTCCGAAGCGCGTGAACACCTCGAGCTCGAGAAACTGTGCATACTGCAGCCGCAGGCTCTCGGCGAGCGGCTTCACGACCGCGGCCTGCGCCTTGCCACCGACGCGCGAGACGCTCTTGCCGACATCGACCGCCGGCTTCTGATTCTCATAGAAGAGTCTGGGGTCGAGATAGATCTGCCCGTCCGTGATCGAAATGAGGTTGGTGGGGATGTAGGCGCTCAGGTTCCCCGCCTGCGTCTCGGCGATCGGCAACGCCGTGAGAGAGCCGCCACCACGCTCGGGTGATAGCTTCGCGGCGCGCTCCAGAAGCCGGGAATGGAGGTAGAAGATGTCACCCGGATAGGCCTCGCGCCCCGGCGGCCGGCGCAGAAGGAGCGAGATCTCCCGATGCACCGCCGCGTGCTTGGTGAGATCATCCAGGACGAGGAGGACGTCGCGACCGGCCTCCACGAAATGCTCCGCCATGGTGCAGGCCGCGTACGGCGTGAGCCACTGCAGGCCCGGAGCGGCATCGGCTTCTCCGATGACGAAGATGCAGCGCTCGGGCGCCCCGTAGCGGCGCACCGCATCGATGACTCCCGCCACCGAGGATGCCTTCTGTCCGATCGCGGCATACACGCAGATCACGTCGCTCGCGCGTTGGTTGATGATCGTATCGAGCGCGATGGCCGTCTTGCCGGTGCCGCGATCGCCTATGATGAGCTCCCGCTGGCCGCGGCCCAGGGGAATTGCGGCATCGATGACGAGCACGCCGGTTGCCAGGGGTCGCTCGACCAGCGCGCGATCGACGATCGGCGGCGCCGGCCGCTCCACGGGCGCAGTCGACTCGGCGACAATCGGCTCGCCGCCGTCGAGTGGCCGACCAAGGGCGTCGACGACTCGCCCGAGGAGCACCTCACCCACCGGTACCCGGACGACATCTCCGGTGCCGTGCACGACATTGCCGGCGGCAACGGCTGCAGCTTCCCCGAGCAGCACGCAACCAATCGTGGTCTCACCCAGGTCGACGGCCTGCGCCGCAGCGCCGCCCTCGATCTCGAGCAGCTCGTCCAGCCGCGTGTCGGGTAGCCCCTCAATGCTCGCCACTCCGTCGCCCACCTGCACGATGCGTCCGACCCGGGAGAGTTGCGGCTCGAGAGGCGCCTGCCCGAGCCGGCCGCGACTCTGCGCCACCCACTGTTGGAATTCCTCAGTGATCCGGTCCATGCCGGCCGGCCTCCTCTTGCAATGCCGCAATGGCGCCCGCGGCGCTGAAGCTCAGTTTCGCATGCGGAAAACGCAGCTCGGCGCCAGCGATCAGCGCCGGGTCGGTCTCAAATACGACTGAGACCTCAGAGCCGAGCGCGGTGCGCAGTCCCAACCGCCAAGGCTCTTCGGCCGCGGCGCCGAGGGGACACGCCGTGAGCACCTTGAGAGGGCTGCTGGCGGTGAGCTCACTCGAGAGCACCGCTCGATCCGCAGCAGGGAGTGACCCCAGATGTCGCTCGATCCGCTCGAGCCACGCCTGCACCCGCAACGATTCGGGGATCTCCGCGAGCACGCGGCGCGCGATGTCGGCGGCGAGGTCGAGCGCCGCGCGACGCGCCTCCTGCAAAACCTGCTCCCGCTCGCGAGCGAGCGTCCGTCGTGCATCTTCCATCAGAGTAGCGGCGTCGTGCTCCGCCTGCTCACGCCGAGTGGCGAGAAGTTGCCGGCCCTCGCCTTGCGCGCGCGCAAGCGCCTCCGCTCGCTCGCCGGCGAGACCTGCGCGCTGCGCCTGCAACTCGGATAGCTGCCGTTTCGCGTTCTCGGCCGCACTCGCCGCCTCCGCATGCTCGCGCTCGAGCGCGGCACGGCGGGCATCGACCAGCCGCAGGATGGGCCTGTAGAGGAAGCGTTGCAGCAGCCAGACGAGGATGGCGAAGTTGACGAGCTGCAACGCCAGAGTTGACCAGTCGAAGCGCATGTTGTTATGCGTAAGGGTTGGCAAAGAGCAGGATCAGTGCGATGACGAGGCAGTAGATCGCCATCGTCTCGATCATGGCAAGTCCGACGAACAGCGTCCGCGAGATCGTTCCCGCCGCTTCCGGTTGGCGCGCGATGGCATCCATTGCCGCGGCCACCGAGCGCCCCTCGCCGAGCGCCGGCCCGATCGAGCCGATGGAAACCGCCAGCGCGGCGGCAATGATGCTGATGATCTTCGCGTCCATTGTGAGAACCTCTCGAATCTATTCTACGGGTGTAGCGGGATGCTCGAGCGGCTCGCCGGACTCGGCCGACTCGCCGCCCACCGCGGCGCCGATGAAGACCGTGGCGAGCACCGAAAAGATGTAGGCCTGCACGACGCCGACCAGAAGCTCCAGCGCCATGAGTGGAACCGGCACGAGCAGCCCCGCGAGCGCGAGCAGGAGCGCAATCAGGAACTCCCCGCTCATGATGTTGCCGAAGAGACGCACCATGAGAGAGAAGGTCCGCGTAACTTCCGAAAGCAGGTTGAGCGGCAGCATGATGAGCTTCGGCTGCGCGAAGCTGCCGAGATAGCCCAGTAGCCCCCGGGCGCGCACGCCGAACCAGTGCACGGAGAGGAACACGATGAGCGCGAGCGCCGCCGGCGTCTCGATCCTGCCGGTGGGTGCCTGAACGCCCGGGAGGACCCCGCTGACATTCGCCACGAGCAGGAAGATGAAGAGCGTGCCGAGGAGCGGCAGCAGCGGTCTCGCATCCCGGCGCACCACCTCCTTGATCTGACTCTCGATACCGGTGACGAGGAGCTCGAGAATCGCCTGCCGCCGCGACGGCTCGGGGCGGAGTCGGCGAGTGAGCGCCCAGGAGCCGACGGCGAGCACTGCCATGATCGCCCACGTCGTTACCACTGGCCGCGTCACCTGCAGCGGCCCCATGTGAAAAACGACAACGGTTGCAAGCGGGGAGCTCTGCGTCATGCCGCTCTCCGCGCGGCGCGAACCGCAATCTGCCGGGCCGCAAGGAATCCCAGGAACACCGTAACGAGCGGCCATGCGCCCCAGCGGGCCGCGAAAGCGAAGAAGAGCGCCGCGGCAGCGAGGCGCGCGAGCATCCAGAGCAAGCTCTTGAACACGGCGCCTTGGGCAGCATAAGCGTCGATCGCGCGCCGCAGCGCCGCAAAGTAGCCCCATCCGAAGGCGAGGCCGACGGCGGCAAAAAGCACGGCGAGCCATGGACCCAGAGCTATCGAATGCATCGTCACGGCCGATTTAACCTCTGCCAGGCGAGTACGCACCCGAGCGTGATGCCGACGAAGAGCAGCCCCAGTGTCCAGGCAATCCCGGTTCCGAGACGCCGGTCGATCCATCGGCCCGCATAGACCCCTAGGAGTGTCGTTACCACGATCGTCCAGCCGATCACGCCCGTCAGCGCCAGGTCCTTGCCGATCGAGCGCCGGCTCTCACGTTTGGCGCGCGACAGCCGCTCGCGCTGCCGCCGCACCACCTCATCCAGGGGGCGTGGCATGGCGCATCTCCGGCCGCAGCAGGCGCATGATCTGACGGATGGCGGCAACGTGGAGCCGTTGTGATTCGGTGTGGGCCTCCCGCTCCTCCTCGAGCCGCCGGCGAAAGCGCGCCAGCACTTCGGACTCGAGGCGCTGCAGATCCTCGCCGGGTACCGCTTCGGGAGTCGCTACCAGCACGGCCTCTCCTCTCTGCACGGATAACATGCCACCGCGCACGGCGACATGCCGCTCCCGGCCTCTCGAGTCCCGCCACGTCAACACCGAGATGGCGAGCACGGTCAGAAAATCCGCATGACCCGGCAAAACCCCGAAGGCGCCGGAGGGCTGCTCGGCCCTCACGTGCACGGCATCCTCGGCCTGCACGATCGTTTCCAGGGGGGTTGTGACCGTGAGTCTCATGTTGCTGTCACCGTCGAGCGCCTGACATCGCTCCCGGCTTTGCCCTTTGACTCGCGCTCGCGCGCTTCAGCGAGATCGCCAACCATGTAGAGCGAGCTTTCCGCCCAGCCGTCTGCCTCTCCGTTGACGATCGCAGAGCACCCCGCAAGCGTCGCATCGAGCTCCACCGAGCGCCCCGGGATGCCGGTGAACGCCTCCGTCACCATGAAGGGCTGAGTGAGAAAACGCATGAGGAGCCGTGCCCGCTTGACCGCCGTGCGATCGGCGGCCGAGAGCTCCTCGATGCCAAGAAGGGCGATCACTTCCTGCAACTCGCGGTAGTGCGCGATCGTGCGGCGCACCTCTTGGGCCGTCGCGAAGTGAGCTTCGCCGACCAGCCGCGGATCGAGCAGGCTCGAGCTCGAGGCGAGGGGATCGACGGCCGGATACATACCCTCGCTCGCCATCTCGCGCGAGAGCACGATCGAGGAGTCGAGATGGCTGAAGATCTCCGCCACAGCCGGATCGGTGAAGTCGTCCGCCGGCACATAGACCGCCTGAATGGAGGTGATGGCCGTTCCCGCGATGGACGTGATCCGCTCCTCGAGCTCCGCCACCTCATCGGCGAGTGTGGGCTGATAGCCCACGCGCGAGGGGAGGCGTCCGAGGAGACCGGAGACTTCGGCCCCCGCCTGCACGAGGCGGTAGACGTTATCGATGAGCAGCAGCACGTTCTGATGCTCGCTGTCGCGAAAATGCTCCGCGACGGCGAGCGCCGCAAGACCGGTCCGCCAGCGCGCGCCGGGCGGCTCGTTCATCTGCCCGAAGACGAGCGCCGTACGCGCGAGCACACCCGAGCCCGCAAGCTCCGTCAACAGCTCGTGCCCTTCGCGCGAGCGCTCACCGATCCCTGAAAACACGGATATTCCTGCATGCCGCTCCGCGGTCGTGCGGATGAGCTCCATGATGAGCACTGTCTTGCCGACGCCCGCGCCACCAAACATCGCGGCCTTACCGCCCTGGATGAGTGGCGCGAGCAGATCGATGGCCTTGATCCCGGTGTGGAAGCGCTCCCGGGCGCCGCTGCGGCGCTCGAGCGCCGGAGCCGGCGCATGAATCGGCCTGCGCTCGATGTCAGGCGCAAGCGCGGCTCCGCGGTCAGTCGTTTCGCCGAGCACGTTCAGCAAGCGACCGAGCACCGGCCGTCCGACCGGCACTCGAATGGGCGCCCCGAGGCGACGGACTTTCGTGCCCCGTTTGAGTCCCCCACTGCCCTGAAGGGCAACTGCTCGCACCCGCCGCGGATTGAGGTGCTGTTGCACCTCGGCAATGAGCGATGGACCGACGTCCCAGTCCACGGCAAGCGCTTCCCGGATCGCCGGGAGTTCGCCGACGGGAAAATCGACATCGAGTACCGAGCCGCGGACGGCCACGACCCGGCCGCCGGTTCCGCCGGAGCCTGGTGTCGCATCGGGTACTGTCTTTGATGTGCTCATCCGGTCGCAGCCTGCTCGCCCGCAGCACGCATCGGAATACGGGAAAATGCGGACGGCCGGCGGCTGGCTCTGTAAGTACATCCTCGGATCGAATTTCCGCGTGGCCCGCGTAACCTTGTCTCAAGTTTCCGCGAGAGGACCCGAAGGCCATGAAAACCGACACTGAGATCGAGCGTGACGTCAAGGCGGAGCTGGGCTGGGATCCGCAGATCGACGAGACTGATATTGCGGTCACGGTGAACGAGGGTGTCGTCTCCCTCACGGGATTTGCCCACAGCTACGCTGAGAAGTATCGGGCCGATGCGAGCACCAAGCGTGTGGCCGGCGTGACCGGTGTTGCAAACGACATCGAAGTCAGATTGCCAAACAGTGATGCCGTTACGGATCCGCAGCTCGCCCGCGCGATCGTCTTAGCGCTCCAGGCAGCGCTGCTGCCTATGAGCTCGCAGGACATCAGGCCGCTCGTGCACGACGGACACGTCGCCCTCGAAGGCACCGTGGAGTGGCACCACCAGCGAGAGAAGGCCGAGAGTATCGTGCGAGAGCTGCGTGGGGTCGTGAGCGTGCGCAACTCGATCCGCGTCCTCCCTCGCGTAATCGCTCCAGCGGAAATCAAGCACAAGATCGAGGAGGCCTTCAGGCGAAGCGCGGAGATCGACGCGCACCGGGTCGCCGTCGAGGCCCACGGGGGTGAGGTGACGCTGCGTGGCGAAGTCCGCTCGTGGGCAGAGCGGGACCAGGCTCAGCGGACCGCGTGGTCCGCGCCCGGAGTGCTGCAGGTCAAGAACGAGCTCACCGTCAGAACCTGACGCTTGCAGCCGTTCAACTGCCAGCAACAATCTACAGGAGGAACCGTCATGTCTCCAGCTCATATGCGTCCCCTCGCCCGCGTGATCGCTGTCGTTGTCGCCGGCCTCCTCCTCACGGCCTGCGAAACCCTGCGAGTGGGTAGCGATCATGACCCCTCGGCTGACTTCTCCCGCTATCACAGCTTCGCGTGGATGCCACCGCACGCTCGGCTCTACGGGTCTCGAAACCCACTCGTCGTTCAGCGCGCACACGATGCTATCGAATCGGCGCTGATCGCCAAGGGTTACACCCTCGCGAGCGACCCCGGCGCGGCCGATTTCATCGTGGATTCCACGATCGGCTCGCGCGAGCGCACGGACCTTCGCTCCTATCCAGCGCCCTATGCGGGTCCATGGATGCGGGGTGGTGCTTACTGGTGGGGCGCTCCTTATTGGGGGAGCGAGGTCGATGTGCGCCAGTACCGCGAGGGGACGATCTCGGTCGACATCTTCGATGCCCGGACCCATCGGCCGGTGTGGCACGGCTGGGCCCGCAAAGAGCTGACCCGCTCGGATATCGAAAATTCCGCAGGCTCGATCCGCGCGGCAGTCGACTCCATATTGATGGGCTTCCCGCCGAAGTGACCTCACTACCCTACGAGCATCGCTGCAGATTGTTGCCATGCGCCGGATTCGCGACAAGCTTTGCGCCCATTGTGAGCTCCCGCTCCTCGTCCTGCTCGCCTTGCTCATCGCCCCATCCGCCTGCGCTTCAACATTAGCGTGTAAGACGCGGGCTGTGCAACTACACGAGTCCATCCACGTCAAGACCCTCGAGAGCTGGGAGCCGCTCGATGAGCGCACTCTGCTCATTTGGACTACACACGACACGCGAGCGCACCTCGTGCGCCTCGAACATCCCATTCCTGGCCTTGCCAGCGCTCTTACGATTTTCCTGGTCGCCGGTGAACATGAACGCGTCGTTTGCGCGTGCGGGCGCGACGCCGTCATGGTGCAGGGAAGTGGATTGGCCCGGATTGTCTCGATTCGATATCTATCGAGAAAGCGAACCGCACAGCTCGACGCCGGCGCGACGGCTATTGCGACCCAACTGACTGTCACCTGAGGTGGTCACGGGTTCGGTGGAGTCAAAACCGCCGGACCAACCATTGTGTGGACTATCGCCGCGAGCTTCCGCCTTCCTCGCTGGCCGGCCGCTTGTAGTAGTACCAGTCGACGCAGCCATAGGCGCTATCGCCGCGCTCCCCCCGTCGAGCATCTGTCCCGCCCGCCGTATCCGGCGGCAGCTCGACGGTCGCCTCGCCGGGTGTCCACCCCTCCGGCGTTACGACCCCGAGCCGGTCTGCGGTCTGCAGAGCCTGCACGAGCCGCAAAACCTCATTCACCGAGCGACCGACAGTCACCGGATAGTGGAGCATGGCGCGCACTTTGGCCTGCGGATCGATCACGAAGAGCGCGCGCACCGCCGCGCTCGGCGCATGGCGAGGGTGGAACATTTCGTACCGCCGCGCGATCTGCATCGACACATCCTCCAGAAGGGGGAAGTCGATGGTCACGCCGAAGCGGTCCCGGATACTCTCGCGCCAGGCGAGATGCGAATAGACGCTGTCCACCGACAGCCCGAGCAGACTGCACTTGAGCGCCGCGAATTCGGCGCTGTGTCGCGCGAATGCTACGAGCTCGCTCGCACAGACAGGCGTGAAATCGGCCGGGTGGGCGAAGAACACGAGCCAGCGGCCGGCATAGTCGCTGAGCTTGATCGGCCCCTGCGTCGAGCGGCCCTCGAAATAGGGCGCAGGCTCGTCCAACCGTGGCGGAGCAAACGGCGGATCAGTCTGTAGAGTCAAGCTGTGCTGCATCGCGTTCATGGACAAACCTCCTCTACTGTCGCTCCCGCCTCACCTGCGAGGCAACGATGCCGGCGAGCCCGGAGAGCTTGCCGGCCAGATGCCGGAGCAGGTCATCCACCGAGATCAGGCCAACCGGCGTGCCGTCCGCCCGGATCACAGGAGCCCGCCGCACCCC
>Ga0335072_10011614_pt1 | contig 12614 bp, 7 predicted proteins | sample Lox_Sample_21_FD_206725 | JGI IMG/M metagenome (GOLD analysis project Ga0335072, IMG submission 206725) | Soil microbial communities from Loxahatchee National Wildlife Refuge, Florida, United States - Lox_Sample_2.1 | ecosystem: Environmental > Terrestrial > Soil > Wetlands | place: USA: Florida...
CGTTGACCACCTCGCGAAGATCGACCGTGCGCTTGTTGCCGCCAGGCTTGGCCGGCGGGATCAACGGCGCGATCTCCGCCCACTCTTCGTCGGTCAGGTCACTCTCGTAGCGCAGCCCGCTACGGTCGTAGCGGGCGCGGTTCTCTTTGGTCCACACGGGACACCCCCAGATTGGTACAGGGGGGACGAAAATGGTAACTGAATCAGTAGGTTCAAGGCCCATCCGCTAACCGATTCAAATGACTCAATTTGTTCTCGGACGGACACTAAGGAATATTGTCAATGTCCGAATAACGCTTTCGTTTCGGGAAACGCTGTGTATAATAGTTACGTAACATCAGCGGACCGCACAGTTTTGATGGAAGTCAACGTAGAGGTAATTGTGCAATTGCAATCGTGGATGCGTGGCCTCCACGTGACAGTGCTCGGGAGCGGAGCGTCCGCCGATTACGGTTATCCGTTGATGAGCGAATTGGCATCCCATCTAAGGACTTCAATAATTCCCAAAGGCGGTACCGAGGCACAATGGGACGCTATTAGAGGGCAACTCGACGCAGGTACAGACGTTGAAACTGCTCTGACGGAAACTCACTGTGCTGAGTCACTTATTGAGCAAATCGTTCTCGAGACATGGAAATATGTGTCGGACCGTGACCTGGAGTTTTATCGGCGGGTCGCCGATGGTAAGCACGACTTTCCTCTCGCCAGGTTACTCAGCTGGCTTGATACCTCCAGAAACAAGATAGATGTGGTGACAACCAATTACGATCGCGTCGTAGAATATGCCTGCGATGCAGTTGGCCTTACTTGGCTGGACGGCACTGGCTTTGGTTATCTCAAGCGGGGTATGAAGGGACTGGAAACCCAGGTGCGCGACGGCCCAAAGGGTACAATCGCAACGGTGGTACGGATTTGGAAGGTGCATGGGTCGTTGGACTGGTTCTCTGACGAGGCGGACGCCACATTCTCGGCCCGCGTATTACAGCGACAGGTACCAGACCGGACACGGCCGTTGATAGTAACTCCAGGTCAGACGAAATATGAGCGTGCATTTGATGATCCATTCCGGACTATCCTTGCCGGGGCAGATAACGTTATGAAGCAATCTAACTCTTTTCTTTGTGTCGGTTACGGATTCAATGACAAGCACGTACATACTAAGTTATTAGAAAAGGCGCGCGATCCACAAGCTCGGTTCATAATTGCGTGTCGCAAACTGACGGAAAGTACGAAGAAGTTTCTGATGGGCGGAGCTTGCCGGAATTTCATCGCGATTGAAGAGGCTGGTAGTCCTAATCAGTCCCTTGTCTGGCAATCGGCCGGAGGTGATCCGATCTCGGTGGCTGGTAAGCTTTGGTCAATCTCGGGCCTCTGTGACTTGGTCCTATAGGGGGAACTGCATGTTCGACTTCTCCAGCGAGTCTAGCCTCGGCACCGTCCAAACGGTCGACACAGCCAGCGTTGTTGTGGAGGTGCTAAACGTCGAGCAACTGAAGCGACTTCAAGTCAATCGCCTGGTTGCGCTCCAGAGTAGCCGTGCGGGTGAGGCTCTAATTGGCTTGGTTCAAAAGATCGCACGGTCACTCGATCCAAAGGCGCAGGTTACCGAGGAAATAGGAACAGAGATTGGTATTGAGCCGGACGGAGCGATTAACCTTGTCAGGGTTGTCTTGATTGGGACCTTAATTGGTAAGATAGGCGTCCTCAGGAACGTGTTTCGCCGCACGCTTGAAACCGTTCCCGACATTGGTGCCCCTTGTATACCTGTCGAAGGAGAAAGTCTCTCAGGATTTATGTCGGCAGTTGCTAATGTTAAAGAGGGCGAGGCGCTTCATCTCGGTGTATATACTCTGGACGATCAGGCTCACGCCTATCTGAATGCCAATCGCCTCTTTCAGAGGCACGCATTAATGGTTGGCAGCACTGGGAGTGGGAAATCGTATACGGTTGCTCGAATTCTGGAGCAAATGGCCAGACTTTCGTGTCCGAATGCTATTGTGTTCGATATCCATGGCGAATACAGTTCTTTAGAAGGACGGGCTTTTGACCACCTCAGAATTGCGGGGCCGGTGGATATTGGTACTGATCGCTCTTTGGACCAAGGAGTGATACACTTGCCGTTCTGGCTTCTTGGGTACGAAGCGATGGTAGCGATGCTCACTGATCGGAGCGACAACAACGCACCGAATCAGGCTATGGCGCTGACGCAGGCAGTTTTCAGTCTGAAGAAAGCGCATTTGGAGAACTTGGGACAGAATGATCTAGCAAACGAGATTACAGTCGATAGCCCGATCCCGTTCGATACCGGCGACTTGGTGCGTGAACTCGATCGGCTCAACGAGGAACGTGTGCCCGGCGCTCGTGCCGGAACCGACAAAGCTGGCCCACTGAACGACAAACTGAGCCGGATGCTTGGAAGAATGTCTGCGCGGATTCGTGACCGCAGGCTTGGATTTCTGTTCTCACCCCCTGGAGAGGCAAGCCAACTACAATGGTTGGAAAGGCTAGTTTCACGATTGATGGTGGATTCGGTGGCCGCAGATGGTGGGATCAAAATTATCGACTTTTCTGAGGTTCCATCCGATTTGATGCCTCTAATGGTGTCGCTTGTGGCTAACGTTATCTTCACCGTCCAACAATGGCGAGAGTCAGAAAAGCGGCATCCGCTAGCATTGATCTGTGACGAAGCTCATCTCTATATCCCTGAGGGCGCTGACGCTGGCGGGAGCGACCAGATTAGCGTCCGCAGCTTTGAGCGAATCGCAAAAGAGGGCAGGAAGTATGGGATTGCGCTGATGGTCGTCAGCCAGCGCCCATCTGAGGTGAACCGCACGGTGCTAAGCCAATGCAACAACGTTATCGCAATGCGCCTTTCAAACGCTGAGGACCAAGCGGTCGTACGGCGATCGCTCCCGGATAGCCTCGGTACATTTGCTGACCTGTTACCGGTGCTTGATACCGGTGAGGCAATTGTAGTTGGGGATGCTACGTTGCTGCCGACGCGCATACGAGTCGCACCTCCTGATCATCCCCCAGTTGGAGACACTATCGCATTTTGGACACGGTGGAACACCTTTCCTGCAGCGGCGGATCTCGCCGATGCGGTACTTTCTTGGCGCCGACAGAGCCAGATTGACGGCTGACACGGCATGTATTGCTTAAGTTGGACCTTTAGAGAAGTTTACCCCACCCCAAACAGCTCCTCCACATCCCCCTCCGTCAGCCGCAGCGCCCCGCCATGCTCGGCCTCCAGCACCGAAGCGACGATCGCCCGCTTCTTCTCCTTCAGCACCTCCATCTTCTCCTCGATCGTCCCCAGCGTGACCAGCCGGTGCACGAACACCGGCTTCTCTTGCCCGATCCGGTGCGCGCGGTCCGTCGCCTGGTCCTCCACCGCCGGGTTCCACCACGGATCGTAGTGGATCACTGTATCGGCCGCGGTCAGGTTCAGCCCCACGCCGCCGGCCTTCAGGCTGATCAGGAACAGCGGCACTTTCCCGGATTGAAACGACTTGACCGGCGTGGCGCGGTCCCGCGTATCCCCGGTCAAAATAACAAACCCGATCTTGTCTTCCGCCAGCCGTTCCTCGATCAGTCCCAGCATCTCGGTGAACTGCGAGAACAGCAGGACGCGGCGGCCTTCGGCCAGCATCACGCCCAGCATCTCCATCAGCCGGTCCAGCTTGGCCGAGCCCGCTTTGGTCTTCTCCACTGCCTTCAGCTTCAGCAGCCGCGGATCGCAGCACGCCTGCCGCATTTTCAACAGTGCATCGAGAATGATGATGCCTGACCGCGCCAGCCCCTTCTCTGCGATCGCCTGGCGCACCTTCGCGTGCATCGCCAGGCGGATGCTTTCGTAGATCCCGCGTTGCGCTTGCTCCATTTCCACCGGTTCGGTGATCTCGGTCTTGGGCGGCAGTTCCAGCACGACTTCCTCTTTCGTCCGGCGCAGCAGGAACGGGCGAACCCGTTTGGTCAGCATTTCGCCGCACGCGGTGTCGCCGTGCTTTTCGATCGGGGTGCGGAAGCGGGTGCGGAACGACCGGGCGGACCCCAGGAAGCCGGGGGCCAGGAAATCGAACAGGGACCACAGTTCGCCCAGGTGGTTCTGCAGCGGGGTGCCGGAGAGGCACAGCCGCTGGCGTGCCTTCAGGCGCAGCGCCTGGCGCGTGGTCTCGGCGTTGGGGTTTTTTATCATTTGCGCTTCGTCGAGCACGACCACGTGCCACTCATGCTCTGTCAGCACCGTGTGGTCGCGGGTCAGCAGCGGGTAGGTGGTGATCACCAGGTCGCTCTTGGCGATCTGGCCGAAGCGTTCCTTGCGTGTCGGGCCGTGCAGGGTCAGCAGCTTCATCGACGGGGCGAACCGCGCCGCCTCCATCGCCCAGTTCGGCACCACGCTGGTGGGGCACACGATCAGGGACGGACGGTCCAGGCGCGCCTCGGCTTGCTCGATGGAGAGATGCGCCAGGGTCTGCACGGTCTTGCCGAGGCCCATGTCGTCGGCCAGCACGCCGCCGAGTTCGGCAGAGCGCAGGAACTGCAGCCAGTCCACACCCTGTGCCTGGTAGGCGCGCAGCGTGCCCAGGAACGCGGACGGCACTGTGGCGTGCGGGATGGACCCGCCCGCGTCGCGCAACTGCCGGCCCAGCGCGCGCAGCGACTCGCCGCCCTGCCAGGTGACGCCGCTGGCCTCCTCCAGCGCGGCGACATCCGCCGCGTCCAGGCGGGTGAAGCGGACGCGGCCCCCGTCTTCGGGATCGATGCCGCCGCGGGCGAAAAGTTCCATCAGGGCGAGCAAGATGGGGCGGATGCGGGGAAGGGGGAGGGGGAGGAAGCGGCCGTCCTTCAGCGGCACCAGGAACGGTTCCCCCCCGTCGGCCTCGTTCAGCTTCTCGGCCAGGTCCAGGCCTGCCGTCTCGGAGGTGCTGATCATCGAGACCAGCGACGGCACCAGGTCGAGCCGCTGGCCGTCCACCATCACGCCGAGATGCAATTCCAGCCAGTCGATGCCGGAGCCTTCCTCGAGTGCGGCGGCTATGTCGCCATCCGGCTCGGCCAGCCGCACCGGGAAATCGTCGGCGATCTCCACCGTCCAGCCGTCGGCGCGGAGGGCGGGGACTTCGTGCAGCAGAAACTTCAGCCAGGCGGAGCCGTCGTGGTCGCCGGGCAGCATCAGGTCGTCGGACCAGGGATTGGGATACCAGCTCACGACCACCCGACCGACACGTTCGAGGCCGATCGCCTCCAGCCGTTCGGCGATGGCTTCCTCGGCCTCGCGGTGACGCGTTAGGCGATACAGGCGGCCGCCGCGCGCCATGGTGGTGCGGCGTTCGTTCGGGCGAACCAGGAACGGGCCGTAGCCGAAGCTCAGCCGGGCGAGCGGGATAGAGGAGCTGCTGGCGTGGCGATGAATGCTGGCGGCCAAAGGCGGGTTGCCGGTCATCAGGAGCAGATGCGGCCGGGGCTTTTCGTTTATCTCGTCCGGCGGCGGCAACTCGTCCGGCGCCGGCAGGATCACGCTGGGCAGGCGGCGCGTCAGCTCGCTGCGCACACGCGCTGCTTGCTCGGGCGGCACCACCGGGGCTGAGAGCAAGCGGCGGGCGAGGGGGGCGGGGACGTCCAGCGCTACCGGTCCCAGGGTGCCGGTCGCTGGCTCGACGTACCATGGTTCAGGGACACGCAGCAGGGTTGTCGGGTCACCGTCGACCGAGACCTCCGGGCGCTGGGAGCCGTCGTCGTTGATCGTCCAGTGGATGCGGCCGGGCCGCGGCGGCCCTTCCTGCACGGTCTGGCCGGTGGCGCTGGCCCAGCGGGCGCGGCCGGTGGCGATGATGCGGCGCAGGGTGTCTTGCGGGTCTTCGTCCTCGTCGCCGCTGTAACCCTTGCGGCTCAGCCGGCGCAGGATGATCCGGTCGGACGGGCGCAGATAGCGTGGGGGCGCGGCGTTGCGCACCACCTCGGGCCGGACGTTGCTTTGGCCGGCGCCCATCTCCCCGGTCTTGCGCAACTGCACCGAGACCGGCTGGATCGCCAGGGCCGCCATGCTGCCTGGCTGGGTGTTCCTGTCCAGCACGTAGAGCAAGCGCTGGCGGATGCTGGGCGGGTACTCCTCCTCGTCCGATTGCTGGGCCGCTTCCAGCTCGCTCAGCCAGTTGGCGAGGGGATAGGGCAGAAGGTCTTTCTGGGGCGGGGCGGGGCGGGCGGCGGGCGGCGCGGCGGGCCGCGGTGCCGCGGCGGACACGATGGACAAATGCGGCTTCGCGGGTGCGGGGGCAGGCGAGGCTTGCTCCGGTGCGGGGGCCAGCTTGTGGCGGCCGCGGGCGACGAGAAGTACCGCCGCCACGTGCTTGCAGTTGGTGTGTACAGCGCAGGTGCACAGGCCGACGATGCGCAACTGCCTCTGAGCGTCGCGGCGCAGGGCGATCGTCTCGGCATAGGGTTTGCGGCGGCTGCCCTGGGTCTCCGCCTCGATCCGGGTGCCGTCGTCCGAGACGGTCAGGCGCAGGACCCGGCCCGCCTGGGCATAGGCCCGGCCAGCGGCAATGGCATTGGCGGGGATGAATCGGGCGAGATCGGCGTCGGAGGGGACGTCATCGACCCGGTGCTGCGAGGCGGGAAACAGCATGAGGTTCATGGTGCGGGATTACAGCCGGGGTACCGAGTCGGGAAGGCCATTCCGGCGGTCGTTGGCTTCGGCGCGGGTTCGCGGCGAACGCGTAGGGGCCGTGCTGGTTGGCGGGGGGCGCTGCGATTTCGTACCAGCGGCTGCATGGCATTTATATGTCGAACGGGACATTTAGGGGCTGCCAGCAGACCTGAAGGGGACATGGATCGTCGCGTGTTCGCCGCGTCAGTCTCGCCATTGAGTCAGGATCCGACGGTGTCCGGTTATGAGGATGCCGTTCGATCGTTTCCGACCCTTGGCCGGCTTTTGGTCGCGATCGGCTGTAGACTTCTTGGGTCGCATACTTGTCGTGTCCGTGGCCTTTGGCGTTCGGGGCGCCTGGCATCGGCGTGTATAATGTGAACTGCGCGCCGGGCCAGATGGGGGTCGTTGTGTGACCGATCTGTTGATGGTCATTCTGCTCGCAGCAGCATTTGCCGGCGCGATCGGTTATGTTCGCGTCTGCGCAAATCTGGTCCGCCCTGGCAGATCTGCATTGGGTCCTAAGCCGTGACCTGGCAGGGATGGTGTCAGATCGCCATTTTCGCTGCGCTTGTCACCGCGGCGGTGAAACCGCTCGGCGGGTATATCGGCCGTGCGCTCGATGGGCTCAGCATGCTGGGGCGGGCCGCCGCGCCGTTGGAGGGCGGGATCTATCGGCTGGCCGGAATAAACCCGAGGGAAGAGCAGGGGTGGGCCGGCTACGCGCTGGCATTGCTGTCGTTCCATGCGGCGGGGATCGCGTTGCTGTATGCCATGCAGCGGATGCAGGATCTGCTGCCGCTCAATCCGCAACATCTTGGCGCGGTCGGGCCGGATCTGGCGCTGAACACGGCGGTCAGCTTCGCCACCAATACAAGCTGGCAGTCTTATGGCGGCGAAACGACTCTCAGCTATTTCGTGCAGATGGCCGGCCTGACGGTGCAGTCGTTTTTGTCGTGCGCGACGGGGATTGCCGTGGCCGTCGCGTTGATTCGTGGTATTGCGCGGCGGTCGTCGCAGCATATCGGTAATTTCTGGGTCGATGTCACCCGTGCCACGCTGCACGTGCTGCTGCCCATCTGCGTCGTTGGTGGCCTGGTTTTGGTCTGGCAGGGCGTGCCGGAGACGCTTCAGCCCTACCTTACGGCGACCACGCTGGAAGGCGGCCAGCAGGTGTTGGCGCGCGGCCCTGTGGCGTCGCAGCAGGTCATCGCCGTGCTGAGCGGCGACGGCGGCGGCTTTTTCAATGCCAACGCGTCGCATCCGTTCGAAAATCCCACGGCGTTGACCGGGATGATCGAAATGCTGCTGATCTTCCTGCTTGGCGTTGCGCTGACGAATACGTTCGGGCGCATGGTGGGCGACCAGCGTCAGGGGTGGGCGCTGTACGCCGTGATGGCCGTACTGTTCTTGGCCGGCGTGGCCGCGATCTATGCCGGCGAAGGGCGGCCCAATCCCGCCCTGGCCGCTCCCAGTGTCAGCCAGGCGGCGACGGAGTTGCAAGGCGGCGGCAACATGGAAGGCAAGGAGGTCCGTTTCGGCGTGGCGCAGTCCTCGGTGTTTGCCACCGTCAGCACTGCCTCATCCGATGGTGCGGTTGATTCGATGCACGACAGTTTTATGCCGCTGTCGGGCCTGATCCTGCTGGCCAATATGATGGTGGACGAGGTCATTGTCGGCGGGCCAGGTTCCGGCCTGTTTGGCATCCTGCTGTTCGTCATCGTGGCGGTGTTCGCGGCGGGACTGATGATCGGACGGACGCCGGAATACCTGGGCAAGAAGATCGAGGGCAGTGAAGTCAAGATGACCATGCTGGCGCTGCTGTGCGTGCCGGCTTTCATCCTGGGCCTGAGCGCGGTTGCCGCCGTCGTGCCCGCCGGGCTTGCTGGGCTGAGCAATCATGGGCCACATGGTTTTTCGGAAATCCTCTACGCCTACACATCGGCGGCGGCGACCAACGGCAGCGCGTTCGCGGGGCTCAATGCCGATACGCCGTTTTATAACCTGACTCTTGCGGCGGCGATGTTTGCCGGCCGTTTCCTGGTGATCGTGCCGGTACTGTCGATCGCCGGGATGCTGGCGGCAAAGAAGATTGTTCCTGTCTCGGCCGGCACGCTGCCAACCCATGGCATGTTGTTTGTGGCCTTGATGATCGGGACCATCCTGATCGTGGGTGGGCTGACGTTCTTTCCGGCGCTGGCCCTGGGGCCGGTCGCCGAGCATTTCGCCATGGCGGCCGGAACGACGTACTGAACCGCGGGTGCGCGGGCTTCACCGGTTTGATAGCGGCCGGGCGAAGCTGAGTTCGTGGCCATCCGGATCAGTGATGTGGAAATACCGTTCGCCCCAGGACGCATCGCGCGGAGCGAATTCCGGCGTAAGGCCGGCCGCGACGGCACGCGCGTGGAGAGTGTCCACGTCATCGACGTAGAAGATCGCGCGGCCCCACCATGACCAGGTCCGGCCTGGTGCGGTTGTCAGGTTCAGGTAGCCGGTGCCGGCGCGGAAACTGGTGAAGCGGGCATCCGCACCGCCATCCTTCAACGCAAATCCGAGCGCGGCATAGAACGCCACGGCCCGCGCCATGTCATGCGTCGCCAAGGTGATGGCGCTGATGCCTTCGATCATCGTTGGTGACCCTCCGTCAGGTCCTTGGCGTCGGCCAGAATCCGCTATCAGAGACGCGAGAGTCACGCGCCAAGTGGCACTGTGAGGACCGCTAGCGAAGCGTGGCGGGACGAAGCAATCCCGTTCGGGGAGGCCTCGGACCGCCGGTGCGCCGGAATGACCGGGGTTGCTTCGTCCCGCCACGCTTCGCTCGCGGTCCTAACAGGATACAAGGCTTCCCCCCTCCCGCTGCGGGCTTGGGCCGCGAGGCGGACCAAGGTTGGGGGGAGGCGTCGAAGGATGCTGTCCTTTCGACCCCTCCCCCTATCCCCCTCCCACAAGGGGAGGGGGAACCACTTGCGCGCGCCGCTATCGGGTTCGGCCTAATGCCGCGTCACCCAGCAACTCGACGATCCGCTGCGGCGTGACCGGCGTGTCGGTGATCCAGACGCCGAAGGGCAGCAGCGCATCGTTCACCGCGTTGACGATCGCCGCGATCGCCGGATTGGTGCCGGCCTCTCCTGCGCCTTTCACGCCGATCGGGTTCAGCGGCGACGGGGTTTCCATGTGATGGACCTCGACGTTCGGCATGTGCGGCGCCGTGGTCAGCAGGTATTCGCCGAAGGTGGTGCTTTGCGGCTGGCCCTGGTCATCGTACACCATGCGTTCGAACAATGCGTTGCCCAGCCCGTGGGCGACGCCGCCGACAACCTGGCCTTCCACGACGCGCGGATTGATCACCCGGCCGCAATCGTGGAACACGACATAGCGCTGGATCTCAACCTCGCCGGTCTCGATATCCACTTCGACTTCGGCGACATGTGTGCCGTTGGAATAGGTTGACTGGTCCGGGGTGAAATACGCGGTGTATTCGAGACCGGGTATCAATCCGCCCAGATTCGACATGCCTGGCGCGCTGATCGCGTGGATGGCGATCTCGCGGAAACTCTTCTGCATTCCAGGCACGCCGCGTACCCCCACGTGGCCGTCACGCAGTTCCAGGTCCTCCGGCGCCACTTCCATCATGGCCGAGGCGAAGTCCTTCAGCTTCTTCCCGACCTCGATCGACGCCAGGTAGACCGAGGAACCGGCATTCACCGCGGACCGTGCCGCGAAGGTGCCCATGCCCCAGGCGATCGTGCCGGTGTCGCCGGTGACGATCGTCACGTCCTCGATGCCGACGCCCAATTGCTCTGCGGCGATCTGCGCAAACGTGGTTTTGTGCGACTGGCCTTGCGGTGTGGCGCCGGTGAACACGGTCACCTTGCCGGTGCGGGCAACGCGCACCGTGGCGCCTTCATAGGGTCCCAGGCCGGTGCCTTCCACCACGTTGCTGATGCCGATGCCCAGGTATTTGCCGTGCTTGCGTGCCTCGGCCTGACGCGCGCGGAACCCCGCGTAATCTGCCGCGGCCAGAGCGTTCTCCTGGCAGGCGGGGTAGTCGCCGCTGTCGTACACCACCGGCCGGCCGTCACGGAAAATGATGCCGACCTTGTACGGCATTTGCTCCGGCTTGATGAAATTGCGCCGCCGCACTTCGGCCGGATCCAATCCCAGTGCGTGCGCGACGCGGTCCATCAGCCGTTCCATGACGAAGATGCCCTGCGGCCGCCCGGCGCCGCGCACCGGAGAGCATGCGGGCTTGTTGGTCATCGCCGCGATCACGTCCATGCGGAAGGCCGGCACGACGTAAGGGCCGGGCACCGTCGTCGCGGCGATCCACGGCAGCACGATCCCCGACGGGAGATACGCCCCTTGCTCGTGGATCAACTGGCCGCGGATGCCGAGGATCTTGGCTTCCTTGCTAACCGCGATCTCCATGTCCCAGAACTGGTCGCGTTCCATGTTGGTGGACATGAAGTCTTCATGCCGGTCGGAAGCCCATTTCACCGGCCGGCCCAGCATCCGCGCCGCCACCGCACAGACCGGATATTCCGGGTACAACGCGCCTTTGGGCCCGAAGCCGCCGCCGACATCCGGCGTGATCACGCGGATCTGGTGCTCGCTGATGTCCAGCAGGTCGAGGATGCCCTCCTTGATGCGGTGCGAGCCCTGCGACGTGACGTGCAATGTGTAACTGTCCTGCGACGCGTCATGCTCGGCGACAACGCCGCGGCATTCGATGAAGAACGCGCCGCCGCGATGCAGGTGGAATCGGTCGTGGAATACGTGCGGTGCCGTGGCGAATGCGGCGTCCACGGCGCCATGCGCGATCGGCAGGCGCGCGGCGATGTTCGACGCCGAGCCGAGATGCACCGGCGGCGATCCTTCCTCGATCGCGGCGCGCGCATCGGTGACCACCGGCAGCGGGTCGTATTCCACCGTCACCAGCGATGCGGCGTCCTCGGCCACGTAGCGGCTGTCGGCGATCACTGCGGCGACCGGTTCGCCCACGAAGCAGACTTCGCTGCCGGCCAGGGCCAGCGGCATGAATGGCTGCTTGATGATGGGGTTCGGCATCATCACCGGGATCGGCCGCGTGCGCAGCGTCTCCGGCAGATCGGCATGCGTCAGCACCAGATGCACGCCGGGCACGGCTGCTGCCTCAGCCGTATCGATGCGGACGATCCGCGCATGCGCGTGCTGGCTGCGCACGAAGGCGGCGTGCAGCATATGCGGCAGGTGGATGTCGTCGACGAAGCGGCCGCGCCCGGAGAGCAAGGTGGGGTCTTCCTTGCGCAGGACCGAGGTGCCGAACCAGGTGCTGGGCATCAGGCAACCTCCTTCTCACCGCGCAGGCGCGCAGCGGCGAGCAGCGTTGCCTCGATGATCGCCTGATAGCCGGTGCAGCGGCAGAGATTGCCCGACACGGTGTCGCGCACGTCTGCTTCCGTCGGCGCCGGATTGGCAGCGAGCAATTCGGTGATTGTCATCAGCATGCCGGGCGTACAGAAGCCGCACTGCAAGGCGCCCTTTTCCCAGAACGCCTGCTGCAGTGGATTGAGGCTGGTCTCGCGCGCGGCCAGGCCTTCCACCGTCGTCACGGCGTGGCCATTCGCCTGCACCGCCAGCATCAGGCACGACCGCACGCTCAGCCCGTCCACAAGCACGGTGCAGGCACCGCATACGCCATGCTCGCACCCGACATGAGTACCGGTCAGGCCAAGTTCGTGGCGCAGGCAATCGACCAGGGTGGTGCGGGTCTCTATCGTCAGGTCGTGCCTGCGGCCGTTGACGGTGATGCTGACCCTGCGTGTATCGCTCACGAAGCGTCTCCTTGCCGTGCGCGCTGCGCTGCGGTCTCCATGGCCCGATACAGCAGAATGCGCGCCAGGTGCCGGCGGTATGCGGCGCTGGCATAGGGATCTTCCATTGCGTCGAGTGTCGCCGCATCGGCAGCAACGGCGCGGAACGCTTC
>Ga0335072_10011615_pt1 | contig 12614 bp, 7 predicted proteins | sample Lox_Sample_21_FD_206725 | JGI IMG/M metagenome (GOLD analysis project Ga0335072, IMG submission 206725) | Soil microbial communities from Loxahatchee National Wildlife Refuge, Florida, United States - Lox_Sample_2.1 | ecosystem: Environmental > Terrestrial > Soil > Wetlands | place: USA: Florida...
AGACTTTAAGTTCCCTGCACTGGATGTCTCTTCAACTGAAGAAGCAGCCCAATATGTTGGCGAACACTGATAGCGTATGATTATTGGCTGCCCGAAATCATTCAAGTAGTGTAGCTTAAGTCTGCACAATTCCTTTTTGACTTTGTTTTTAGACTTCTTAGTACCACATGAGACAACAATAGTAGGTACAGCCCGAAGGATTTCGCCGTGCCGTGTACCAACCATATAGAAACGTGTGTTCGAGAGGATTTGGTCGGTCCCTGATGAGATTGTCCGGATGAGCCTTTGCAAGTCCTCATCTAAGCGGGGCTTGACCTCAGTAGCCCATCTGTAGGCAAGGTCTCCAGATATAGTTTCCCTCAAAGCCATATACCGGGTTTTGTCAAGTTTCTCAAAAGTACTCAGGTTGAAAGGTACCTCGATTACTGAACTTGCATTTGCCTCAAAAGATTGGGAATGTGTCCGAGTAGAGGCAGTACTGGTGATGATGGCATTCTCCGCAGCTGCCACCGGCTCACTCTTGCGCATGTGAATCATCTCGTCAGGAGAAATTGAAACGGATGAATCTGCCAGGGCGGACGATGGAGATTGGGAGTTACTAGACAAGGCGGGTGTCAGCAAGGTTGTTGTGGCATGAGAGGCATCATCATTAGACACGGCCTTCGTGTCAGTTCTGGAGGAAACGTGTTTGTGGGATTCTTGTTCAACGCTCCGCGAGCGATCGGCTGCATCTGGAAACGACAAGCCTTGTAGATTATGCGACTGAGTCTGCGCCAATACTGGCCCTTCGTTTCTCAGCAAAGTCCCGCTGGCTGTGGGCTGCAATGAGCCTTGTTGAACCGTTGGCTGTACCACCTTTTTCGAGGGGTTCTCACTCCAAGTGGGCGATGCTCCATCCACCGCCTCACGTTTCTTGTGTTCCTCTGTCTGGAGTGCTTCATGGACGACATGGGTTTTGAGTGGAGAAGCGGTACTCGAACTGCCGTCTGAGTGGTCTGCGGACGGTAAGGCCTGGGATGGCGTCTTCAAAAATTCGAAGAGCTTCTTCACGCGCGATAGTCTAGTCCAGGTTCCTGATTCTCCAGACGTTGTGAGAAGAAGCGTTTGTGTAATCGCTGTTTTGGATGTGGATGTGGCTGCGGCAGCCTGCCCTGATGGCATTTCCGACGCCGTTGCCATGACCAGCGCCATGAGCCACCAATCCGCTGTCTTGGAAGCAGCAAGCTCGCCCTTGGATGTAGAACCGTACATCAGCCTGGATCTTATTTCTCAAGATACCTAACAATGCCTAAGCCATAGGGTATGAATGTCAGATATAGAAATACCAAGGGTTAGTCACAGCGACCGACTGCAACCACAACTCGATCACGTCCACAGCCTCACCCAGTTAAGGCGAAGTGGGGCAGGGTCTAATGTAGGAGTACCCCGCCGTCCCTTTTCCCACAATTCCAAGCGATCCACAAACAGGTCGACTCTGAGAGCACAGCCTCGTCGTGAACAGTTCGAGCCTGCTAGCAAACTCAGAAGATGAGTCATCTTTGTTGAGATCCTAGCGTAGATTCGTCCCTCTACGCACGCACAGCTGCCCAGCAAACATAGAAGATCGAAGTGCGGCCCCATACACGTGCCAGTCTTGGATTTTAGCAGTAGTCAGCTATGGCTTCCGCATCGATCTTTCCCCATTCACCGGTGACGCAGGTACAACCGAAACAGATGTTGAGCATTGAAGTTCAACGTCATATTACCGAAAACTTTTGGCCTGCGTCCAAATCATCGCTCGCCGAATTCGCTGCTTACTTCAAGTATTTCCAATGGGCTATCGAAATTCTCCCTTGGCCAGAAACGACGATTGACGCGACCCAATTTGCTGCACATACATACGGAGACGTTGTTAAGGTTGTGAAGTGCATGAGTGCGAACCGTAATGACAGCCGGCTGGTTATTGCAGAAAAATTGGAGAATGACTTCCCAGGCTCCAGTCGTGACCAAATTCTCAGGTCAATGGAGCTTACGGCTCGGCTTTGGTTGACGTTGCACGTGAGGTCTAGAGATTTTCCAACAGGCCCAAGTCTGTCAGACGTTAGAGAGATTAATTGGGATGCTGCTATCTCGCTCAAGAAAATGATCTCGGATTCGTTCCCGGTGAGCACGTACCTCCCGGAAGCTCGGGAAGCTCGAGTAGACCCTAGCTTCACCATCGTGAATCTGCGGAGGCTTTGTCGCATAAACGTGCAATGGACGGCGAATCTTAAGGACCACTTGCGCTACGATCGATCTGTGGAAACAATCTACGTATATCCTCACAAGATATGCCTAATCAGTCACCTTGAGTCGTGTGATATCCTCCCAAAGGATCTATTGCACGAGACTATTCGAACTCTTGACTTGCTCTTTCCATTCGGGGACGAAAAAACGCAGAAGTGGCTAGACGACTGCGGTCAAGCATTCTATCGAACCTCTTCCCAGAGCATGCCTCGAGCGACTGACCTTGGAGAATTCCGATTCTGGCGCAAGAGGCTTGTCGAGCTATATGATGTGTTCAATCAACCCCCCAGGAGTATCCTTCAGATGTGGCATGACAGACGAAATCCTATGCAATGGTGGACTTTTTGGCTTGCGGCGCTCATCGCATTCATGACGATAGTATTTGGTGTTATCTCGTCATATACAGGTTTCAAGCAGGCCACCTTAGCCGAGCAGGCTTATCGACTGTCGTTAATGCAAACTTGTTCACAAAACACGGCCATAGCTAGTATTTGTGAGCAATAGTGAAGGGAGACTAGTTCTTCATGGACTAGCCGCCAGTGATCCTAGTTACTGAGGCGAGGCTTGTTAACACCTTGACCTCGAGGTCAAGGCTCATTTCCGCATTAGGAAGGTACAACTAGAAGTACAGTGTAGTAGAAATGAATATGTTTGACTGCGTAATGTACGAATTTCAGCCAGCTGTTGAAGAGATGCATGTGGTGCTTGAATGCACGGTCGAAGCAGAGGGAAGACGCGTCGGCGTCGTGTGGTATGCAGCGCTTGGAGGCGTGTATGCAGTCGCCTGTAAGCTCATCTGGGTCGGGGCTGGCGAGCGCATGCTTCATCGCGGTATCGGGCCGATGCAGCGACGGTGAGAAGATCGATGGGCGTGATATCGAGGTTGGGGAGTGTTTTGGTAAACCTGCTGGCGCTATTCTTAGCTGCGGAATTTTCCGAAGAGGCGTTTTGCGGCGCTCGACCTTTAAGGTCTTGAGAGTCCTTCGTAGTCAATAGCCACCACGGCTTGAGCATATCCGACATCCCTATCCCATCACACCTGTTCCCAACCCTGCTCTGAATCTTCCTTGCCTTGCGTACCGCCCTGTGCCCTGTGTCAACGCTTGGATCATAACAGTCGCGGTCACGCTCTGATTCGTCGCTGCCGTAATTTCGACAGTTGAATGGATCAAGACTCGGTGGGAACCTCCGAGCGCAGAACACGTGGGGCACGGAAAAATTAAATGTCCTACGACACATTCCCCATCACGAAGGTTGATATTGATCCAGCGCTATCAGCCTATACATTTGGCAGTTGAACGACTTCTAATTATTCAAATCTATGGGAGCCTTTTTTCGCTTCGAGTACAACAACTCACACGCTCATGCCGAACTGAAATGGCCACCCTCGACTCCCTAAAGTGGGCCCTTAGGCAGAAAGCGACGGCAACCGCGTCGTCGTCCCCGAAGCAGCCGCTGTCCGACACACAGTACAGCGCCGGCTTCGATATCTTGGTGCGGGGCTCAGGATGGATGACGTACCAAGACTTCATTATCCCTCAACTATCTCAGCTGTTAGCCCCTCTCTTCAACTCGCGTATCCATATCTCGGCACTAGAAATCGGACCCGGCGCGAAGAGCCTACTTGGATATCTGCCCGGCCGTCTGAGACGGAAGGTCAGGAGATACACTGCATTCGAGCCTAACGGCTTGTTTGCTACAAGGTTAGAAGAATGGCTTTGCTCTACCTCCGAGACGGAGTCCCCGCTGCCCTGTCTAGAAAGGCCGTCCGACATCTATCGAATTCCATTCGTTCTGGAGGACAACATAGGGAGCGGTACCGGTACCGGTACCGGTACGAGTGACGACGACGAAAAATACGACGTCATCTTATTCTGCCACAGCATGTACGGCATGAAGCCTAAACGTAGGTTTATCGAACGTGCGTTGGGAATGCTTGTTGAGCGGCCACAAGGTGGAATGGTGGCAGTTTTCCATCGCGATGGGGCCCTGCACCTCGACGGCTTGGTGTGCCATCGAACGGCTTCTTTCCCTACCGGAGTCGTTCGCGTGGCAAATGACGACGAGGTACTGGACTGTTTTGCCCCTATCGTCGCGGGGTTTGTCATGAAGGATGTCGACGTGGACAAGGCAATCCGAGTCGAGTGGCGTAAAGTGTGCCGCACCTTGGGCCATCGCGAGGAAGCCCACCCAGACCATCTCTTGTTCAGCTCGCCCAACCTCATGGTGGCCTTTACCCAACATGCGACCACGTTGCCGGAGCTGACGGCGCAGGTGCCATTGGTGAAGGGAGACAAGACGGTTAAAAACCGGGAGGCTCGCCTCCACCGCCCCGCCTCGATTATTAGGCCGACAGAGGTCCGACACGTCCAGCAGTGCGTTCGATGGGCTCTGAAGCACGGGGTCGGCCTGACCGTCGTCGGCGGGGGTCACAGCGGCCACTGTCTCTGGCCCAACGTTGTCTCGGTCGACATGGGCGCCTTTGACCAAGTACACATTCTCACGGCGGGGGAGGATGGAGGAGATTCCGGTTCCGGTTCCGGTTCCTTGGTCGTCGCCGAGGCCGGCTGCAAGACGGGGGATATCGTCTCCAAAGCCATGGCGGCGGGCGTGACAGTGCCCCTGGGGGCTCGCCCAAGCGTAGGTGCGGGGTTGTGGCTACAAGGCGGCATCGGGCACCTGGCTAGGTTGCACGGGCTCGCGTGCGACGCCATTGTCGGTGCCGTTATGGTCAGCGTCGACTCTAGTCAGGTCCTCTGCGTCGGCCGTGTACCAAGCCAACACCGGCCGGCCGATGCCGTTCGCCCGGAAAACGAAACCGATCTGTTATGGGCGATGAAAGGCGCCGGGACCAACTTTGGCATCGTGATCAGCGTGACTTTCAAGGCTTACGCGGCTCCGACCTACTTGACTCGAAATTGGGTTGTCCCGCTGAGCGACAAGCTCGAGGCGCGGCTCAGGCTCAGCGATTTTGGTGAACTCGTCGCCAGGCTCCCCCGGAACTGTTCTGCAGACGCGTATCTGTACTGGGACGCCGGCCAGCTGCATCTTGGCGTGACCATGTTCGAATCTTCCACGACTAGGCTCACCTTTGCAACACCCACGCCCACGCCCGTAGGTGCAATTTGGGGGCCGGAAGACAATTTCAAGGCCGTGGACGGCGTCGGTTTGTTCGAGACCGAGATGTACGTGTCCGAAATGCACGGCGGGCACGGCGGCAAGACCTCCTCGTTCAAGCGATGTTTATTCTTAAAACGCATCGGAGCAGTGAACGTCGCCGACCGCTTGGTGGCGGCCGTCGAGACTCGTCCCTCGCCACTCTGCTATCTCCATCTGCTGCAAGGTGGCGGAGCGGTCGGCGACGTTGCGGCCAATGCTACTGCTTTCGGCTGTCGAGACTGGGACTTTGCCTGCGTGATAACCGGTGTCTGGCCCCGCGACCAAGACGGCACCGAAGCCGCACGATCTGCCGTGCGGTGGGTTTACAACGTCGCCGGGGACTTGTTGTCCTTGAGTAATGGAGCTTACGGCGCGGACCTTGGGCCGGACCCTAGAGACGCCGCGCTGGCGGCCAAGGCGTTTGGACCGAACCGGTCGCGCCTGGCCCGTCTCAAACACAGCTTGGACCCGCGCAATGTACTGGCTTACGCCTGCCCGCTCCCGAAAGCGCCGATGGAACAGAAGCTCATCATTCTTGTCACGGGCGAAAGCTGCGCCGGTAAGGACTATTGTGCCGACATCTGGGTCTCCGTGTTCATCACATGCACCCACAAAAGCCTCACGGCGCGTGCAGTCAGCATTAGCGATGCGATCAAGCGAGAATACGCGGCGGCTACCGGTGCCGACCTGAGCCGCCTACTTTGGAACCGTGCCTACAAGGAGCAACACCGGCCAGCGTTGACGACATTTTTCCAGGCACAAGCGCGGCAATGCCCTCGGCTGCCAGAGGAGCATTTTCTGAATGTGGTGTACGGCGCCGTAGATGTGGACGTGCTGCTAATCACCGGAATGAGAGACGAGGCGCCGGTCGCAGCCTTGTCGCATTTGGTGCCAGACAGCAGGCTGCTCGAGGTACGCGTCCAAGCTAGTGAACAGACGCGGCGGGTTCGCCGAGGGTGCCACGGCGGTGACGACGATGGTGACGACAACGAGGACAACAACGACAGCAACAATGGCAGGTCGAAGTTGACGGCCTTGGACTACCGCCCCAGTCTCGTCTTCGACAATGACACGACCGGAAACGAGGCGGCAAAAAAGTTTGCCGAACATTACCTGCTTCCCTTCTTCCACGAGGACCTGCAGCGACTGGCTAATATGGTGCGCCCGGTACCCGACTTCCCACGCCCAGGCATCGTGTTCCGCCACGTGCTCGACATCTCCCAGCAGCCGGGTGGGCTGGCCCTGTGCACGTCTCTGTTGCAAACCCACTTCACCGGTGACTGGGCCAAAGTCGATGCGGTGGCGTGTTGCGAGGCCGGCGGCTTTGTCTATGCGTCGGCGTTGGCCTCGCGGGTCGATGTGCCCTTGGTGCTGATTCGCGAAGCCGGTAAGCTCCCCCCACCCACCGTTTCTGTCATCAAGCCCCCGTCGCATATCTCGTCTTTGGCATCTACCGATTCGGAAGAGAAGCGGATCGAGATGGAGCGGGATGTGGTCCTCAGGGGCGCGTCAGTGGTGGTGGTGGAAGATGTGCTTTCCACGGGGGAGACGCTTTGTGCGGTGCTACAGCTATTAGATGAAGCTGGCATCGGCGTCGAGGATGTCAGCATCATGGTCGTGGCCGAGTTCCCGGTTCACCGTGGCCGGGAACTGTTACGCCGGCGTGGGTTCGGCAGAATCAATATTCAAAGCCTTTTGGTCTTTGGCGGTGCTTAGAAGTATGAGTTCGAGTAGTTTAAGATGGACCGTGTTTCTTTGAGCACTTGGAGAAGAGTTAGATTAGTCCAACTATATTTAGGCAGAGGCATGTCTACCTCCGTCGCTATAGGATAGGCTGCAGGACAGGAAGCCGCTTGGACTGCATCATTGTAATAACCATCTTGCATATTTTATTTCGGCATTCGTGTCGGGCACTGCTGCACTTTGTGCTGAAGTACAGCTACCTGTCTCGTTCTGCAATTCGAGGAGCTCTTTAACGGCGTTGACCGGCCATTTCCAAGCAACATAGTTCTTTTTTTGCAGTAGCGTGTATAACAAGGGGATGCTCAGTCGAAAGCGTGGAGGCAGCATGACAGGGTAGGATCAGTATCCTCGATTCTCGAAATACAAGTCCTCGGCCATCCAGTCTCGAAGAATAGTACGAGCATCCGCCTGTAATACAAGTCCAGAATCCTTGGCCAGATCTGTTCATGCGATCAAGCCTGCTGGGGTGACCACAATTGCAGTGCGGATTTCCATCACAAACACCGATATTGTCATCCCAGGTAGACCAACCCACGTTCATCTGATCTTCTGGGGCCGCCTTGTTCTTGCATGTCATGCAGATGTAGTAGTATCAACCAGCATTGCCATTTGGATTTTCGTCCCGAGTCTGCCTACGTTGCGTCGGATTGCTGCATTTGAGGCAGAAGGGTGCGCCGGGCAGAGGATATTGCGGAGGAAATGGGAAGGTGAGGATTAGCATGTTGCTCGTCGCCATAATTCTCACTGTGCAGCCCGACTCTTTTATTCGAGGACAAAGAGCGCAATCAGAGGTATTGTTGCTTAACCGCCTTGTCTATCTGTGAGATATGGAGGGGTTGTATGATTGTAATTCACGAAATGCTACGGCTATTTATGCTTGGTTTGCCAAGGGGGCTGCACCCTTACGTTTCTCCGGCCCTACACCGATAATCGTGGTTCTATTCGTGAAATCCTGAGCCTCGTTGGAATTCCGCCTCGTCGATTATCTTCTCCCTCATGAGGCAACAAGACGCGTCGTTCATTATTTGCCAGTGATACTGCCACGATGACCTCAGGAAGGTGTCGCGAACCAAGCGGGTACACAGACTATCCAGGGCAACTTCAACTATTAGTGAGTAATCTACCGTTTTGTCTTTATCGTTCATCCTGTTCTGACCTACGGCAATACCATTCCAGCTCAGAGTCGAAAATTAAAAGCTTAGCACGGCCGATTTCCTCCATCTGGCGAACTCGCCTTCACTAATTATTTCTTCGGGGAGCGAGGACACACACCTTCACGCGGTGTTCCCTGTCAGTATCTCGTGGGCGAAGGGTCAATGGGCAGCACAACAGTGGCGGACAAGCACTGCGTTACGCGTGATACGCGATCAGTACCCGGGGTCGCTTCGCTGCGACGGAAGCTGAGATGTGTCCATCGAACAGCTAAGGAGGCATTGCAAGATACAATCCGAAGCGCTCACCGACAAAGAGAAAGCCTACGAGTACAGCGAAGCCGCGGATAGACCTCACCCACCTATCGAGCGATCTAAGGTACTCGAACGCCCCTTCCTCTACGCTTACGCGCAGCCTGCGCTCCACACACGCTTCACCCGATAGACGAATTCGACGCCCCCTCCGTCCGTAAGGATGCGCAACCTAAGAATACAAGAGTGCAGCCACCACAAGGGGCCCCTACATCTCACCTCGCAAATATCAAACCTGCTCACCTCGATGTGTGTGTACGTTAGGGCTTACTTGAGAGGGAGGTCCAAAAGCAGCAGTAGAGCAAGGGTCCTAAGAGCCTGTTTCTCTGTATACAAACAAACAAACAAACAAGCTCAGAGATCGGATAGGGTATGAGATCATGTGGTTCCACACTAGCCTCACAAGGGTGATTTCACATAAGATCGATACAGGAAATGATTCACGGGACGAAGGGTAGCGCGTGGTGGACGCCTGCGCGGAGCATGTCCGCAGTTGGCGGCATACAGTGTGAACGGAGGTACAAAAGCAGGAAGTCTGTTCTACAGTGCTTTCTTATGTAGACAGCGTACATAGCGGGGGTTCTTTTCCCTTCCTGCACAGAGGGAGGGTTTTTCTGATTAGGCTGCGCGGCGCAGGTGTGGCGCTGAGAGTGAACAAGGATAGGTTTCGCAAGGAAAAGAGATGGTCTTACATAGGCCGTGCAGTCTCGGTAGTAGACTAAGACAAGAAATTATCTATCTATCTAATTATTCTTCAACCTCAAAAAGTAGCTCCTCACAAGGGTATGGCCGATGCGGGTCGGCGCACTCCCTGGAATTGCCGTTTTTGCAGGCAACTTGTTAACTGATCATTGGCTAGGCCACAGGTGCGAGTGATGATGAGTTGGCACAGCTGAGTTTGTCGGCTGATCAGCCGCACAACACTGTTATTTGTGCCACAAAATCTCGGATTACATCTTCAGATTTGTTGCCTTTGTTGAGATTACTTATGTCGTACATGACTCCGCGGGGATGTCAGCGTCGCGATCTTTAACTTTTCCAGAGTTTTGAACGCCTTAATATCCTGCCGCCCGACATGTCGGACCCTAAGAACTACACGGTCGGCTGGATCTCCGCCATAGGGACCGAGAATGTTGCCGCCATGGCCTTTCTTGACGAAGAGCATGAAGTGCCCAATGTCTCTACAAATGACGACAACGTCTACACTTTGGGCAAAATCGGAAAACACAATGTCGTAGTCGCTGTCTTGCCTGATGGAGAATACGGCACAGACTCAGCAGCATGTGTTGCAAGGGACATGGTGCACAGCTTTCCCAATATCAGGATCGGTCTCATGGTTGGCATTGGCGGCGGCGCGCCAAGTGAAAAGCATGATATCCGTCTAGGGGACATTGTGGTCAGCGCTCCTCGCGATGGTAAAGGTGGCGTATTCCAGTACGATTTTGGCAAAAAGATACAGAGTCAGCTCTTGGAACCTACCAGGTTCCTGGACCAACCACCTAGGGTCCTGCGCGCGGCGATGAATGGACTCAAATCACGGCACGAGTTCAAAGGCGGTCATCAGCTTGAGGAGGCAATCAACAAAGTTTTAGAGAAGCATCCTCATCTTAGTGAGAAGTACGAGCGTCCAGATCCGAGAAGTGACAGATTGTACAAAGCCACGTTCATTCATCGTGGGGATAAAGAAGCTAGTTGTGCCAAAGTCTGCGGTAGTGATCTATCGAACTTGGAGGACCGAAAGCCACGGACCCATAAGGAAGGTAGTATTGTAATCCACTACGGTCTAATTGCTTCCGGGAACAAGTTGATGAAGGACGCTCAAAAGCGGGACGAGATTGTAAAAGAGGTGGATGTGCTGTGCTTCGAAATGGAAGCTGCAGGGCTGATGAACCACTTTCCATGCTTGGTTATCCGTGGAATTTGCGACTATTCGGATACTCACAAGAACAAGGAATGGCAAGGATACGCAGCAATGGCGGCAGCTGCGTATGCTAAAGACCTTCTCTCTCAAATTGCACCCGGCAGAGTTGAGACTGAGGGGAAGATCCGCGATATTCTTTCAAATGGTCAGTCAGATTACAGCAGATTAATGAATCAATTTTTGACAGCATTCAAGTTAAGAGTGACGTGGAATCTTTGAAGCTCGATCAGAGAAACAAAGCGATCGAGCGTTGGCTGTCCCCGCCAGACCCCTCGACGAATTACATCAATGCGCTCGAGAAACGCTACGAAGACACAGGTCTTTGGTTCCTTCAAAGCGACAGCTTTATGGAATGGAAGACTCGGCGAAATTCCTTTTTGTGGCTTCACGGCATTTCTGGTTGCGGCAAGACGATTCTCAGCTCCGCTATCATTGAGGATCTTAAGAACTTTTTATCTTCTAAGACTGTTCTCTACTTCTACTTCGATTTCAACGATAGCCGCAAACAGACACATGAAAATATGGTCCGATCTCTCATTAGTCAGTTGTACTACAGGTCGGATGAAACTTCCAAACTCCTCGAGTCCCTCTTTTCCTCTTGCGAAGATGGACGTCAACAGCCAACCTACGAATCACTCTGCAAGGTTCTCTTACAAATGATAGAGCAGATTAAAGAAGTATGGGTTGTTCTAGATGCGCTTGATGAATGCAGTACAAGGAGAGAGTCGCCGACTAAAGGATTGCTAATGTGGATGAGGGACCTTCGAAAATCGGACGAAAGGAATGTCCATCTCCTTATAACCAGTCAGCCAAAATATGACATCGAATCTGGAGTAAGGGAGTTTGCTCAAAATGACGAGCTAGTACCTATTCAGAGCGACCACATCACTCGCGATATTCGTGCGTACGTTCGGATGAGATTGACAGAGGATAAGGGCCTCAAGAGATGGCAAAGCACACCAGACGTCCAGGACGAGATTGAGGACCTACTTGTGAAGAAGGCCAATGGCATGTAAGCCTAAACTTTATTTTGATCCAATATCCGCAAAGACATGCTAAGCGTCGCCAGGTTTCGATGGGCTGCTTGTCAGCTTGACGCCTTAGTAGATTGCCTCGATTATGGCGAGCTCAAGCGCGCGCTCACTTCCTTCCCGGAAACCTTATACCAGACTTATGACCGGATTCTACTCGGTATACCTTCGAAATACAAAGAAAAGATGACAAGGATTCTGCAATTCTTAGTATTTTCTGAGCGGCCGCTGCGAATTAAGGAGGCTGTGGATGCATTAGTAGTGGATCCGACAGGAGTACCATACTTTGATCCAAAATTCAGGATGCCTGATCCACAGGAGATCTCGCGTTACTGCTCCAGCCTAGTGGTAAACCAAGGCTTGGAGCTTCAATTAGCGCATTCCACGGTCAAGGAATATCTAATGTCAAATCAGCTTGACAAAGAGTTCGCGGAAAGTTTTCAGGAGGTCGCTGCTAGGGTATCAATTGCAACAGTGTGTGTAGCATACTTATTGCATTTGGACCAGGAAATTCCAATACAGGAGGTCAAAGACGCCTTTCCGTTGGCCCAGTATTCGGCAAGGTACTGGATGGTCAACGCCTCAGTGGCTGAAGGGGAGGATGAAATGGTTCAAGATTTAATCGTGGACTTTTTCTACTCTCATGAAAGGTCCTATAAAATCTGCTATAGCCTTTATCGCCCAGATAAGCCATGGCACGATGAATCGGATCTAAGAAGGGAGGATCCAGCCTCACCTTTATATTACGCATCGTTTGGAGGGTTCAGAAATGCAGTACAATGCTTATTAAGTCGCGGTGCCGACGTCAACGCGCAAGGTGGAAAGTACGGCAACGCGCTGCAGGCAGCATCATACGGAGGCCACGAGAAGGTGGTCGAGCTGCTGCTCGGCGCGGGCGCCGACGTCAAGGCGCGAGAGGGATACTTCGGCACCGCGCTGCAGGCAGCATCCTCCGGCGGCCACGAGAAGGTGGTCGAGCTGCTGCTCGGCGCGGGCGCCGACGTCAACGCGCAAGAAGATGGAAACTACGGC
>Ga0335072_10011617_pt1 | contig 12613 bp, 11 predicted proteins | sample Lox_Sample_21_FD_206725 | JGI IMG/M metagenome (GOLD analysis project Ga0335072, IMG submission 206725) | Soil microbial communities from Loxahatchee National Wildlife Refuge, Florida, United States - Lox_Sample_2.1 | ecosystem: Environmental > Terrestrial > Soil > Wetlands | place: USA...
CGGCGTAGACACCCAGCTCGCGCCGGCGTCCGGACCGCGGTGAACCATGGCGTCGCACATTCGCTTCAACGCGCTACGGTTGCTGTCGTCCAGGCGTCCGATGATCCCGGCGATGCCACACATTGACCAGGTCCCCAGTGGATGTCCGCGTGATGTCCGCATATTGGCCATAGCCCGATCGCCCGTCGCCACGACGGGCGATTCCGGCCTGGTGGGGTACGGCCGCTGGTTGCGCAGCGGCCGCCCGGTATTCCAATCCTGACTTGCCGGAAATTATGAAATCATGACGCAGGCGCGATCGCGCAGATCGTAGCGGCGCTTCTGATGGTGTCCGCGCTGCGCCAGTTCTGGAGCGCGCTAGCTGATGTAGAAATTGCCGACGGTGAACTGTCCCGGCGTGATCCCGGCGAAGTCGATCGAGCCATGTGAGAAGGACAGCAGCGTGCCGCCGGCGCCGTCGGATCCGAGTGCGGCGAGCACCTGGCTCGACGTTGAGAAGCCAAGGCTCGGGACCAGGTCCACTATTCCGGAGCCGACGCTAAAATTCGCGATCGACACATCGCCGCTGCTGGTTCCGATGGCCAGGAACAACGCATCGCCGCCGCCCGGGGTATCGGTAATGTGGTCGTTGCCGCCATTAACGAAGACCTTGTTGCCGGTCCCGTTGAGAACCAGACTGGCATTGGTGTCATTAAGCGTGAAAGTGTCGAAGTTGCCGCCCGTACCCACAGTAATCGTATCGTTGCCGCTGCCCGCGGTTATGGTATCGAAGCTGCTGAAGGAAACCCCCACGGTATCGGATCCATTGCCCACCGTGACCATGTGGTTGCCGCCGCCGGCTACAGCCACCGTGTCGGACCCGTTGCCCAGCGTGATGGTGTCGTCTAAGCCGTCGAAAACATCGACCGTGTCGTTCCCATTGCCGAGCGTCGCGGCGTCCGCGAAGCCGGTGAGAAAATTCAGCGTGTCGGCGCCGCCTCCCATTGTTACGGTGTTGTAGCCGCTGCTGAAGGCACCGTTGTCGGAAATATTCAGGGTGTCGGGTCCATTGCCCGTCGTCACGGTATTGGAGCCGACGCTGTTGGTGATATTCATATCCAGCGTGCCGGAATTGCAGAACGTGACGGAATCGGTTCCGCCGCCGTTGGAAATATCTACCGTGTCGGGTCCACTGCCTATGGCCGTGACGTTGAAGCTGCTGTTGGCGGCGCCGCTGGAAACATTAATGGCGCTGCCACTCCCCGTCGTTATGACGTCGAAGCTGCTGTTCGAGCCACCATTGGAAATATCAAAAATATCGCCACCGCCCATCGTTATAACGTTGAGGCTGTTGTTGAAACCGCCATTGGAAATATCCAGCGTGTCGGATCCATTGCCCATTGTTATGGCGTTGATGGCGTTGTTGAAGCCGCCGTCGGTAATATCCAGAACGTCGGATCCATTGCCCATCGTTATAAAGTTGAGGGCATTGTTGAAAGGGCCGTTGGAAATATCCAGCGTGCCGGCATCATTGCCCATCGTTATAAAGTTGATCAAGCCATTGCCGAAGGAATACGTCGTCATCCTTATTCTCCTGTGTTTCGCCGAGTCCATTCGAGAACAGCTTGACCGGGATCTGTCCGATGGATGTTCCCCCCAACGCGCCCAGGTCTGGCCCGGCGTAGCCGGCAGTCCTCCCAGGCGGCGTGCAATGCCCTCGCGGCCGCGAGCCGGACGAACTCAGGGTTCGTGGTGAGGCGGCGTTTTTATGGCTTGCGAAACTCAATCTGAGCTGCTGCAGCCACTCCAGACCTTCAGTCCCAGGCAGAGCGCTATCCAATTAGCTGCTTCGCTGCTGTCTCATCGTCGCATCTTCCCGGCTTTGCCAGGCCGCAACGCTTTGCCACGCCGCAACGACGTTAGCTGGCGTTTTAGAGTCGACTTCTGCCGCGTCTCCACCAGACCAGGTAGAAGATCCGCGGACATTCAAGTAAATATCGCGAGGCTAGCCGTCTCGGATCCGATAGAAGACGGTGCAGCCATTCAAACCCTGCCTTCTGAATCCAAACTGGTGCTCTGCGTTGCTTTCCGGTAAGGAAATCGATCGACGCACCTATGCACAATCCGACCCCTCGCGCTCTGGGGTGATTAGCAATTCGGGATGCAAGCATCATCTGCTGCGGCATTCCAACTGCCAAAAATGTAAGGGGAGCCTCCGCTTTGACAACGAAGTCGACGCACTTCTGTACCTCTTGCGCCGAAGCAATGAACCCCATTGGCGGCGTATGGAGCAGAACATCAAGCCCGGGATATTGGCTTTCCAGCGCGGCACCAGCCGCGGCCGGCGGACCGACGACTGCGATCTTGAGACGCAGTTCGCCCAAACGCGCAATGATTCGGGCTGTCAGATCACTGCCTGTGACGACCGGCAAGCGTATGCCGTTGAGTCGAGCCAAACGACTCAACACCCGGCTATCACAAAATACGCGCCAAGCCCGTTCGTAGGACGGCCACAGAGTCGTGGGATTCTCGAGTAATTGAACCATATTGTGTACGTTTGGTGTGACGACATATTTAAATCGCCCATCGGTCTCAGCCAAAATATCGCATATTGCGCTCTCCACCGACGCCGAGTCGAAACGAAGACCAAGGAAATAAGTGCCTTTTGCCACCGACATGGCGGCTGCCTCGCGAGCGGACCCTCGCGCATCAGCCGAGGAAGGGATGGCTGGCAATAGCTTTTCCATGCGAACCATAAATCCTTGTCTCTTACCAAGTTCTTCGGGAATGCAGCTTCGCAGCCGCGGCCGCTAACAGCCCCTTTTGGGGTGATGCGCGTGATGATGATCGCCCGAGTGGTGGAGGACTTCGTGGTCACAGCAGCAGGGACAGGCCTTCTCTGCCCCTCATGGGTGCGTCATGAGGAACTCGAAGCCGAGTGGCCAGCATGCCAGAGCTGCGCCCGTTCGGAGTTGACCCGGGCAGTGGCCCCGCGTTTGCCGAGGAACAGGCAGGCGTACTGATATGAGCGTAGGAAGCGCCTGAATTCTACATCATCGTAGCGCGGCAGGCCCGTGAGCCAGCTCCTGACATAACCCAACAGCATGGCAATGCTGCCGACCAGCATTGGGTAAGCCGGCAGCCGGTAGATGACCACCACGAAGTAGTACAAAGGCGAGGTGCCCATAAAATACTGCCCGAACCCCATCCGAAGCCGCCCGGTCCAAATGCCCTTATGGCTGGAGCCTGCAGGGCGCAGGTGGATAAAGCGGAGAGACTTGTGATCGACGCTCTCCGCGATCCAGCCAAGCATGCGAGCTCGATGGCAGTCGATGCCGTCCCACATTACCTGCCGTACAAAGCCACCGATTTCCTTGAAGCAGGCGGTTCGGTAGAACTTGGTCATGCCGACCGACATCTCGTCGCCGCACACTTCCGGCACAAGCGCACCAGTGCGGCTGTGAACGAACCACGGCTTGCCGGAGGTGGTCCCAATTCGCGGATTGCTTTCCATTCGTTGGATCAGCAACTCAAAATACCTAGGCGGCAGGTCCAGATCCATGTCCAGCTTGCAGACATAGTCAAAGTCTTCCAGCCGGACAGTTGCCAGGCCGGCGTAGAACGCCTCGATGACCCCCGGCCCCACCGCCCGGACGCCGCGGTCGATGCGTCGAACTACGCGCAGGTAGGGCAATCGGCGAGCGTACTCGTCGAGGATGGCCGCGGTTTCGTCGGTCGATCCATCATCAACGACCACCCAGGCCGCGGGTTGCTCGGTCTGTGCTGCCACGCTGTCGAGCGTGCGGCGAAGGTACTTCGCCTCGTCCCGGCAAGGCGAGATGAGCAGATACCGCCGTAAGGGGTTCATGTGGAGAAGCTCACTGAATGAGGTCGCAACAGAAAGGCGCGATGGACGCGAGGTGTGCTATCGGATCGTCACGGAAAGGGGGCCAACAATTCGCTATGGCATGAGCGGATTGCCCGAGGACCTGATGCTCGACGCGTTGGGTCTGAAGAAGCAGGGATTTTACGGCCGGATGTGGGTAAACAGGCCGCAGTTGCCGTTATTACTGCCGTCCGCTGGTGCCCACTTACTGCGATGACGCGCATCAATCAGTAATCGCGTGCGGTAACGTACCTTCGTCGACGTGCTGGACGTCGTTGTCTGATAAAGCCGGCTCAAACAAAACGAGTTCGCCGATTATGGCACACTGCCGACCGGAGCCGGCCGTAGGCCCCTGAACAGGTCAATATACAAGGACCTTTGTGCGGCGTCGAACCAAAGCAGGCCGAAATACACACCAAACAGCGTCATATTCTCAAGGATCAGCCGGAAGAAGTGAGAAAAATCCTCCCAGCACAACAGGCGCAACCCATAAGCAACACCTCCAGCCAACACGCCGGGAGCTAGCAATCTGATTACTGTGAGCAGGATCTCGCCGGCTGAAATCGGTGTTCGATGCACGCTCCATAAGATAAATGGGACCGCCCACAAGGTCATCACAGTAGAGTAGGCGGCTGCTATCGCGACAGCACCAAAAGGCAATCCGATAAGGCAACCGATGACCATGATCGGTGTGAAGACGAGGGCAATCCACAGGGATCTCTTCACCAGCCCGATCGCGCAGACCAGCCATCCCACAGGATGGATTATCGCCCGAATTGCGACAGTCGGCGCTAACAGCCTGACGATTTCGACGGCGCCTGTCCATTGCGAACCGAGCAGCACGTAGACGACGTCGTCGGCAAAGAGGGCGCACATGATCGCGATAGGCAGGGTCAGCCCCAAGACAAGAGAGAAACCCTTTAAGAAGTAGTTCTTTAGACGGATCGGATCATCCTGCAGCCTGGACAGCGCTGAAAACGTCACCTCTCCGACTGCGGTATTCAGACTATCTATCGGTAGAAAGAGCAGTTGCTGTGCGCGACTGTAGACCCCGGTCGCACTGGCACCCCAGGCTCGGCCGAGCAATACCTTGTCGGCATTATAGCCGACGTAGGTCACGAGACCGTTCAGAGTAAGCATGCTGCCATAATGCATCATCGGCAGAACCCCTGCGCCCCTGCGTGGCAGCCCTGGGATCCAACCGCTGGCCCACCAGAAACCAGTCGTCGCAGCAAGGGGAGTGGCCACCGACATTGCTACGAGAGCCCAATATCCGTAGCCTGCGAGGGCCGCAACAATGGCAACCGCATTACCCAAAGCCAATGAGCTAACCTCGATCAACGATAGCGTGGTAAATCGCATTCGACGCTGCAATGTCGCTGAATGCTGAACTCCCGCCGAGTTGATGATGAATGCGAGCGCCAGGAATGCCGTCACCTGGAAAAGTTCAGGACGGCCATAGAAATAAGCGATAGCTGGGGCCATCGCCATGCCCGCCAGGCCCAGCAGCGTGCCTATAAATATATTGATCCAAAACAACGTCGAAAGCTGTTCATCGGTAACGCTGGCACGCTGGATCGTCGCCGCTGAAAGTCCGAAATCGCGAAACAGAACCAGGATCCCTGTCAAGGCCGTTACCATGCCGACCAATCCGAAGTCGCTCGGACGCAGGACGCGTGACAGTACCAGAAGCGAGGCCGCACGCACGAGAAGATTCGTGCACAAGGCGCAGAGCCTTGCCAGACCGCCACGAAGTGTGCTCCGCTTCAAATCCATCATCGTGCTTTCACGTGCGACCGCCTCCAGCAGGAGATTCGCTCCCTGACCGGCCACGGCAAATCGAGGCAATTTCCCCGAGCAACCATATCGAGGTATGGCGTCCGTTTTCTCAACGTACCAAGTGTCAAGGCCTAGTTTGCCCCCAACGGAATATTCCGCCAGGCCCTAGCGATTTATCACGCTCAATCTGGAAGGGAGCACAGTATATTTGATCGCTTCTTTCCGCTCGCGTCCGATGCCGGAATCCGCCTGAGCCTCGAATGTTAGCCACCAACGGATCCGACCCCTACCGTCAACAGCGGCAGCCGCCGCCGCCTGACCGCTCCCGGAATCTTAGATGCAGCTCATCTTCTGGAAAGACCAAAAGCTTCCGCAGATACCCTTCCGTCAGCGGAAGAGTTTGCGCAATAACGCAACCTTGCTGCTGACCACCTCCCTGTCGGGATGTGATCAGCGGCCGGCACAGTTTCGCCATGACGATCTGGCCGTTGCAGAGCCAAGCGCGTGACGCTGAATCTCATTTCCTTGACTCTGATATTTTCTATATCAACTCGATCGCCGCAGTGCAACAGATTTATGATGCGCGGCGCTGTATTCTTGAAGCTGACTCAGCGAGCAAAGCTGACCGAACCATCATCGTACTGATTGGCGAATGTCCGTATCCGATTTGCAGCGGAACCCCCAACCACACGCAATGGTTGCATGTTTGGCGCGGCATGCTTCGCAGACATTGACAGGTCCATTTCACATTGGACCCTATCGTTGGCCTCGTTGGCCTCGTTGGCCTCGTTGGCCTCGTTGGCCTCGTTGGTCCCGTGTCGCGCGCTCGGCGGCATCCTCGTCATCCCGCCGCCGGCGCGAACCCGAAACCCTGATCAATCCCCGGGCCGTCCCCATGAGAGGATTTCGTAAGGGGTTGCCGGCGGGCCCGCTTGAGCCGCACCACGCAGTTCTACCTCAGCCAAGCGGCTGAATTCTGCCCCGTCGATCGAGGAAATCGCGGTGATGCGCGCGCCCAGCTGGGCGGGCTGCGCTCTCAACCAGCGTGCGGTGGGAAACCGCGGACCAAAGGCACCATTTGGTCCAGCATCAACATAGGCGGCCGCCACGACCGGATCGGCGGGACTTGGTACAACCATCGGCAGCTTCCAGACCGACAGGTGTGGCGCCAGCCGCTCGTACAGCCCCGGGGTCATCCCGACCACCAATCGCAGCTCGGACACAGTAAGGAAATCACGACGGGCCGGACCATATGGCAGGCCCGCCGCGACATAGTCGGGGGTCGGATTTGTCCCGCCCTGATCGCGATAGGCCGTGATGGCGACCGCGATGGTCTGTGCCGACTTAGGATCGGCACCAACCTGGTACAGCAGCGCCGCCAGCAACGGCACCGGCGCGTTATTCGGGTTGACCAGGTGAGTCGTATCCTCGATCTGCACGGTGACCACGGCGCCACCAATGTGAACCACATGCAGCACTGGGCCTGGCGACCACTCGCCAGCGATCAACCGGAAGATCGCCTGGTACGTCGCGCCGTCCGCTGCCGCCTCGGCCTTCGCCGCGTCGCGCAGATTCCCCGCTAGCTTCACTTCGCGGCGGCCGGCCGCCGCCAACCCGACAATGATCAGGCTGAGGAACGCCAGGCTCCACAGAACAATCAGTAACGCAAATCCGCGCTCACCATGTCGCGCTTTGTTCATTGTGCCACGACTGGGTTTTCACACGGTCTGCAGGGTATACTCAGACGCCCAGGTTTCCAATCACTGAGTGTGCCCATTCGATTGTCCGGGGCTTTTCAACCGCCCCGCCACATGTAAGCCAGATCGGCTCCATGTTACCAAACCTTAACTATTGCGAATCATTAAAATCGTTAACTTTATCGCAAAATATTGACTATAAGGAATATCATTTTGGGCTGATACTGGATCCAGCACAGCGCATGACGAAACAGTCTGCCCGACCAATTTGCGATAGGCCAAATTGTTCCATCCCCAGCGCCGCGAAATGCGGCACTGCGTCAATGGCGGCGCGGCTTGGTCAGCGTCCCGCCGTCTGCGCAGGCCAAGCCTTGTTTACTGCCCCAACCGCCGCGTAACCTGCGATCAGCGAGGCTTCAGCCTTCTACCCGTCGTCCGCGGTCGCGGTGGTCAAAGTCCTGCGCTGTCAACCGGACGTGCGTTTCCCCGTCATGCTGCGCAAGCCGGTCGACATGGCGCCCGCGTTGCGTGACGACGCGTTGATCCACGTCCCCAAGCACCAAGCGTCGCAATGACGAGTTCACCCGTGCCGGTCGGCGTGATGGACGGGTGATCGCAGATCGTTGTGGCGGAGCCGCAACCGTTGATGTCCGTGCCGGCGGCTACGTCGAACGGCAACGTGGCCGCACCCTGGACATCGAAGAACCGCGCAAAGTCACTGGACCGCACGCACCGCTCACCAACTAGCATTCGGATGCTCCGGTTGGCACAGTTGACGCCACGTTCTGACTATGCTTCCGAATTCTACATCACGAAAACTCAACCCAGTCAACCGACCGCCCCAACATTTTCATCATATTGAGGCACTGTGACTCTGATTTTAAGAAGACCGCGCCACGACCACAGACGCTTTCGAACCCATAGAATGCCTCAATGCCAACAATGTGAAACCTCAGTGCCGTCCAAATTTTGGACTTCGAATGCCATCAGGTGGTAACCAGAATCGCCGTCGGCGCAGCTATCGCGAATACCCGGGGCTTGATTGCTGCGCATGCTTGATATATGTCAAGCAACCGCATCTCAGCCTCGCCTTGCAATGGTTCGTTCGTGCAGCCGGATAAAGTTCAGAAGCTAGGATGACATTGGGTGCAGTACGATGTCGAGCAGGAGTTTTTCGAATTCGACGATTTCTATCCGGACGCCGAGGCGGCTCTTCCACCATTGGTCGGGGTCAAAGCCTGAGTAGTGCGCGGCGTGAACTGTAACACGCGTTGGATGGCCCTTCATGGCGCGGTCGAGTATTCGTCGCAATCGTCGCGTGTGATCCTTGGTGGCCACAAATACAATGGATCGGAACTTATGCGCATCGCACCACGCTGGAAGGACCTGACCTTCATCTTCGGTTCCGCTGACTCTGGAGATTTCCACGACGTCTGTCACGCCAAGTAACCTGAGCCGGCGAATCTGCCTTGCCCCCTCGTCGTCGTAAGGGAGCCCCCGGCGGATGAACTGCTCGTCGTCTTCGCTCGGAGGGTCGGTAAATACCGCAACTCGCTTTGCAATGCCGCGGTGCACGAGGTCCGCTGCTTCAAGCGCCCCGGCCGGACCGGAATCGACCGATAAGACAATGATGTCGGCGGGCGCGACCGGCTCGTTTACGACAAGCGCCCATCCTGCGGCTCTTAGAGCCGCGTCTCGAAGGGCGCGAACAGCGACGACCGCGCACGCGGCTAATACGACCGTCACCACGATGGCGGACCACCTCGGCCACCGGAAGATCGTGCTCGAATTGGCTATGTTACTACGCCAGGTGCGATGTTGGCTGCCGAGGAACATCGGTTATGCTCGTCAAGATGCTTGTACTGCACTCATGGATTGGCAATTGACTGGGCCTCGGGAGTGACGCGATATTGCCAACCCCAGGCACCCGCGCGACTTTCGATAACGCGCCGGCTCCGATCTACCAATGTCATGTAGCCTGCGATACAAATACGTCGCGGTATGGAGCAAGCCACTTCCGATACGATCTGTTCGGAACAAAGCTGTCCTATCCGCCGGACGCCCGATTCAAGCGCGGCCGACCATCCGGCTCGCTGACGCAAGCCGGATGGCCGACCGTAATGAATCCGCCGTCGCGCTGCCCAAGACGGCGGAGAACGTCAGATCGGGCTTGAGCCAAAGAAGTGCGTGTACTGCTCTCGGCGGAATTGGTCCGCGAGCCGCCCCGGCGGCAGGACGACATCGTCGTAGGTGATCACGTCGTCGCGTGGGATCGATCGCAGCAACTTGCAGCCTGCCACGAGGCCTTCCGGCAGGTAGCGATTCTCCCGCATTTCGCTGGCGTTCACCGCTTCACCGTAGGTCATGTACATGCCGTAGTCATCAAGGACCTCGCCGGCGTGCAAGTCCCGCTTGGCGACGGCGCAAACCTCGACCACCGGCGGCCCGAGCGGCGTGGCCAGCCCATCGCGGAACAGCGCGACACGCGCGATCGAGAACGGCACCTCGAAGTGAACGAGGTGGTACGGCACAAAGAAACTATAGAGCGGACCATCGCCCATCTTGTAGAGGCTCAGGTAGTGTTGCTGCTTCGGATCGGGATGCTCGGCCAGGCAGTAGATCTTGGTCAGCGGCGTTCCCACCACATAGTCGACAATCCCGCCGACTTCGCGCAGCTCATCGATGTCGTAGAGCTGCCCGATCTTCATGACGTCGTCCTTGTATTCCAGGCCACGTGACATGCCCCGCGAGCGGACCTTGAAGCCGGTGGCGTTCGCGACGATCGTTTGCTCGAAGCTGATCTTCGAGCCGTCGGCAAACGACGTGACCATCGTTGGGTTCTGGCCCCATTTCTCGGCAAAGCCCGCCTGCGTCGTCGGGTTGCGATAACGGTCCTGCAGACCCTTGACGTTGCCGATCACCCGAGGCGTGAGCCCAAGGCCCTTCACCCAACGATAGAGGTTCATCTGCAGCCCCGGCTCGTCACCGTCACAGGCCGAGAAGATCACGCCATACCTTCGCGCATAGACCTGCAGGATCGGCCCGAGCGTTGCGTCGAGCTCGGCGTTCATCATGATGAAGTCCTTGCCGTGCTTCATCGCGTCGAGCGCTACATGCAGCCCGAACTCCACCGACCCGGTCACGTCGACGACGATGTCGATGTGATCGCTCCGGCAGATGAGCGTCGGATCTTCTGTGGCAATCGGCGTTCCTGCGGCGGCCAGAGTCTCGAACTGCCACGCAGTCTCCGCCATCGACGGCTCGACGCCGGCATAGCGGAACACGGCCATCGCGCGCTCGGGGCGGCGGTTCGAGATGGCCACGACCCGCATCCCGGGAACCGAATTGACGATCGTGTTGGTCAGTCCCTGGACCATGAAGCCGGCACCGATGAGACCGACCTTGATGGGGTTGTGCGCCTCGGCGCGGGCCTTCAGCGCGGTGTCCACGATGATCATTGTATTCCTCCGGATGGGTCTCTGATCAGGCGACGTTCGAGGGCGCGGTGACAGTCGGGGACATCAGCCGACGTAGCTCCGGCCCAACCTCCGAGAAGGGTTTCCAGGCCCGGTCCTTCTCAGAGATGACGTCGACCGGAAGCGGCCAGCTCAGGCCGAGGGCGGGGTCGTCGTGGCGCAGGCCACCTTCCACCCCGGGCGTGTAGAACTCGCCCACCATGTAGATGGTGTCGGTGTCGTCCTCCAAAGTCTGATAACCATGTGCAAAGCGCTCGGGGATATAGATGCCGCGCTGGTTCTTGGCCGACAGCTCGACCGTGACGTGCTGCAGATAGGTAGGCGATTCCGGGCGCAGGTCCACGATGATATCAAGCACCGCGCCACGGACGCAGCGGACATACTTGGTTTCGGCCGCCGGCGGGAACTGGAAGTGCATGCCGCGGACGGTTCCCCGATAGCGGTTGGACCCGACATTCGCCTGCGCGATCAGCGGCTTCAGTCCGTGTGCCTCGAATTCCTGCTGGCAGAACACCCGGGCGAAGAAGCCCCGATTGTCCTCGTGCCGTGCGAGGTCGACGATGAAGGCGCCAGCAAGTTCTGTTTCGGTGAAAATCATCTCAGAGTCTCCAGGATGTCAGTCTTTCAGACCACGATATTGCGGGTGTCTAACGCCTCGGCGAGGACCCTTCGGCGCGTTGCGGACGATGCAAGGCAGCCTCGCGCGATTGCCATGGAGGTCTCGTCGGAGAATCAGCACGGGCCGCGCTGGATCGCGAAGTGCCGGTTCAACGGCCCAGGCCCAAATCTCGCGCTCGTCAATTCTACATACTGTTTTGCCCGACCGGGCCACACATCAGAACCGGCCAAATGATGCGCATGTCCCCGAAAGATTGACCCAGGCACTACGCGTTGCTGAAGCTGCACAAAAACGCAGTCGCGACAAACGCGGACAACCAGGCGGGGAACGGCGCAATCGAATTGAGCTGCATCTTTGCGACGCAGCCCGCGCATAGCGGCGGCATGCCGCGGTCAGCAACCTCGGCATGCCGCAGCATCGGCATTCGATGCCAGTATTCATTGACGACGGCCCGGGATGCGCCAGGATTTCGTCACACGCCGCGACACGATCCAACTCAAGCGTCGAAGCGCGAGCGCCGGGCAAGCCTCCGCACTTACCCTTCCTCCGCTACAGAGAAAGTGTTAGGAGATCCTCACTGGCGGACTACTCCGGGAATGACCGCTACCGTCTTATGTGCGGTCTTGTCTCCTCGCTCAGGAGCATGTTTATCGAATTTTCTCGCCTGGCGCAACTATTTAATCACACAGCGTCGACCGCAGCGCCTCACGGGATGAGAAATGCCCGTTGCAGCGAGACGCGCGAGACGCGTCCTCGATGCCAATAATCAGGCGCGTATCGGGGCAATGCCTGGCAAAGCCGGTTACAGCCGCGATTGAACCCCCCGTTCTGATCGCCGCCACGCCGCAGGGACTGCTGCTCTCCCTGCATTGGCAATTCTCGTACGGAGCACCCGGATCCTGTACAGGCCCAGCGACGATCGCGATCAACCCCGAAGTAGACGGCGGCTCAGCACCACAAGAGGATCGGTTCGGATCAGGTCCAGGCTGGCCAGCCGCCCGACAATAAGACCATCCCATGTTGCCGCCAGCGCCTTGATGGTATCGGCCGCGAAATGGGTCCGGCCCAGGGTAACGTGTGGGACCCAGCCGCCTACCTCGTAGGTCGGATGTGTGGGCAGGTCGGTCATTGCTCGATGCAGGTTTGCGTGCCGCGTCAGTAATTCGATGGTCGGCAC
>Ga0335072_10011618_pt1 | contig 12613 bp, 12 predicted proteins | sample Lox_Sample_21_FD_206725 | JGI IMG/M metagenome (GOLD analysis project Ga0335072, IMG submission 206725) | Soil microbial communities from Loxahatchee National Wildlife Refuge, Florida, United States - Lox_Sample_2.1 | ecosystem: Environmental > Terrestrial > Soil > Wetlands | place: USA...
TACGCCCCGTCGACCAGGTTGCCGCCGTAGTGCGCGTGGCTGTACGGCACGTACCGGCGGTGCGTCACGGTAAGCCCGAGCCTTTGGTCGCCGCTCACGCGCTGGCACCTACTTCGGCTTGCACGCCGCGCCCGGCATCCGGGACGAGCGCATAGGCCAGATAGCTCGCCACCTCACCCGGCGTCGTGCCCTTGCCGAAGATCTTGTCGACGCCGAGTTCCGGAGCGATCGACGGGTCGAACCGCGGCCCGCCGACGACGAGCAGCGGCCAGCCTCGCGCACCGGGATCCGGCGCAGCCGCGCGGAACGCCGCCGACATCTCCTTGGCGTTGCTGATGTGCGCGTCCCGCTGCGTGACGACCTGGCTGACCAGCACCGCGTCCGCGCCCTCCGCGGCCGACCTGGCGACCAGGTCCGGCACCGCCACTTGCGAGCCCAGGTTGACCACCCGGATCTCCCGGTAGTACTCCAGGCCTTTCTCGCCCGAGTGCCCCTTCACGTTCAGGATGGCGTCAATGCCCACCGTGTGCGCGTCAGTGCCGATGCACGCGCCGACAACCACGAGCTTGCGGCCCAGGCCAGTGCGGATGCGCAGGTTCACCTCGGCTGAGCTCAGCAGCGGGAACTCGCGCTCGGTCACCGTCACCTGCGACAGGTCGACCAGGTGCGACACCCGGCCGTACACGATGAAGAACGTGTAGTCCGGGCCCATGCCCTTGGCGTGCACCACCATCGCGGGCTCAAGCCCCATCTTGCCGGCCAGTTGCATCGCCGCGCCCTCGGCCCGCGCCTTCTCGGCCGGCGTACCGAACGGGACCGGCAGCGTGAACGACACCTGGATCCGCCCGTCACCGGTGGTGTCGCCGTACGGCCGCACAACGTTGCCGCTCATCTCGCAGCTCCCGCCTCTACCGGGGAGGTCCGCGGGTCGGGTCCGCCCGCAGGTGCGCGTTCCCCGCTCTCAAGGATTTCTGACGCCGGGTTGAAGTAGCCATCGGCCCGGCTGATCACGCCGTCGAGGCCCCGGCCTCCGTCCGCCGGGCGCTTGGTGATGCCGAACGTGCCCTCCGCGATAGCGGTCAGCAGTCCCTCGTCGCTGATGCGCCGCAGCAGCGCGACCGACTCGCCGAGCACCTGCCTGGCGCGCCGCTCGATGAATCCGCCTGGCGCGGGGACGAAGCTCTCGCCCAGCCGGCCGGCCGCGTCGCGGACGTAGCGCACGTTCTCCAGGGCAAGATCACGATCGGAGAGGAACGGGGTGTGGATACCCTCGGTCATCATCCCGATGAGCAGTATTGACTGGTCAGTCATCACGCCGCAGAGGTTGAAGAAGGCATCGAGCAGGTACCCGGCGAAGACGTTGCCGGTCATGTGCTTCGTTGGCGGCATGTACTTCAGCGGCGCGTCCGGGAAGAGCTCGCGGACCAGCTGCGCGTGGGCGAGCTCGAGCACGAACGAGTCCGGTACCTCGGGGTTGATCTCAAACGCGTGCCCGAGGCCGAGCTGGCTGTCCGCCAGGCCTGCTTCCTTGCCGAAGAACTCGTTCATCAGCTGGCTGACCACCACCGTGTGCGCGGCATCTACAGCGTCAGCCGTGGTCAGGTAGTTGTCTTCACCGGTGTTGATGATGATGCCGGCGCGGGCGTGGATCTGCCGGGAGAAGCGCTGGTCGATGAACGTCCGCCGGGGGTTGATGTCGCGGAAGATGATCCCGTACATGCAGTCGTTCAGCATCATGTCCAGCCGCTGCAGGCCGGCCAGCGAGGCGATTTCCGGCATGCACAGGCCGGAGGCGTAGTTCGTCAGCCGGACGTAGCGGCCGAGCTCGCGGCTGGTCTCGTCCAGCGCCGCGCGCATCAGCCGGAAATTCTCCTGGGTGGCGTACGTGCCTGCGAAGCCCTCGCGGGTTGCCCCCTCGGGCACGTAGTCGAGCAGCGACTGGCCGGTGGAGCGGATCACCGCGATGATGTCGGCGCCCTCGCGAGCTGCTGCCTGAGCCTGCGGGATGTCCTCGTAGATGTCGCCGGTCGCGACGATGAGGTAAATCCACGGCTTGGGCGGCTCCGAGGTCTGCTCGATCATGCGCTGCCGCTCGGCCCGGTTGGCGTCGATCCTGGCGATCCCGGTAGCGAGCGCGGCAGAGGCAGCCGTGCGGGCAGCCGCGGCGTCGGCGCCCGCCGGGATACGGAACGCCGCCTTGCCCTGCGCCGCTGCTGCCGCGAGCGCAGCGAGATTCTCGTAGCCGCCGGTGAGCAGCGCGTCCCAGGCAGGCAATGCGACGCCGTGCTCCAGTCCGGTGGTCTCGCGGACGGCGTCGACGAGCCTGTTCACCCAGGGCATGCCGTCAGCGTCAGCGCCCTGGAGCCCGGCCAGGCGCAGCACTGCCCGCTCGACCGAGACGGTGGTATGGGTCCGTGCCATCTCGACGATCGGCTGGCCCGCCTTCGCGGCCAGCGCACGCGCCTCGCGGACTACCGCGGGGTCGAGGTTAAGCCGGGTTTGCATTGGGCTTCACTCCCCGTGGTTAGGAGCACCGTGGTTAGGAGCACCGTGGTTAGGAGAACTGTGTTCGTCGATGCGGCGCTGGAAGAGGCCCCGGACGGACGGCTGCGCGCGGATCAGGTCCAGTGCCAGCTGCGCGTGCCCGGGAACGTACCCGTTACCCACCAGCATCGTCACGTCAGCGGCGACACCTTCGGCACCGAGCGCCGCGGCCGTGAATGAGGTGGCCATCGAGAAGAAGATCACCGTCCCGCCCTGGGCTGTCGCCAGGATTGCGCCGCCTTCGCAGCCCGGCACGTCGACGCAGACGACGGTGACGTCGGCCGGGCCGCCGGCCTTCTGGATGGCGCGCGACACGCCAACCGGGTTGCGTGCGTCAGCGATGACGATCTCGTCGACCAGGCCGGGCTGACTCGGCTGACCAGGCTGATCCGGCCGGCCGGTCGCACCGCCGGCGTCACGCAGCAGCTGCGCCTCGGCCTCGTGCGGCACCACGCCGATGATTCGTGCGGCACCGGCATGCCGGGCGGCCGCGGCTGACAGCGAGCCGCTCTTGCCAGCGGCGCCGATGATCGCGACGACCGGCCCCGGTGCTTGGCTACTGCGGGCCCGGCAGGCAGCAACGACCCGGTGGGTGAGCGCGGGAGCGCCGCAAACGTCCATCACCGAAAGGGCAAGCTCGGCAGACAAGTCGTCGGGCAGCTTCGCCGCGATCGACCGGCCGAACAGGATTGCGTGCCCCTCGCATGGCACCTGCTCCGACTTTCCGTCCCAGCTGGCCAGGCCATCGGTGATGACCAGCGGGGTCAGGCTGAGCGAGACCAGAGTGGCGATCTTGTCGCCGGCCGCAAGACCGAGCGGCGAGTCGGGCCCGACCTCGGCTACGGTCCCGGTGAGCATGCCGCCGGAGCCGGTCACCGGGTTCTGCATCTTGCCGCGAGTCCTGACGATGTTCAGAACAGCTGCCCTGATCTTGTCCGGGTTCCCGTCGTGCGCTTCGCGAAGCTGCCGGAACGACGCCGCGTCCAGGTTGAGCCGGGTGACCGCGACGCGCACCTCGTCCGGCCAGATGGCGGCCTTGGCATCCAGGCGCCAGGCCGCTTGCGGGAGGACGCCCGCTGGTTCCAGCACCCGGTGCAGGCCGAGCGGCGAGCTGGCAGCGCTGGCCTGGCCGTTCAGGCTTGCCCCGGTGCGCGCTCCGGCCTCGCCGGGCTCAGGTCCGGCACCGTCGCGCGGATTGAGCCGCGATCCGGGCATAACTCGGTCCTTCCGGTCAGGCGAGGCTCGCATGCCTCGGGCTTATGCCAGACTCGCGAGCTATGAGCGGGTTTGCGTAGGCGCAAGGGTACTATAAGTATTCGATAGATTTTGTTGCTTCTCACTATACCGACCGCAGCTTCTTTTGTAATCTAACAAAAACACACATCATCCTCAGTGCCGAAGTATCCCCGAGGGCAGGTGCAGCCATGATCGAACAGCCTTATGTCTACCGGCACAAGGAGCTGGTGGAGCCGGACTGGCGGCGGCTGCCCGGCTGGGCCGGCGTCTCGCAACAAGAGTGGGCATCGGCCCAGTGGCAGCGAGCTCATTGCGTCAAGAACATCCGCCAGCTCCGCCAGGTCATCGGAAGCGGCCTGGACGAGCGGTTCTACGCCGACCTGGAGCGTGACCAGGCCGAACGCGCCACTATGTCCATGCTGGTACCGCCGCAGATGATCAACACGATGGTGCCGCACCTCTCCCCCGCCGACCCCGGATTCACCGACGCCTTCTACGCCGATCCGGTGCGCCGGTACATGATTCCCGTCTTCACCGATCGTCGCGCGGACTGGCCGTCGCACCCGCTGGCCTCGCGTGACTCGCTGCACGAGGCCGAGATGTGGGCCGTCGAGGGCCTCACCCACCGTTACCCCACCAAAGTGCTTGCCGAGTTGCTACCGACCTGCCCCCAGTACTGCGGTCACTGCACGCGCATGGACCTTGTCGGGAACCCGACCCCGGTGGTTGACAAGCACAAGTTCGTGCTCGGCCGCGAGGACCGGCTGACCGCGATGATGGAGTACCTGCGCAACAGCCCGGGCGTGCGGGACGTGGTTGTCTCCGGCGGCGACGTGGCCAACATGCCCTGGCCCCGGCTCGAGTCATTCGTCGCCGGCCTGCTGGAAATCGAGAACATCCGCGATATCCGGCTCGCCACCAAAGCGCTGATGGGCCTGCCCCAGTACTGGCTGACCGACGAGGTGCGGGCCGGAATGGAGCGGCTCGCCACGGTGGCGCGACAGCGGGACGTCAGCATCGCGATCCACACCCACGTGAACGCGGCCCAGTCCGTGACCCCGTTCGTCGCGGCCGCCGCCAAGGCCATGCTCGACACTGGCATCCGCGACGTCCGGAATCAGGGCGTGCTGCTCCGCGGTACCAACGACAAGACCGAGCAGTTGCTCGACCTGTGTTTCGCTCTGCTCGATGACGCCAAGATCATGCCGTACTACTTCTACATGTGCGACATGATCCCCGGCAGCGAGCACTGGCGGCTGTCGCTGGCGCAGGCGCAGCAACTGCAGCACGACATCATGGGCTACCTGCCCGGCTTCGCGACACCGAGGTTCATCTGCGACGTGCCGTACGTAGGCAAGCGCTGGGTGCACCAGGTCGCCAGGTACGACCGCGAGCGCGGCATTTCCTACTGGACGAAGAACTACCGCACTGCGGTCGAGTCCGGCGACGCGCTGGCCCTGGAGCGCGAATACGAGTACTACGACCCGATTCACCTCTTGCCGGAAGCAGGCCGGGAGTACTGGCGGTCCCGGGCGGCGACGCCGGTCACCGTCGGCTGAGTCAGGCGCCGACGGCCACTTGTGTCACGGGCGGAAGCGTCACCTTCAGGTGTTCCGCTTTGCCCGTGCGGGCGTCGACAACGACGAGCTTGCCGTCGGCCGCGGCCACGAACAGCCAGCGACTGTCGGGCGACCAGACCATCGACTGGTCGCTGAGGTCTGCGCCGGCCAGGACATTGCCCGCGGACTTGCTAAGCACAATCTTGAGGTTGCGATTGGCCCCGGACCGCAGGTTGATCAGGTGCACGGTGAGCCGCCTGCCGGGTCCGCCCACTGCTACCGCTGCGGTGGCGTCGTCTGGTGCTATCACGCCGATCGGCGGCCAGGAGAATTCGTCGTAAGGGAAGCCCGCGGCAGGACCGGGCAGCTCACGACGTGCGCCACTGGCAATGTCCACGACCTCGTTGTGGCAGTGCCGGTACAGCGGGTTGCAGCTGACGACGAGCCAGCTTTCGCGGCCGACAGCGACCACCGTGCCAGGCACCGGCCGGTCCCAGCCTGGCCCGGCGTCGTAGACGCTGAAGCCTCCGGTGGTGACCAGCACATAACCGCGGCCGTCAGAGACCGCGGTCGCAGGCACCTGCGGACCGCCCGGCTGGAACCGGATCGTTGGTCCGAGGCGGCGGCCTGTCAGGGTAACCAGGGACAGCGACGGCGAGGCCGGCGAACCGGACATGACCCACACAGCGTGCGTCGATGCCGGGCCGGGAATGAGCGGGCCGTCAGCCGCGAGCGGTCCGGTCAGCACTCGCGCCTGACCGCTGTCGGGCACGATGTAGCCGGGCACCAGATCGGTTGACCGGATCACCGCCTCGTGCGCGCCGATCACGAACGCCACGTTCGGGTTCGCGGACAGAAGCGGCGGCACGTACGTCACCGCGATCTTGCCCTGGGCCAGCTGTATCCGCAGCAAGGCGTCGGGCCCCCGGGCGAACAGCACCCAGCCGCCGCTCACATCGAGCAGCGGGTGACCTGCTCTGATGACCTGCACGGCCGGCAGCGGCGGGGTCTTCGCGGCATGCTGTGCGTGCTGAGGCGTGCCGCGTACGGCAACCGCGACGATGGCGGCAAGCACCAGGCACGCCAGCGCAATGCGGCGCAGCCAGCGGCCGCTGGCTGAACGACCGCTGCCAAACTGCACGACCTCGTCATAGTGGTCGTGGCCGGTTCCGCGCTTGTCCTGGCCAGAGCCGTCTCCGGGCGCGGGGGTCACAGTTCATCATGGCCGTGGCCATGGGTCAGGCGCCAGCAGGCAACCGCGCCAACTCGGCCAAGTCGGCAACAACCACGGCCGTGGCCTACTGGACTCCAAGCACCTCGAATGCCGGATGCCTGGGCGCGATGGCGCGAATCTGCTCGTCGGTGGAGTCTGGCCCGGTGCCGTCGAAGAAGATCCCGACCTCGGCCTTCCACCTCTTGAGGTAGGCCCGCAGCACCGGCACTTTCTCATCGTCAGTGAGCTCCCGGCCGCGGAAAGCCTCCGCGCGCCTGCCTAGCCGCAGTTCGCCCGTGCCGACAGCCCGCAGGTTGCGTACCCACTGGGTCTCGCCGCGGGGTGCAACGAGGTAACGGCGGCCGTCGTGGGTGAGCAGGTTCACCGGGGTAGTACGCCACTGGCCACTCGTCCGGCCCTTCACCGCGAGGACCCGCGAGCCGAGAACGCTAATGCCCTGCCTGGTAAGGAACGCCACTAACTGGTTGAAGACATTGCGTGTGAACCAGCCGGGTGCGCGGTAGTGATCTGCCACGCTTTGCAGCTTAGCTAACGGCTTGATCAGGCCCCGCGCGATCTGCCCGGTACGGCTGAGACCTCGCCAGGATGCGAAGATGGCCGGATGGACGCGGTTGAGCAAGTTCAGTTGCCGGATGGCCGTCATCTCGACGTGCGGGTCAGCGGACCTGCTGACGGGCTCCCCCTGATGTTTCACCACGGGACGCCAGGCGCGGTCACACCGATACGCGCACTCGAGCGGGCTGCACACGCCAGGGGCCTTCGCCTGGTTACCACCTCGCGGCCCGGGTACGGGAACTCCACGCGCCAGCCGGGCCGCAGCGTCGTGGATGTCGTGGCCGACACCGACGCAGTACTGGCCGCACTGGGCGCCGAGCGCTGCGTGACAATGGGCTGGTCCGGCGGCGGTCCGCACACCCTGGCCTGCGGCGCCCGGCTAGGCGCCGCCGCCGCGGTGCTCGTCGTAGCCGGCGTTGCGCCGTACGAGGCTGACGGCCTTGACTGGATGGCAGGCATGGGCGAGGACAACATCGTGGAGTTCTCCGCTGCCCTTCAAGGTGAAGATCAGCTGCGGCCGTACCTGGAGCAGCAGCGTGAACAACTGCGGAACATCCGCGCTGCCGACATCGTCGCCTCGATGGAGTCCCTGCTGCCCGACGTTGACCGCGCAGCCTTGACTGGCGAGTTCGGCGAGGACATGGCCGCGAGCTTCCGCGACGCGGTGCGCATCGGCGTCGATGGCTGGCTCGATGACGACCTGGCATTCGCCAAGCCGTGGGGTTTCAGCCTCGCAGAGATCTCCGTGCCGACCATGATCTGGCAGGGCAGCGCCGATCTGATGGTGCCGTTCGCGCACGGCCGATGGCTGGCATCCCGGCTTCCGGCGGCATCGGCCCATCTCGAGGACGGCGAAGGTCACCTGTCGGTAGGACTCGGGAAGCTCGACACCATGCTCGACGAGCTGGTGAAGGCTGCCAGCTGACGATTCTCGTCACTGATCGGGACTCTCAGGGAATAGCGCTGAGAATCTCCGTCATTTACCGGTCAGGCGGGTCGCGGCTAGCAGCCGCTCCAGCGCCGCCGGATCCGCGCCGTCCACGTCGACGATCTTCGTCCGGCTGGTCGCTCCGGACACGAGGGTGACGGCATGCTGCCGGACGCCGAACGCCACGGCCACCGCCGCCAAGGCAGCCGCGGTGGCCTTCCCGTCGACTGCGCGAGGGCTGACCCGGACCACAAGCGCCCCGTCATGCTCGCCGCCCACGCCGGGGCGGGTAGATCCGGGCCGGACCCAGATGGAGACCCGCACCAGGCAAGTCTCCTCGCCCCGGACTGCATTAGCATCCGATAACGCTGTTGCAGACCGGGCATATCGGCAGATAAGGTCACGCGAGAACGCTCGGACCGATGCTATGTCGGCAACCAGGTCAGTGCGCGGCGAGAGCGGTGGCGATCTGAGCGATGTCAGCGGGGCGGACACGGCAGCATCCGCCAACGATCCTGGCCCCTGCCGTCACCCACTGCCGTGGCTGCCAGGCCATGTCCTGCGGCCGGCCTGCCCAAGCCCGATGCCGCGCATCCCAGCCCTCACCGCTGTTGGGGTAGACGATCACCGGTTTGCCGGTGACCTGGCTGGCAATCGCGACCGCCAGCGGCACGTCCGACGGCGCGCAGCAGTTCACGCCCACGGCCACGACTTCCGCCACGTCCCTGGCGACCGCGAACGCCTCGGCCAGCGGCTGTCCAGCGCGAGTGCGATCGGCGTCGATGCTGTAGGTCAGCCACGCCGGAACTCCCACGCCGGCGATCGCGGTCACCAACGCCTCGGCTTCGTCCACGTCGGGCACAGTCTCGATCGCCAGCACGTCCGGGCTCGCCTCGGCCAGCGCCTCTAGCCTCGGCCGGTGCCAGGCAATCAGATCGGCGATACGCAGCCCGTAACGGCCGCGGTACTCCGACCCGTCGGCCAGGGCAGCGCCGTAGGGGCCGACTGACGCAGCCACCCAGCGCCTCACGCCATCTGCCATCTCGCCGCACGCGGCACGCGCTAGCTCGACGCTGAGTCGCATCAGTCTCGCCGCGTCGCTACGTGACAGGCCGCATGCCGCGAACCCGTCGAACGACGCCTGATAGCTCGCGGTCGTCGCGATCACCGCGCCTGCCTGCAGGAAGGCGAGATGCGCCGCCTTGATCTCCTGCGGTGCATCCATCAGCAACCGCGCGGACCACATCGAGTCAGACAAGTCGTGCCCGCGTGCCTCAAGCTCAGTCGCCAGGCCGCCATCAGCCACCAGCACGTGACCTGGTTCCAGGAAGCTCACCGCGTCACTCTAGGCGCTTGCGAAGCGGCAGGTTCCGCCTCGCCCGCAGCCAGTCTCGCCGCATCTGGTTCCGGCACCCACACCTGCGGGGTCCTTCCCGAGATCTGATGCACGATGCGAGTGAGCGCTTGAGCTGCAGGCATTGGCGGCAGTTTCCGGCCGTCCCGCAACCGCACGGAGACGTGGCCCGCAGCCGCTTCAGCCTCGCCAATCACCGCCTGATAAGGCACGAGACGGTGCGCGCGGATGCGAGCACCGAGGCTGCCGTCGGTGGCTAGCTCGGCGCGCAGGCCCTGGTCGATCGCGGCACCGAGCACTCCGCGGGCTGCGGCGATCTGGTCCGCGCCGATGGGCAGCACAGCCAGCTGGACCGGCGCGAGCCAGGGCGGGAACGCTCCGCCGTGGACATCGATCAGGTGGGCGAGCATCCGCTCCAGGCTGCCGATAACGCTGCGGTGCACCATGACCGGCCGGTGTCTGGCCGCGTCTGCGCCGACGTACTCGAGGCCGAAGCGCTCGGGCTGGTAGAAGTCCACCTGCACGGTGGAAAGGCTCGCTTCCCGTTCGGAGCTGTCCGCCACCTGCACGTCAATCTTCGGCCCGTAGAACGCCGCCTCCCCCTCCTCCGCCTCGTACGGCACCGCCGCCTCCTCAAGCACCTCCCGCAGAGCGTCGGCAGCCCGGTCCCATATCTCGCGGCTGCCAACGTACTTATCCGACGCGCCGGCCAGCGATAGCCGGTACCGAGCAGGCTCGATGCCGAGCGCGCGGTACGCGTGCCTGATCATCGCCAGGGCGGCCGCGGCTTCGGCAGCGACCTCATCGGGAGTGCAGAAGATGTGCGCGTCGTTCAGCTGGATCGACCGCACCCTGGTCAGGCCGCCGAGCACGCCGGACAGCTCGGACCGGTACATCCCGCCGAGCTCGGCGAGGCGCAGCGGCAGTTCCCGGTAGCTGTGTGCCCGCGACCGGTAGATGACCGCATGATGCGGGCACAGGCTCGGCCGCAACACGACCTGCTCGCCGCCAACGTCCATGGGCGGGAACATCCCGTCGCGGTAGTGATCGGAGTGGCCGGAGATCTCATACAGCTCGCGCTTGGCCAGGACGGGCGAGCAGACGTGCTGATAGCCGGCCTTGCGCTCAAGCTCGTAGACGTACTCCTCGAGCGCGTGCCGGACCGCCGCGCCGGCCGGCCGCAGGTACGGAAGGCCTGCGCCGATTAGCGGGTCGGAATCGAAGAGCTCAAGCTCGCGGCCGAGCTTGCGGTGGTCGTGCAGTTGCTGATCGGGCGCTTGCTGATCAGGCAGTGGCTGAGCAAGCAGAGGCTGAGCGAGCAGAGGCTCAGCGGGCACGGACTGGGCGGACATGGGTTGGGCGGACACGGGTTGGGCGGACACGGGGGCCTCCTCGCGGACTGCGGTGGCGGGGCGAGGTGGCCGGGGAAAGCCGAAGCCCCGGGGCACTCGCCCCGGGGCTTCGGCTGAGAACAGGATGTCAGCGCGCCGGGACGTGCTCCGGCGTCGTCGTCAGTCCAGCGCGCTTCATGGCGACCAGGCTAGCAAACCTCGGCGAGCCGCCCGCAAGCCAGTTTCCGGCCGCCCAGCCGGCCTGCCGGACTGCTCGTTCCCGGCCTGGTGTCGCTAGATCGCGTCGTCAGGCAGCGTGCTCCCGAGCGTCGGGCGCTGCTTGAAGTACGGGCTGCCCGCCAGCCAGTAGATCCCCAGCGGGATGAGGCCGATCGCAAGGCCGCCGAGGCCGACCCAGATGACCACTGCGTCACTGGTGTTCGTCGACACGAACTCGCCCAGGATCCAGAACATGAAGACAGCGCCGACGAACGGCCACAGACCGATCAGCAGGAAGTTCTTGACCGATTTGAACAGCACCGTCCGGAAGGCGATCACCACGGTGAGCCCGGCAAGCCCGTAGTAGACCGCGATCTGGCGCGGGTGGGACAGAGATGGCAACGCATTCTTTCTGCTCACGCCGCGCATACGCAACTGATTCGGCACCCAGCCCGCCCAGATATGTCGCGATCCGATCGAAGGAGAAGCTGACGAGTACCGATTTAGTAGCCGGGAACGCGGAATTGGCGCCAACCGCGGCCTGTCAGCTAACGCTCCTGGGTACTGCCAGGCGCTACTGCGCTATCACGCTCGGCGCCAGCCTCTGTGGCGGCGCCGTCGGGATCCTCAGGGCTCGCGGCGCTCTGCGCCGCATTGCTCGCCTCTCCCGCTATGACGGCCGCTGGCCCGGCGACCTGGGCGTCCGCAGGTCGCCGCTGTGCCCGGATGAACCAGCCGATCCCGATCAGGGTCATGATCGCGGCCACGTAGAAGTTAAGCCGCAAGCCGAGGAAGTGCTCGGACGAGTCGATCCTGATGGTCTCCTCGAAGATGCGGTATGCGGAGTACCCCGCCACATAGAGCGCGAACAGGCCCCAGGGCCGGATCCGGCGGTGATGGCCGATCCAGACCAGTGCCGCAGCCCAGGCCAGGTCGAAGATCAGCTCGTACAGGAACGATGGCTGGAAGGTGCTGTAGGCAAGGTAGCCAGCCGGGCGGTGCGGGAGCGAGATCTCCACTGCCCACGGCAGCGAGCTGGGCTTCCCGAAAAGTTCCTGGTTGAAGTAGTTGCCGATACGGCCGACCGCCTGGGCGACCAGCAGCGCGGGCGCGATCGCGTTGGCGAACATCCCGGCGCTGGCGCCGGCTCGCCTGACCCGCCAGATCCCGGCGATAGCACCGCCAGCGATCCCGCCCCAGATCCCCAGGCCCCCGGACCAGACGGCGAAAATGCCGTACCACACATGCGGGATGTCGGCGGGCGTGGTGATGTCGAAATAGATCCGGCCGCCGATGATCCCGGCCGGCACGGCCCAGAGCGCCACGTCACCGACCAGGTCAGGGTTGCCGCCCAGGGCCTGCCACCGGCGCCGCGTGATGATGATGGCCAGTGTGATGCCGACCACGTACATGAGGCCGTAGAAATGGATGAAGAGCGGCCCGAGGTGAAACCCGTTAATCGACGGGCTGGGGATGAAGGCCAGCAGGTGACCTCGGCCGGACTGGAGCATGAGTCGAGGGTACTGCCCGCACGCCCGGCGCTGAGCCGCGCCGTGCGTATAACATGCGGCCCGGCTAGCATCCGGCTATGACACTTCGCAGCATGCCGCTGACCCCTGAGCTTTACGACTATCTGGTCGCGCACAGCACCGA
>Ga0335072_10011619_pt1 | contig 12613 bp, 9 predicted proteins | sample Lox_Sample_21_FD_206725 | JGI IMG/M metagenome (GOLD analysis project Ga0335072, IMG submission 206725) | Soil microbial communities from Loxahatchee National Wildlife Refuge, Florida, United States - Lox_Sample_2.1 | ecosystem: Environmental > Terrestrial > Soil > Wetlands | place: USA: Florida...
TCATGTTGTAGAGGAAATATGCGCGCAGCTCCAGATAGGGACCATGGAAATCGCTCGGCAGCGGTGGATAGCTCGATCCTGTCAGGGCGCCCCAGGCGGCACGATCCAGCGCGGTATCTCCTGACCGTCCAACAAGATGCACGCTGTCAGGCATGAGCCTTCCGTTGGGCAGCACTTTGAATTCGATGGCTACGGCACCCGATTTGTTGATGGGTGGATTCACCTCGTCCGGAATCAGTGGGTCCCAGGTCTTTTCCGTGTCGTAATGCCAGCGAGCCAGCCAGGAGCTGAAGTCGACGCCCTGCGTATCGGAGAGAACCTGGACGCCTCCCGTACCCGCGCCCGGGTGCATCGACAAACCGCCAACCGGGCGGTCGTCGGTCTGGCCCGCGCCCCGGTTGCGGATGGCGCTGCGCATCGCATCCTGGAGCGCTCTATTCGGATTCTCCGATTCCATGGAAAAGTTGGGCCGCGCCGGCACTGCCGATGGCCGTGGCGCTTCCACCTGAGACTGCGCAACAGGCGGAACGGGCTGCGTCGGCTCGGGTTTGGGCTGAACCGGGGCTTGTGGCTCGCTTTGCGCCGGCGGCGGAGGCTCCGGTGTGGGCGGACTCTCGCGGTTCAGCTCCTCCAGCGTCTTTTTGTCGATGAGCGGCTTTTGTTTGAGCGGCTTGGCCTCGACCTTGGGGTGCTGCAGCTGGCGCAGAGCGTCGGGCGGCAGATCCAGGTAGGCCAGATCCTTGCGCTGCTTGATCGCATCGAACGGATCCACGACCGCCGGCACCTTGAAGACGTATTTAGGAATCCAGGTGACGGCCGAAAGCACGAAGATATGAAACAGAACGGCCCACAGAATTCCCTCGCGGAACCGCGCCCATCGCCGCTCGTCCTCGAGCTCGCTGATCATCTGCAGCAGCTCGTGGGTGTCGTAGTCTACCCAGCGCGAACCGCGGACGGACGGCGAGCGAGACCCATCCCCGCTCTCCTGAACAGGACTATCCGAGGCAGGGCTCTCCTGCGCCGGCTCCGTTTCGGACGGATCCTTGGATTGGTTCACATCGGCTGGCGCTTCGCGGGTGGGCATTCGTCTCGAAAGAGCCTTTTAGGGATGCACGCATGATATCGTGCCGGCTCCTGGTTTAGTGCATCCTTCCTGTTTATTCTCTCATCCCTGCCGATGTTGTGCGCGGTGCGTGTCCTCGTACAATGGAAAGACGGATTTACGGCCTGAAAGGGAACCTGTTTGAAGCAGTTTTTTCTGCGAATTGTCGCTTTCTGGAAACTGATCCTTATGCCGGCCCTGGCCAAACTCGGCTTCTGGGGGGCCGGCGCAGTCGCGTTGCTCGATTCCTCGACCATCCCGGTTCCCATGGACGCCTACCTGGCCGTGGCCATCTGGAACGATAAGCACCGCTTTTTCCTCTACATCCTGCTCGCCGCGGCCGGCTCGGCCATCGGCGGGCTGCTGCCCTACGCGCTGGGCCGGGCCGGTGGAGAGCTTTTCCTGCTCAAGCGCATCAATCGCGAACGGTTCGAAACCCTGCGGGCAAAATTCGAGCGGCAGGAGTTCCTGGCGGTCATGATTCCCTCCATGTTGCCTCCGCCCGCGCCGTGGAAGCTTTTTATCTTCGCTTCCGGTGTCTTTGAGATGCGGGTTCCGCTGTTCCTTCTGGCCGTCTTCGCGGGACGGGTGGTGCGCTGGCTGATTCTCGCGCTGCTGGTGCTCAAGCTCGGCCCCGGCGCGGCGGAGATCGTGGCCCACCACTCGCTCGCCGCGATTTCCGTCGTGGGCGGGCTGGCTGTTCTGGGATTTATCTGGTGGTGGCTCAGAAAGAAACGTGCCGGAACTCTAAGCTAAGGAATCGCTTGAACGTCGCGCCATAAAAAGCGTTCCCCGGCCTCGATTCCGAAAGCCGGGGGAATGTGCCAATCGATTGGTTGGAATCTAGCCGATCTTGACCGCCTGCGTCCGGGCCTCGCGGGGCTGAGTGCGGCGCACCAGCGCCGGCACCCCAAAGGCCAGTCCCAGCACGATCGCGGTCGAGAGCATGTCATTGCGATAGAACGGAATCGCCGCCGCATAACACGCCACCAGCCCGCTCAGCGTGTGCGGATACATGGCGCTCTCAGCCCAGACCGCGTAGTTTGAGATCACGAAGAACGAGGTCGGCCCCAGCAGCGTGGCCGCGGCCACACGGGTAAAGTTTGCACGGGCATGGAGCAGAATCTGCCCCAGCATAATCGCGGCCGCGTACCAGATCCAGGTGGGCACATAGCTCTGCCAGTGGAACGGATAATGATAGGCATAGACCGTGAGGCAGTAGTCGGTGGCAATCAGGATTCCGAGCGGCGCAACCATCTCCCGCCATGGCCGCCGAGCCCCAAAGTACAGCAGCGCGCCACCCACCGCGGTAAAGTTCAGCCATGCGGTGTGCGGCAGCACAACAACCCGGCTCAGCACGGCAACCAGCAGCAGCAGATAAGCAATCATGAATAGACCTCGACCTTTCTCAATTTCCCGAAACCCTGCGCAATAAAAGTGATGCTGCTTTCATTCTGCGGTTCCAGCCTCGCGCGGTCAACCGAATCCCTTCCACGCGAGCAACAATTCTTTTCGCCAGGGACGAAAATCCGGCGTCAATGCTGCTGGTGTCCGCCCATGGCCTCGCCCGCGTCGTCGCGCCCATCCACGATGTAGACCCAGCCACTCAATGCTGACCGGCCCGCGGCGTCCTGGGTGGGCAGAAACTTGTACTGAAAGCGCAGGTCAGAAAACTCCACCGTCGTCCAGTGCCGGAAGCGCGGCAGCACCGGAGGACTCATGCCGTCCACCGGCTCCGGCCCGAGGTCGCGCACCACAGCCCACCTGCCCCAGTCCAGATACACCTTGCCTAACGGGGTTTGCTTTGCGGCCTCCACGGCCGGCGTGTCCGCGGGTTTGTACATCACGTCGCGCTCCGGATCGGAGTCGATCTCACCGGTCCAGGTGTTCACTTCCGCCGTCTGGTAGTAATCCTTCGTCTCGATAATGGCGTGCCAGTGATACGGATTCACCGGGTAAGGCTCGAGGGCGATGCGCGTGGCCGGCTCGGTGGTGATGGGGTTGTTCTCCACCAGCGACAGGCCATGCGCATGCTCAGACCAGCGCCAGCACCAGACCACAACCATTCCCATCAGCGCAAAGATGGCCCATCCCTGCCCGCGAAATGGCCTCTTCCGCGCGCCGATTTCGCGATCGGCCAGGCCCAGCAACCAGGGCATGACAAGAGCCAGGAGAAGCAATCCCCACAGCACCGGCTCAGCGATGAAGACGAAGCTGCCTGCGTACCATCGCGGATTGAACGGGAAAAACGGCCGCACGCCGTAGTTGTTGGTCCAGTCGAGCAGCAGGTGGCTGAGTGCGGCGATGCACGCCGTCAGGTAGAGCCATCCCCAGTGCAGCTTCTGCTCAGGCATCGCCTCGGGTTGCAGCGCAGCCTTGGAACTCACCTCTCCCGCCCGCGCCGATTCTTTCCCGGGGAAAGATAAGACACCGCGTCTTCTCCAGCGGTGGAAGAGCCACACCGCCCCAACCACCGCCGCCGCGACAACGGGCACGGCGACAAAAGTGTGCGTAATGCCGCGATGATGTTTGAGCGCCTCCACCGGTCCGGCAATGCGCCACGCGACATCAAGATCCGCTGCTTCGGCGGCCAGCACGGCGGCAAGCGTGGCATAGGCCGTTTTGCGGTTGAACCCCGCGCGTCCAATGCACGCGCCGGTTAAGAAGTGAGTGACAGGCTCCATGAATCCGTTAAGGTCCTGCTACGAGCATGACACACGCACCCCGACGCCCCGCCGCCGAAGGCGCGCAGCCGTGTTCGCCTGTCATAGACGCACAACCAGGCTGGTGACGTGGCGGCAGAGGCTTCTGGACTAGTGATTGCACAGCGAACACCGCTAATCGCAAGAGGGCTGGATTTTTCTGAATAACCGCCCTGTCTCATACAATCAGACTTTACGGTTCATTCATGGAGGGTCTGACAAGATGACGAAGAAGCAAGCAAGCGGCACGGCAAGGATGCGTTCCATCACGCAACTCTGGCTGGCTTTGGCCGCCGTCGCGCTGGCCTGCGGCACGGTGCGCGCGCAGACCGCAGCCTTTGGCCCGTCGAATCCTTTCTATGCGGCCAGCACGCTGCCTTTCCACGCGCCTCCTTTTGACAAGATCAAGGACAGCGACTATCAGCCGGCCATCGACGCCGGCCTGGCGCAGCAGCTCAAGGAGACCGCGGCGATTGCCGATAATCCTGCTCCGCCCACGTTCGAAAACACGCTCGTTGCGCTCGAAAAGTCCGGCCAGCTGCTCAACCGCGTGATGGGTACCTTCAACTGCGTCACCGGCGCCAACACGGATGACGCGCTCGAAGAGGTGCAGGCCTATGAAGCGCCGCGCCTGGCCGCCAATAATGACGCCATCTACCTCAATACCAGGCTCTTCGCGCGCGTGAAGGCCATCTATGACAAGCGCGCTTCGCTGCATCTCGATCCCGAATCGCTCAAGCTCGCCGAGTGGTATTATCAGCAGTTTGTCAAAGCCGGCGCGCAGCTCTCCGACGCCGATAAAGCGAAGCTGAAGAAGATCAATGAAGAGGATTCGACGCTCTCCAACGACTTCATGACCAAGCTGCTGGCCGCCACCAAAAATGGCGCCTACTCCACCACCGACGCCTCATCGCTGGCTGGCCTGAGTGATGCGCAGCTTGCCGCCGCGCACCAGGCTGCCGAGGGGCGCAAACAGCAGGGATGGCTCATTCCGCTGCAGAACACCACGCAACAGCCTGACCTGACCTATCTGACCAATCGCGATACCCGCCACACCATCTTTGAGAACTCCTGGAACCGCACCGAGCGGGGTGACGCCAACGACACGCGTTCCACGATTGCGCAGCTCGCGCAGCTCCGCGCACAGAAGGCTGCGCTGCTGGGCTATCCCAACTTTGCCGCCTGGAACCTGACCGACCAGATGGCCAAAACACCCGAAACCGCACTCCACTTTGTGGAGGCGCTCGTGCCGGCGTCAACGGCCAAGGCCGCGAGTGAGGCAAAAGAGATTCAGGCTCTGATCGACGCGCAGCATGGCGGCTTCCAGCTCGAGCCCTGGGACTGGAACTTCTATTCTGAGCAGGTGCGCAAAGCCAAATACGATCTGGATGAGTCCGAGGTCAAGCCCTACTTCGAGCTGAACAGCGTGCTCCAGAACGGTGTCTTCTATGCGGCGCACCAGCTCTACGGGATCACCTTCAAGGAGCGTCACGACATTCCTGTCTACCAGCCGGATGTGCGCGTCTTCGAGATCTTCGACGCCGACTCCAAGCCCCTTGCGCTCTTCTATTGCGACTATTTCAAGCGCGACAACAAGAACGGCGGCGCCTGGATGGACGAGCTGGTTGTCCAGTCAAAGCTGCTTGGCACTCTGCCCGTCATCTACAACGTGGCTAACTTTGAAAAGCCCGCGCCGGGCCAGCCCGCCCTGCTGAGCTTTGACGATGTCACCACCATGTTCCACGAGTTTGGCCACGCGCTGCATGGCATGTTTGCAGATACCGAGTATCCCAGTCTCTCCGGCCCGCAGGTGGCGCGCGACTTCGTCGAGTTCCCTTCCCAGTTCAACGAGCATTGGGCCAGTTATCCCGAGGTCTTCAATCACTACGCGCGCAACTACAAGACCGGCGCGCCCATGCCCGCCGAACTCGTAGCCAAACTCAAGAAGGCGCGCAACTTCAATCAGGGATACATGCTCACCGAGCTTCTGGCCGCTGCCGAGCTTGACCTGAAGTGGCACACGCTGCCGGCCAGCGCGCCGCTCCAGAATCCGGATGTCTTCGAGAAACAGGCGCTCGAAAAGGCCCATCTCTGGATTGCGGCCGTGCCGCCGCGCTATCGCTCCAGCTACTTCCTGCACATCTGGGCCAACGGCTACTCGGCCGGTTATTACGCCTACCTCTGGACGGAGATGCTCGACGACAACGCCTACCAGTGGTTCGAAGACCACGGCGGCCTTACCCGCGCCAACGGCGACCGCTTCCGCCGCATGGTGCTGTCGCGCGGTAACACCGAAGACCTGGAGAAGATGTACGACACATGGCTGGGCGGCAAGCCGACTGTCGAGCCCATGCTCAAGTTCCGCGGGCTGAAAGACGATTCATCGGACTAGCCGGCCCTGTGCTTTCCCGGGTCTCCGCGGGACCAGGGAAAGCACAAGCCGTCGCGCTGACCTTGCGAACCGGTTGCATCCATGCCGGCGGGCGCCGCTTTTTCTATAATCCATACCTATGACCGAAGCGGCCGCGCGCAAGATCGAAAAACTACGGGACGAGATCCGCCGCCACGAACATCTCTACTACGTGCTCGATGCGCCTGAGGTCTCAGACGCCGAATATGACGCGCTGATCAACGAGCTCAAGCGGCTCGAGGCCGCGCATCCCGAGCTGGTTTCACCTGACTCGCCCACCCAGCGCGTTGGCGGCAAGCCGGCCGAAGGCTTCCGCAAAGCCGCGCACTCGCGCCCCATGCTGTCTCTTGACAACGCGTACAACGCCGAGGAACTGGCTGACTGGGACCGGCGGGCCCATGAGCTGGCCGGCAGTCTGCCTGTCGAATACACAGCCGAGCTCAAGCTCGACGGCCTGAGCGTTGCGCTACGCTATGAACCCGCGGAAGACGGCGGCGCGCGCCTCGCCTTCGGTCTCACGCGCGGAGACGGCCAGATTGGCGAAGAGGTCACTTCAAACATTCGCACCATCCGCAGCGTGCCTCTTTCCATCTCTGCGCACCGGCTGAAGCAAGCCGGCCTGGCGCAGGCCATCGAGGTGCGCGGCGAGTGCGTCATGCCCCAGGCTGCCTTTTTGCGCACGAACGAGGAGCGCGAGCGCGAGGGGCTGCCGGCGTTCGTCAACCCGCGCAACTCCGCCGCGGGCACGGTGCGCACCCTCGATCCGGGCATTGTGTCTACGCGCGGACTGGTCTTCTTTGCCTACTTTCTGCTTGTCAATGGCGAATACTTCGCCGCCGGGCAGACCGCTACGCTCGACGCGCTCACTGCGCTCGGCTTCCGCGTGAATCCGCATCGCGGCCGCGTCCACTCTGTCGACGACATGATCAAATTCATCGACAAAGCGGAGACAGATCGCGCCACTCTCGGCTATGAAATCGACGGCGTGGTTTTCAAGGTCGACGCGCACCAGACGCAGCAGCGGCTGGGATACACGGGCCGCGCGCCGCGCTGGGCCATTGCCTACAAGTTCACCGCGCAGTCAGCCATTACCAGACTGGAAGACATCATGATCACCGTGGGCCGCAGCGGCAAGCTCACACCCACTGCCATGCTCACACCGGTGTTTGTGGGCGGCGTTACGGTGAGCCGCGCCACGCTGCACAACGCCGACTTCATCGAGCGCATGGGCCTGCTCATCGGCGACTGGGTCAAGGTGGAGCGCGGCGGCGATGTCATTCCCAAGGTTGTGGAAGTAGTCGAAGACAAAGATCATCCGCGCGGCGCGCGCAAGTTCTCTTTTCCAGCCAACTGCCCGGAGTGCGGTAATGCCGTTGTGCGCGAAGAAGGCGAGGCCGACTGGCGGTGTGTCAACGCCGATTGCCCGGCCAAGCTGCGCGAGACGCTGCTCCACTTTGGCAGCCGCGGAGTCATGAATATCGAAGGACTGGGCGATGCGGCCGTGCAGCAGTTGCTGGACCGCGGCCTGGTCAAGAGCGTTGCCGATCTCTATTCGCTCACCAGGGAGCAGCTTATCGGCCTCGAACGGTTTGCGGAAAAATCAGCGCAAACGCTGCTTGATGAGATCGAGCGCTCGAAAAAAGCCGGCCTGGCGCGGGTGCTCATGGGCCTCGGCATTCGATTTGTCGGCGAGCGCACAGCCGAGCTGCTTGCGCAGGAGTTCGGATCGATTGATGCGGTGATGGCCGCCTCTGCCGAGGAACTGGAGCGTGTGGAAGAAGTGGGCCCGCGCATCTCCGAAGCGATCCTGGAATTCTTCTCGCGTCCGGCGAATCGCGCTCTCGTTGACAAGCTCAGGGAAGCGGGCGTGGACATGACCGCCGAGAAGAAGGTGCGCACAACCCAACTGGCCGGGCTCACGTTTGTGCTCACCGGCACACTGCCCACGCTTACCCGCGATGAAGCCAAGCAGAAAATTGAAGCCGCCGGCGGAAAGGTCTCAGGATCGGTGAGCAAAAAGACGAGTTATGTCGTCGCCGGTGAAGAGGCCGGATCAAAGCTCGACAAGGCGCAGGAGCTTAAAATTCCGGTGCTTGATGAGGCTGGTTTACTGGCTCTGCTGCAGTCTTAGCGGCAAGCGGGCCGGGCCCGGCGTCTGTGGCGCGCTTCTCTGTGCTTTGCATCACCCACGGCAACAACGCTGCTGAAACCAGCAGCAAATCCATCCACACGGCCATTCTCCCTCTCCTCGTGTCGTCGTTCTATGGTGTTTCCTCACCGGCCCCCGTTTCATGCCGGCGGCGACTTCCAGTAGCGCGTTCTGCCAGTGGCTCTAGATTCCGTGCCGGGCCAGCAGATCCGGCCTCAGATCGGCCTCGCGCTGCTCGCGCTCGCGCTCCCGCTCCCATGCCTCCGCGCGCCAGTTGCGCGTTCCGTAGTGTGGAGCATCTTCAAGCGGAGCAGGCCGTTCCGTGCTCTCTGCCTTCTCCGGCATTGTCACCAGCTCAGCCATCGCCGGCTTCACCAGCCGCACTGACTCCACTTCGATATACGCCGCGCTCGAGGTAAGGCTCGTGTCGGTTCGCGAACGCACGCGCGCCCGGGCCGGTTTTTCGATCTCCGCTTCAGGCTTCATCACCAGCAGCCGGGCCATGAAGTCGTCCAGAAGCCGGTAGAGGCAGGCTTGCCCGCAGAGATGCTTTGCGCCGGGCCTGGTCCGGTAGCGGGAACTCCATCCGCACAGGCGCAGTTCCATGCCCTGCTCGTAGGCCACAAACCAGTGGTTCGACTGCTTCTTCTCTGATTTGCAGATGTCACACGAAATCGTCTGCCGGATCACCCGCGCCTCCAGTCCGCTCGGCCTGCGACCGCTTTCCGCACGCCGGCGCAGACGGAATCTGAACCGCCTTTCCTTATTCATCGGGCAGCGCGTCAAATAGATGAGTCCCGTCGTCCAGAATCTCGATTCGATTCCATTCAGGAGCGCAGGCTACAGCGGTTTCGATTCTGCTCCTTACCGAAAGCTTGATGCCAAGTGGCGTTTTCCTCAAGAAAACGTCACCTTGCACGATCTTCAGGTGTCAACGTGTGAATCGAAACCGCTCTAAGTGTCCTGAAATGGAACACGCCGGTTGCAGGCAGAATTGCGGCATAAAGCACGGGAGCGCGGCAATCGCCGCGCTCCCTTGTGCCACTTTCCGTATCTGTCCAAACGGCGCCTATTGTGGTGTGGCGAAGTAGCCCTTCTTGGCGCGCACCTGGTATCGCCGGTCGTAACAGTAGAGATAGATCGTTCGATAGGCACCGTCCGTCTTGAAGTCTGCCGGCGTATAGTTCAACGCGTACTGGCTGCGCAGAGACTCTCCGATGCTCTCGAAGCTGGTGGCCATGTCTTCAACAGAAGGCGGCCAGAACGCCTCGCCGCCTGTCTGTTCAGCCAGTTCCTGCAGCACCTTGTCGCCAGGCCCGCGGCTCGGCGTCCAGTTGGTGCTGATCGCATAGATGATCGTCTCGGCACGCTGGCACTCCTTCACGGCTTCGCTCAGGTAGACGCGGCTCTGGTTGTCGTCACCGTCCGAAACCAGGATCATCGCCTTGCGGAACGGTTCGGGACCGTGCTCGGTCAGCAGTTTGTCGCGGCAGGCGGTATACACAGCGTCATACAGGGCCGTGCCGCCGCCGGGCCGCAACTGGTTCACACCCTGCTCCAGGGCATCCAGATCGTCAGTCCAGTCCTGGGTCACGGTGGGGGTTACGTCAAAACCCATCACAAAGGCGCGGTCGCCCTTGGATTTGAGCACCTGGAGCAGAAACTCGATAGCCGACTGCTGCTCAAACTGAAAACGCCTGCGAATCGATGTACTCGCATCGATAACCAGGCCAACACGCAGCGGCAGATTGATCTGCTGGTGAAAGGAGTTTACGCTGGCCGGCGCCTTCTGATCGTCAAGCAGCGCAAAGTCGCTCTGCTTCAGGTTCGGGATGTAGTGGCCGTGCTTGTCCGTCACGGTAAAGATCAGGCTGACTTCGTTGGCGCCGATCTTGAACACCCGCTGATTGTTGGCATCCAGCGTGGTTGAATCGCCCGGTTGACCGGTGGCAGGCTGACCAGTGGCAGGTTGACCGGCCGCATTCGACGTGGCTTGCGGCGATGTGGTTTGCATAGCCGTGGCTGGCGCCGATTGCGCCGCCGCGCCGGGCGCAGGTTGTTGCGATGCCGCCGCGGCAGTCAACAAACAAGCCGCCAGCACAGGACAAAAGAGGTTTCTGATCATGACTTCCCCATTTTAACAATCTGGCCCACGCCTCGGCGCCGCGCAGGCCGGCTTTCAATCGCTGGAATCGCTCTCCAGCCGGCGCAGAAAATCCTGCAGTCCATCCGGCAGCGGCGCCTCCAGCTCCAGAACCCTCCCCGTGGCTGGATGCGCAAACTCAAGCTGTGCGGCGTGCAGGAAGTTCCGGCCAAGTCGAAGCCGCTCCGGCTGTGCATTGCGCCGGGCCGCGCGAGACGAAGCAGCGTTGAGCGCCCGCTGGTCAGTCAACTGCCCGGCCCCGCCATAAAGCGTATCGCCTACCACCGGATGGCCGATGGACGCCATGTGCACACGAATCTGGTGGGTGCGTCCGGTTTCGATGCGCACCTTCACGAGCGAAAATTTGCCGAAACGCGTGGACAGACGTCGAACCACCTCATAGTGAGAGACTGCCGAACGTGCATTTTCGTTAGGCTGACCGCTCACCATTGTCGTCATGCGCGTGCGCCGCACCGGGTCGCGGCTCAGGGCCGCGGTGATGGTGCCCTTGTCGCGCTTCAACTCGCCTTCCACCAGCGCAATATAGGTCTTCTTCACGCGGCGGCCGGCGAACATCGCCCCCAGAGCCGCGTGGGCGCGGTCGTTTTTAGCCACGATGATCAGGCCGCTCGTTTCCTTGTCAAGACGATGCACAATGCCCGGCCGCAGATCGCCGGCGCTGGTCGAGAGCGTATTGAACCGGTGGAGCAGCGCGTTCACCAGGGTTCCTTTACTGCGCGCGTCCTCATTCTGGCCCGAGCCGGCATGCACCATCATGCCCGCGGGCTTGTCGATCACGGCCAGGTCAGCATCTTCATAGACAACATCGAGCGGGATGGCCTCGGCTCTGGCTTTCAGCGGCGCAGGGTGCGGCTCGCCGGTCACTGTAATGCGCTCGCCGCCGCGCAGCTTTAACGATGCCTTCTCACGCGCGCCATCCACCAGCACGTCACCCTGCTCAATGAGCAACTGCACGCGCGACCGGCTCACGCTTTCAAGTTGCGCGGCCAGAACCTGGACGAGGAACTGATCAAGCCGCTGGCCGCGCGACTCGACCGGTACTTCGAAGATGCGCGGCTCATTCATGCGTGAGATCCCCGTGCTCCGCGCCGGCAGCAGCGGATTCCTGCCGTGCACGCGCAAGACCGCTGCCTTTACGCTCTCTGAGCACAAGCGCTCCGGCAAGCACCAGGACGATGGCCGCAATCTGCGCCCCATCGAGCGCGCCGCGCAACACAACGCCGCGGCCTTCCGGATCGCGCCACCGCTCTGTGAGATAGATCGCAACGCCGGCGCCCATCAGCCAGATACCGGCAACATCGCCCATCTGCCCGCGCCTGGGCAGTTGCAGCATGGCAATCACCGCCAGCAACAGAAACCCCAGCGACGCGTAAGCCTGTACAGGATGCAGTGGCATGCCGAGCGGCGTTCCGCTCCAAAGCGAGGCCAGCGGACTGGTGTAGGTTACCGCCCAGGGAACCGTGGTTGGCGTTCCGAATCCCGATCCGGCCAGGAGCGCGCCGAGTTGCTCGAAGGCCAGCCCCACAGAGAGCGGCACGGCCAGAGCATCGGCCGTTGCGGGTAGAGGCATGAGGTGACGGCGCGCATACCACCACGCGCATATCAATCCCGCTGTGGCGCCCGCCGCGGCCAGCAGAGGATGATGAATCATGGCCAGGCTCAGCATCCAGGCCGGATGAAGACGCAGCGCGGTCCAGTTGGCCGCCACCAGCAGCAGCCGCTCACACACCAGGGCAGCGCACACAGCGACCACACAGAGATTCCACACATGGCCGGGGTTCACGCCAACAGCGCGGGCCGTGCGCAGCGCCAGCACCAGCCCGGCGAGCACGCCCAGCGCGGCCATGGCGCCATAAGCGGGAACGAGCACAGCACCGATGTGAAAGAGAACTGGATCCACCTCAAGCAGAATACGCGATGAAAGGATACCAGCGACGGGGGGGTTGAATACGAAGAGTAGAAATCCGACCCGCTGGGCCGTGGGCAATGCGCTGGTGAACCCGTCCTAAGACGGTGGAGCTCCCCGCGGTTCATTAGGCATTCCGGACTGGCGGACACGGCACACAGAACCGATTTTTCGAGTCGA
>Ga0335072_10011620_pt1 | contig 12613 bp, 10 predicted proteins | sample Lox_Sample_21_FD_206725 | JGI IMG/M metagenome (GOLD analysis project Ga0335072, IMG submission 206725) | Soil microbial communities from Loxahatchee National Wildlife Refuge, Florida, United States - Lox_Sample_2.1 | ecosystem: Environmental > Terrestrial > Soil > Wetlands | place: USA...
GGTGCAGTGCAGGTTCTCGACGATGATGTGAATGCTGGGTGCTGCCTCCCAAAAGTATCGCGACAGTCCGCCGGCTCTCATGAGGGCGTTGAAAACCTGTTTTCGCGCCCGATCGTCCATCGGACTCGGCGGCAGTACTTTGATGTTGTTGATGACCTTGTCCACGCCTTCAATGCGCTTGACGACAGTTTCCGCATCCTGTTTGGTTTGCGAGTGTTCACTGGTGAGGTAGCCGCTCAGCGTTACCGTGTCGCCCTGCACACTGTATTCCAGGTCGTCGAAAAGCGAATAGTACGGCAACAACAACAGTTCGTGGCGGACTTCCCTTGCGATCCTTTGCTCGGGGGTGGTGGCCTGCGGTTCAGGAATATTGCCGTAGCCCGCCACCACCGGACCATTACTGGTGACAATGGGCGCCATAGTTTGCGATTGCGAAGCCGCCATGTGCTCTGACGGAGTTGGCGCGGCAGTTTGCGATGTCTGCGCTCCTAAGCCCGCGCTGAGCCCCACCAGCAGCGGAAGCAGCAGTAGTTTCCGCATGTCTTGCCTCCAAGCACTAGTTTGGATATCGTTCGGAACCCTGCGGTTGGTAAGAAAGCTTCCCTCACCCAATGACGCGCAGCGGATTGTAACCGGCAGCTCTCATGCTTAGAAGTTGAACTTCTGGCGCTCGTCCCTATGTCATTGCGGTGCTAGTACTTCGAGGTTTATAGTCAGGAGTTTCCCACCCCGCGCCCAGCCAGCGCCGGTCGCGGAAACCAGCTCAACGGCCCCGTGCTGTTCGGAACCGGCAGCCGAAGTCCGCGGATTCTCCGCCTCGGAGTCATTCATCATGAAACGCGTCATTGCTCTGCTGTGCGTCCTGACCTTCTGCTTCGGCAACTCACTGTATGCCGACGAAGGCATGTGGCTGTTCAACGCTTTCCCCAAAGACAAAGTGCAAGCCAAGTACGGATTCGCTCCCGACCAGGCGTGGCTCGATCACGTGCGACTTTCTTCCGCGCGCGCGCCCAACGGTTCCTCGTCCTTCGTCTCGCCCGACGGCCTGATCTTCACCAACCATCACATTGCGCAGGGGTGTATTCACAACCTCTCGACCAACGGCAAGGATTACATGAAGACGGGCTTCTACGCGCCCACGCGCGCGGATGAGGCCAAGTGTCCGGGCATGGAGTTCGTGGTGCTGGAAAACATCCAGGACGTCACCAGTCAGGTCAACGCTTCCGTCAAGCCGGGCATGTCGGCCGCCGAAGCCGGCAAGATGCAGCGCGAGGAAATGGCCAAACTGGAGAAGCAGTGCTCCGGCGGCGATATTCGCTGCGATGTAGTGACGCTCTACTCCGGTGCGATGTACAACCTGTACAAGTACAAGAAATACGATGACATCCGGTTGGTCTTCGCTCCGGAGTTTGACATCGCCTTCTTCGGCGGCGATCCCGATAATTTCGAGTATCCGCGTTACGACCTCGACATCTCATTCCTTCGCGCCTACGAAAATGGCCAACCGGCGCAGACCGCGAATTATCTGAAGTGGTCGCCCGACGGGGCCAGCGACAACGAGCTGATTTTTGTCTCCGGTAATCCCGGCCGTACCAGCCGCTTGCTCACCATGAGCCAGTTGGGTTTCCTGCGCGACTACCAATATCCGCTGCAGCTTCATGGGTACACATTGCGCCTCGACGCGCTGCAGAAATTCAGCGCGGAATCGGCCGAAAACGCACGCGAGGCTGAGAGCGACATCTTCGGAATACAGAATTCCTTCAAGGCCGTCACCGGCTATGAAGCCGCGCTGAAAGATCAGGAGCTGATGGCGACGAAAGCCGCGGACGAAAAAGACCTGCAGCAGTACGTGGAATCCAGCCCGCAGCGCAAGCAGCAGTTCGACGACCCATGGCCGGCCATCACAAAAGCCGTCGACGTGCAAAAACAGCTTTACAAGCCGCTGATCTATCTCGACCTGCTGGGCGGGTTCCGTGGCGATCTCCCACGCTTTGCGCGCATGATCGTCCGCTCCGCCTATCAACGTCAAAAGCCGAACGATCAGCGGATGCGCGACTATCAGGACGCGATGCTGCCGACGTTGCAGACCCGCCTGTTCTCGACAGCTCCCATCTACAAAGGCCTCGAACAGGTGCAGCTGACAGAATCGCTGACCGAAATGCGCGACGAACTGGGCGCCGGCAATCCTGACGTGCAGAAGGCGCTGGACGGCAAGACTCCCGAAGAGCGCGCCAAGGAATTGGTCGAGGGTACGAAGCTGGAAGACGTCGCCGTCCGCAAGCAACTTTACGAGGGTGGCATGGCTGCGGTGAAAGCCAGCACCGATCCGCTGATCGTGATGATGCGCGAGATCGAACCCGGTGCGGAGGCGATCCACAATCGCGATGAGGACGAAGTGCAGTCGGTCTTCCGCCAGAAAGGCGGCGAGGTCGGCAAGGCATTGTTCGCGGAGAAAGGCTTGAGCGTGCCTCCGGACGCGACCTTCACGCTGCGGTTGAGTTACGGCACAGTCAAAGGCTACATGCTGGACAGCAAGGACGTACCCTGGTTCACCACTATGGGCGGCGCGTATGAGCACGCCGCGGCACATGGCGATAAGCCGCCGTATCAGCTGCCCGAAAGCTGGATCCAGAAGAAGTCGGAGATCGACCTGAAGACGCCCTACGATACCGTCTCGACCGTGGACATCATCGGCGGTAACTCCGGCAGTCCGGTAATCAATAAGGCCGGGGAGGTGGTCGGCATCATCTTCGATGGCAACATCGAATCGTTGGCGTGGAATTTTGAATACACCGATAAAGTGGCGCGCGCGGTCGAGGTCGATACGCGTGCGATCACCGAAGCTCTGCGCAACATCTACCACGCTGATGCCGTGGTAAACGAGTTGATCCCCCCGGGTACCATGCAGCCGAACCCGCAACACCGGATCGTGCGACCAACGCCACAAAAACAGCAGTAACTTTAACTTCGTGACTGCTCGGTGAAAGGCGCGGCGCCAGCCGCGCCTTTTGCTGCGACCTTTCGCGCGAGATGTCGTCCAATTCAAAGCAATCGCGCCCGCGTCCCGGAGTTCTGCTTTATGCCCACCAAAGTAAACCGCCGCACCGTTGACCTTTCGCAGTTTCCTGACCTGATTGTGGTCCTTCTCGGCATGCGCGTAAATAAGCTCACCGGGCTGAAAACGCTACTGGGGTTCGGCCCAAAGATCTCGGCTTCGGTGGAGGCGCAACCCGATGGCCTGTTCGCCCACGAAATATTTCTCTTCTCGCTGTTTCCGGCCCACCTCGGAATAAGGCAGTACTGGCGTGACATGGAGTCACTGCTGGCGTGGACGCGGTCCGACCCGCATCGGCTGTGGTGGCAAACCTTCCTGAAAAACTCCGGAGGCACCGGCTTCTGGCACGAGACGTACACCCTGCGAGGCGGCATGGAGGCGATCTATGACGACGTACCGCAGCCCATCGGCTTTATGCGCTTCGCTCCGGTCATGCAGGCACGCGGACCACTGTTTTCCGCCGCGACCCGCGCCCATCAGGGCCGGGGGGCCGAGCCGGTTCTGTCCGAGGCAGAGCTGTACGGCAATCAATAACCGGAGGGCTGCGCCTGCAGGGAATGAACTTCCCCTAGCGCGACGGGGTGAATGCTCCCGAATACGATTGAGTTGTCCTTTCGTCGCCCGAGAGTAGCTGGGCCCGCTCGCGTGCCGCCTGCGCATCGGCTGCACGGCCCGAGGCAGCCAGGGCTTTGGCCAGCAGCTCGTAGGTGACCTTCATGGGCTTGATCGTGTTGGCGTGGGTGTAGCAGGTGATGGCTTTTGCCAGGTCGCCGGCGCGATCGGCGACCACGCCCAGACCTAGCCATCCCCGGACGTTCTTCGGATCCATCGCCACCGCGGACTTGAAGTTCTGCTCCGCCGACGTCTGATCGCGCATATCGAGATACACCAAGCCGCGATTGGCGTACAACTCGGCTCGCGCGGGGCCGTCGGGAGTGATGCGAATCATTTCGTTATAGCGCGCGATCGCGCCCTCGAAATCGCCGTGCTGGTGGTCGTAGACGGCGACTGCGAGATTGCTGCTGGGATCCGATGCGAAAATGGCCAGGGCTGCATGGTAATGCTTCATCGCTTCGTCGGATTGTCCCTGATCCATAAGCAGCATCGCCAGGTTGTCATGCGCGATGTAGTTGTCATCGGTGACCGCGAGGGTATGCCGCCACAGGGTCATGTTGTCGTTCCAGTAGCTGAGCTGGCGATGCGTCTGGAACGCCAACGCAGCCAGAATGATGAAGCTGGCGGCACGAACTACCATAAGCGGGACGCGGCCGCTGGCGAGCTCAGCGACGCCCCAGCACACCATGATGAACAATCCGATGAAGGGCAAATACGCGTACCGGTCGGCCATTGCCTGATTGCCGACGTGAACCAGGCCAATCATTGGCACCAGTGCGCCGAGGAACCAGAACCATCCCACCAGCAGATAACGCCTGCTCCTCATCGCGACGACTCCCGCCGTGATCGCGACGAGGGCGATGAATGCGGGAATGACCTGCGCCAGCGGCAGCGGATGCCAGGGATGAGGATAGAGCGGCGCCAGCCGCACCGGCCAGAACGCTTTGCCCAAATACCGCATGTACGAGACGATTGCGTTGCCCAGCCGTATCGAAAATGGATACACCTGAAGCGATGCGACTGCACCGCCGGCTTTCTGCGCGATGAGGGTGATTACAGCGCTCACCGCACAAATCGCGAACAGTGGAATCTTCTCCTTTACCAGCCACCAGAATGGCTTTTCGCCTTTCGTCCCTCGCTCTTCGCCGAAACTTCGCTGTTTGCCGCTCGCAGGCAGCGCTTCGTTCGAAATGCCGGCAGCGTTGTTCCGGGGAAATGCGGATGGCGAATGGCGAATGGCGAGCCTTTGCAGCGGCCAGTAGTCCCATAAGAGAAGAAGGAAGGGGAAGGTGATGATCTGCGGCTTCGACATCAGCCCGAGCGCGAAGTAGAGCGTCATGACCGCATAGCGGCCGGCATTCGGGCGGCAGCCGGCGCCGTTTTGCTGTCGTTTCGAAGTTGCCGCAACATTCGCGGTGCTGGTCGCGTACCAGCGATAGGCACCCATCCCCAGCAGGAAAAAGAACATGCTCAGCAGGTTCTTGCGCTCGGAGATCCACGCCACCGACTCGACGTTAATCGGGTGCAGCGCGAACAGCCCGGCGACCATCGCGCTGCGGCCCACGTAGCCCGTCGCGCGCCGCAATACCCAGAACAACAGCAGCACGTTCGCGATCTGGATCAGCATGCTGGTGACGTGGTGTCCGGCCGGATCGAGCTGATACATCTGCACATCCAGCGCGTGCGAAAGCCAGGTGAGCGGATGCCAGTTGTACTGGTAAAACGTGCTGAACGACCACGCGATGGTATCGAAGCTCAGCCCCGACGCGAGGTGCGGATTGTTCACCACGTAGACCTGGTCGTCATAGTTGACGAACGGGTGATGGTCCACGGGAAGATAAACCGCCAGGGTTGCGATGAACAGGAGCGCGCCGAGGATGAAGGACTGACTTTGCAAAAAGGCGAATGGTTTCTTTTTCTCCGCCGATGTCGCCGCCGGCTGGGCTGCTCTCCTCCTGGCTGCTGTGGCCCTGGTACTCACACATCCTCCGAAAATTCGCGAGCGATCGCTCGCTGGGAGATTCGAATGTATTGCGGACGAGGGTAGGCGTCAAGCAGTGTAGCGGACGGGAGACATTGTCCCGCAGCTTGCGATTCCGCAGAGCGGCGAGCATGAGGGCAAATCGGAACCGCTGGCCCGGCTTTTCGACAACCCCGCCCGCGCCTTTGCAATCGTAGTTAGCACCCGCCAGGCGTATTGCATTTCCAAACTCACAGGTGGGCGAGGTTCTATGAAACTACAAAGTGGTCTACTTGCTCTCGCGGCATCCGCGCTGCTGGCGATGCCGGCAATGGCGCAGGCGAATGTCTCCGCTGCCGACCAGAGTTTTATGCGTAAGGCCGCCCAAGGGGGCATAGCCGAAGTCCAGCTCGGGAAGTTGGCGGAGCAGAACGCGCAAAGCCCCGAGGTGAAGGCGTTCGGCGAGCGCATGGTCCGCGATCACAGCAAGGCCAATGACGAGCTGCAGCGGGTGGCGGCGCAGCAGGGTGTGACTCTGCCGAGTTCTCAACGCTTGTCGCAGTTGCACGGCGCAGCCTTCGACAAGGCCTACATGCATGACATGGTGCAGGACCACCGCAAGGATGTTGCCGAGTTCAAGAGTGAGACTTCGGTCAAGGACCAGCAGCTGCGGCAGTGGGTCGATAAGACTCTGCCTGTGCTCGAAAGCCACTTGCGCGAGGCGGAGAAAGTGGCGCCGACGGTCGGCGTCGCTGTGAACGGCAACAGCATGAGCCAGTCGGCGCAAGCGCGCTAGCAGCGCGCCGCTTGTCGGACGGCCAGTCGCCTGTAAACGCGAGCAGGGCACCGGAGCGAGGGGTCTAACCCGGGCAAACCTCGCTCCCGAGCCTCCCTTTAGGTCCGCGCCGGCAAATGCTTGAATCACGCCAATTAGCGCCAAATCAGCAATTTGCGGGCTGACAGTTGCATAGTTCGCGTCAGGACGCGCAAGTCCGTTATAATAAGTACGCGTATGTTCGAACGGCGCGTTTAGCAGCCATCCCTCCTTATGTCTCGAGTGCGATTCCTGCCTGGAACCTTCCGATCACCGACGCAATATCAAAAGTTAAGGAAATAGAAACACAAATGGAACAAGGAACAGTGAAGTGGTTTAACGATGCCAAAGGATTTGGCTTCATTTCGCGCCAGAACGGCGAAGACGTTTTCGTGCATTTTTCGGCCATCCAGTCCAGCGGCTTCCGCACATTGCAGGAAGGTCAGGCGGTCAGCTTCGATGTGAAGCGTGGCGCCAAAGGCTGGCAGGCTGAGAACGTCCAGGTTCTCTAGGCTCCCTCTCCGCCGAGGATGGCAGATGCTGTCCTCGGCTTTTTGCTAAACCCCGAATCGCCGAGTCTTCGGTCGTGAACACGCAACCCCTCCCGTCTGCCATCGATCTAGCGCGTCGGCAACGGCTCTCGAAAGCGAGGACGCTATGAAGAACATCTATGTTGGGAACTTAAGCTTCGATGCGACGGAAGATCAGGTACGTGGCATGTTCGAGGCGTATGGCCCGGTGGAAAGGGTCAGCATCATCACCGACCGCGACAGCGGACAGTCCCGCGGGTTCGCCTTCGTGGAGATGCCGGACGACGATTCGGCGGGCAAAGCGATGGAAGCGCTGAACGGTAGCAATCTCGCCGGTCGCAACCTCACGGTCAACGAAGCGCGTCCCAAGGCCGATCGGGGCCGTCGCGAGGGTGGAGGCGGTGGCAATCGTGGCGGCTTTGGCCGTGGCGGCGGAGGCGGCCGTGGCCGCTCCGGTGGTGGCGGTGGTGGTGGATGGGGTCGCTATTAACCGTTACAAGAGAACCTTGCGGGTAAGATCTCGAACCGAATTTTATTCGTAAGAAGATCGTCAAGTTTGCGTAAGTTTGCCGGTGCGAGCCGAGGGCCGCGCCGGTTTTTTGTTTGGCAGCCGACAGTCAGCGATCAGCAGTCAGCAACTGGAGCCCAAGCATCGGAGTGCTGATTGCCCTTTGCTGATTCCGCCAAGTGATACGCTGATTCCCACCCATGGCCGATCCTGCCATCGAATTTACCGAAGTCGGCTACCGCATCGCTGACGGCCGGGCGCTGATCTCGGGAGTCAACCTTGCCGTCCGCTCGGGCGAGACGCTGGTGCTGGTCGGCAGAAGCGGCTCTGGAAAAACCACCGCGCTCAAGCTCATCAATCGTCTGCTCAACCCGACTTCGGGCGAGGTGAAGGTCGACAGTACGGCGGTGAGCGCCTGGGACGTTATCAAGCTTCGCCGGCACATCGGCTACGCCATTCAGGACGTCGGCCTGTTCCCGCATTACACCGTCCGGGAAAACGTGGCACTGGTACCGAAGATCGAGCAATGGGATCAGGCCAAAATTAATGCGCGCGTCGATGAAGTTCTGGAACTGGTTGGGTTGCCGGGCTCGGAATATGCCGAGCGTTATCCCCATGAACTCTCCGGCGGGCAGCGCCAACGTGTGGGTATCGCTCGCGCCCTGGCCGCGGATGCGCCGATCCTGCTGATGGATGAACCGTTCGGCGCGCTCGATCCCATTACCCGCGCCGAGGTGCGCTTGCAGTTCCACCAACTGCAGCAGCGCCTGCGCAAGACCGTGGTCTTCGTGACCCACGACATTGGCGAGGCCTTGCTGCTCGCCAATCGCATCGGCCTGATGGAAAGCGGCCGCCTGCGCGGCGTGTACTCGCCGCAGGAATTTGTTTCCAGCACGGATGAAGGCGCGCAAGCGTACATGAAAGTCTTTCGCTCGGGACAAGAGATGTTCAGAAGCAGCAGTTAGCAGTTGGCAGTTCGCAGTTAGCTTCATATTAGGACCCCGGTTCAGCTGGTCCGAACTCGAACGTGCACTTCCTTCTCACCCATCCTCGCGAGGTCGCCACGCTGACCGCCGAACATCTTTGGCTGGTCGGTGTCTCGATGCTGCTGGCCATCGCCGCGGGGGTGCCGCTGGGAATCCTGCTGACCCGCCGGCCGAAGTTGAAAACGATCATTCTGGGCAGCACGAATGTCATTCAAACCATCCCCAGTCTCGCCCTGTTCGGCCTGTTGCTGCCGCTGCCCTGGCTGGGCGCGCGAGCCGATCGTCTCGCCATTGCCGCGCTCGCGCTCTACGCGCTACTGCCTATCGTTCGCAACACCTACGTCGGCATTGCCGGCATCAGCCCCCCGGTGCGCGAGGCGGCAACCGCGATGGGGCTTACCTCGGGACAACTGTTGCGCTACGTCGAACTGCCGCTGGCGCTGCCGGTGATGATCGCGGGGATTCGCGTCGCCACGGTGATCACAATCGGCGTAGCGACGATTGCCGCCGCCATCGGTGCGGGCGGTTTAGGCGAGTTCATTTTTCGCGGCATTGCGATGGTCGACAACAGCGTGATCCTGGCGGGCGCGATCCCCGCCGCGCTCATGGCGCTGGCCGCCGACTGGCTGCTTAGCGGCTGCGAGAAGCTGCTGACGAGGCATCGCCATTGATGGATCGCCGCGCCTTTCTCTCCGCGCTCGCACTGGCTTCGTGTACCGCCTGCATCTCGCAGGAAAACGAGCTTGCCGTCGGCTCGAAGAACTTCACGGAACAGCTCATTCTCGGCGAAATCCTGAAGCAGTCACTTGAGAGCGCCTCCCACATGCCGGTCGAGGGGCGCTTCTATCTCGCGGGAACCTACATCTGCCAGCAGGCGATTCTCGCCGGACGCATCGATAGCTATGTTGAATACACCGGCACGGCACTGGCCGCGATTCTCAAGCTGCCACGCGCGGGTGACGCCGCGGCCGTGCTGGAGCAGGTCAGAACGGAATACAACCGCCGCTTCCATCTGGACGTGATGCCGCGGTTGGGATTCAACAACAGCTTCGCCATGGTGATGCGGCCCGAAGACGCGCAGCGGCTGGGCGTGAAGACGTTGTCACAGCTCGCGCCGGTTTCACCGCAACTGCGGCTCGGCGTTGGCTACGAGTTTCTCGAGCGGCAGGACGGCTACAAGGGGCTGGTGCGGACCTACGATCTGCACTTCGCCGAGGCACCGCGCGTGATGGACCTCGGCCTGCTCTATCGCGCCCTGCAGAATCGTTCCGTCGATATCGTCGCCGGCAACAATACCGACGGGCTGATTGCCGCGCTCGGGCTCCTCGTGCTCGAAGACGATAAACACTACTTCCCGCCCTATGACGCCGTTCCCATCGCACGTCCTGAGCTTTTCCAGAAGTGCCCGCAAGCGCAGCAGGTCTTTCAGTTACTCGCCGGCCGGATCAGCGCCGATCGAATGCGTGCGATGAATTATGCCGTCGACGGCCGGAAACAGGATGCAGCGGCAGTGGCGCGCGAGTTCCTGGAAACGCTATAGCGGGGCGACGATTCTGAAACCAAACCCTCCATCCAAAATGTGTTTTTATTTTTGATTTTGTCTTTCCTGGGGAATTGACACAATGCCCGGCTCTGCTTAAATAGTGAGTACCGCTTTCCACGGTCTTCTGTACGCGCCTGCCGAGGATGGCTTAATCGGCCACTGATTTAGATCTTGTCACAACGAGCTGCGGGACATCTGTAGGTGTTTTGCGCCCAGATTCTCAGCGCGACTCCGTTCGCTCGTAATCACGGCCTCATCTCTCTCCGGTCCGCCGGAACCACACAGCCGGCGCTCCGAACAGGAGTTCCCTGTGCAATGTGATTTTCGGCTTGTCCGCTTTCTAAGTGTGTTTTTTCTCTTTGCCATCGCCCCATTCACTTTCTCACCATTGGCCCACGCCGCCACCTTTCCCTGTACGACCTCAACGCTGGTTCTTTCGGCGCAAAACGGCGACTCCGGCAGCCCCAGCACCTGGGTTGGCGGCACGATTCCCACCGACGGAAACTGCGTCGTGATTCGCCATCACGTCACGCTCAACCGGAACATGGGCACCGAGGGCGGAACCGGCATGGGCTGGATCCGCATCGAGAACGGCGGGATTCTCGACTCCGATTGCGCCGCGCCGCACTCCATCTACTTCGGCTCGACGGGAACCAATCCGATCGGCGCGGGCAACAGTAGCAATCCCGGCGCGAACGCCTCGATGTTCGGGCTGTTCGTCAGCTTCGGGACGGTGAACCTCGCCTGCGCCGCGCCCAATAATGTCAGCATCACCAGCGCCAACGAGGAATCGCCGTGGTACATCCACCATGTGTACGGCGATTACGTCGGGTGTACCAGCATCACCGGGAATGTGTGCAGCGGCAGCCCGGGAATCCATGGGGCGGTGCTGAATCTGCAGAATGTTTCCGCCAGCCATCTGGGCACCGATGTCCTCTACTACAACGGCATCGACTGGAGTATGCAGACCGGCCTGACGCCGACGAATTCGCTCACGATCGCCAATAGCTACATCACGGATCTTTATGGCATCGTGGCCAGCGGAGAGTCGGCCCAGGCGGGCAACTGGCGCATCGCGACGAACTGGTTCGATTCGCCGCGTCCCGCTCCCTCGCAAGGCCTGATCTACTTCTACGGCCTGGCGCCCAGCAATTGGCAAATCACCGACAACACCGTCACCAACGCGCAGACCTCCAGCTTCCTGGTATATGCGCCTGACGGTTGTTCACAGTTGCAGGTGATGCGCAATGCGATCCTGGGTTCGGCGACCATTCCCTTCTCGGTTGCCGCGATCAACGCCGGCATCGGCAACCAGGTCCAGTTCAATCTGGTGGTGAATCCCGAGCCTTCGTCGACCCAAGTCAATCCCGATGTCTATATCGGCGGTTCGGGCAACGATACGACCACAACCGTCTCCTACAACGTGATGCAAGGGGGCTATGGTGGCATATCGCAGATCGGGGAAGACGACCAGTTCTCTCCGACTTTCAGCTTCAACTGGATTTCGCAGTGGCAGGAAAACTACGCGGCCCAGGGAGCGATCATCACCCGCTTAGGCACCGTCACCGAAACTTATAACATCCTGGTCATGGAGAACTCGAACGGCATCCAGTACATGATCGGGAATCTGGCTTACAGCGCTGAGAGCGGAGCCTGCGGCGCTTCCGTGCACGAGGACCACAACACGCTCTATGGGGTCTCTGATCCCACCGGTAATCCCTCGTCCAATTTTGCCTGGGGTGATGGGGGTACCAGTCCCTTTACGTGCGTGGTGAACAGTTATGCGCGCTCCAATATCTCGTACGGCGCCAACCAGGGCTTCGTTAACAACAACAATGACGACACCTGGGACCTGGCGCAAGGCATCGAGTACGGAGGCGCGGCGGTCCACCACAACCTGAACTACGCCGACGGTACGCCCTATATCAACACACAAACCACGCCGGGCTTCGACAACGGCGTCATTCACCATCCCAGCTATTCGCAATACGGCGATCTCAGCGTGAATCCCGAGTTCCTGGCTCCGACGCGCCGTCCGGCAGCGTTCGATGCGGTTTGTGGCGGACCGGGAACCAACACCAGTTTGTTCTCCAATCTGGCGCGCCGCAGCGGATTTGGCGGAATCTACAACTCCTGCTATAGCATTCCCGCATTGTGGCGATGGATACGGCTGGGCTGGGCGCCGATCAATTCGCAGCTCGATCACGCCGCCCACGACGGCACGTACATTGGAGCGGAGCAGCCGATCGAATCGAACTGACACGACGAATGCGGGCCGGCGGAATCATCTCCGCGGCCCGCTGATTCTGGTCAGGATGCGACCGTTCGAATCGCTCTACTTCTCTCCCAGAATCTGGAAGAAGCGAATGATCGACTCAATCCCGCGATAGAAGTTCGGGATGTGAAACTTCTCGTTGGGCGCGTGCAGGTTGTCGTCCGGCAGCCCCATGCCCATCATGATGCTGGGAATCTTCAGGTCCTTGTCGAACTGCGTCACGATGGGAATTGAGCCGCCCGAGCGAATGTAGACCGTGTCCTTCTTGAAGATCTCGTGCATCGCCTCGACCGCGGCGCGCGCGTAAGCATTGTCGGTGTTCACCAC
>Ga0335072_10011622_pt1 | contig 12610 bp, 12 predicted proteins | sample Lox_Sample_21_FD_206725 | JGI IMG/M metagenome (GOLD analysis project Ga0335072, IMG submission 206725) | Soil microbial communities from Loxahatchee National Wildlife Refuge, Florida, United States - Lox_Sample_2.1 | ecosystem: Environmental > Terrestrial > Soil > Wetlands | place: USA...
GCCAGCGCGTCGGCGAGGGCAACGGCGACCGGGTGCCGGTCCCAGGACGGGACGGGGCCGGCCTCCACTGGTCCGCCATCCCCGCGCCCGGCGCCGCTGGCTCCTGCCCGCCGCCGCCCGGTCCGGTTGAAGTACGGCAGCAGGCTCTCGTAGTCCCACCCGGGCGCGCCGCCGGCGGCCCAGCCGTCGTACACCGACCGGTGGCCGCGCACATGGGCCATGGCGTTGACCGACCCGGACCCGCCCAGCACCCGGCCTCGCGGGTAGGGCAGCGGGCCGGCGTCTGCCTGCGGGACCGTCTGCTCTCCCCAGTCCGCGCCGCTGTCGACGAGCCGGGGCCACGCTGCTGGATCGGCGAACTGCTCCCCGGCGGGAGTGCCTCCGGTCTCCAGCAGCAGGACGCGGGCGGCCGGGTCCTGGCTGAGCCGGGCGGCCAGCACGCACCCTGCGGTGCCGCCGCCGACGATGATGTAGTCGTAACCGCTCATCGGGTGCTCCGTCATGTGAATAGGCCCGTTCTGGCCTGGCGCAAGTCGAGGGCCAGCGGGTCACCGGGCGGCAGGGCCCGTTCGGCCTCGCTGATGGACTGGGCGAGCAGCGACATCGCCGCGGTCACCTGGCCGCAGGCCGCGTACGCGCGGGCCAGGCCGGCCGAGCAGGCCAGCGTCTCCCGGGCAGCGGAGCCAAGGGCGCGCTGGTAGCCCTCGTGCGCTCGCTGGTAATGCCGCAGTGCGGCGCCCGGGTCCCCGGCGGTGCGGTGAGCCGAGGCCAGCAGGACACGGGCCCGCAGCGCGTCACGATGGCCGGCGCCAAGCAGGCGCTCCCGGGCGGACAGCACCTCGCCGAGGACGTCAGCCGCCTCCCCGGCCCGGCCCGCGGCCAGGCACGCTTCGGCTAGGCGCTCGGCCGCGGGCCAGGTCGCGGCTTCACCGCAGCCGGGAGACTCCCGCAGGGCGGTGACCGCGTGCCGCAGGACCCTGGCCGCCTCGGCTGGCTGCCCGGCGGCCGCGTACGCGCCGGCAAGCTCGCAGCGGGCGGCGAGGGCCGCCTCATCCGCCGGCCCCAGGACGCGCATCGCCCGCCCGGCGGTGTCAGCCAGGATCGCCAGCGCATCGCCAGAACGGCCGGCCGCGCTCAGCGCCCGGCCAAGGACCGTCGAGGCCCTGACCGTCGCGCGGTGATCGCGTCCGAGCGTCGCCTCGCGCCTGGTCATGACCCAGCCAGCCCAGCTCAGCGCTTCCCTAGCCTGCCCGGCGGCCAGCAGCGCGCAGGCAGCCAGCCCCGCGGCGGCCAGGGTGTCGTCGTGATCCTCGCCCAGCAGCCGGGCGCTGTCGCCGGCGAGGTCCTGCCACCACCCGGCCGCGGGCCCGGCCAGCCCGGCGGCCTCCCGGCTGTGCCCGGCCACGACCAGCACCCGGTGATGCCGGCCCCCGGCCAGCAGCAGGTCACCCGCCGCCGACCGCAAAGCGTCCGCACACGACCGGTACAGCACGGCCGCGGCCGACCCAGGCTCACCGCCCGGCCACGAGGCGGCCAGCGCGTCCGCCGCCGCGGCGACGGCTCGCTCCAGCAGGTCCCGCTGCGCGGACGCGCGGATCGCGGCCTGCAACGGGACGCTCATCCGGGCAACTGGAACCGGCCCGTTCTGGTCGATCGCCAGGAGTCCCGCCTGGTTCAGCGCCTCAGCCCCGGCCCGGGCTTGCTCTGGAGTCGCGCCAAGGTAATGGCACGCCGGGCCGGAGGCCAGAACGGCTGTCGGCGTGCCCTGCGGCGACAGCAGCGATGCCATCACCAGCAGCGGCCAGGTGCCCGCGCCCGGCTCCAGGATCTCCGCGTGCTCAGCGGACAAGACCCCGGCCACCACTGCGGCCGGAACCTCGTGGCCGGAGGCCTCCTCGATCGCTGCCCGCCGTCGGAGGAAAAGCTCGTGGTAGGAATTGCAGGTCAGCTCGGCCGTGGAGATCACCGCGCCTGCCTGTGCTATCGCAGCCGGCTCGCAATCGAGGGCCAGCGCCAGGTCAAGATGCCCGGAACGCTGGTCCGGATCGGCCGACAGCCAGGCCGACAGCGCCGATATGGCCTCCCGCGGGCTGTAGCAGCCCACCGGCACGACGCGGGCGGGCCAGCCGGCCACCACCGCCGGGTCGCGCGCCGTGACCAGCGTGATCTGCGCCGGGCCAGCAGGCCACAAGCCGGCCACGTCGGCCGGGTCACGCAGGTCATCCAGGACCACCAGGCAGCGCTGGGGCGTACCGCGCAGCCAGGCCACGAACCGTGCCGCGACACGCTCGGCTCCGCCTTCACCATCCAGGCCCGCCTGAAGCCCGGCCGACGCCAGGCCGTCCAGCAGCGACGCCCTCCCCGACGCGTCCACCCACGCGACCAGGTCCACCGCCCCGGACCGCCGCAGGTGGATGGCGGCATGAGCAGCGCACTGTGTCTTCCCGCGGGAACCGGGCCACTCCCATGGGGCGGTGACAGGAGGCTGGTCCGAAACAAGCGCGACCACGGAGCCTGGGGCCAGCAGGCCATCCAGGTCGCCGACCGTATCCGGCCGCCCAGTGAACTGGCCGGGCGCTACGGGCGCGCTCAGTTGCCCGGTTGGCGTCTGGCCGGTCGTGGTCTGCTTACCGCGCGTGGCCACTGCGGTCGCGCGCATGAGGGCAGTGCCCATCGCTGATCATTACCTCGCGTACGTCTAGTGGTCGGCGGGGGAAGGGGACGGCGTCTTGCCGGGGAAATGAGACCCCGCCTCGAGGTGGTCGCTGTGATCGTCGCCGGACAGTAGACCGGCCACCGTGCCCTGACCCGTTTCCGGAGACCGCACGGGGAGCATCGGATGGCTGCCCATGGCCGGCTGCTGTCCCAGCGCGCCGCGAAAGCCTGAGTAGATGCCCGTGAGGACGGTGCCCAGCGCGTCCAGGGTCGGCGCGTTCAGGAGGCCAGTCTCGCCGACGGCACCGGGAAGGGCCGCCCACCAGAGCCGTGACTGGTGGCCCCACCAGATCGTCGTTCCGGGGAACTGGCTGCGAAGTGCTCCCGCCACCCCAATGGCTGCCTGGTGCCCGCCAGGGGCCTGGAGTAGCGGACCACCCCTTGCCGCCCACGCCATCTCCAGCCACACAAGGCGACCGTCAGGGAGGTCGGCTGTATCCCAGTAGTCCGCGAGTTGGTCGACCAGGAATAGGCCCCGGCCGCACTCATCGACCCAGGCGTCGCTGTCCTTTGCCGTGATAGTCGGGATGGTCAGCGACCCCTGATCAAGGATGAGTGCCTTGACTGCTTCGGGCGTCCACTCCACGGCTAGGCTGAACTGCCCGCCGGGCTTGCCGCTGTCAGTATGAAGGACCGCATTCGTGCAGAGCTCGCTGACCAGCAGCGTCAGGTTCTCCAGAGGCTCGCACTGTGGCAGAAGCTCTTCTAGCCACCCGCGTGCCCGACCAACCTGCTCCGTATCGCCGGGAAAATCCCGCCATGCGATCCGGTGGTGTCCGCGCACGGTCCAGGTGTCCCAGCGTACGGCGTGGTGCTGCTCCAGCCAGGCTAGCCGGGCGTCGTCGGTTTTCATGGGATGTCCTTGACGGGCTGCGTAGTGGTGTGACTGGTGAGGCTGAATAGATGACTTTTGTGTCGTCGTGGGGCGATGCCAGCGGTTTTTCTAGGCCCAAGAGTGCTCCGCCGGCAATGGAAGATGCCATGATCTATGCATGGGCGGCAATGACGATCCGACTTCTGGCAAGCCAGGCAGCAACGGCAACCCGACAAACCTGACATTTGGCCCGCGACTGCGACAAGAACGCCTATCGCGCGGCTGGACGCTGAAAGACCTGGCCCAGAAGACGGGCTACGACACCGGCCAGTTGTCTCGTATCGAGAACGGTAGGAGGCCACCGACGGCAGCAGTGGCAATTGCTTGCGATAAGGCGCTGCCCGAGCTGAGTGGCTGGTTCTCCGCCAACTTCGAAGCGTCCCGGGCTTGGGCGCCAGGATGGTTCCGGCCGTGGATACCCCACGAGGTCGCCGCGACGGAAGTACAGGAGTTCGCACTAGGTGCCATTCCCGGACTGCTCCAGACTGAGGGCTACGCTCGCGCGCTTTTCGGCATCAGCCCCGATGCCGCGCCGCAGAAGACGAACGAGCGGGTGACCGCGCGCATGCAACGGCAGAAGAAGTTCTTCGGCCGGTCACCGACCGCATCGCTGCTGTGCCTCATCGACGAGCTCGCGCTGCGCCGGGACGCCGGTCCGGGGGTAATGGTCGGCCAGGTCCGTCAACTGATGAGCGCGGCCGCTTGGCCCAACGTAACGATTCAACTCATACCCGCGATGCTGCACCCTGGCCTGATGGGGTCGATCACCCTGGCCGATAGTGCCGCACTGCTTGAGACGCACGCTGGCGGGCAGGTATTTGAGGACGCCGATACCGTGATGCAGCTAGAACGCCGGTTCCGTAAGATCCAATCCGAGGCATACGGGGCGTCCGAGTCGTCCCGGCGACTAGAGAGGATCGCCCATGAGCTCGACATGGCGCAAGAGCACCCATAGCCAGGACACCGGCGGCAACTGCGTGGAAGTGGGCACCTGGCGCAAGAGCACGTATAGCGGCGACACCGGCGGCAACTGCGTGGAAGTCGCGGCGACCGATGGCGTGCGGATCCGCGACACGACCAACCGCGACGGCTTCACGCTGAGCGTGAGTGCTGACGCGTGGCTGAAGTTCACCAGCGCCATCAAGTTAGCGACACCGCAAACGAGACCTAGCCCGCGATGACATTAGTCATCGCGGGCTTTAACGTGTATGGTCGACTCCGGGCGTCGGTGCCGCTGCCCTATCTGTCCGAGGTCGACGCGGCCGCAGCCCTCCTCGAGCGGATAACTGCCGCACGGACACGATCCCTGCGGCCGCAATAAGCCACGGTTCGCCGACATCCGCGACACCCTCAGCCGCAGAGCGACCGCGGTGTCGCTGGCCCCGCCCTCGATCAGCTCCGCCGCAGCAGCCGTACCGCCGGTGCGCAAGGAGAACCGGCCGTCCACCTCGCCCAACGAGCCGCGGCAGGAGCCGCATTGTTCGCCTGCCCGGCCGGAGGGTGCCTGGGTAGCCTCGGGCACATGAGCCATGTGCCGCCTCGGGAGTACTACGCCAGCCTTCCGAAGCACATCGCAGGCGCCGGGGCGATATTCCACGATGCTGCAGGGAAGGTGCTCCTCGTCAAGCCTTCCTACCTAGACACGTGGGAGGTCCCGGGCGGAGGCCTGGAGCACGGCGAGGACCCGTTCCAGGCAGCGGTCCGGGAGGTCAAGGAGGAGATCGGCCTGGAACTGCGGCCGGGACGGCTGCTCGCGGTGGACTGGGTCCCGACGCAGGACGACGGCAGGCCCGCTCTGGCGAACTTCCTGTTCGATGGTGGCCGGCTCGACAGCGCCAGGGAACGGGAAGTTTGCCTGCAGAACGGCGAGTTGACCAGCTGGGTGCTCGCTGCCTCACATGAGTGGGACGGCCTGCTAGCGCCGCACATGGCACGCCGCGTCCGGGCCTGCGCCACCGCGCTGGCGACCGGCACCACCGCCTACCTGCAATACGGCTTGCCCATCGTCAACGACCTGTAGAGCCTGCCCGTTCTGGCATTTACTAAGGGCCGGTATCAGGTTGGTGCGCACCGCCCGACGTTGTTGTCTTGGGCAGGCCCGAACTGGAGGTCGCCCGGAGTGGTTTTGGGGTTCTCCGCTGCGCGGGTGTGGCCCGCTGTTACGGTGGCCGGCATGACGCAAGCGGACGGCGCGCAGGCCCTGGAATGGGCGCTGAGGGAGACCCGCCCGGCCCGGCCAGGGTGGCTGAAGGTCGAGAACCGGCTGTACGCGATGCCCGACGGTCAGACGGCTGACTGGGATGTCCTCCTCGGAGGGAAGACGGTGGCTCTGGTCGCCCTCACCGAGAACGGGCACGTGATCCTCGTCCGGCAGTACCGCCCTGGGCCTGGGCGGGTTCTGCTAGAGCTTCCTGGCGGCGGTGTCGGCGAGGGCGAGGGCATAGAGGAGGCTGCGGCCCGGGAACTGCTGGAGGAGACCGGCTACGCGGCCGGGGAGATCCGGCTCGTCGGTCGGACATGGCTTGCGTCATACTCGACGGCCGAGCGGCATGCGGTAATCGCGACCGGGTGCCGCCCGGTGCCGGAGGCCGAGCGGACCGCGCACGCCGACCCACTGGAGTTCATCGAGCCAGCATTGCTGAGCATGGACGAGTTCCGTGTTCATGTAGTCGGCGGGCAGCTCACCGATGCCGACATGGCCTTCATGTGCCTGTACCACCTCGAGCGTGCAAGAGGGACTGGCCCAGGGCGGCCCTGATCTCCCGGATGCTCTCGATCGGTGGCTCCGCTTCGCCTCGCGGGAAGACGGTGTCGAGGACGGGACAGGTTATGCATCGGATGTATCGGCCGGGACTCGCTGCCTGGCTAGCGTAAGCAGCGACATCGGATCTGCCTTCGCGTACTCAGGGAGAATGCTCAATGACGCAGGAAGCCCCGGCCGTCCCGCACGGCCTGGACACCCGCCGCCACACGCTGGTCGGCGACGTGCACCTAGTCCTGGTTAACCGGGAGGGGGAGGTGCTGTTCGGCCAGCGGTCTAACACCGGCTACGAGGACGGGGCCTGGCACGTGCCGTCGGGGCACCTGGAGGCGGGCGAGTCGGTGGTGGCCGCCCTGATTCGCGAGGCGGCCGAGGAGGTCGGGGTCGTTATCGAGGAGCGGGATGTGGAGTTCGCGCACATCATGCACAATTCTTCTAGCAGTGGCCGGGCGGCGTTCTTCTTCACGGTCCGGCAGTGGGCCGGGCAACCGGAGAACCTGGAGCCGGATAAGTGCGCGGGGCTGAGCTGGTTCCGGCTGGAGGCATTGCCGGGGCGGATGATCGGTTACTGCCGGGTCGCGCTGGGCCATGTCGCGGCCGGCCAGCCGTTTTCGATCCACGGCTGGTCGTGACTCCTGGCGTGGTTGGTCCGGTGACGTGCTTGAGCCACCTGGCCGCGGCCAGCCTGTGGCGGGTCGACCGTCGAAGTGCGCGGGGTTGGAAGTCGAGGGTGGTGCAGGCGGGGACGATGGGCCGTACTCGCCCATGCTGCGGACGCTTGCGCGCGAGATTGACCCTACGCTGGTGGATGCGTGTAAGCAGTAGTGCTCGCCCGCACTACGAGACGCCCGCTGCGGTCTGGATGCGGGCCACCCTCGGCGCGGACCTGGTCGGTATGTCTATGGCGTTGGAGGCCGTCGTCGCGCGCCATCTTGGTCCGAGGTCCCCGGGGTCTCCTTAGCTACTGACCTCAGGCCGACCTGTCGGACGGGTTCCTGCCATGGCGGCCGCCACCCAGGGCTTCGCTGTGCGTATCGGCGCTCCGCTGTCCGCGTTTTTCCCGGCTGGGCTAGAGGAACAGGCGGATCCGGTCGCGGGCCTGGTAGGCCACCGGGTCGGGTCCGAGTGCGGCGAGCTCTCCGTCCAGCTCGGCCATCCGGTCGGCGAGGCGGGTTGAGGCGACCCCGCCGGCGATGTCGATGGCGGTGGCGGCCGCGTGGTCGGCGGCGTCGAGGTCTCCGGCGATGACGTGGGCGCGGGCAAGGCCGATGTGGTCGAACGCACGGGAGCGGACCCGCTCGGCGGGGCGCAGCGGGATGGCCTGGCTGGTCATGGTGATGGCCGTGGTGATGAGGGCGGGCTGGTGCGTGGCGGCGAGCATGTGGGCGATGCCGATCGTGGCGTGGTACTCGGCGTCGTCGAACCACTGCGCCCACTCGGGGTCGCTGCCGGGGTTGGCGGCCTCCAGGCCGTCGGCGGCGGCCCCAGCGGAGCGCTGGAAGCCGCTGATGTCGCCGGTGATGGCAAGGTAGCGGGCCTCAAGGGCGGCGAGGACGGCCTTGACGCGGCCGGGCGGGAGCTTGCGGGTGCCGTACTGGGCAAGCTGGACCATCTCCAGGGCGTCATCGACGCGGCCGAGGTGGTTCGCGACCCGGGACAGGCAGTTGAGCAGGTGGGCGGCCAGCCCGGTGTCGCCCGCCTCTGACGCCGCCCGCAGGCCGAGCAGCAGGTACTTCTGCCCTTCGGGGGACCGGCCTGCGTCGTGGGTCATCCATCCGGCAACGCTCGCGAGGTCTGCGACGGCGGCGAACAGTTCGCGGCCGACGGCGTCGCTCATCCGGCCGTGGTTGAGCAGCTCGGTGGTTGCCTTGAGCTGGGCGACGACGGCGTCGCGGGACAGGCCGCCGCCGTGCAGGTTGTCCCAGTTCCGGAACGCCGCGGTGGTGGCACGGATCTTCTCCACGTCGGCCAGCCCGATCCGGCCGGGCCGGTCAGGTGCCGGAAGCTCGCCGGGGGCCTGGTCGAGCCAGGGGCGCACGGCGTCCATGAGGTCAGGGCCGGTGAGCAGTTCGGTTCCCTCCGGGTCGGGATGGGTGCTGGTGAGGTCGCTGCGGGTCATGTCCAGGACCGCCTTGATGACTGCCTCCGGGTGCCAGGGCACCCGGCTGCCGCCCTGGCCCGGTGGTGATGTGCTGGTGGCCATGCCGATGTCGGCGCGGCTGAGGGCATAGGTGAGGCCGCAGAGGCCGGTGAGCGCCTCCGCCAGGAGGTCGGGGATCACCCCGCGGGGCTGCTCTCCGGCGATCCACCGGCTGATCCGCGAGCTGTCGGGGGCGGCGTTCACGATGGGGCGGCGCTGGCGGGCGATGCGGCAGACCTCGTCGGCGACCTGGGCGTAGCTGCGGCCCGTCTTGCCGATCCAGGTCGCGAGCGCCTGGTTGCGCTGCTGGGGAGTTCCCGTCACCTGCGCCTCCGGCCGGGGGTTGACAGCGAGGCCACTGCAGAATGCATACCCTCCGGTCGCCGTGCGTGCAACATGGCCCGCCGGATTCGCAGCGGCATCCGCAGTGAGAGGCCGGCGGGCACAGCGCCGGGGCGCAGGGCGGCTCCGCAGGCGACCGCAGCGGCGAGAGGACTCGGAAGGCAGCAGCCGCGCGGGGTCTGCTGGTCCTGTGCCCGGACAGCGGGATCAGCACGATAAGGGAGGCGATGCCCGTGGACGCGACCATCGGCCTGGCGCCGGGGCAGGCACGGGAACTGCTCGGATGGGACAGGGACCACCTGTGGCACCCGTGGAGCCCGGCCGCCGCGAGGTGGCCGCTGATGGTGGCCGGCGAGGGCTGCTTCGTCACCGACGCCAGCGGCCGCCGCTACCTGGACGCGCGGGCGTGCACGCTGAACGCCGCGCTTGGCTACGGTCACCCGGCCATCATCAGCGCCATCACCACGCAGATGACGAAGTTGATGACCTACGACCTTTCCGTCGGGGCGACCGCCCCGGCGATCATGCTGGCCCGCCGCCTGGCGGGCCTGATGCCCGGACCGCTGACCAGGACGTTCTTCACCGGGTCCGGGTCGGAGGCGACCGAGGCCGCGATCCGGATCGCCCGCATGTACCACCAGCTCACCGGCCAGCCCGGGCGGCGCGTGGTGATCACCCTGCACGACGGGTATCACGGGGCGACGCTCGCGGCGCTGGCCGCCACCGGATCCCCGTTCCGTCGTGCCGGGGCTGAGCCGCTGCCGGAAGGGTTCGTCACCGCCGCGACGCCGCGCTGTGCCGTATGTGCCGTTGGCGTCAGCCACGACCGGTGCGAGGTTCCCGGTCCCGGCGAGATTGCCGCCGTGATCGCGCGTCTCGGCGCGGGCCAGGTGGCGGCGGTAATGGTCGAGCCCGTCCTTGGCGTGGGCGGGGTCATCCCGCTGCCCGACGGCTACCTGGCCGGGATCAGGCAGGCCTGCGACGAGAACGGCGTGCTGATGGTCGTCGATGAAGTGATGACCGGTCTCGGCCGGACCGGGACGATGTTCGGCTTCCAGTATGACGACGGGATTGTCCCGGACATAGTGACGACGGGCAAGCACCTGGCAGGCGGGCACTTCCCGCTGGCGGCGGTCACCACCACCCAGGCGGTCTACGAGGCGTTCGCGGGCGACCCGCTGCTGGGCGGGCTGCGGCACGGCCACACCACCTCGGGCCACGCGACCGCCTGCGCCGCAGCGCTGGCCTGCCTGGACGTGATCGAGGGCGAGAACCTGCCCGGCCGCGCCCTCCAGCTGGGCACCGTGCTGCTCGGCGAACTGGGGCGACTGCGCCGCCACCCCGCCGTCCGGGACATCCGTGGCCGGGGCCTGCTGGCCGGCGTCGAGATCGCCAGCGTCGACGCGGCCGGGCTGATGGCCGAGCAGTGCATGCGCCGGGGCGTGCTGGTGCGGCCGATGGGCGCGGTGCTGCAGGTCGCGCCGCCACTGGTCATAACCGAGGACCAGGTCCGTCACGTCGCCGCGGTCCTGGACCAGGCCTGCGCGCACGCCACGGCAGGCACAAAGTGACCGGCCGGCGGGCGACCGTGATCCTGCCCTGCGCCGGGGCCGGGACCCGCCTCGGCCTCCCGTTCGGCAAGGAGCTCCTGCCCCTGGGCCCCGGGTCCACGCCACTGGATGAGACCCTCGCCCTCCTGCTGCCGCACGCCTCCGCCCTGCGACTGGTGATGGTCCTCGGCGACGGGCGGGAGGCCACCGCCCGGCACGTCGCCGGAAGGGCCGCAGCCGCCGGGCTGCCTGTCGCGTTCACCTCCCAGGACCCGGGCCTGGCGCAGTGCACTGGTGCCGTGCTGTCGGCGGCGCCCTGGTTCGCAGGGCGGAACCTCGTCTTGCTGCCCGACCAGGTACTCGACCGCCCGGACCCGGACCTGGTCACCGCCGCGCTGGAAGCCCTGGATGGCGCGCCGTTCTGCTTCCTGGCCGCCCGCGAGGACGACCCGGAGCGAATTAGCCGCGACGGCGCGCTGCGCATCACCGGCGGAGCTCCCGCCCAGCTGCTGGACTACGCCGAGCACCCGCCCCCCGGTACCGCGAGCCGGTTCAACGCCACCTGGTTCGGATTCGCGTTCCGCGGCGACGCGGACGAGGCCCTGGCCCTGCTGCACCGGGCCGTCACCGGACGGCCCCTCACCACCGGGGAGGTGGCGGCCAGCCCGCTGGCCGGCTGCCCCGTCATTGACGCCGGCCCCTACCGGGACCTTGGCACCTGGCCTGCCGTCCGGGCCCGCTGGGCCGGGGCAGGACGAGAAGAGAAGGAGAGCGCGCCGTGAGGATCACGGTGTTCTGCGGGCCGTACCCGGTGGATGAGCACCTGGGCGGCACCGGGCTGCGCATGTGGGAGCTGGCCCAGGCCCTGGCCGGGGACGGCGCGGACGTCACCCTCGTCGTCGCACGTCCGTCGACGTTCACCTGGCCCGGCATCACGATCGTGACCTTCACCGAGGATGCCTGGCCGGAGCTCATCGCGTCCGTGGACGCGGTGATCACGACTGACCTGCCCGACACCAGGCTGCTGCTGCACGCCTACCACTGCGGGGTGCTCACCATCGTGGAGAACGCCCCGCCGATCGAGCACCTGCACTATTCCGAGCTCCGCACGGCTGCCGACCCGCAGGCGCTGTATGACGAGTTCGCCGACCGGTACCGGCTCCAGCTCCTGGTCGCCGACCATCTGCTCGTCCGGTCTGCGCCCGAGCGTGCCTCCACCCTCGGCGCGCTGGTCGCCGCCGGCCGGCTCGGCTGGCTGCACCACCGGGAGTCACCCGCCATGCGGCACCTGATCACCCTGCTGCCCGTCGGCTACAGCCGCGCCGCCGGCGCCCGCGCTGACGCCGCTGTCCCCGGTGATCCTGTCGACCTGGTGTGGAACGGCGGCATCTGGGACTACTGCGAGCCGTCCCCGCTCTGGCCAGCCCTCGCGATGCTCCGCCATGAGAACAGGCCGCTGACCCTGCGTCTGCTGTACCCGCCGCCCCCGCACGCCCGCGACGCCATCACCACCGCGATCCGCCAGCACGGCATCGAAGGCCTCGTCGATGTCCCCGTCGCGTCAGTTCCGCACCACGATCGCGACGGGCTGCTGCTGGCCGCCAGGGCCATCGTATGCACCGGGAAGGACGGGGCGGAGACCCAGACCTGTCACCGGCTCCGGCTCCGTGACGCATTCCTGTACCGGCTGCCCGCCGTCATCGACCACTACGGAGCCTCGGCCGACCTCGTCGCCCAGCACCGCATCGGGGCAGTCGCCGACCCGCACGATCCCTGGTCCCTCGCCGCCGCGCTGGCCTCTGCGGCCCGTGACGGGACCGCAAGAGACGGGTTCCTGGCCGCCCTGGAGACGGTACGGGACCGGTTCACCATCGAGGCCAGCATGGGCGGCCTGCGGGACTTCCTGGCCGCCGGCCGGCACGCCCCCGACGTGGGCACCCGCCGCCACAAGGAAGCCCTCGCCGACCTCCTCAACCGCCGGCCGCTCCTGGCCGACGCCCCAACCCACCTCATCTGAAAGGACCCTGGCCGTGGCCCTCATCCCCGCCGTCACCAGCCTGTCCATGCCCGCCTGCACCGTCCCCGCCTTCCCTGACTGGCCCGCCGCGCCAGTTCCCGCCGGCGACTGGGAGCATATCCCCGACGGGTCCGCCCGCGAGGTAGCTGCCCGCCTGGCCGCGCACGGGTACGCGCTGCTGGAGGGCAGTGCCGTCCCGGGCCCGGGCGTG
>Ga0335072_10011623_pt1 | contig 12610 bp, 11 predicted proteins | sample Lox_Sample_21_FD_206725 | JGI IMG/M metagenome (GOLD analysis project Ga0335072, IMG submission 206725) | Soil microbial communities from Loxahatchee National Wildlife Refuge, Florida, United States - Lox_Sample_2.1 | ecosystem: Environmental > Terrestrial > Soil > Wetlands | place: USA...
CAAAGACGCGTTCTTCAGTCACCGCGGCGGCCAGCTCCGCAAAACGTTGGGTGCCTGAAATTCTCACAATTGATGGCTGAGTCAACGGAGATTATCAAAGGGACCGTTAGATTAACCGGGGTGTTAGGCGGCCTTGAGCAGCGGCGGTGTCGGTTCGAACAGCCACGCGATCCTCGATCGACGGGCTTGTTTCGGCGGCTTGTACGCGAGGCGCTCGCGAAGATCGCCGTTGAGAACGGCGGCCCGAACCTGAAGCAGAAGATGAGCGCCCCGCTTTGACCATTGCATCTGCTGCTTTTTGACCATCCGTCGTGCGACCAGCGAATTCACGCCGGACTCGGCCAACGCCGTCGCGATGCGCCGGCCTGATCGATAGCGGGCTCCGTAGTTGATAATCGCGCTCTTGTTTGAACGGACATAGGTCAGCAAGGGTTGCGCCAGATGCAGCAGGCGTGTCGCTGAAAGATTGCCTCTCTCCCGCAGTTTTGCGAATTCGCTCGTCATCGTCTCGAGCTGATCGAGCGCCCGATCGGTCAGTCCATGCCAGAGCTTCCACTTCAACGATCGGACGTCGGCGTCGACCTGAGCCATTTCGCTGTTCCCAGCGTCACGCCAACGCACGATATGATCAGCGATCTGCTGCAGCGGCTGGATCTTCATGGCGATGTGAAACCAGTCGATGATATGCGTCGTCGGCTGCGGCAGCGCCTTCGGCAGCCTCTTCATGATTTCGGCGCCATCGGAAAGAATTGTCACCTCGCCGCGGCCCGCATAACCTTCGTTCTGCAGGGCCTGCAGCGCTCGGGACTGGAGCTCGCGCTTCGATGTGTCGGCCGTCGTGAAATAGCGGCCTGGGCGTGAGCCGCGTCCGCCGCGACCGCATCGCGCGACAACGATCTCGAAGTTCCTACCGGCTTCCGCCCGGCTTGCGCGAACATGCGCGGTATCGATGCTCACGACGAATTCGCGTTCTGGGTCATTCGGCAGGTCCAACTCCATCTGGCGGCGCTCAGTCATCGAAGGCGGCTCAAACCAGGCGCGTTCACGAGCCCTCTCGTCGAGGCGCTGTCCCAGTTTCATCGTGCGGTGTCGCAGGGTCACAAAGGACTCGGTTGATTGGATCGGCAGGAACTCGGCCATCATCTCCACCGCTTTGCGATACGGCAAGAGGCTGCCCAGACGCGCGGAGCGTTCCATCAATTCCGGCGTCGCCTGATCCGGGCAGATATCGCGCAGGACTGCCCAGGCGTCACAAAAATGAGGCAGGCAGCGCCGGCAGTTCATGATCCGCGGATTTCTAACCTCGACGCAGCCAAACACCGTCCGGATCTTGCGCTTGCTATAGTCCTTGATCCGTCGAAAGCCCTCGCAGTCCGTGCAGAAGCGCCGCGTTAAAACGTAAGCCTCGCATTGCTGCTTGACGACCACCTGCTGGAGATGAGCCATGATCGCCTTGCCATCCTCGACCGAGAAACCGATCTCGCCAGCCGATAGGCGCTCCAAATCTTTGTCGATCGTCAATTCTGACCGATGGGCCGACCCGAACTCGTCCGTACCTTCCAACACTATTTTCCATCGCATCGACGCTCTCCACCAAGAGAGCGCCTGATCCCGCCAAAGCCCTTAACAATCCGCTGCCACCCCAGTTAATTTAACGGTCCCTTATCAAATTAAATGGATATTCTCACATATCATGGATAAGCCTAAACTATTGATTTTACTGAATCCGATTTCTCAGACCAAAACGGCGCCTGACAGCCAAGTTCGCCGACCTGTCGCTATCTCGCCCGGAAGCGCTTTCTTCCGTCGGCGATCATCGAGGCGGCTTCTGCGGCCGGCGTCCTGCGCGAGGGCCCTGCCGGCAGTGCCTGGTTCGGTCATTTCGATGACAGGGGCGCGGTGTCCCATGTCGACGTGCGCGGGCCGACTTACAAGGGATCGCTGACGGGCGGAGTCAAAGCGCTGTTCTGCATGCACGCCGCCTCTTGCTCGCCACGTGCAAGACTCGTTCTCGCCGAGGCCGCGATTGACACTCTGAGCGTCGCCGCAATCGAGAGTCTTCGCACCGACACGCTCTATGCGGCAAGCGGCGGGGGCATGGGACCGGGCACGATCGCCGCGCTCGAGGCGCTGCTCACAGCAATGGCGCCGCTCCCGGGCGCACTCTTCTGCAGCGCCACGGACGCCAATGAACCGGGCGATCGCTTCGCAGAATGCAACCGATCGCTCGCGGAAAAATTCAGCGTGCCGTTCGCGCGGCTTCGGCCCCCAATCGAGGGCGGCGACTGGAATGACGTCCTTCGCGCCCGCTCACAACATCAAGGATCGACGTCATAACAGCCGACACCACGGCCTCCCCCTCGGGCGCAGAACCCCGCGCCTTCGTGCTCCTCAAATCGAGACGCTGGCTCGACCTCCTCAATTCGGACCCGCCTTCAACCTCGGCGGCAGCTCACGGCCGTCGCCGGTTCGCAGCGCTCGAGTCGTTCGAAACGATCGCCCGAAGCGGATTGTAATCCCGGGCGACTTGGCCGCCGAGCGGGCCCGGGATCCGGTTGATGTGCTGAATGCGTTCCTTGAGCACCGAACTGTGTCTCCCGCGTCAGCCGCCGGCGATCTTCGTCTTCCAGGCTTGGCGCGAACCATCGAACAGACCCGCCGCTCGCCGCGTGCCCGGGCCATCAGCGTCGATCGCATCGCTCTTGGCCCGCCGATGCTGCCGGGGCACTGCGATCGAAGCCGCGTCGACGACGTGGCTCTCGATCTCGTTGGCGAGCAGCAAGCGATGAATCCAAAGCCCGTCCAATCCCGCTTTCTGAATGACGATCGCCTCGATCCGCACGCCGTAGCGCAGCTCGGCCTTCGCCCTTGAGCGCGAAAGAAGGTCGAGCGGCCAGGCGCCTTGTTCCGGCAAAGCCGCAGGTGGCCGTCTCCGCGCGACCGTTTGCCAATTGTCACATCAGCGCATAGCTTATTTTTCGAGACACGGCGCTTCGGCGTAAAGCGCTGACTCGATGTGCTAGAAGTGAGCGAACCATGCCTCTTCTCAGGAGAAATGTGAAATGAGGTGGAAACGTCCTTTCGCTTTGGCTGTCATTGCGTTCGGGTTCTTCTGGAGCTTGGCCAGCGTGGCCACCGCCGCCGAGTCTAAGTGCGAACCCGACAAGCTCGCAACGAAGTATCCCGGTCTCGTCGGCAAGACGATCAAGATCGGCACTGACGGCGAAACGCCGCCCTACTCGATGCGCGATCCCAAGGACTTCAATCATCTGATCGGGCTTGACACCGAACTTGCGGAGGCGACTTTCAAGTGCATTGGGGTTCCCATCGAATTCAAGTTTGGCGCTTGGTCGGGGCAGATTCCGGCCGTGGCCAACGGCCAAACCGATGCGATGTGGGATACGCTCTACTACACGCCCGAGCGCGCGAAACAGATTGATTTCGTCATCTACTTGCGCGCTGCGACAGGGGGCATGGTGCAAAAGGGCAATCCCAAGCACATCATGAGCCTTGCTGACATTTGCGGCGTGCGCGCCACCGCTGGGCTCGGCACGGTGGAGGAAGCTCAGTTCCGTCAACTCAGCGATAAGTGCGTCAAGGATGGGAAGAAGCCGGTCGAAATCATCACCTTTCCCGACATCCCCGCGGGCGCGAGACTTGTCATGAATGATCGGGCCGATCTTCTCTTGATCAATCTGGGTCTGGTCGATCAATTCGTCGCAGACAATCCCGACAAGCTCGAGCGTTCGTTCATGATCGTGACCGACTGGAAGGTCGGCGTCGGCTTCGGAAAGGGCAACAAGGAGCTGGAGCGAGCGGTCGCGGACGGCTTGTCCGCGATACGAGCGGACGGCACGGAAAAGAAGATCTACGACAAGTATCATTTCGACTATAGCCTGGCGATGCCTATCGAAACGCTAACGCAGTGAAGGCGCGCGTCTTCTGACCGCGCGTCCCGACGGAGGACCTCGGGTTCATCGACCACGGTTGCCGGCGAGAACAGGACGATGTCGCAAGCCTGAAGAGGTTACAGGCGTCGCGCAGTCGCCTGACTCTTCGGGGTCATTTGGCGCGCCTCACCCATGGAGATGGGCCGCGTTCGCCTCCGGGTTTGTATCGTCCGTTCGTTTCTTCGAGCCTACCCCTTGACTTGGATCCGGGAGTTTCTGGGCTACGTCGTTGAGCCGTTCCTTTGGGATGGGGCGTGGCTGGCCGTCCGGATCGCCGCCTTGTCCATGCTCGGGGGCGTCGTGCTCGGATTTGGGCTCGCGTTGCTGCGGCTCTCGCGCCTTCGTCTTCTCTCCGTCCTTGCTTGGACGTACATTTGGTTCATCCGCGGCACTCCGCAGTTGCTGCAGCTCGTGTTCCTGTATGATGCGCTGCCGTCGGTCGGCATCAGGCTGGACAGCTTTACGACGGCGGTGATCGGCTTCGCGCTGAACGAGGCGGCCTTCAGCGCCGAGATCATCCGCGGCGGCATCCTCTCGGTCAATCGCAACCAGGCGATCGCGGCGGCGGCGTTTGGAATGGGCCCTCTCTTGACGATGCGGCGGATCATCCTTCCGCAGGCGATGCGCGCGATTCTTCCTGGCATGGCGAATGACGCCATCTCGGTGCTCAAGGGCACCTCGGTCGCCTCAGTGATATTCGTCAACGAGCTGACCTTTAGAAGTCAGCAGATCGTCGGCCAGAACTTCAAGTTCTTCACGGTGTTCGCGGCTGCGGGAGTCATCTATCTGGCGCTGACCAGCGCGATTGCGGCGATCCAGTGGTTCCTGGAGCGGACCTTCAACGTCGAACTGGAGCGGCCTGCGCCTGGCTCGACTGCGCTTGACCGCCTATTCGGACGCAGGCCGGCTGGCGGCTTCCCACCGGCGCCCGCGCTCGCGCACTCGCCGAGCCAAACCAGGCCACCTCCCGCCCGAAGAGACGCGTGGCTCGGCGGCGTTTCGGATGCGCTCGGCGACGGCACTTCCGAAGGCGGCGTCTATGTCGCATGCGCCGGAATTTGGAAGGCTTATGCCGGTCGAGACGTTCTGCGCGGGATCAATCTCACGGTAAACCGTGGCGAGGTAGTCGCCATCCTGGGGCCGAGCGGCAGCGGGAAGAGCACGCTCTTGCGGCTGATCAACCATTTGGAGCAGCTCGACAAGGGCGAGATCCTGGTCGCAGGGGAGCATGTCGGCTACCGACTCGTCGATGGCGTCTTGCGTCCGACGAGGGATCTCGCAAGGGCGCGCGCCAAGGCCCGCATCGGCATGGTCTTTCAACACTTCAACCTTTTTGATCACTTGACGGCTCTCAAAAACGTCACTGAAGCGCCGATCCGCGTCTACGGAGAGGATCCGGAGCGGGCTCGCGCCAAGGCCATGGGACTCTTGACCATGGTCGGCCTCGCCAATCACGCCAATCATTTGCCGCACCGATTGTCTGGAGGCCAGCAGCAGCGAGTTGCGATCGCGCGCGCGCTGGCCATCTCGCCTCGCCTCATGTTGTTCGACGAACCGACTTCGGCGTTGGACCCCGAATTGGTGTCAGAGGTCTTGGCGGTCATTCGACATCTCGCGGAAGCGGGGATGACCATGATCGTGGTGACGCACGAGGTGCGCTTCGCCCGCGAGGTCGCCGATCGGGTCGTATTCATGGATGACGGCCAGATTGTCGAGGAGGGCGGCCCCAGCGCGGTGCTCGACAATCCGCAACAGGAGCGAACGCGGCGCTTCCTCCGTCTAGTCGCGAACGACCAGATCGCCGGCTGATTCCGGTCGCCGCGCGCTCCCACGGTCACTCGTCGCGCGGCGGATGCTCGCGGCGCCAATGTTCGGCGATCTCCCGGCCGGTGCAAAACCAGACGCGATCCCGTTTGCGCGCATGGTCGAGGAATTTGATCAGTCCGACCGCCTTCGCCGGCCGACCTATGAGGCGATCGTGCAGTGCGAGACTCATGATCTTTGGTCGCTCGGCGCCCTCCTCGTAGAGCAGGTCGAAGCAATCGATCATGTACTGCGCGAATTCGTCGGCGGTGCTGAATCCGGCATTGCGATCGAATCGATTGTCATTGGTTTCGAGCGAGTAGGGGATCACCAGGTGAGCGCGACCGCCGAATTTCGCCCAGAAAGGCAGTTCGTCGCCCAGATAGTCGCGGTCGTACAAGAATCCTCCGTGCTCGACGATAAGCCGCCGGGTGTTGATGCTTGACCGGCCGCTGAACCAGCCGACCGGCGGCGCGCCGGTGAGTTTCTTTATGCCCTTGACCGCGAGCCTGACGTGTTCGCGCTCCTCATCCTCGCTCGTTTGGCAATAGTCGAGCCAGCGCCAACCGTGGCTTACGATTTCGTGCCCTTCCTCGACAAAGGCGCGCGTCAATTCGGGATACATCAGCATTCCGCGCACCACGCCGAGCATGCTGATCTTCACGTCGACGCGCTTGAATATGCGCAACAACCGCCAGCAACCGACGCGCGGCCCATACTCGAACACCGATTCGACCAGAGGACTTCGCTTTCCTCGGTAGGCGGGAAATCCGATGTCGGTGAGCATATCTTCGGAATGTTGATCGCCTTCCAGAATCGAATGCTCGCCGCCAGCCTCGACGTTGAGATTGATATTGACCGCGATGCGCGCCCCGCCCGGCCAGCGCGCTTCGGGAAGTTCGGCTCCATAGCCGCGAAAATCCCGCGCCGGCCCAAGATTCCGCTTGGCTCGCCCGCCCTTGGGCTTCGCGGATGGCTCGGCGCGAGCCCTCATCAAACTTTGTCTGGACGGCAGGGATCAGCTCCATTCGGACGCGTCAGGCCAGCTCTGACCGGATGACCAAACAATAGGCCGCCCAGCGTCTCCAGCCAATATGCGATTGAGCGGACCTTGCAATCCGCTATCGGCAGATCGCGTAGGCTTCCATATGCCGCGGCGTCGCCGCAGCCTTGATCACGCCGCCCGCGGACGAAGCCGCGCACAGCCGGCCGAGCGACCATCCGTCAGCGACATTGAGCCGATGGTCCCGCCGGGCCAGCTCGTCGAGCGTTTCGGACTCAAATCGATCTTCGATCGACAAGACGCCGGGCTTGGCGGCGCGCGGCGTGAAGGAGGCGGGAAAGTGGGCGCTGTTGAACATCGGCGAGTCGGTGGCTTCCTGAAGGTTCAATCGATGATGAAAGTGGCGCAGCAACAGCAGGAGCGTCCACTGATCCTGTTGATCGCCCCCGGGCGAGCCGCAGACCAGATAAGGTTCGCCGTCGCGCTCGACGAGGGTTGGCGAGAGGGTGGTGCGCGGCCGCGCGCCCGGGATCAGACTCGACGGCAGACCCTCGGCGAGCCAGAACATTTGCGCTCGCGTTCCGAGCGGAAAACCCAGCTCCGGAATGATGGGCGAGCTTTGGAACCATCCCCCGCTCGGCGTCGCGGCGATCATGTTGCCCCAGCGATCGATAATGTCGAGATGAACCGTGTCGCCGCGATGATCCGGCAGTTCGGCGAACGTCGGCTCGCCGCCTCCCGGTCCAACCTGAGGCGGACAGGCGCGCGCGAGCGCGAGCATCGTCTCAAGGCGGGGCCCCGATATGTTCGGGAGCCCCGGGCGCAACTCCATCGAGGCTTGCTTGAAGACCAGCCGCCGGCGCTCATCATTGTACGCGTCGCTCAACAGCGTCGTCAGAGGTATCTCGGAGAATGCCGGATCGCCGTAGAACGCCTCGCGATCGGCGAAGGCGAGCTTGCCGCATTCGGTCACGACATGCACGAAATCCGCGCTGTCGGAAGCGAGCGCGTCGAGATCGAATCCTTTGAGGAGAGCCAGTTGCTGCAGCAGCACTGGCCCTTGCCCCCAGGGGCCGGTTTTGTGAACGCGGTAGCGGCCATAGTCGTAGCTCACCGGATGTTCGACCGAGGCGCTCCACTTCGCCATGTCGTCTGCGGCCAGAAGCGCAACGTTGCACCGTCCGCTTCCGTCCATCTGAGGGGTTCTGGTCGCGAACCGGTCGATCGCCTCGGCGACGAAGCCGCGATAGAAGGCGTTGCGCGCGGCTTCGATCTGCCGCTCGCGATCGCCTCCGGCCGCTTTCGCTTCGCTGAGGATTCGCTTGTATGTCTCAGCGACAGCCGGCGTGGCGAACAGCGCGCCCGGCGCCGGCGGCTTGCCGCCGGGCAGCCAGACCGCCGCCGAACTCGGCCATTCGGCTTTGAAAAAATCGACGAGCGGGATGAGCGCCATCGTCAGCCGCGGCAGGATCGGAAACCCGCTCTCGGCGTAGGCGATCGCCGGCGTTAGGACCTCCTCGACGCTCATCGTCCCGAAATCGCGCAAGAGCAGCATCCAGCCGTCGAACGCGCCAGGCACGCCAGCCGCCAGAAATCCCGTGCCTGGGATCATCCCGAGCCCGAGTTCTCGGAACCTGGCGATCGTGGCGGCCGCCGGCGCGGTTCCCTGAGCGCAAAGGACGCGAACCGCGCGGTCGCGGGCGCAATAGAAGAGCGCCGGCATATCCCCGGCCGGCCCGGAGAGATGCGGCTCGACGATTTGCAGCGCAAAGCCCGTCGCCGCCGCCGCGTCGAAGGCGTTGCCGCCTCGCTCGAGGATGGACATGCCCACGGCGGAGGCCAGCCAATGGGTCGAACTCACCGCGCCGAAGACGCCGATAAGCTCCGGCCGAGTCGTAAACCTGCGGCCGCCCGATGGGCCGGGACGCGATGAGCCGGTCACGATCGTTTTCCCTGCAAAATGAGCTCGATCGCCTCGTCGGTCGACAGTACGCCGCCGAAAGCCTGGAGGAAGATGGAAAGCGTCGCGTTATGTTCGACGTCGTTGCGTGAGGCGTTGGCGTCGGAGATCATGATCGTCTTGAAATTGCGCATCGCGGCGTCGCGCGCTGTGCATTCGCAACACACGTTCGTCACCGTGCCGACGATGAGCGCCATGTCGACGCCGCGCGATCGCAGCGAGCGCTCCAGCTCCTGGTTCGGATCGGCGAATGGCGTGAGCCGATTTTTCGACGCCAGGAGGTCCTCACGGCGCCGGTCCAGTTCACGCCACAGCGTGTGTTCCGGCTTTCCCTCCTGGAAGGCAAGCCGAAACCGATCGGACGCCTCGCCGGTGATGATGAAATTGAAGAATGTCGTCCAGTCGCGCTCCGCCCCCGGCCCGTAAGTCGAGACGATCCAGACAATCGTCCCGCCTTCCCGCCGCAGCGCGTTCGCGAGGCGATTGATGTTCGGCACGATCTCGCGGGCGACGGGAATCTCGGCGACGGCGCCGGGCGCGACAAACCCGGTTTGCATGTCCACGACCAACAGCGCCGTCTTGCGCGGCTCGATCGTCGTGAACGGCTGCACCGCGCCCCGCCGGCGCAGCGAAATGTCAATGGCCTGTTGCGCGATCTCTATCCTGTGCACAGCGGTTCGGCTCCTCTCGCCCGGCCTTGAAAACCCATGCTAGCGGGAACGCTTGCGAGCGCCTACCCTTGCCGGAAATCGTTCGCCCACGGACTCGTGCGCGCGCCTGCCTTCAGCTAAGCTTCTCACTCCGCCAAGCCAGCGCCCCGCTGACCGACCCGATATGAGCCCCGCGCGACCCGGTTCCTCGACCGCCAAGCTTTCCGCGCCCAAACGGCCTCGGGACGCCGGGGCGCCGCGGGATTTTTACGGCTACGGGCCGAATCCCCCCGATCCGCGATGGCCGGGCGGCGCACGGATCGCGGTGAACGTCAATCTGAATGTCGAGGCGGGAGGGGAGCATTGCCTTCTCGAAGGCGATGCGCGCTCCGAGGATGCGCTGAATGACATCGGGCTGCCGTCCTACGCCGGCGCCCGCAACCCCGCCGTGGAATCCGCGTTCGAATATGGACCGCGCAGCGGATGCTGGCGGCTGTTGCGCATCTTCAAGCGCTTCAACATCAAGATCAGCGTCCTCGGCGTCGTCCGGGCGCTCGAGCAGTATCCGGAGCTGACGCAGGCGTTTGTCGCCGACGGCCACGAAATCGTCAGTCACGGCTACCGGTGGCTCGACTATCTCGAAATCGATGAGAAGACCGAGCGCGAGCATATCCGGCTCGCGGTCGCCGGAATGAGGCGGCTCACCGGGCAGGCGCCGGTGGGCTGGTTCAACGGCCGTCCCAGCAACAATACGCGACGCCTGCTGGTCGAGCACGGCGGCTTTTTGTACGATCGCGACTACCTGGGTGACGAGCTTCCGTTCTGGGTCAGGCTTGGCAAGCGGAGCCATCTCATAATCCCGACGTCGTTCGAGACCAACGACAATCGCTTCGATCAGAATTCCGGCTTTCGCACCGCCGACGGCTTCGCGCGCTACATGATGGATTGCTTCGATCTGCTCTACGAAGAGGGCGCCGAGCACCCCAAGATGATGGCGATCAATCTCCACGATCGCCTCATTGGCCGACCAGCCAGAGCGGTCGGATTGATCAAGTTCCTGGAGCACGCGCAGAAGCACGATCGCGTCTGGTTTTGCACCGGGCGCGACATCGCCGAGCACTGGCGGCTCGAGCACCCGGGCCCATACATGGCGTGACCCAGTTGATGGCTTCCGGCCAACCGAACGTTCAGGACATCGAAGAATCGAACGGGCGGTATTCGACGTCGTATCCGAAGTACCGCGGGCCGATAAGCTTGAGGCCCGCGGGCGTTCGCCATTGGGGCGCGCAGGGAATGGCGATCGCCACGACCCGCAACCCGAACCGTATCGTCTCGGTCGTGATTGGCGCGCCGGTGTCGGCGTCGAGAAGGGTGATCAGGTCCGGGGTGGTGACCAGCGGCTTCCCGTCCCGCTCGGCGATCAGGAACTCGTTCTGAAAAGCAATCCGATATGAATGCCCGCGATAGGCGTCGACGCCGTCAAATTTAGCGTCGCCGCGGGCAAATCCGCTCTCGGTGCGCCTCGCAATATCGACGACCCGGCCTTCAAAAATCGTCTGGGCGTTGAGCTTCGCTTGAATTGCGGCGATCGCGTCGGCGTGGGCGAGGCGGCTTTCCCGCAGGATTTCGCCGAGGCGTCGAGCAAGCGTCAGCGTGCCGCGCACCGACGACTTCTTCGCGACCGCTCCGCTCATCGGATAGAGCGCGATAAGGACGGAGCCGCCCATTTCGACCGTGGCGGAACGGGCGAGCCTTTCGGTCCAGCGGTTGTCGATGCATTCGAGCAGGACGGCGTTGCCCTTGTCGTCGACGATCACCATCGGGGTCGCCGAGACGCCGTGCATGGTGAAGGTCACCATCTGAAGCTCGGGATAGGCGCGGCCCATTCCATCGCCGTCGATCACCGGGATGCCGGTCATTGCGCCGATCACGAACGGGATCGTCGAGTTCAGGCCCCCCGCCTCGGCGCATAGGATGGCCCCGATTTTCTTGCCGAGGAATTTCTCAAGCTTGCGAAACGCGATAAGGATCTCCCCGCCCTCAGGAATCTTTTCGACCATCACTGTCGGCGCGCCCATCATCGCGCAAGGAACGACGAGCGCGGCGTCGTCGACCTCTTCGACGTCGATCATCCTCACCGGCCCATGCTCTCGAATGGCGCGCTGCGCCATCAGCTTGCCGATATAGGGATCGCCGCCGCCGCCCGTGCCGAGAATCGCGCCGCCGACCGCGATGTCGTCGAGGTCGGCTGCGGAGATCATTGTCGCTCGCGCGCGGCTCTTCGCGGCCGGGCGCTTTGCGCCTGCGGACGTCGCGGCGGACCGCGCAGCGGCTTTGTTCGAGCGGGCGCGTTTTGGCGCCTTCCTGTCCGGTTTCTTGGTCATCGGCGTTTTTTCCAAGAGCGATTCGAGGAGAAATCTAAAACGCCAGGTCCCCGACGGCCTTGACGCGCACGCGGGTCGCGTTGCCGGGAATGTAGGCGAGCGGCACGTCCTCGATGTCGACGATGGCGACCGACTCCCGGCGCGCGCCGGCGGCGACGGCGGCGTCCATCGCCTTCTGCTTCGCGTCGCGGAGCGCGTCCTCGCGGGTCGACGCGCCAAGCATGTAGATGCGGTCAACTTCGCCGCTCACTTGGGCGATTGCGGCGCCGACCGCGTTGGCGCAGGCGAAATGGTTCGGCTTCACGACCTCAAGGTCGCCGACCTTCCGGCCAATGAGCACGCTTCCCCCGCCCACGACAATGAGCGGGAGGGGTTCAGGCGAGAGTCGGGTGCGTTCGACCGCGTTGTGGGTCATCTCCATGATTCTGGCTTGCGCCTTCTCGATGAGAGACGGCGCGAGATGCGCCGCCTTGGACCGATCTCCGAAGTCGGCGCGGCCAGCGGCGACGACGATGTCGCTCGCGGTGAGCGTCTTGCCGCCGAATATGAGCGCGTCCTTGGCGAGCTTGTATCCGACGGACCGCGGGCCGACCGACACCGTTCCGGCGGCTCGGTCTTCAACCACCAGCGAGCCGCCCCCAAGGCCGATCGAGAACACATCGGGCATGCGAAAATTGGTTCGCACCCCGCCCACCTCGACGGCGACAGTGGCCTCGCGGGGAACCCTCGATGCAGACGTCGGTCGTGGTGCCGCCGACGTCGATGACAATGCCGTCCTTGACGCCGGACAAAAAGGCGGCGCCGCGTATGAAGTTGGTCGGGTCGCTCGCGAAGGTGAGCACGGGAAAGCGTTCCGCAAA
>Ga0335072_10011624_pt1 | contig 12610 bp, 8 predicted proteins | sample Lox_Sample_21_FD_206725 | JGI IMG/M metagenome (GOLD analysis project Ga0335072, IMG submission 206725) | Soil microbial communities from Loxahatchee National Wildlife Refuge, Florida, United States - Lox_Sample_2.1 | ecosystem: Environmental > Terrestrial > Soil > Wetlands | place: USA: Florida...
GCCGCGGCGGCCGCGTGCCGCTCAGCTCGATCAGCCTGGTCGCCCGGTACCGGTGCCCGGCGTACGGGGCCAGCAGCCGGAGCATGCCGTCGTCGTCGACGACCCGGCCGGCGAGCGCCCAGCCGACCGCCGCAGGCAGGTTGTAGTCGCCGACGCTGACCGCGTCGGCGTCGCCGCAGGCCCGCTGCCTGACCTCGGCGGAGGTCCACGGCCCTATGCCAGGCAGCGACCGCAGCCTGCGGTCGGCCTCGCCGGCGGTCAGCGAGGTGATCTCCTCCAGCCGGGCCGCCGCGCGCGCCGCCCCGGTGATCGCGGCGCCGCGCACCGGCTCGACGCCGGCGCGGTGCCATTCCCAGGACGGAATCCGTGCCCACGTTGCCGCGTCGGGGAACACGCGCATGCCGTCCGGGGCCGGCCCCGGCGCCGGCTGGCCGAAGCGGCGCAGCAGGCAGCGCCAGGCCCGGCGGGCCTCAGCCCCGACCACCTTCTGCTCCAGGATGGCCGGGATCAGCGCCTCGAGCACGCGCCCGGAGCGGCCGACGCGGGCACCGGGATGCCGGCCGGCCATCTCCCGCAGCAGCGGGTGCACGGGCGCAAAGCCAGCCTGGCCGTCTCCGGCGCCGAGCAGCGAGGGCAGCGTCTCCAGCAGCCAGGCCGCACCCGGTCCCCACGCGGCCGCGGTGACCCGGGTGCCCCCGCCCGCCGCCGGCCGGGCAGTGATACGCACGGTGCCCGGGCCGTCTGGGGCCAGCACCGTCCGCCAGACCGCGCCGGAAGCGTCGCTGCGGTAGGCGGGATCGCGCGCGCCGCGCCGGTGCACGGACAGGATCAGCGGCACGTCTACGGGGTATGGCGGGTTCCATTCCCTGGTCACCGGCTCGGCGATGAGCTCGGCAGCGCCGACGGCCGTCAACAGCGGCGGGCTACTCGTGACCCTGGACGGCGGCGCGCTCGTAGGACGCCATGTGCGCCTCGGCCGACGCGGCCCAGGTGAACTCCAGCGCCCGCGCCTGGCCGGCGGCGCCGAGGGACTCGCGGCGCGCCGGGTCATCGAGCAGTGCGCGCAGGGCGGTGCGGATGCTGCCGGCGTCCGGCTCGGTGTAGGCCACCGCGTCCCCGCCTACCTCGGGCAGGGACGTACGGTGCGTGGTCAGCACCGCCGCGCCTGAGGCCATGGCCTCGAGCACCGGCAGCCCGAACCCTTCGCCGGTGCTCGGGAACGCGACGACGGCAGCCCCGCCGAGGAAGCCGGGCAGGTCGCTGAAGTGCAGGTAGCCGGGGCGGATCAGGCGCAGGTGGGCGGGCACGTTTGCGACCGCCGCGTCCACCTCGTCACTCCAGCCGCTGCCGCCCGCCAGGACCAGCGCCGGCGGCTCGCTGAGGTCCGCCACGGCCTCCACCCACCCGTTGATCAGCGCGGGCACGTTCTTGCGCGGCTCCAGCGCGCCCAGGTAGGCGACGTAGGGCTTGCCGTGCAGGCCGAGGCGGTCGGAGATCTGGCGCAGCTTGTCCTCGGCGGGCTGGTGGAACACCGCGTGGTCCACGCCGTGGTACGCCACGTCGATCCTCGTCGGGTCCGCGCCGAGCACGCGCACCAGTTCGTCCCTGGTGGCCTTGGAGGGGACGATGAGCCGGGTGGCGCGGCGGGCTGAGGTCCTGATCGCCGACTTGTAGAACGTCGCGGTCACCGGGTTGTGGGCATCCGGCTCGGTGAAGAACGTCAGGTCGTGCATGGTCACCACGATCGGTGCGCCGGGCCGCAGCGGCATCGAGTAGTGCGGCGCGTGGATCACGTCCGCGCCGACCTGCTGGGCCACCAGCGGCAGGCCACTCTGCTCCCAGGCGAGCCTGGCGGGCCGGTGCGCGATGGCCGGCGGCCCGGCCACGATCCGCGCGCTGGGCACCAGGCGCCCGTACCGCTCCTCGTCGGCGCGCTGGCACGCCACGGCCAGGTCCGCTCCGGCTGCGCCAAGCGCACAGACCAGCCCGTCGACGTAACGGCCGACCGCGCCACGATCCGCGGGCACAGCGGTCGCGTCAACAAGCACACGTGGCGCCACGACCGGTTCGGCTCCTCTCAGCAGGCCTGCCAGGGGGGCATGCGCCGCCAGCAGCAGGCGAGCTTTGCTCTGGATGTCCCGTCAGCACCGAGCGTACGCCCTCTCGGGCGGCGGCGTGTCCGTGCAGCGACGCCGTGGCGCGGATTGACCAAAGCGAGCGCCTTCCAGCAACTTTTCAGCTGACCAGCCGCTGCCCAGCCGTCACGCCGCGGCTACGGGCTCGCCGACGGTGACGGCGACGGGGTCGCGGCCTTGCCGCTGCCCTGCGCGGCCGCCGTGGCCTCGTCCAGCGCCTTCTTCATCAGAGCCAGGTCGTTTGCGTACAGGGTGAGGTTGTCGGTCCTGAGCGCCGCCTGTGCCTGGCTGTAGTAGCTCTCGGCCTGCTGCAGGAACTTCAGGACGGTCGGGTTCGTGGCCGGCGGTTGGCTGCTCGGCGGCGGCGTGGTGCCCGGGCTGGTCGTCGCCGGCGCGGTCCCGAACACGTCCTGCAGCGCCTTTTGCAGGGTGGTTCCGTAGCCGACCTGGCCGTCGTAGTACACGAGCATGGCCTGCAGCGTTGGATAGGCGCCGGAACTGCCCGTCTGGGACTGCGATACGTACACGGGCTCGAGGTACACCAGGCCGCCACCGACCGGCAGCGTGATCAGGTTGCCCTCGATCACCTTGGACCCGCCCTGGCGCAGCAGCGTCAGCGCCGACGCCACGGTCGCGTTCGACTCGAAGTCGTTTTGCACCTGCTGCGGGCCGCGGATCGTGGTGTCCTGCGGCAGCTGGAGCACCCGGATCGTGCCATAGCCCTTGCTCAGCGGGTTGCTGTTCACCTCCATGAACGCGGCCATGTTGGGCCTGGCGCGCGGGGTGAGGGACGTGACCAGCGAGAACTCCGGCTGCGGCTGGCCCGGCATCGTCATCGTCAGGTAGTAGGGCGGCTGGCTGGACTGGTTGGGGTTGGTGCCGCTCGGGTCGGTGGGCACCTGCCAGAAGTTCTGACCGCCGTAGAACTCCGGGGCCTGCGTCACGTGGTACTGCGACAGGATCTGCCGCTGCGCCTCGAACAGGACCGGCGGGTACCGCAGGTGCTGCAGCAGGCCCGTCGGTATCGAGCTCTCCGGCTTGATCACGCCGGGGAACGCCTTCTTCCACGTGTCGAGCACGGGGTCGTTGCCGCCCCACTGATACAGCGTGACCGCGCCGGTGTACGCGTTCACGACCGCCTTGACCGAGTTGCGGATGTAGTTGACCTGATTGGCGGGGCCGACGATCGAGCCGCCCGGGCTGTAGCTGTCCGAGCTGGCCTGCGACAGGCTCAGCCGCTGCGAGTAGGGGTAGTTGTCGGTCGTCGTGTACGCGTCGACCACCCAGTAGATCTGGCCGCCGACCACGACCGGGTAGTCGTTGCTGTCCAGGGTGAGGAACGGCGCGACCTTTTCGACCCGGGACAGCGGGTCCCTGATGTACATGATCTTCGAATTGCTGTCGATGGCGCCAGACAGCGCGATGTTGGGCTCGCGGAACTTGATCGTGTACAGCAGCCGGTTCAGCAGCGAGCCGAGCGGAACGCCGCCGCTGCCGGCATAGGTGGTGTTCGCCTGCCCGCTGGCGCTGGAGTTGGGGTAGTCCAGCTCGAGCTGGTGGGTGTCGACGATCGCGTAGCTCGTCTCCTGCTCGCCGAAGTACACCCGGGGCTGCTTGACGTGGAGTGCGCCCGACGGCGGGATCTCGCTCTCGGTGAAGTCGGGGTTGCCGCCGCTCGAGGTCTTGTTCGCCGCCGCGGCCACGAACCCGAAGCCGTGGGTGTAGACGAGGTGGCTGTTGATCCAGTTGTCCTGGCCGGCCGGCGGGCCGGACATGTCGCGGACGCCGACGATCATGTCCTCGGGCACGGAACTGCCCGCGACCGGGTACCTGTCGACGGACAGCACATTGTCGAACTTGTAGTAGCCCTTGACCTGCTGGAGCTGCTGGAATGCCGACGACACCACGCCGGGGTCCATCTGGCGCACGTCGGGGAGCGCCGCTGCCTGGCTGGCAAGCTGCGACGTCGGCTCGGACGACGTGGCCGTATACGGCGTCGCCTGGACCTTGGTGAGACCGTACGCGGCGCGGGTGCCCTTGATCTCGCGCGTGAGGTACGGGCCCTCCTTGGCGAGCTCGTTCGGCTTGACCACGAACTGCTGCACGATCGCCGGGTAGAGGCCGCCGACGATCACGGCGGAGAGCACGAGCAGGCCAAACCCCACGGCGGGCAGCATCGCGTTCCGGCGGATGGCGCCCGCGAAGAACAGCGCCGCGCAGATCACCGCGATCACCGCCAGCACGGTCTTGGCCGGGAGCACGGCGTTCACGTCCGTGTACGACGCACCGGTCTGCACCACGCCGCGCTGCGAGAAATCGATGCCGTAGCGGTCCACCCAGTACGCGACGGCCTTGAGCAGCATGAACACGCCGATGAGCACGAACAGGTGGGCCCGGGCGCCCTGGGTCGCGCGCTCGCCGCGCAGCTGCAGCCGCAGCCCGCCGTACAGGTAATGCACGACGGCGGCCGCCACGATCGACAGCAGCACGCCCGCGAACAGGAAGCTGAGCACCATCCGGATGAACGGGTAGTCGAAGACGAAGAACGAGATGTCCAGGTGGAACTGGGGGTCCTTGACCCCGAACGAGGTCCGGTTCTCGAACAGCAGCCAGGTCCGCCAGCTGCCCGCGGCGGCAAGGCCGGAAATGAGCCCGATCAGGCCGAGGATCACGCCCACGACGAGCCGCCGCCGTGGCTCGATGACCAGCCGGTACGCCTCGGGCCCGAGCTGCGCGGGTGAGATCGGCTGCTGGGGCGACGCGGGCCGCGGCGGCGCGGCTGGCCGCTGGGGCGGCCTGAGCCGGTAGGCCAGGCGGATGTTGACGCCGATGACGGCCATCATGAAGACGGCGGCGATGCCGAACAGCACCCACTTCACCCCGTAGGTGGTGCCGAATACCGACGTGTAGTGGACCGCGCGGAACCACAGCCAGTCGGTCCACACGCCGGCGCCGACGAAGACGATCACGATCAGCGCGATGAGCCCCGCCAGCACCGGGATCACGTACTTCGACCACCGCGGCAGCACGATGGGTTTGCCTGGCGGCCGGGTGTGGCCGGTAGATCGGAAGGCCACGCCTCCCCCTTAGCTCAGCTCAGGCAGCGGTACATTGACGGCAACTTACCGGCATTAGGCATAGTTCCCGCGGCCATTCCCGGTGTTGCGATGTGACACCCGCTTTCAGCACGAAGGAACCGGCTTGCCCGCCTTCAGCGCGTCAAGGGCCGTTATGGCACCGGCCAGGGAGCTTACCTTGATCAGGCGCATGCCAGCGGGCACCGCCCCCGAGGTGTCCGGGCAGTTCGCCGCCGGGGTCAGGAAGATCGTCGCCCCGGCTGCGCGCGCCCCCGCCATCTTCTGCTGAATCCCGCCGATCGGCTCAACCGTGCCGTTGGCCTCGATCTCCCCCGTGCCGGCGATGAACCGGCCGCCGGTCAGGTTGTCCGGGGTGATCTTGTCGATGAGGCCGAGCGCGAACATCAGCCCGGCGCTGGGCCCGCCGATGTTCCCGACGCTGATCGAAACCGTGAACGGGAACTTGAAGCTTTCCACCAGGTAGACGCCGAGCTCGGGCTCTCCCCGGATGTCGGCGGTGGTCAGCCGGACCGGGACGGTCCGGCCGTGCCGCAGGATGGTCAGCTGCAACGTCGCGCCGGGCTTGTGATCCTTGACCAGGGTCCCGGCATCGGCCCGGCAGGTCACCGGCGTGCCGTCGACCGCCGTGATGACGTCGCCGGGGCGCAGCACGCCCGCGGCCGGCATGCCCTTGATCGTCGACTGAACGGTGTCGATGGTCTTGAAGCCGATCTTGAGCTGGCACAGCGCGGCGGCCGTGGCCGCCTGCTGCGAGTTCGCCATCTCCTCGATGTCCTGCTGCGCCACCTGCTGCGACGTGTCACCCGGTGTGAAGATTTCCGAGGACGGGACGACGGCGTCGTGCGGGCTCAGCCAGGAGCGGAGCGCGGCGAAGATGTTGAAATTGGTTCCCGGCCCGCCGAAGAAGGACACCGTCACCATGTTGAGGTTGCCCGTGGTCGGATAGATCCGGTGGCCATTGACCCGGATCAGCGGCTTGCCGCTCAGCGTGCCGAGCGTGTTCAGGGTCGGGCCGGGCGTCAGCGCAACGTATGGCACCGGCGCGATCACGGCGACGGCAAGCGCGATCAGGACTCCGGCTGCCGCAACAAGCAGCGTGACGGATCGGCGGGACATGGGGGGAAGACTACGCGCTGTTGACCCACTCGCTTCCGCCGCCGGCGTACTGCTGGTGCTTCCAGATCGGCACGGTCTGCTTGAGTTCGTCGATCAGCGCGCGGCAGGCGTCGAACGCGTCGCCGCGGTGCGGGCTGGACACGGCAACCACCACCGCGAGATCGCCGACGGCGAGGTCGCCAACCCGGTGCACGGCCGCGACGGCGGTGACGCTGAAGCTGGCCGCGACCTTCTCCGCGACCCGCCGCAGCTCCGCCGCTGCCGAGGGATGCGCGCTGTAGCCGAGGCGGACCACATCCTGGCCGTTGTCATGGTCGCGGACCGCGCCGACGAACAGCGCGATGCCGCCCGCCGCCGGGTCCGAGACCGCGGCGAGCGCCTCGTCGACGGACAGCGGCGTGTCCCGCAGCTCGGCTAGCCGGATCGTGTCCACAGTGTCAAGTTATCGCGGCCGTTCAGGTGCTGCGGCGGCGGCGCCTGACCTCGCGCACGATCGCCGCCGTCCCGATGACGGCGACGGTGGCGCCCGCGGCGGTGATCGTCGCGTCCTTGCGGTCCAGCCGCCGGCCGGCCAGCGCGTGGTGGCCGCCGCGCTGCTCGAGCAGGACCGCCAGGGCCGCCTGGTTGTCGAAGCTGGGCTTCCAGCCCGCCTCCCGCAGGGCCGCGCAGTCCACCACCCACGGGTACACGACGAAGCGCAGGTCGGTCACCACGGCGGGAGTGATCCCCGCCCGGTGCAGCCGCTGGGCCGTGCCGAAGGTAAGCCCGGGCGGCAGCTCGATCTTGCGCAGCCCGGACAGCTCCTCCACCTGCTCCTGCTCCAGCCATCCATCGCAGCCGACGGCGAACTTTCCGGTCACCTCGCCGGCCGCGGCCAGCTCGAGCGCCGACACCAGGTCGTCGACGTGGCAGAACTGCCAGCGCGGGGCGCAGCCCTTGACGGCCAGCAGCCTGGGCGCTTCGAAGTGCCGCGTGATCAGGGTGTCCACGCCCTCACCGACCAGCGCGGCCGGCCGGACAACCGTGACGGCCATGCCCGGGTTGGCCGTCGGCGAGCGCTGTGCCAGCTGCTCGATCTCCAGCAGGTCGCCGACCACGCTGCCGTCGGGGTCAACGCCCAGCGGCGCGTCCTCGGCCAGCGGCACCGGGTTGTCCGGGCGCGCGCCGTACACCATCGCGCTGGTCACGAGCACGACCCGGCCCACCCGCCCGGCTGCCGCCGCGGTCAGCACGGTCTGCGCGCCACGGACGTTGAACGCCCGGCGGGACCGGGCATCGGAATCCGGCGCCAGGTCGACGTCGGTGTGCACGACGGCGTCCACCCCGGCGAGCCGCCCGGCGAGCGCCGGGTCGCGGATATCCACAACCCGCCAGGTCACGCCCGTCGCGTCCCCGCGGTGGCCGTCGATGGCGATCACCCGGCCGATCCTGTCCGATGCCGCCAGCCGCACCGTGAGCGCGTGACCGAGGCCGCTGGCCGCCCCGGTGACGGCGACCACCGGGCCCCGCCCGCGCCCGTCTGCGCCCCTCGCCGGGCCCGGGCTGTGCACGGCGTCGCCCCGGCGCGTCCCGCGGCTGCTCACCGGGTGTCCAAGGGCTGACGGAGGGCCGGCGTGGCTGCGCCGTTGGCGAACCTGGCATCTCGATTGCTCACCACGGCGTGCTCCCGGGATAACGTGGCGGACGTGGACTCTTCCATCCTGCCCGAGAGGCAGCGGAGATGACTGACCCTCCCTTTGGCTTTGGCCTGCCCGGCGATCGCGACCGGGATCCCGACAAGCCGAATGCAGGCGGTGGCGGCGGTGCGGGCCGCGGTGGCCCGGGCGGTGGCGCCGCCGGCTCCGGCGGGCCGCTGGGGCCGCTCGGCGACCCGCAGCAGTTCGCCGATGCCCTGCGCCAGTTTGCCGACCTGATGTCCTGGCAGGGCGGCCCGGTCAACTGGGATCTCGCCAAGAACGTGGCGCGGCAGACGGTCGCGGCCCAGGGTGACGCGAGCGTTCTGGAGATCGACCGCCGCAAGACCACCGACGCGATTCGCACCGCTGACCTGTGGCTGGAGGACGCCACGACCCTGCCAACCGGCATCCGCATCGCCCAGGCGTGGAGCCGGTCCGAGTGGGTCGAGGCGACGCTCCCGGTCTGGTCGAAGCTGTGCGACCCGATCGCGGCCCGGGCCGTGGAGGCCATGGGCGGCATGCTGACCGAGGACCCCGAGGAACTCGCCGGAGAGCTCCCGCCCGAGATGCGCTCCGCGATGACCGCCTTGACCGGGGGGTTCGGCGCGCTCGGCGGGCTCGGCCAGATGATGCGCAGGATCGGCGGGATGATGGTCGGCGGCCAGACCGGTGCGGCGGTCGGCGCGCTCGCGCAGGAGGTCGTCAGCTCCACAGACGTGGGTCTCCCGCTCGGCCCAGCGGGAACGGCCGCGCTGCTCCCGGCCAACGTCAAGGCCTTCGGGGACGGGCTTTCCGTGAGCGAGGACGAGGTACGGCTGTTCCTGGCGCTGCGCGAGGCCGCCCATCAGCGGCTGTTCGCCCACGTGCCGTGGCTGCGCGCCCGGCTGCTGGGAGCCGTGGAGGACTATGCGCGCGGCATCACCGTGGACGCCAACGCGCTGCGTGAGGCCATGCCGCAGATCGACCCGGCCAACCCGGAGGCGCTGAGCGAGGCGCTGTCGGGCGCAGCGCTGTTCCAGCCGGAGGACACCGAGCAGCAGAAGGCGGCGCTGGCACGGCTGGAGACCGTGCTGGCTCTCGTCGAGGGGTGGGTCGCGACCGTGGTCGACGCCGCCGCCGGCGACCGTCTGCCGCAGGCTGGCGCCCTGGCCGAGGCGATCAGGCGGCGACGGGCCAGCGGCGGCCCGGCCGAGCGGACTTTCGCGACTCTCGTGGGGCTGGAACTACGGCCACGCCGGCTCCGGGAGGCCGCGGCCATCTGGCGCGGGCTGACCGACGCGCGCGGCATCGACGGCCGCGACGCGATCTGGACCCACCCGGACCTGCTGCCGACGGCCGAGGACTTCGACGACCCGGATGGCTTCGTCAGGGGCCGGCCGGACTTCGACATCTCGGACCTGGAGTCAGACAGCGCTCAGGAACCTGGCGGCCAGGAACCAGGCGGCGAAGAAGGCCCGCCTCCGGAGGACGATCCGCCGACGGGCTCCTGACGCTGGCGGGAGAAACGGGACCCCGCGCGGGTTTGCAATCTGGCGTCCACAGGCCGTGGACAGCGACGTCCCTGCTCGGCAACGTCGCGCTGGCCCGGGCGTCACGAACTCCACAGGCACGCCGATCGCTGTCCACAGCGGCGCTCCGGCGTTTCCCCAGGTTATCCACCTCGCTGTCCACAAGGGCGTATTGACCCCTCCGGGGCAGCGGGCCTAGCTTCGCCAGGCAGGAGCCCCCGGGCTCCGGGCCGCACGTCTTCTGGGGAAGGGGGGCGGACGGCCCGCAGCGGAGCGAGCGGCCGCCCGCCAAGTCGCTTCGGGCGCCCGGGGGCGCCCCCAACCCGGCGGCCCACGGCCGCGATACGAGCATCCGTAATGTCCGGACTGTCGGCGTCGCCTGTCACGCTGTGAGGCATGAGACCAGTGCTGAAGCGCGGGCTGCTGCCGGTATGGCGGGATCGGGACACGCTGCAGATCGGCGTGGACTCGCGGCGCGCGGTGGCGCTGTCCGGGATGGCCGGCGCGGCGTGTGTGATCGCCATCCTTGACGGCAGCCGAGACCGGGCGCAGGTCATCGAGACCGCCGCCGAGCACGGCATTCCTGCGAAAACCACCGAGCGGGTCCTGGACCTGCTGGCAGCCGCCGGCGCGCTCGATGACTTCCCCGCTGGCACGTTACGGCTGCTGCCGCCGCCGCTTCGGGCACGCCTGGCCGCCGAGCTTGCCGCCGCGTCCCTGGCGCACCGGGACGGCGACGGTGGTGCACGCACGCTGGCGCGCAGGCTCACCGCACAGATCCGGATCCACGGCGCCGGTCCCGTGGGAACCGGGATCGCGAGCCTTCTGGAGAGGTCCGGCATCGGCCGCGTCACACAGTCGGAACCCGGAACGTTACGCTCCGGGGCCGCGCTGGCCGGCACCGCCGGGCCCGGCAAGGCGGCGTCTGCCACGGTGCCGTCTGGCATGGCCCTGCCCGACCTCGCGATCCTGGCCGGCAGGCACCCCATGGATCTGCGGGCCAGCCTGATGCGCGACGGGGTCCCGCACCTGGCCGTGACGGCCGACGAGGCGATCGGCGTGGTCGGCCCGCTGGTCGTGCCCGGCCGCACCGCGTGCCTGAGATGCCTGGATTTGACCAGGGCCGAGCGCGACCCCGCCTGGCCGCTGATCCTGGCCCAGCTCGAGGGGCGGGAACCCGATCCGCAGGCTTGCGACGCCCCGCTCGCGGCGGCCGTTGCCGCGCAGGCCGCGGCGCAGGTTCTGGCGTTCATCGACAGGGCGGTCGCGGCCGACGCGGTGGCGAATGGCACCCTGGAACTCGTCCTGCCTGGCTGGCAGTGGCGCCGCCGGACCTGGCCGCGCCACCCGGCCTGCTCGTGTGGCAGTCATGCCGCCAGGTAGCGGACAATGGGATCTTGGGAATGACACGTACCAGGGGAGGTGAAGCGGCGCGCCGTGTCCGGGCTGACAACTAGCACCTGCGTGCCGCGATATCCGTGAGCGACCTGCCCCGCCGTGCCGTGACCCGGACGGCGAAACTCGCCACACTGCCGGTCGGTCTGGCCGGGCGGACGGCGCTGGGCCTCGGCAAGCGAATCGGCGGGCGTCCCGCGGAAGCCGTGGCACAGGAGATCCAGCAGCGGACCGCGGAGCAGATCTTCAGGGTCCTCGGCGAGCTGAAGGGCGGCGCGCTCAAGCTCGGCCAGGCCCTGTCGATCTTCGAGGCGGCCCTGCCTGACGAGATCGCCGGGCCCTACCGGGCCACGCTGACCAGGCTTCAGGAAGCCGCGCCGCCGCTGCCGGCCGCTACCGTGCACCGGGTGCTGGTGGCCGACCTCGGTGTGGACTGGCGGGACAACTTCGCCGACTTCAACGACAGCCCGGCGGCCGCCGCCTCCATCGGCCAGGTGCACCGCGCCACCTGGCACGACGGCCGGCAGGTGGCGGTGAAGATCCAGTACCCGGGCGCAGGGAAGGCCCTGATCAGCGACTTCACCCAGCTCAGCAGGCTGGGGCGGCTGTTCAGCGTGCTGATGCCGGGACTCGACGTCAAGCCGCTGCTCGACGAGCTGCGCAAGCGGGTCGCCGAGGAACTCGACTACCAGCTCGAGGCCGCATCGCAGGAGGCGTTCGCGAACGCCTACTCTGGCGACCCCGAGTTCCTCATCCCGCATGTCGTCATGGCCACCGGCCACGTCCTGGTCACCGAGTGGATCGACGGCACCCCGCTGTCCAGGGTCATCGCCGAGGGAAGCACCGAGGACCGGAACCGGGCGGGCATCCTCCTCGTCAGGTTCCTGTTCTCCGGGCCGGCCCGGGCGGGCCTGCTGCACGCCGACCCGCATCCGGGCAACTTCCGGCTCATGGACGACGGCCGGCTCGGCGTCCTCGACTTCGGCGCCGTGGACCGGCTGCCCGATGGTTTCCCGCACTTCTTCGGCAAGCTGCTGCGCCTCATGCACGAGAACCGGGACATTGAGACGGTCGAGGCGGAACTACGTGTGCACGGCTTCCTCAAGGAGGACGTCGACGTCGATCTCGACGCGCTGAACGCGTACCTGGCGCCGCTCGCCGATCCGTCCAGGGTGGAGTCGTTCAAATTCACCCGGGAATGGCTGCGCGCCGAGGCGTCGCGGGTCACGGACATGCGGTCGGCCGCCATCGGCCGCCGCCTCAACCTGCCGCCCACGTACGTTCTCATCCACCGCGTCTCCACCGCCGGGATCGGGGTTCTCTGCCAGCTCGAGTGCGAGGGCCGGTTCCGCGCCGAGGTGGTCCGGTGGATGCCCGGCTACCTCGACGAGGTAGCGCCCGCAGAAGGCGAGGCTGACGAGCCGAGCCCAGGTCGTGACGACCCGGATGGCGCCGTGGCGGGGGCGGCGAGCCCGGGGAGCTGACCGGAAGCAGCCAGGCAGCGGAAAGGCCCGGGAGGCATGCGCCTCCCGGGCCCTTTTGCGCCGCAGGAACTGTGCTGTCTCAAGAGCTCTGCTCGGCGGCCAGCTCGGCACCGAGCCGTCTGGCTTCGCGCCGCGAGCGGGCCAGCTGACGCTGCGCTCGCTCGGCCCTGCGGGTGGCCCGGGTCAGTGCGACCACCC
>Ga0335072_10011625_pt1 | contig 12610 bp, 9 predicted proteins | sample Lox_Sample_21_FD_206725 | JGI IMG/M metagenome (GOLD analysis project Ga0335072, IMG submission 206725) | Soil microbial communities from Loxahatchee National Wildlife Refuge, Florida, United States - Lox_Sample_2.1 | ecosystem: Environmental > Terrestrial > Soil > Wetlands | place: USA: Florida...
GCCTGGGTGACATCGCTGTCGTCTACCGCCACGACATCGAGCAACTGTTGGTGCTATTTCCGCAGGGCATCGCGGCGATGTCGGCGATCATCGTGCCGAACTCCGGCACCAAGCAGTCCTACCGCGGGGCATATCTGGACTTCAACCTCAACCTCAACCTGCCGCCGCCCTGCACCACCGGCTACTTGCCGCCCAAGCAGCGCCGCTCGCCGGCCAGCGTGGATGCCCCGGACCGGCCGGCGGCCGACATGTACTGCCGGCTGCCCCAAGACTCCGAGCTCAATGTCCGTGGAGCGCGCAATATTCCATGTGAAACCAAGCCGTGGAAGCGCGCCCCCACCGTCGAACTGTGTGAGAGCGACCAAGATTATGTGCCGCTCAACGACGGATACAACTGGAAGGGCGACCCGAACGCCACGTACACCGGCCAGGGCGTCCCGCAATATCCGCCCGGCGCCGACCCGCGCCTACCACCCCCGCGGGGTACCGCACCGTTGCCTCCGCCGCTCGCGGTCACCACGTACGACCCCGCGACCGGCGACTACATAGCGCCCGACGGGCACCGCTACACCGAGTCCGACCTGGCGCACCCGCGGGCCAAGAATTGGCAGCAACTTCTGGTGCCGCCACCGTAAGCCTGCGAAAGCCTCTGCCAGATAACAGGACTCATCAGGAAAGAGAAGGAGCGACATGGCCGCCGAACCCGATACCCCCGACGCCGAAGAAACCAGTGACGTCGACGCGACCGCGGACGTCGAAGAGACTGACAAGAGTGACGGGGAAGAGCTCCCATCGCCGAAAAGGCGCACCCGCCGCCGGCTTTCGAGTGTCGGATGGGCGTTAGTGGCCACTGCCGTCGTGGTCGCCACACTGGCCGGGCTCGGCGGTTGGTATGGATTCCGCGCTTACCAAAAGCATGAAGCACAGACCCAGCGCGATCTTTTCGTGCAGACCGCTCGCCAGGGCGCGGTGAACCTCACCACGATCAATTACACCGAGGTGGAAAGTGACGTGCAGCGGGTTCTCGACCTGGCCACCGGAGCTTTCCGCGACGACTTCGCTAAACGCTCGCAGCCGTTCATCGAGGTGGTCAAGGCCGCGCGGTCGCAGTCGGAAGGCACGATCACCGAGGCCGGAGTGGAATCGCAGCGCGGCGACTCGGCTCAGGTGCTGGTGGCGGTCGCGGTGAAGTCGCGGACCGCCGTCGGCGAGCAAGAGCCGCGCGAATGGCGCATGAAAATTGAAGTTCAGGCCGTGGGCGACGGCGCCAAGGTGTCGAACGTGGTGTTCGTGCCATGACCACACTCAAGGAACTCGCCGAAGTCGAAGAAGCCGACGCGGACGTCGCTGAAACCGACAGCAAGCCGACAACCAACGATTCCGACAGTGACGTGCCACCGGAACGCCGCCGGATCGCGTGGCCACGTCTGCTGGCCTACGGGGTGTTGCCCGGATTTGCGCTGGTGCTGGCGCTGGTCGTCGGATACGTCAAATGGCTGGACAGGTCCAACGACTTGGCATCGGCCCGCAGCGAATCGGTGCGAGTCGCCAGCGAAGACGCGGCCGCATTGCTGTCGTACCATGCGGAATCGGTCGAAAGAGACCTTGCTGGGGCGCGCGAACGGTTGACCGGCGACTTCAAGGACGCCTACACCGCATTGACCCGCGAGGTGGTCATCCCGGGTGCGAAAGAAAAGCACATCACGGCTCGCACCAAAGTCACCGCGGCAGCATCGGTTTCGGTGACCGACAGCCACGCGGTGGTCCTGGCGTTCGTCGACCAGACGGTGACCATCGGCGAGGGCGCACCGACGGACACCACGCCCGTGCTGCGGGTCACTCTGGACAAGGTCAATGGCAAGTGGCTGGTTTCGCATTTCGACCCCGTATGAGCCGCCTGCTGCCCGCTGCCGTAATTCTCTCAGCGGCAGCCGCATTGGCAGTTCCGACGGCGCGCGCCGACAAAAAGCTCAACGACGCGGTGATGTCCGACGTCTACACGATTCAGCATCAGGTTGGCTGCACGAATGACGTCATCATCAACCCGCCACTACAACTGGCCGCCCAATGGCATGCAGTCGACCTACTCAACAATCGAAACATCAACGACGACATAGGATCCGACCGATCCAACCCGCAGGACCGCGCCAACGCGGCGGGCTTTCACGGCAAGGTTGCCGAGACGGTGGCAATCAACCCCGCGTTGGCCATCAGCAACCTCGAGCTGATCAAACTGTGGTACTACAACCCCGACTATCTGGCGATCATGCGGGACTGCGCCAACACCGCTATCGGCGTGTGGTCGGAAAACAGCCTGGACCGAACCGTGGTGGTGGCCGTGTACGGACAACCGGCCCCGCGTACCCGGTGACCGTCGCCGTCAGGAGGAAGGCACATGATCTTCACACAGCACTACCTGGCCTGTCTTTCGCACGCCTCCTATTTGATCGGGGATGAGACCACCGGCCGTGCGGTCGTGGTTGATCCGCGCCGGGATATCGACGACTACCTCGGCGAAGCGGCGCAGCACGGACTCGCTATCGAGCGGGTCATCGAGACACACATCCACGCCGACTTCCTCAGCGGGCATTTGGAACTGGCGGCTGCCACCGGTGCGCTGATCTCCTTCGGCGAGGGTGCCGATGTCGAGTTCCCGATCGAATTGTTGCGGGACGGTCAGCGAATCGCATTGGGAGAAGTGACACTTGAGATCCTCGCGACGCCCGGTCACACTCCCGAGTCGATCTGCATCGTGGTTTACGAGCACGCCGACGACGAGATTCCCTACGGCGTGCTCACCGGTGACACGCTCTTCGTCGGTGACGTCGGGCGTCCAGATCTGCTGGTCGCGCCGGGCGTGTCGGCGGACGCACTCGCTCAGACCCTTTTTGCGTCCTTGCACGGCAAGCTCCTGAAGCTGCCCGATACCACGCGAGTGTTTCCCGCGCATGGCGCCGGGTCGAGCTGCGGTAAGCAGCTGTCGAACGAGACCAGCTCGACCATCGGCGAACAGCGGCAGACCAACTACGCACTGCAGACGATCGATGTGGACAAATTTGTCGCAGTCGTGATGAAGGGTCAGCCGGCGCGGCCGCGATACTTCGAGTTCGCCGCACACCGCAATCGCTCGGTACGACCGCTGCTGAACGAAAAGCCGTTGCCCATACTGGATATCGACGACGTATGCGAGCTCGCCCAGGCCGGTGCCATCCTCCTCGACGGCCGCGAACCGGCCGACTATGCGTACGGCCACCTGAGCGGTGCGGTCAACGTCGGCTTGCAGGGACGTTTCGCCGAGTGGGCGGGCAACGTGTTGTCACCAGACCGCGACATCGTGCTGGTCGGCGATGCTGCGCTGGCTCGGGAGAGCAAAATCCGCCTGTCCCGCGTAGGCTACGACCGGGTCGTCGGTCAACTACGCGACCTCGCAGAGGTTTTCGCGTTGCGGCCGGATCTCGTGGCGACCAGTTCACGACTGACCATCGAGCAGTTCGCCGAATTGCGCGGCCTCGAGCCTTGCCTGCAACTCGTGGATGTGCGCAGCCCCCAGGAGGCGGCGGCCGGCGCCATTCCGGGTGCGCTGGGAATGCCGCTCGCGGTCGTCGCGGATTCGATCGAAAGGCTTGATCGGACAGCACCAGTGGTCTTCTACTGCGCCAGCGGCTACCGCTCGATGGTGGCCGCGAGCATGCTGCGGGCGGCGGGCTTTGACGATGTATCGGACCTGGTTGGCGGATTCGGCGCCTGGCAGGCCGCGGGACTGGTCTCGTCGTGCGGCGACGAAGTCGAGGCCATCGGGGACGCGCCGCAAATCGGAGCACGCGCGGCCAAGAGGATGGTCGATGGAGGTGCGCTGTTGCTCGACGTGCGTGAGCCCGATGAGTGGTGTACCGAGCACGCGGCCGGGGCGGTGTTGCTGCCGACCGGTCGCGTGCATGCTCGGCAAGATGAGTTACCCCGCGACCGCCGGATCGTCGTGGTTTGCCGCTCGGGTGGCCGCTCGGCGGCGGTGACGTCGTCGCTTCGTCGATCGGGCTTCGACGCCGTCAACCTGGCGGGCGGCATGTGTGCATGGGCGGCGGCCGGCCTGCCGGTCGTGAGCCAGGGCGGAAACCACGGTCTGGTGATGCATCGCGAGGAACCACTGAACTGTGAGACCTCGCTCGCCGAGCTCATCGGCGGAGTCGTGATGCCTTCCAGCCACTTCTATATCCGTAACCACTTCACCACGCCGGTGCTGGATCCGGAGTTGTACGAGTTGGCGGTCACCGGAATAGTTAAGCGGCCGTTGCGTTTTGGCTTGCGCGATCTACGCGATATGCCGTCGCAGTCCCTCGTCGCAACCCTGGAATGCGCCGGCAACGGCCGCGCGAAATTCAACCCGCCGGTCGCCGGCGAACAGTGGCGTTTCGGGGCCGCGAGCACCGCCGAGTGGACCGGCGTACCGCTGGTGGAGATCCTGGACCGGGCGGGCCTGGCGGCCGCCGCCCATGACGTCGTATTCCGCGGTGCTGACGCGGGATTGGTCGAGGGCGCCACGGCGCCGGTGCGGTTCGAGCGCGCGCTGTCGGTCGACGATGCACGCGGCTGCGGTGCGCTCGTCGCTTACGCGATGAACGGTGAACCATTGCCGCTGCAGCACGGTCGTCCCGTCCGGTTGATAGTTCCCGGTTGGTATTCGGTGGCATCGGTCAAGTGGCTGACCGAGATCGAGGTCATCGACCATCCGTTCGAGGCGTTTTTCCAGACGCAGCGTTACAGCTACGAGTGGAAACGCGACGGCGCCATTGTCCGAGAACCCGTTCGCTTGCAGCGCGTTCGCGCGTTGATCGCCGAACCCACTGACGGCGCATCGGTGACCGGCGATGGGTTTGTCGTGCGGGGCGTCGCCTGGTCGGGCGCGGCGCCGATCGAACGGGTCGATGTCTCCATCGGCGAGGGCCCGTGGCGGCCGGCGCGACTCGTCGGCGAACGCCGTCGGCACAGCTGGCAATGGTGGGAACTATTCACGCATTGCGAGCGCCGTGCAGCCGGCTCGGCGACCGGAGGGGTCACGACCGTGCGGGCGCGGGCCACCGATCAGTCCGGGTGCACTCAGCCCGAAGAACCCGAATGGAATCGTCTCGGATACGGCGGCAACGCGATTCAGACGATTTCCGTCGTGGTCGAGTGAGCTGTCGGGCTAACCCACCTGCTCGGCGTGCTGTGCGGCGCTGAGATAAGCCAAGATCGTGGCGGCGCCGGATTTCGCACCGCGGTTGTACGGCAACTTGGACAGCGCTGTGCCCATCGCGCAGGTGTTGCTGAGCGCCGCGAAGGTCAAGCCACCACCGACCGCGGCGGCCACCCATTTCAGTTGCGGCACGGCGATGCTGCCCAGGACCGAGGACAACACAATCGATCCGGCGACCAGGCGCACCTGACGCTCGAGGTCCCAACGCTGCACACCGCGGTCGACCGCGAAGCCTTGCCCCTCCCAGTCGATGATTCCGTTCTCGAGAACACGCCCGCCCGTCAGTCCGGCGTTTCGCAACAGCGCCTGAGCCCGCGTTGAGCGTTGACCCGAGCGGCACACCAGCACGACGTCGTCCTGGTCGAGGTGCTGCGCGATTTCGGGACCGTGCTTATCCAGCAGGTCGAGCGGCACGTTGACGGATCCCGCGATGTGCGCGGTCTCGAATTCTGCAGGCGTCCGCGCGTCCACAACGCGTGGTGTTGTGGACGACTCGAGCAGCTTAGGGAGCTCTCGTGAATTGATGGCGTCGGCGGCCGGTGCATTCATTGTTTGCTCCCGTGTTGAGTGACCCTCCGTGTATCACTACCCGGGTTGTGGCTGCGACCATTGAGTTTGCCTCAGGATGCATTTTTCAGCGACGCGTCCCGCCACGCTTCTCGTCGTTGCCGTAGGTGTGCCACCGGTTCCTCGTGGGCAACCGTAATGCGGCGGAAACATCGCACACCCGCAGCCGAAACATCTTCGTCGCACTATGCAGTCAAGTGGTCGCGCACTCGAGGAGGGATGTTCTCGTGGCTCGGGAGTGTGATGGTGCAGGTCCGGACGTCGTGAACACTGACTGCCCGTTGCAGTGCTGGCGGCGCCCTGGCAACGCAACTGACAACGCGGCGAGTGGCCAGACGTGGGCACGTGACCACGTCGATTGGGCAGGTTTACCGGTCAACTTGGACTTCGCTTTCTCCCAGCAAAAGTGCGACAGCGTGTACGCGCAGCACATGATGCGCAAGCGTGGCGCCCAGCTGTGGCGGTGGTTGCCGAAGACCGCGAAGGTGTGCGTCTGCGAGGCCTCGGCCGAACACCTCGACACCGACGCGGCAAGGGACTACGCGCGCTAATCAGGCGCCGGCCGGCGGGACCGCCTGAGCTCAGAGCACGCCGTGTCATCGCTTTGAGCGTTTGCGGTGGGACGATTTGCCGATGGACCAGGATGACGGTGAGAAGCGCCGGTTCGTGGCACGCGTCATGACCGCCAAGCACTCCACCAGGCTCATGCTCCCGTTCATTGTGGCGGGGTTGGCACTTCTCGCGGCTGTTGCCATGGTGACTTCGAAGTTTCCCGCCGCAATGGAAAGTGGCGTGGCCCCGGCCATCTTCGCAGTGCTGTTGTTGGGGCTGGGCATCGCGCCCATCCCGTATCTGAACCGCGCTCGCAAAAAAGAGCTCGTCATTTCTGTCACTCCCGACGGACTGACGGTCGATCGGTGGCCAGACGATGTCTTTCCCTTTGGTGATGCTCGGCTGGGCCAATGGACTCGTCGCGGTGCATCGGCGACCACAGCTCTTCACCTGCAATCTGGCAGGCACCGCTTTGTCGTGGGCCGAAGCGAGCTATCGGCTCGTCGCGTCACTCCCGGACTACTGCCCGAAGCGCCGCCCGTCGGGTGGGCCCAACCTGACGCAGCTATGAGCGGCCGCGACTTCGATGAGCTTGTCGCTGTGGTCGTCCGCCGACGTGAGTTAGGCCAATCGCCCTAGTAGACGTCCCGGTGGTAACGCTTGTCGGCGCTGAGCGAGCGGACGTACTCCTTGGCCGCGTCGCGGTCGAGGTTCCCTTGTTCGGCCGCGATGTCGCAGATCGCGCGGTCGACATCCTTGGCCATCGGGTCGGCGTTGCCGCACACGTACAGCTGTGCGCCGTCTTGCAGCCATTGCCATAGTCGGGCACCGCGGTTGCGCATCAGGTGCTGCACGTAGACCTTCTCGCGCTGGTCCCGGGAGAACGCTAGGTCCAGTTCGGTCAGGAAGCCGTCGACGCGCATCTTCTCGAGCTCGTCGCGGTAGTAGTAGTCGGTGGCGGCGTGCTGCTCGCCGAAGAACAGCCAATTGGGTCCGGTGTGGCCGAGCGCGCGACGCTCCTGCAGGAAGCCGCGGAAGGGCGCGATCCCGGTTCCCGGGCCGATCATGATCATCGGGGTGTGCGGGTCCCTGGGGGGCCGGAAATTGCTTGATGACCGCACGTAGAGCGCAATCTGATCGCCGGGGGAGCGGTCGGCGAGATAGGTGGAGCACACTCCCCGGCGGGGGACGCCCTGGAAGTTGTAGCGCACCGGCGAGACCGTCAGGTGGACTTCGCGCGGGTTCTCCTTGGGGCTGGATGAGATCGAATACAGTCGCGGCTGAAGCGGTTTGAGCACGGTCAGCCACTCGTCGACGGAGGCTTTGACCGGCGATTGAGCGAGCAGGTCGACGGACTGGCGGCCCCAGGTCCAATCGGAAAGTGCGCGTTTGTTCTCCGGCTTCATCAATTCGGTGAGCTCGGCGTCGCCGGTCCGATGTTGCACGAACCGCAGCAGGTCGGGGCTGATGTGAGCGATCTCGAATCGTTCGGTAACAGCGTCGCGCAGTGACATCGATGTCATCACACCGTGCTCGGAGACTTCCACCGGGGTCTGGCCGTCCAGTCCGGTGACAGCCAGCCATTCGTCGACCAGCCGGTCATTGTTGCGTGGCCAGACACCGAGAGCGTCGCCGGCCTCGTAGCTCACGGTCTGTTCGGGAAGATGAAACACCAACTGCCGCACGTCTTTAGCCGACCTGGGCCGGCTCAGAGTGGTGTTGCGGAGCATGCCGGTGATCAGCGGGTGCTTCTTGGAGTACATGTGTGTCGCTGGTCGGCCGGCCGGACGGGGTGGGGACGTGAGCGCGGTGGGTGCGTCGCTGCCGTCACCGACCAACGCGGGTGTGCCGGTCAGCGTTTCGACAACCGCGCTGAGCCACCCGGCCGCGGCGCCGTCGTAGTCGGGCTCGCAGTCGACCCGGTCGACGATGCGGGTGGCGCCGAGCTCGGCGAGCCGCTTGTCGAGTTTGCGTCCGTGGCCACAGAAGTCGTTGTAATTGGAGTCGCCCAGCGCCAGAACGGCGTAGCGCATGCAAGTGAGTTTCGCTGCGCCGCCGGCCGTTAGCGCCCGCCACAGCGCGGTGCCGTTGTCAGGTGGTTCGCCGTCCCCGGTGGTGCTGGTGATCAGCAGCATCTCTCGTGTGGTCGGCAGGGCTGCCGGCGGGAAGTCGTCCATGCTGTGCAGCGCGACCGGCAACCCCGCTTCACCCAGTTGCGCGGCGACATGCGTGGCGAGCTCTTCGGCGTTGCCGGTCTGCGAGGCCCACAACACCACGATCGGTGCGCGCGTGGCTGCCGCTGGCTCCTCGCTGCTGGACACCGCATCCGGCCGGGATGTGTCGGTGCGCGCGAACATCCCCGCCAGCAGACCATCCACCCACTGCCGGGTGGCGGAATCGAATGGGGCGCTGAGCGGCAGGGTGGGCACCCCGGGCGTGCGGCGCCCGACTTCCGAACGGAGCCCGGCCAGCAGTCCCACCAGATACGCGCGACCGAGCGGACCGAACTGCGGCGCCGGTTCGTTTGCGATGCCGAGGATTTCGGCGAGGGCATCGACCTTGGCCAGGCGGGTTTCCGGCTCGTCGGCGGCGGGTTTTGCGGTGTGCGACGCCGGTTTGACGACAGCGACTTTCGTCAGCGTGACCGCGCACGCTTTGTACTCCGGTTGGCGCGAGATCGGATCCACGGCGTCGTTGGTGACCGCGTTGATGGACAAGTATTCGCCGAAGACGTCATTCCAGTGGAATGGCGCAAAGCAGTCGCCGGGCCGCACCCGGTCGGTGACCGCGGCGGGCAGCACGGCTCGCCCACGGCGGGAGGCGATTTCGACAAAATCGCCATCGCGGATCTGCAGTCGGGCGGCGTCGTCGGGATGAATTTCGACGAACGGCCCGGGGTTGAGCTTGTTGAGTTTGGCGACCTTGCCGGTCTTGGTCAGTGTGTGCCATTGATGCGGCAGCCGGCCGGTGTTGAGCACGAACGGGTAATCGTCGTCCGGCATCTCCTCCGGCAGCAGGTGCGGGCGGGCGAAGAACACCGCGCGACCACTGGCGGTCGGAAAGGCCAACCGGGGCACGCTGCCGTCCTCGCGGACCAAAAGCGACTGGCTGACCCCGTCATTGAGGTAACGGATCGGGTTGCGGTCACTCGCGCCGTCGGGTGGGCAAGGCCACTGCAGCGGTGTCTGCCGCAGCCGGTCATAGCTGGCACCGCGCAGGTCGTAACCGGTCGTCGGGTTCCAGAACTGCTTGATCTCCTCGAAGACGTTGGCTGCGCAGTCATAGCTGAACCAGTCTGAAAACCCCATCTCGCAAGCGATTCGGGCGATGATCTGCCAGTCCGGTAGTGCCTGGCCCGGCGCCTCGACGGCCGCCTGGAACAGCGTCAGGTTGCGCTCGGAATTGACCATCACCCCGTCGGACTCGGTCCACAGGGCGGCCGGCAACAGCACGTCGGCGTACTCGCTGGTCTCGGCCTCCAGGAACGCGTCCTGGGTGATCACCAGCTCGGCTCTCCCTAAACCGGCCAGCACCGTCTTGCGATTGGCCACGGTGGCAACGGGATTGGTGCAGATGATCCAGCATGCCTTGATCTGGCCGTCGGCCATCCGGGAGAACATATCGATCACGCCCGCGCTGACGTCGGTGCGCACCGACCCGCGGGAGATGCCCCACCGATCTTCCACGAATTCGCGGTCGTGAGCTGACAGCACCGAGCGCTGACCCGGCAATCCTGGCCCCATGTAACCCATTTCGCGGCCACCCATCGCGTTGGGCTGTCCGGTGAGTGAGAAGGGGCCGCTGCCGGTTCTGCAGATCGCGCCGGTGGCCAGGTGCAGATTGCAGATCGCGTTGGTGTTCCAGGTACCGTGGGTGCTCTGGTTGAGTCCCATTGTCCAGCAGCTCATCCAGTTCGCGGCCTCGCCGATCCAGCGGGCCGCCGTGCGGATGTCTTGCTCAGGGATGCCGGTGATTTCGCTGACCTTGGCGGGAGTGTATTGGCCGACGAAACTCGGTATTGCCTCCCAGCCTTCGGTGAACTCGGAGATGAATTCGGCGTCGGTGTGCCCATTCTCAATGATCAAGCGCAGTAGACCATTGAGCAGCGCGAGGTCGGTTCCAGGTGCGATCTGCAGGAAGAGGTCGGCCCTTTCGGCGGTCGCGGTTCGGCGCGGGTCGACGACGATCAATTTGGCGCCCGCCTTGACGCGGTCCATCATGCGCAGGAACAGGATTGGGTGACAGTCGGCCATGTTGGAGCCGATGACGAAGAAGACGTCGGCGTGGTCGAAGTCCTCGTACGAGCCGGGCGGTCCGTCTGCACCCAGGGACAGCTTGTAGCCAGAACCTGCAGCGGCCATGCACAGTCGTGAGTTCGACTCGATCTGATTGGTGCCGATGAACCCTTTGGCCAGCTTGTTCGCCAGATACTGTGCCTCCGTGGACATCTGCCCCGACACATACAAGGCGACGGCGTCGGGACCGTGTTGGTCGATGATCGCTCGCAACCGCTTGGCGGACTGGGCTATCGCCTCGTCCACGTCGACCGCCTCGGGCGGCTCGCCGCGGTCGGCCCGCAGGTACGCCGATTCCATCCGGCCCGGGGCGTTGAGCAGGTCCACAGTGGTCGTGCCCTTGGTGCACAATCGGCCAAAGTTGGCTGGGTGAGCCTTGTTTCCGCTCGCCTTGGCGACGTGACGCCGGCCACTTTCCGGGTCGGTCGTGAGCTGCAACACCATGCCGCAGCCGACACCGCAGTAGGCGCACATGGTGTGCACGGTGCTTCTGCCGGGCTGGTCAGACACACCTACCTCCCCTCGGATGCGCAACGGGCGGTCTGCGCTGAATCGTGCGACAAAGATGTTTCGCCGCCGGGTATCCGAGGTTTCCTCCGTTTTACGGCTTCCTCGCAATGGCCCCGGTGTGCTGGTGAAGTGGCGGGGAAATACTCCAGCCGACCTAGGTTTTCGCAGGTCAACGTCGACCGGTCGCTACTATCACGCTACCGGCGCTACCGCGCGATCGCCGACCCAGAATTGGCATTCCGACTAAACCAGTGGGACATTCACAGTGTTCGTTAAGCTCGTCGGGTGCGTCGTCGGCTGGTGGTGACCCTGCTGATTCTGCTGGTTTCGGGTTGCGGCTCCGAGCCGCACAAATCGTCGGCGCCGCCGGCCGAGACCTGCAAGAGCTCCGACGGACCTACTGCCGACGCGGTGAAGCAGGCCATCGCTGCGGTCCCGATCACGGTTCCGGGTTCGATGTGGGTGGAAATCGCACGGGGACATACCAAGAAGTGCCGGTTGTATTGGGTGCAGATCATCCCGACCATTGCCGACGAGTCGACTCCCCAGCAGCTGTTGTTCTTCGACCACAACACACCGCTGGGCTCACCGACTCCGAATCCGAAGCCCTACATCACGGTGCTGGCGCAGACGGATGACACGATCACGGTTCAGTATCAGTGGCGGAAGGGCAAGGATGAGCCCTGCTGTCCCAGCGGCAAGGGCACCGTGAAGTTCCAGATCGGAGCCGACGGCAAGCTGCGGGCGCTCGACTCGATCCCGAATCAGTAAGTGTGGCTCGACGGGCCTAGCCGGACAGATTCTCCGGGTGCAGCATCTCGGCGTAACGCAGTGGCTCCGGGATGCCGAAGCCGTCGACCAGTGTCTTGGCGTGCGGACGCAGCTTGCGGCACCGATCGTTGATACCCCGGGTGACCGCCTTGGCGCGCTCGGTGGACAGGTAGGTGTGTTCGACGTACCAGGCCTTGTCTTCCTCGATCACCGACAGGGCATACAGGTCGCACATGAGTCCCAGCAGCTCGCGGGCCTCCCGGTCCGGGCACGACTCGATCCCGGCGACGAAGGCTTCCAGCACTACCCGGTCGATGTGCGCGATCGCCGCGTGCAGCACGTGATCCTGCACCGCGTTGAACGCGTCGAATGCCGACATCTCTTTGGATTTGCCTTGCAACCGGCGCGCGACCGACGACAACAGATAGTTCTCGCGCTCCTCGAACATGTTGACCTGGGTACCGCGGTTGAACAGGCTGCCCTCTTCTTCGCTGTCCTGCCTGGAATCCACGATCCGCTGCATAATCGCCTCGGCCGCAGTGCGTTTCATCACCCGTTCACCAACTGTGTTGGCCGCGAACCGCACCCACTCGACCGGGCTCATGCTTTTGATGTCGTCGGCGTAGGCGGTGAGCAGTTCCTTGGCCACCAACTGGGTCAGCACGTGGTTGTCGCCCTCGAA
>Ga0335072_10011626_pt1 | contig 12608 bp, 12 predicted proteins | sample Lox_Sample_21_FD_206725 | JGI IMG/M metagenome (GOLD analysis project Ga0335072, IMG submission 206725) | Soil microbial communities from Loxahatchee National Wildlife Refuge, Florida, United States - Lox_Sample_2.1 | ecosystem: Environmental > Terrestrial > Soil > Wetlands | place: USA...
TGGCTCTCAGCCAGACGGGGAAAGGCTGAAGCTGTTCCGAAACAGGAAGGGGTGGGTACTTTGGGCTGGAGGAAAGCGCTTTTCGGGTTGATTCGTTGACTGCGAGGGCCGAAGCTTCTTGCTGTGGGGTGAACCTGGCTCTCAGCCGGACGGGGAGAGGTTGAGCTGGTTCCGAAACGGGAATGGTTGGGTACTTTGGGCTGGAGCGGCTGGCGATTCGGGTTGACGCGCGCATTGGCGGAGCCGAAGCTTCTTGCTGTGGGGTGAACCTGGCTCTCGGCCGGACGGGGAGGGGCTGAGCTGGTTCGGAAACGGGAAGGGGTGGGTACTTTGGGCCGGAGCGGCTGGCGATTCGGGTTGACGGGGGAATTGGCGGAGCCGAAGCTTCTTGCTGTGGGGTGAACCTGGCTCTCGGCCAGACGGGGGAGGACTGAGCTGTTCCGAAACGGGAGCGGCTGGGTACTTTTGTCAGCAGCTACGGGCGCGTTTGTTACGTCAGCTTCCACGGCTCGCGGTAGGGGCGTGTCAGGAGTGCGCTGGCGCCGGGGTCATTGCGGATGGTTTCCGTTTTCGGGTCCCATTCGATCTTCCGTCCAACGAGCATCGAGATGAGTCCGAGGTGTCCTGGGATCGTGGAGTGATGCGCGGTTTCAACCGGGGTGATGGTGGGCTGGCGGGACTTGACGCTGTCGAGGAAGTTGCGGCGATGCTCCTGGGAGACGATGAGCGGAATTTTGCGTTCGCTGTCGGGCAGCGAATCCTCCTTCACCCATTCCGGATTTGAAGCATCGAAGCCGCTGCGATCGACCCAGACCCAGCCGTCTTTACCGATCCATTTTGTGCCCATTGCTATGGCCGGCGAACCGCCGGCGATGGTCATGGTGACGTCGGTGGGATAGCCGGTGACTTCTTTTTTGTAGAGGCACTCGATCGTGAATTTTGTTGCTGTGTTCCAGATGGCGTTCTGAGGCGGAAACTCGCCGTGGCCTTCGACGACCGTCGGGCCGGTACGATCGAAGCCCAGGCCCCAGTGGGCGATGTCGCCGTGATGGCCGATCCAGTCCATGAGCTGGCCGCCGCCGGTGTTGTAGTTCCAGCGCCAGTTCTGGAAGACGCGCACGGCGATGTAGGGCTCTTTTTTTGAAGGCCCGAGCCATGTGTCGTAATCGAAGTCCGGTGGCGGGTCGGAGACGGCCAGGTCCCAGGCGGGGGTGCCGGGGACGATCTGTGCGGGGTCCTGCGGCTTGTTGGGCAGGGAGGCGAGCTTCTCCAGGAGTGGCGGCAGGGTGTGGGGAAAATCGTGATGGCCGCCCGGCAGGCCGACTTCGACGTGCGTCACGTCGCCGATCATTCCGTTGCGAACGATCTCTGCCGCTTTGTGGAATGTGGGAAGGGAGCGCTGCCATGAGCCGGTCTGCCAGATGACATTGTTTTGCTGGACGGCGCGAACGATGGCCTGCTGCTCGAAGACGGTGCGGGCGAGCGGCTTCTCGCCGTAGATGTCTTTTTTCTGACGGGCGGCTTCGGTGGCCATGATGGCGTGCGACTGGTCGGGGACGGCGATCATGACGGCGTCGATGTCGGTGCGCGCGAGAACTTCGCGATAGTCGCGATAGCCCTTGCAGTCCTGATTGCCGTAGTGGCCGTTGATGGTGTCGAGCGCGGTCTGCAGGTGCGCCTTGTCGAGGTCGCAGGCGGCCACGACCTGGCAGTCGTTCATGGTGAGGAAGGCTTTGGTGTTGGTGGGGCCGATCATGCCCCAGCCGATGACGCCGATGGTGATGCGGTTCGAGGCGGGGACGAAGGCGGCACGCGCCCAGTTGGTGCGGGTTGCAAGTGCGGCGGCCCCGGCGGTGTGAAGAAATCGCCTGCGGGAGATAAATGTTGAACCAGCTGAACGATTCTTCATGAGAGCCTCCGGACAGATTTAGTGCGGGACTGACGCCTCGCTCGATTGCCGGTGGAAGTCTAGCACCGAAGCGAGCGCGCAGTTTGTGGCTGGTGCGGGTCGCACGGAAGGAACGGCAGCTCACGACGACCGCGAGCGGGCTTTGCAGCCGGCTAGAAATCTCGTTCTTGCCCAGAAACAGAAAAGCGGATCCCTCGCTCGCCTACTCTATCTTCGATGGGGCCCCACAGCGCTCGCTTTGGGATGACGGGTAAAGGAAGTTTTGGAAACACGACACCAGCGGGCCTGGGCTCAGTGGCTCGACCAGGTTTTGTCGGGCGCGTTGCAGAGCGTTTCCAGCGTGCAGTCGACGCATTTGGGTTTACGTGCGATGCAGACCTGGCGGCCGTGGTGGATCATTTCGTGCGAGAACGAAATCCAGCGGTCGCGGGGGATGATGCGCATCAGGTCTTCTTCGACTCGCTTTGGGTCTTCGGCGCGGGTGAGCCCGAGGCGGTGGGAGAGGCGCAGGACGTGGGTGTCGACGACGACGCCCTCGGTCTTGCCGAAGGCGACGCCGAGGACGACATTGCCGGTTTTGCGCGCGACGCCGGGGAGCGTGAGCAGTTCGGCCATCGTCTCGGGGACCTTACCGCCGAAATCGCTGATGAGCTTCTTCGCGGCGCCGGAGATGGATTTTGCCTTGTTGTGGTAGAAGCCGGTGGAGCGAATTTCCTCTTCGATGGCGGGCAGGGAGGCTTCGGCAAAGGCCTTCGGGGTGGGGAATTTGCAGAAGAGCGCAGGCGTGACCATGTTGACGCGCGCGTCGGTGCACTGGGCGGAGAGGATGGTGGCGACGAGAAGTTCCCAGGCGTTGCTGTGATGCAGCGCGCACTCTGCGTCAGGGTAGGCGGCCTGGAGGCGGCGAAGAAGTTCTTCGATGCGCTTTGGGTCGAGTTCGAGGGCTTTGTCTGCTTTGGCGCGAGCGGTAGCCTGACGTGGTGGCTTTTTTGCAAGTGGCTTCGTCGGCGAGCGTTTTGCCGGTTTTTTCGCGGTCTTCTTCGCAGCTTTCTTTGGAGCCATGGCGGTCATTGTATCGAGAGGCGAGGGGCTGGAGATTTGGCTTTAACTCTGGGAGGCGCGGACGCCGGCAACCACGTCGAGATAGGCTCGCGCTGTCTCGGTGACCTTTTCCGGTTTGCCTTCTTCGATGGCTTTCGGATTGACGAGGTCGGTTCCGACGCCGAGGGCGCGCGCTCCTGCTTTGAGGAAGTCGGCAGCGGTTTGGAGGGTGACGCCGCCGGTCGGGATCAGCTGCAGATCAGGAAACGGAGCTAACAGCGCCTTCAGGTAGGGTGCGCCGCCAACCGCCGAGCAGGGAAAGATCTTTACATAGTCGGCGCCGGCACCCCATGCTGTGATGACTTCAGTGGGTGTGAGCGCTCCGGGGATGGAGACTTTGCCGAGCTGTTTGGTCTTTGCTATGACATCGGGGTGAAGGCTGGGGCTGACGACGAACTCGGCGCCGGAGTCGATGGTTTCTTCCGCCTGCGCCGCGTCAGTGACGGTACCGGAACCGAGCAGAAGCTTGTCGCCGTGCTCCTTCCTTAGCTCGCGAAGGAGGCCGATGGCGCCGGGGACGGTCATAGTTACCTCCATCACCGTGATGCCGCCTGCGATTAGGGCTTCGACCAGCGCGTGGCCTTCCTTTGCAGAGCGCGCCCGCAGGACCGGCATGATGCCGAGCTGTTCGATCCACTGCTTTGTTTCCTCTGATTGCATCCCCGCTCCTGACCGATTGCCGGCTAGCGCGCAATGCGCGCCGAGCCGCCCTTCATCACGCGCTCCACTTCAGAGAGCGTTGCCATACTGGTGTCGCCGGGGGTGGTCATGGCGAGGGCTCCGTGAGCGACACCGCAGCGGAGGGCCCACTCCAGCGGCTTGTTGTTAAGGAATCCGTAGATGAGACCGGAGGCGAACGAGTCGCCGCCGCCGACGCGGTCGAGAATCTCGATGTCGGTTTGCGGGATGTGGGCGATTTTTCCCTCGGCCAGCGCCATCGCGCCCCAGGCATTGCGCGTTGCTGTGTGGGCGGTACGCAGGGTCGTCGCGACGACTTTGAGGTTGGGATAGGCTTCGGATACATCGCGCAGCATCTGCTCGTAACTGGCAACCGGCAATTCGGCAAAGTCTTCGGTGACGCCCTTGAGGGTGATGCCCAGCATGGCGGAGAAATCTTCTTCGTTGCCGAGCAGGACGTCGACTTTGCGCACGAGCTCGCGATTCACCTCCTGCGCTTTCGCTTTTCCTCCGATGCCCTTCCAAAGTGAGTCGCGGTAGTTCAGATCGTAAGAAATCGGGGTGCCGAATTTTTGCGCGGCGTCCATCGCGGCATCGGCAACGGCGGGGGTGGACTCGGACAGCGCGGCGAAGATGCCGCCGGTGTGGAACCAGCGAGCGCCATTGGGCGGACCGAAGATCACTTCCCAGTTCCAGGTTTCGCGCGTTGCATGGGCGATGGCCGTGTGGCCGCGGTCGGAGCATCCTGCGGCCGCGCGCACGCCAAAGCCCCGCTCGGTAAAGTTGAGCCCGTTGCGGACGCTGCGGCCGATGCCGTCATAGGGCGTCCATGAAAGCAGGGAAGTGTCGACGCCGCCCTGCAGCATGAGGTCTTCGACCAGGCGGCCGACTGGATTGTCGGCGAGGGCGGTGACGACGGCGGTCTTCAGCCCGAAGCAGCGGCGCAGGCCGCGGGCCACGTTGTATTCGCCGCCGCCCTCCCACACGCTGAAGGCGCGGGTAGTGTGGATGCGGCCTTCGCCTGGGTCGAGCCGGAGCATGACCTCGCCGAGGCTAACCTCATCCCAGCGTGCCGGGCCCTGGCGCAGTTGCAGAGGTTCCATGCGTCTCATTTTCATGGCGCGGAGTGCGGCCTTGTACCGAGTTGCGGGACCCTGCGGCCAGGGCGACGGCGGGGTTCCCGGAACACGGAACGCTGAGTTTCTGAACGCTGTTACCGTGCACCCTGTACCCTGTTGCCATCATGAAAATCGGAGTCTTTACCCCGTTGCTGTCGCAGCTTCCGCTGCCGGCGGTGCTGGATAAGCTGAAGGCGCTGCATATCGACACGGTGGAATTCGGCACAGGCAATTATCCGGGCGATGCGCACTGCAAACTCACGATGCTGGACGATGCGGGGGCGCTGGGGGAGTTTCGCAGGATCCTCGCCGATCATGGCATCGCGATCAGCGCGCTCAGCTGTCACGGCAACGCGCTGCATCCGGACCCGGCGATTGGTGCGCAGCATCGCGGAGTGAGCCGGAGGACCGTGCTGCTGGCGGAGAAGCTTGGAGTTCCTGTGGTGGTGGATTTTTCCGGGTGTCCGGGCGACTCGCCCAAGGCGAAGGCGCCGAACTGGGTGACGTGTCCGTGGCCGCCGGACTATCTCGATGTGCTGCAGTGGCAGTGGGACGAAGTGGTGACGCCCTATTGGAAGGAGCACGGCAGATTCGCCGCCGATCACGGTGTGCGGATGGCGATCGAGATGCACCCGGGATTTGTGGTGTACTCGCCGGAGACGATGCTGCGGTTGCGCGAGATTGCTGGTCCTGCGGTTGGGGCGAATCTCGACCCGAGCCATTTGTTCTGGCAGAACATCGATCCGATTGCGGCGGTGCGACGGCTGGGCGATGCGATTTTCTACGTGCACGCCAAAGATACGCAGTTGTATGCGGCGAATCTTTCGCTGACGGGGGTGCTCGATACGAAACCGTACACAGACGAGCGCCATCGGAGCTGGATTTTTCGGACGTGCGGGTATGGGCACGGAGCGGAGTGGTGGAAGGAGTTTGTGTCGACGCTGCGAATGTATGGGTATGACAACGTGCTGTCGATTGAGCACGAAGATTCGCTGCTCTCGGCTGAAGAGGGACTGAGGAAGGCAGCAGTCTTTTTGAATGAGCTGGTGGTGCGTGAGCAGCCTGGCGCGGCGTGGTGGGTGTAGGACAGCGATGAGCGTTCGGGGATGAGAGATCAGGGATGAGCGTTCGGGGAGAGGCAGAGCAACGATGACGAAGCGGGTGAGAGCGGCGGTCATTGGGACTGGTTTCATGGGGCGTGTTCATCTTGAGGCGCTGCGGCGTACCGAGAATGTCGAGGTGGCTGCGATCGGGGGCCGCAACGCGGAGGCGGCAGAGAAGCTGGGGTCGGCGTTTGGCGTTCCGCAGCTGGCTCCGGAAGTCATCCTGGGCGATGCGACGATCGAGGCCGTGCACATCTGTACGCCCAATGCGCAGCATTTTCCGATGGCGCAGGCGGCGCTGGTCGCCGGGAAGCACGTGTTATGCGAGAAGCCGCTGGCGGTCACGGTGGAGGAGGCCGGGGAGCTGGCGGCGCTGGCTGCACAAAAGGGATTACGTAACTGCGTCTGTCACAATCTGCGCTACTATCCGATGGTTCAGCAGATGCGCGCGATGCGCGAGGCCGGGGAACTGGGCGAGATTCTGGTTGCGCAGGGCACTTATTCGCAGGACTGGCTGCTCTACGACACAGACTGGAACTGGCGGGTGGATTCGAAAGCCGGGGGGCAGTTGCGGTGCATGGCCGACATCGGCTCGCACTGGTTCGATATGGCCGAACACCTGACCGGGCTGCGGGTTTCCTCGCTCTGCTCGGACCTGAACACGGTTCATAAGACGCGGAAGCGGCCGAAGGGGAGTGTCGAGACGTTCGCGAACAAGATGCTTTCCGCCGGTGACGTGATGGAGACGGCCGTCGATACGGAGGATTTTGGCGCTGTGATTTTCAGGCTTGGCGATCGGGCGCGGGGAGCGATGACCGCGAGCCAGGTTTCCGCCGGGCGCAAGAACGGTCTGCGGGTGGAGATCTACGGCACGAAAGCGGGTGTTGCGTGGGACCAGGAGCGGCCCGACGAGCTGTGGATCGGCCATCGCGACAGCGCGAATTGTGTGATCGTGAAGGATCCTTCGCTGCTGAAGCCAGCGGCGCGCGGCTTTGCGGATTTGCCGGGAGGTCACAGTGAGGGTTACGACGATACGTTCAAGCAGGTGTTCCGGCGGTTTTATGGGTCCATCGCTGACCGGAGTGTGACGCTCGAGTATCCGCAGTTCATCGACGGCTTGCGGCAGATGGTGATTCTCGACAGGGAACTGGAGAGCCATCGCACACGCAGCTGGGTGGATGTGCCTGCGATGTGAAGCTACGGCCGGGCTGTTGCGGACCCGGAAGGCGGAGGAAGCTGTCTTGCTGATTTTCGCTGCGGTGGTTGCGATTTTTGTCTACGGCATGACGGCTGCCATGCTGGGGACGATTTTGCCGGAGTTGTCCAGCCGGTTTCGGCTCACGCCGCGCCAGAACGGCACGATCGCCTTCGCACAGGCGCTGGGGCTGATGGTGGCGTCGCTGGGGGTTGGGCCGCTGCTGGATGATTTCGGCAAGAAGGCGGGACTGATCATCGGTCTCGGTCTCATTGGACTGAGCCTGAACCTGCTGCCAAAGGTTGCGGGCTATCGCAGCGTCGTGTTCCTGCTGTTCCTGCTGGGATGCGGGGGAGGCGTTGTGGTGACGGGGGCCAACGCGCTGACCAGCGACGTGGTGGAGGCGCATCGCGCGACTGCTTTGAACCTGGTGAACATTTTCTTTGGGCTGGGCGGGCTGGCGACGCCGCTCCTTGCGGCGAATCTGCTTAAACGCGACTGGGCGCGGCTTTGTTACAGCGTTGCGGGACTGACGCTGGTGGCGCTGGTCGTACAGGTTGTGGCGCATATGCCGCCCGCGACGGGCACGGGGCGATTCATCTTTGCGGACGCGGGGCCGGTGCTGGGAAGACCGATGCTGGTTCTGCTGGGCTTCCTGCTGTTTCTCTATGTCGGCTGCGAGGTCGACGTGTGGAACTGGCTGGTGCGACACCTGGTGGAGCAGGGCGTGCCTGAATCGCGGGCGCTGAACATCCTGTCGCTGGGATTTGCGCTTGGATTGCTGATGGGGCGTGCGGTGGTGTCGCCAATTCTGATCAGCGTGCCGCCGATTTACGTGACGCTGTGCGCATCTGTAGCCATGACGGTTACGACATTTTTCATGCTGCGGACGAGCAGAACCGGAACGGCGGCGGTGCTCGTTTTTCTGGCCGGACTGTCGATGGCTCCGGTGTTTCCGACGACGCTGGCGATGGTGGCCGATGCGTTTCCGCGCATGACTTCGACGGCGATCGGGATCGTGATCACCTGCGGATGGGCTGGCCTGGCCGTTAGCTCGCATCTGGTGGGTGCGATCGCGGGAAGCGATCCGAAGAGGATTCGCAGGGCGCTGCTGGTGATCCCTGCTTCGGCGGTTCTGATGGTCATCATCAACGCGGGCATTCTGGCCGCGGCGCGCTAAGGCCGCAGCACTGCTTTCGGCTATCCGACCCAGACAGGTTCCTGTTCGAGACGAATGCCGAAGCGATCTTCGACAGTGGCGGCGATTCGCTGGCGCAGTGCGACAACATCGGCAGCTGTGGCGCCGCCGCGATTGATGAGCGCGAGCGTGTGGCGGGTGGAGATGCCCGCGGCCCCGAGAGTGAATCCTTTATGGAAACCGGCATGCTCGACGAGCCAGGCTGCGGGGATCTTGACGAAACCGGGTTGCGCGGCAAAGCAGGGAACGGGGGCTGGTTCGCGCTCGGCGATTGCGTCGTACTGCGGTTGAGCCACGACGGGATTCTTGAAGAAACTTCCGGCGCTGCGGCAGTCCGGCTCAGTCTCGACCAGCAGCATGCCTTTGCGGTGGCGAATCTCGCGCACTGCCGCTGCTGTTTCGGCCAGAGATGGCGGTTGCTGAAAATCCTGAAAGTATCGCTTCAGGTCAGGATACTGCAGGAGCGGAGCAACGCCGGCGCGGAGCCTGTAGTCCACGCGCGTGACGATATAACGATCGCGGTGGGTGGAGTTGAAGATGCTGCGGCGGTAGGAGAAGCCGCACTCGGATGCCGGCATTTCGGCAAAGTTGAGGTTGTTGCGGTCGAGGACGCGGACGGTGGCGATGGTTTCAGCGACCTCCTGACCGTAGGCACCGACATTTTGTACCGGCGTGCCGCCGATGGTGCCGGGGATTCCGGCGAGGCATTCGATGCCGCCATAGCCGGCGTCGATTGCGCGTGTGACGAAGCTGTCCCAGTTTTCACCGGCGGCGGCGTGGAAGAGATTGCCTTCCTGCTGGATTCCCCCGAGAGCGATGTGCAGGACGAGTCCGGAGAAGCCCTGATCGGATACGAGAAGATTGCTGCCGCCGCCCAGGACGAAGAGCGGGAGGGCTTTTTCGCGGGCAAAGCGCACCGCCTCGACGACGGCGTCTTCGTCGGCCGCGTCGACGAACCACTTCGCGGGCCCCCCAATGCCAAAGGTCGTATAGGGGGCGAGTTCTACCTGTTCGCGCAGGAGCATCTTAGAGAGGTATATCAGTGTGCTGGCATGGCGGGAACGCGCCCCGTACAATGGAGGTGAGGGCGATACGCTCTCTACCAGAGGAGACCCCAGGAATGTATCCCGAAATCATGCTCATCCCGATGCGCGAGGAACTGACTCGCGCGGGTATTGAGGAAGCGCGCACGGCCGAGGCGGTTGACGCGGCAGTTGCCGGCTCAGGCACCACGATGGTGGTGGTGAATTCGGTTTGCGGGTGCGCGGCGGGAAAGATGCGCCCGGGCGTTCGGCTGGCGCTGCGGAACCCAGTCGTACCGGATCGTTCGATCACGGTGTTTGCCGGGCAGGATCGCGAGGCGACCGACCGCGCCCGTTCTTATTTCGAGGGCAATCCGCCGACTTCGCCGGCGGTAGCGATCCTGCGGGATGGGAAACTGGTGTACCTGATGCAGAGGTTCATCATCGAGAACAGCACGCCTCAGGCGATTGCCGGGGAACTGTCGCGGGCCTTCGACGAGCTTTGCGCGAAGCAGACTGTTTAGGGGCGAGGTCCCAGGGAGAAAGGCTGCGCTTGCGCAGCCTTTTGTCTGTCAGGCTGGGTTTTTCAATGGCTCAGGTGCCGGGCGCAAGGACTGTGCCCGCGGTTTCGAGCTCATCATCGGCTTCGCGATAGAGGCTGACGAGGTTGCGGCCTTCGCGCTTGGAGCGATAGAGGGCCTCGTCGGCGCGAAGCAAAAACTCCGTTGCGGTGTCCTTCGGCTGGCTAACGGCAACGCCGATGCTGGCGGTGAGGCTCACGCTGCCGGGCAGACCGGAGAGGCCGGCGATCTGGGATCGGATACGTTCGGCAGCGATCATGGATTCGGTCACGCCGGCGCTTCTCAGCAGCACGACGAATTCTTCACCACCATAGCGCGCCAGCACATCGGAGGGCCGCGTGCCGTCGCGCAGAACGATTGAGATGCGCCGGAGCACATCATCGCCGGCGAAATGTCCGAGCGAGTCGTTGACCTGCTTGAAGTAATCGAGGTCGATGAGCATGATGCCGAGGGAAGTGCCGCTGCGGTCGGTGCGCTGCAAATCGCGGCGAAGGATTTCCTCGAATGCGCGGCGGTTGAGAAGGCTGGTGAGGGAGTCCGTCTGAGCCATTTGGTGCAGCGCCTGGCGGTGGACGGTGAGGGCGAGCCAGAGCAGACCGATCACGATGGCGAGGGCCAGGACCATGGACAGATAGCTGAAGCCCACGTTGATCAGGTCGGGATGGACGAAGTCCATCTGGGCGGGGGCCATGCGAAAGCCGAAGAGGCACCAGGCACCCTGCAGGCAAGTGGCGAGAATCAGAAGCCATGCGCAGGCGCGGGCCGGCTGCCGGGCTTCAGGTTCCTGGCGAATGCGAAAGAGGCGGACCGATGCGGTTAGAAAAATGGCGCTCAGAACGGCAGCATGGATCGTCAGCCGCACCAGAACCTGGTCATTGGCGTAAGTGAACCAGACGAAGAGCGGCAACGCGACAATCAGGATGCCTGCAGGCCAGGGGAAGGGGTGCGAGTCGACTTCGAGGATCTCAGTGGTGGCCAGATAGATGAAAATGGCGCCGGCAAACAGGAGAAAATTCGCCAGTACGATGCTGAGCAGGGCGGGCGTCCAGGGACGGAGCCCCATGAGGAGAACGCCGAAAAGGGCGGACACGATGAACCAGGAAAGATGACGGCTGCCGCGCAGATCGGGAGTGCTGCGGCGAACGCCGCGGAAGCCGGCCAGCATGAGCAGGAGAGCAGCCGCATAGCCACACATTAAGAAGGGCGTATACATAGGTGCTACGTTCGACACCTCCACTCAGGGGCCTGGTTCCCGATGAATGGGCTGGAGGAATTCCAGGGTCAGCGGCGGGTTCAGATCACCGGGGTAATTTTGTGCAATCAGGATGGCACACGGATACCTCCAAAGTCACCACAAAAAGGTGACTGGGAACCCCATCACACATGGCTATTCTGGGTCAGTGAAGATAACCCAATCAGTATCCCTGCGTGGGGCTGCGAACGAGGAATGACGACGTGAAACAGCGTGTGGTTCTGGTGTCGGGGCCGCCTGCTTCGGGCAAAACGACGATTGCCCGTCCATTGGCGGATCGGCTGGGTTTTGCTCTGCTGACCAAGGACGACATCAAGGAGACCCTTTACACGGAGTTGGGGGGAGAGCCGGGCGACGTGGAGTTTTCGCGACGTGTTGGGTCGGCGGCGATGGAGGTACTGTGGGCACTGGCTCCGCATTGCCCGGCGGTAGTGCTGGAGGCAAATTTCCGGACGAAGAGTGGATATGAACGGGGGAAGGTAGAGGGGTTGCTGGCTGGGGGCGCGCAGGTAGTCGAGGTGTATTGCAGGGTGGCGCGGGAGGAGGCGTCGCGGCGGTTCGCGGAACGCGCGCGCGGGGAGCGGCATCATCCGGCGCATGCGCTCAGGGAGATGCCGCCGGAGCGGATGGCGGAGTATGAGGAACCTTTCGGGATGGGGGTGGTGATTGAAGTGGACACGGGAAGAGCGGTGGCTGTGGATGAGCTGGTGGAGCAGGTGATGGCGGCGTGGGAGACAAAGGGTTTTTGACGTTCCGGAACCCTATGTCCGCAGTGATTCAGGCGATAGAGAAGTACCGATCCGATCATGGATAAATCGTCCGATAGCGAGAGCGTCTCAACTGCGCAATAGGAATTAATTCTGGATCGTGTGGGCGGACACACTATCACATACGAAAGGCATCCGGACAGGTCCTGGATGTTCTTCAGCAAAATCATGAAGGTCTGGGGTTTTGTCCTCGAGTGTCTGAGTTCGCTTTTGGGCTTCAGGCGATAGGGAAGAAACGCAGGTCCCCCGCTGTGCCGGGATGACAATCTCGTTTCTCCAGCGTTTCTGCTGATTCACCGGGAAATGAAACGTTCGCGGCTGCGGGTACTTTTTCGTGGTCCATGCCGAGGTGGCGCTTCGGCAATCGGTGGCTTTGGGGGCTGTAACATGGGGTGTGGAGAGTTCCGTGGACAGCATGCAGCCATCCCGCCCAACCCGCAGCAAGCCTGACTGGAAAGTGATCTTCGCAGGGCTGAATGGAGCCGGCGTGCCGGATGACTTTCTCTGTGATCGCGGCGACGAACCTCCGCAGGAGCGGCGCTGGATCGACGACGTTTCGCCCGTTCGACCGGCATCGCATCGCACCATTTAAGATAGAAGCTTGCACTCATCTTATTAGCGACGCCTGCACGCATGCGGAGCGCTCGCACAAAGGCATACACGCAAGCATGCATCGCTGGTCGA
>Ga0335072_10011627_pt1 | contig 12608 bp, 9 predicted proteins | sample Lox_Sample_21_FD_206725 | JGI IMG/M metagenome (GOLD analysis project Ga0335072, IMG submission 206725) | Soil microbial communities from Loxahatchee National Wildlife Refuge, Florida, United States - Lox_Sample_2.1 | ecosystem: Environmental > Terrestrial > Soil > Wetlands | place: USA: Florida...
AGATGCCCGATCGTCGCGTCGCTGTTGCCGGTCCACGAGCTCACCTCGCCCAGGAGGCAGGCACCCATGAAACGGGTGAAGAGCTGATGGCTGTCGGCGGGGAGGTGCCCGGCGGCGAGCCGGCGAGCCGCCTCCAGCTCACCGGAGGCGATCAGCAGCCTGCACCGCGGCTCCAGCTGCCAGGGGTTGACCGGCCAGTCGTACTGGGCCTCGAGGTCGCCGACTTCCGCGAGGATCTCGGCGGCGACCGCGTAGTCGCCGGCGAGCTCCTCCTCCAGTGCCTGATGCGAACGGAATATGGCCACCAGGAGGTCTTCTCCCGCATCGCGGGCGCGGGCTACTCAGCGCTGCATGGCCGGCCGGGCTGTTCGCAGGTCCTCTGTATACCCGGACCACAAGGCACGGTGCAGTTCAGCGGAGTCGTGCAGCGGGACGCCGGGCAGGGTGGCCTCAAGCCGCTCCGCGCGATCCAGCAGTTCGGCGTCGACGCCCTCGCCGTCGGCGACTTTCGCCACGGCCAGGTGGAGGAGCGCCTTGTGCAGTGCGCTCGAGGCCGCCGGCCCGGCGGCCTCGGCGCGGCTAATCGCCTCAATGGCTGAGGCGCGACGGCGGCCCGGTATCCCGTAGGCGTAATCAGACGCCAGGGACAGCACGAGAGCGCGCCGGCGGTTGTCCTGGCCAACCGCGTCCAGTGCCCGGACGATGATCGCGGTCGCGGCCGCCTCGCCGCTCATGAACTCCACCACGTCGACCAGGCCGGGCAGCACGCGCTCCAGGTCCGGGGTCGGCAAGGCGTCGATGTCGAGCGCCTCAAACTGCTCGCGGGCGCCGGCCAGGTCACTGGCCGCCAGCAACAGCTCGCCGGCCCTGATCCGGCGGCGAGCCAGCGCCGTGACGTCTTCCTGCGCGGTGAACGTCACGGCCTGCGTGGCGAACTTGGCGGCCGCGGCGTTCGCGGCCCGTGCGGCCGCGGCCTCAGCCGCGGTGTCCAGGGCCTCCGCGACGTCCGGGTCTGGTCCGGTCCCGGCGGCGAGTGCGACGAACTGCGCGCGCCGCTCCGGGTTCGCCGACACCTCGGCGAGCCGGCGGTAGATCGCCGCCCGGCGAGCGGGCGGCACGGCTTCGATGGCGGCGGCGCCGATCAGCGGGTGCGCGGCGGCCAGCCTGCCCTGGGACTCAACCACCACCCTGGAAAGGACGGCCGTGTCGAGCGCCGCGGCCGGGTTGGCGACGTGGTCGCGGTCCAAGATGGCGATCGCGTCGGGGGTCCTGATCCGGCCGGCCGCCGCCACGACGGCCAGGGCCTGAGCGGCGGGCTCCGGCAGCAGGTCCTCGATGCGCCCGGCCAGCCTCGCCCGGGCCAGCGGAGGTAGCGCGGAGTCGGCTGCGGTCATGCTGGCCCAGATCTCCAGGGCCCAGAACGGGTTGCCGCGCGACTGGCTCACGATCTCGCTGGCCTGGGCGGCGGTCGCCGTCGCCGGAAGCAGGGCCTGGACCTGCACCTCGTCCAGTGGGGCAAGCGAGACATGCTCGGCTGACGGGAAGGCGGTCAGCAGGCCGCGCCATTCCTGCGATGGCGGCGGCTCGCCGACGGTGCGCGGGTCGGCCGGCGCCTCGGTGCGCGCGGCCAGTAGCAGGGACAGTGCCACGGGCGGTAGCGCGGACTTCGGCCCCGCGGCTATCCGGCGCAAGGCGAACGCGAGCGCCTCAAGGCTGCCCGGGTCCAGCCACTGGACGTCATCAATCGCCAGCAGAACCGGCCCGCGAGCCGCGAGCGAGCGGAGTCCCGCGAGTACCGCGCGGCCAATCACGTGGGGGGAAGGCGGCTCGTCGCCAGACGGGCGGAGCAGGAGCGCGACCTCAAGCGCTTCCAGTTGCGGGGCGGGAATCCCGTCGGCGACGGCCGGCAGCACCTCGGCCAGCAGATCGGACAGGCCCGAGAAGGGCGAGTCGGCCTCACTGGCTGACGGCTCGCTGCGCAGTACCAGGCACCCGGCTTCTGCTGCCGTTTCGACCGCGCCATGCCACAGGCTTGACTTGCCGGCGCCGGCCTCGCCGGTAAGGACCAGCACGGCGGGCTCTTTCCTGGTGGCGGCGTCGTTCGCGAATGCCCGCACGCGATGCCAGTCGGCGGCGCGCACGAAATCGCTACCGGCCGACAATTGCTTGTCCCGTAACTGCGAGAGGCAAAGGGTCACCGCACTCCCTAGGAGCCTTGGTGTCACGATTCTAGGCGCAGAGATCGGCGAAAAGGGTGTCAGCGACGAATTGCCCATAAGGGATGCGGCCTGGGCCGCCAGTTGACGCAACCATCTGGTTGCCATAGTATTGCAACCAGACAGTTGCTATACGAGGGAGGCAGTCATGGCGTTCCCGGACCGCATCGAGCGGACCGTCGAGATCGCGCACCCGCCAGCCACGGTATGGGCGGCGCTTACCACGGCCGAGGGGCTGAGCGCCTGGTTCGGCCAGGAGGCGGCGATCGACCTGCGCCCGGGCGGCTCGGCCGCGATGAAGTGGGACAACGGCCACACCGCGCAGATGCGGGTCGAGCGGGTGGAGGAGCCGACGGTGTTCGGCTTCACCTGGCACGTCTACGGGCTGCCCGAAGACGACCCGCGCCGCACCTACGTGGAGTTCACCCTCGAGCCGGCCGGCGCGGGCACGCGGCTGACCGTCGCCGAGTCCGGCTTCGCGCAGCTTCCCGAGGATGCTCACCACACGGCCTACGACGGCAACACCCAGGGGTGGGCGAGCGAGCTTGGCGAGCTCGTCAGCTACCTCGATGCCGCCGCAGCCTGACATCGAGGCGATCGCCGAGCAGGTCTTCACCGCCCTGGCCGACCCGAGCCGGCGCGCCATCTTGGCCGCGCTGGCCTCGGGAGGGCCAGCCACCGCCACGGACCTGGCGGAGCGGCTGCCGATCAGCCGGCAGGCGATCGCCAAGCACCTGGGGCTGCTGACCGAGGCCGGCCTGGTGACGGCCGAGCCAGGTGAGCGGCGCCGGGTCCGCTACCGGCTGCGCCCGGCCCCGATGCAGGTCGCGCAGCAGTTCCTGGCCGCCCTGGCCCGCGACTGGGAGGGACCGCTCGGCGCCCTGAAAGATCACCTCGACTACCAGAAGGAGAAGGGCAATGACTAGTCACACAACGGGGACCCGCGAGGAGTGGCTCACCGCGCGGCTAGAACTGCTGGAGGCGGAGAAGGAGCTGACCCGCCAAGGAGACGAGGTATCCCGTAAGCGGCGGGAACTGCCCTGGGTCCGGGTCGACAAGGACTATCGCTTCGAGACCGACGACGGGACGGCGTCGCTGGCCGGGCTGTTCCGCGGACGTTCGCAGCTTCTCGTCTACCACTTCATGTTCGGCCCTGACTTCGCCGCGGGATGCCCGTCATGCTCGGCGATCGCCGATGGCTTCAACGGCTTCGCGGTCCACCTCGCCGGTCACGACGTCACGCTCTGCGCCGTCTCGCGGGCCCCGCTCGCCCGGCTCAGCGCGTACAAGCAGCGGATGGGCTGGACCTTCCCGTGGGCCTCCTCCTCCGGCAGCGACTTCAATGCCGACTTCGGGGTCGCGCACACCAAGGAGGAATGGGAAGCGGGAGCCGTCGCGTACAACTTCGGCCACGAGGACATGCGGCCGGCGGCCGGCGAGCAGGGCGCCAGTGACGCCTTCACCCAGTCGATCGTCGGCACGAGCTGGGAGACCTACCGGCGCGAGGGACCGGGCATGAGCGCCTTCGCCCGGCAGGACGGGACCGTCTACCACACCTACTCCACCTACGCACGCGGGCTGGACGTCCTGTGGGGCATGTACCAGTGGCTCGACCGCGCGCCGCTCGGCCGCAACGAGGACGGCATGTGGTGGCGCCGCCACGATGAATACGACGAGACCTGAGCAGTCTCGCCCCCGGGTCCAGCGGGCTGCGCGCGTCGCGAATGTGTATCAATCGGTACGGAAAGGCAGTGGACTTCACCGGAAGACTGGGAGTCTTTATTCTCCATAGGATCGTTTGGATGGTTTTGGGGGGACGGACCCAATGTCTGACGGTGTGCTGGACGCTGCCCTGGACGAGCCGGCGCCGGCGGACGACGACGGCGACGCGCTTGACCGGGTCGCGACGGCTGCTGACTTCGGGCGGGAGCTGACGGCGCTGCGCGAGCGGGCCAAGCTCAGCATCCGCAAGGCCGCCCGGATGGCCGGCATTCCGTCGGCGACCTTCGGCGGCTGGTCGGCGGGTGCGCACCTGCCCGGCGATCACGTGGCGATCGAGGCGCTGACCCAGTTCTTGCGGGCCTGCGGCGTGACCAGCCAGGCCGAGACCGACCGGTGGCTGGCCGCGCTGGCCCGGGCCAAGCGGCCGCCGGGCCGCAAGTCCTCCGGCGATGCCCCCTACCGCGGGCTGGCTAGCTTCGAGGAGGGCGACGCCCACCTGTTCTTCGGCCGCGAGGAGGTCACGGACCGGCTGGCCACCGCCGTCGCCGACGACGCCGACTTCCACGACCTGCCGCTCATCCTCGTCGGCCCGTCCGGCGCGGGCAAGTCGTCGGTACTGCGGGCCGGGCTGCTCCCCCGGCTGACCGGACCGGTCGTGGTGTTCGAGCCGACGGCCGAGCCACTCGCCGCGCTGAAGGCGGCACAGCAGTACCTCAGCGACACCTGGCCGCTGAGCCCCCAGCGCCCCGCCCTCCTCGTGGACCAGTTCGAGACGTTGTTCACCGCGTGCCATGAGGAAACGCTGCGGCACGCGTTCATCAGCGAGTTGTGCGAGCTGGCCGAGTCCCGGGCCGCCCATGTCATGATCGCGCTGCGCGCCGACTTCTACGACCGCGTCATCCGGTACGCCGAGTTCGCCAACGCCCTGCAGTACCGCCAGGTCGTCCTGGGCCCGATGACCGCGGCCGATGTCACCCGGGTCATCACCGAGCCGGCCCGGCAGGCCAGCCTGGACGTGGAAGCCGCCCTGGTCCGGCTGCTGCTTGAGGACCTGACCCCGCAGCGTGACCCGGCCGCCGCGCGCCGGGCGCCCCGGCTGACCAGGACGGGCAGCATTACCCTGACAAGCTCGGCTGAAGGCGCGTACGAGCCGGGCGCGCTCCCGATGCTGTCCCACGCCATGCTCGCCACCTGGGAGAAAAGCCACGGCGGGACCCTCACCGTCGCGGATTACCTGGCCAGCGGGCGGATCAGGGACGCGGTCACGCGGACGGCTGAGGCCGCCTACGAGAGCCTCACCAGCGCCGAGCAGCAACTCGCCCGACGCCTGTTCCTGCACCTGGTGCACGTGTCCGACGACGCGCCGCCGACCCGGGCGAGAGTCCCGCTGGCCGAGTTGCGGGACTGGGATCCCGTCACCGGGCATGTGCTGGACGTCTTCGTCGGCGAGCGGATGATCACCGTGGACGCCGACAGCGCCCGGATCACCCATGAGGCGCTGCTCACCGCGTGGCCCCGGCTGCGCGGCTGGATCGACACCGGGCAGGCCGACCTCATCACCCGCCGCCGGATCACCGACGCCGCCCGCGCCTGGGACAAGGCCAGCCGGGAGGCCACCTGGCTGTGGCGCGGCGGGCAGCTCGCGATCGCCACCGAATGGGCGGCCGACCCCGCCAACCACGGGACCCTGGCCAAGGTCGCCAGCGACTTCGTCGACGCTTCTGCCCAGTCCGAACGGACCCGCCAGGTCGCGGACCGCCGGCGGACCCGCCGCCTTCAGGCGATCGTGGCCGTCCTGGCGGTCCTCGTCCTCGTCGTCGGCGTCACCGCGGGATACGCCTTCACCCAGCGGCGCGACGCGGTGGCCTCCAGCGACAACGCCACCTCCCGCCAGATCGCGGTCGAGGCCGGGGACGTCCGGACGCAGGATCCCGCCGTCGGCGCGCAGCTCAGCGTGGCCAGCTGGGGCATCGCCCACACCGCGCAGGCGGCCGCCGCGCTGCTTGAGTCCAGCGACGCCCCCACGGGCGCCCGGATCCAGGACACGGCCGGGGTCGCCCAGTGGGTCGCGATCAGCCCGGACCACGCCCTCATGGCGGTGGCCGGGGCGGACGGCACGCTGAACCTGTGGAACGTGGCTACCCCGGGCCGGCCCGTGCTGGTAGACCACCTCGTGGCGGCCAACAGCGACGAACCGCTGTACGTGGCGACGTTCAGCCCCGATGGCACGACCCTGGCCGCCGCTGGCGCGGGCCAGCAGGTGCGGCGGTGGAACGTCACCAACCCGGCCAGCCCGGTGCCGCTGCCCACGCTGACCGGGCCGACCAGCACGATCTACTCGGTCTCGTTCAGCCCGGACGGGCAGACCATCGCGGCCGGCAGCGCCAACGGCGACGCATGGCTGTGGAGCGGTCAGGCAACGGCGGGCCAGGCGCTGCCGGGCGCGACCGGGGCGGTGAACTCGGTGGCCTTCGGCCTGGATGGCCAGGTGCTCGCCACGGGAAGCGCGGATGGCAAGGTCCAGCTGTGGCGGCTGGCGGCCGGCGGCAAGCCGCAACTGGCGGATACGCTGTCCGGCCCGACGGACATCGTCAGCGGCGTGGCGTTCAGCCCGGCGGGCGAGCTCGCGGCGACAAGCCACGACGACAACGTCTGGCTGTGGAAAGTCAGCATCGGCACCGTGACCCGGAAGGTCAAGGTCGCGAAGGGCAAGACCAAGACCGTCACCTCCGCCGATGTGCTGCTGGCCGACCCGGACGGTACCCTGACGGACGCCACGAACTGGACTAACGTAGTGGCGTTCAGCCCGGACGGGACCATGCTGGCGGCCGGCACCTCCGAGGGGAGCGTGCTGGTGTGGAAGATGGCGGGGCACTCCCTGGTGGCGCGGATTCCCGCGCCGCAGCCGGTCACCTCGGTGGCCTGGGACGGCGCGGACCAGGTAGCCGACTCCGGGGCGGACGGGACCGCGACCATCTGGGCGCTGCCCGCGCCGGTGCTGCTGACCGGCAATAAGGCAGCCAGCGTGGCCTACAGCCCGGACGGCTCGGTGATCGCGGTCGGCGGCACGAACCTGGAGCTGTGGAACGCGGCCACGCACGCACTGCTGGCCACCCGGGCAACGCCAGGGGGCGTCAACGGCCTGTCGTACTCGCCGGACGGCCGCTACCTGGCGGCCGCCCTGGGCAACGGGACGGTCCTGGTCATGGACGCCGCGACCCTCGCCCCGGTCGGCAAGGCGTTCCCGGTGACGGCGTCGGGCACCGCTGAGACCGTGGCGTTCAGCCCGAACAGCCAGGTCCTGGCCAGTGGATCCGACGACGGCACGGTACGGCTGTTCTCGATGGCCGACCCGGCCGAGCCGGCGCTCCTGTCGCAGGTGAAGGACAGCGGCGCCATGGTCTTCACCGTGGCCTTCGCCCCCGACGGCACCACGCTGGCCGCCGCGAGCACCGATGACTACACGCGCCTGTGGGACGTCGGCAACCCGTCGGCGCCCGTCCTGGACGGCGCCCCGCTCGGCGGGCTGAGCAGCTACGCCATCGCCCTGGCGTTCTCGCCGGACTCCACGCTGCTGGCGGTCGGCAGCGCGGACAAGACGGTCCACCTGTGGAATGTCGCCAACCCCGCGCGCGCGGTACAGCTGGGCGCGCCGCTGACCGGCCCGTCCGGGTACGCGTGGGGCGCCGCGATCAGCCCGGACGGTACCATGCTGGCCGTCGGCTCAACCGACGGCTCGGTATGGCTGTGGAAGATCAGCACGCCTTCCCGGCCGGCCTTGATCGCCACCCTGACCGGCCCGGCTGGCCACGTCTACTCGGTGGCCTTCAGCCCGAACGGGAACCAGCTGGCCGCGTCCAGCTACGACGGCACGGTCCACCTGTGGGACACCTCGCCAGCGGCGGCCCGGGCCCAGGTCTGCGCGAGCCTCGGCCAGTCGCTGACCCCAGCGCAATGGGCGGCGTACGTGCCTGGTGTCTCCTATAAGGCGCCGTGTTCCTAAGCGGTCAGTGCAATGGACACGCTTCAGAGTGACTCGGTGACGTACTGTGGCGCGAGGGGCACAGAGAGCCCCCACTGAGCAGTGGAGGGTTCCGTGAGATCACTTCTGTCCATTGGGCTGGTCGCGGCCACGGCCGTGCTCGGGTCCCTGACCGTCGCCTCCGTCGCCTCCGTGGCGCACGCGGCGCCGGCCGCGAGCGCCTCCGTCCTCCCGGGCGCCGCGAGCGCCGCCAGCCCCCCGCTGCCCGGAGCGACCGGGCTGGCCGGGCTGGCCGGGCTGCGCGGGCTGGCGGGCGCCGCGACCCCGGACGGCCTGGCCGCGACGGCCGCCGCCGCCGCGCGGTTCGACCAGTTCCTCGACGTGTCCTGCTACCACCCCGGCGACTGCCTGGCCGTCGGCGACGACGCCACCGCCAGCGGCGGCGACGGCAGCCCGATCGCTTACCTGTGGAACGCTCATAGCTGGAACGCCACCGGAGTGCCGCTGCCCGCCGGGGCGCGCGGCGGCTACCTGGGCGGCATCGCCTGCGTCAAGGGAGCCTGCTTCGCGGTCGGCGGGTACTGGCGCGGCTCGACCAGTTACCCCCTCGCCACGTACTGGACCGGCAACCGGTGGAAGGACACGCCGCAGCCGCCGCAGCCGGCCGGGGCCAAGTTCGCGGGCCTGAACTGGATCGCCTGCTACTCGGCCCAGGACTGCGTCGCCGTGGGCTCCGACAACCCGGCCAGTGACACCAGCGACCAGTACTCGCTGGCCGAGACCTGGAACGGGCACGCCTGGACGGCGCGCCGGGCACCGACGCCAAGCACCTCGCACGCCTGGAGCTTCCTGGACGCCGCCTCGTGCCCGACCGCGACCTATTGCGTCCTCGGCGGCGCCTACATCAACTCCGGCGGCGCCGGCTCCCTGCTCGCCGACAGCTGGGACGGCGGGCACTGGGGGCATCCCGCCGTGGTATTGCCTGGTCCCGCGACCGGGAGCTATTACAACTTCATCAGCGGCATCTCCTGCGTGAAGGCCGCGACCTGCACCGCGGTCGGCCTCGCGGTCAAGGACGCCGGCACCAAGTCCCAGTCGACCACCGGGTTCGCGGAGGCGGACGGCGGGACGAGCGGGGGGACGGCCTGGCGGCTGGCGACGGTGCGCTGGCCCGCCGGGCAGCCGAGCCAGCTGATCGCCGCGTCCTGCCCGTCGGCGGCGTTCTGCCTGGCCAGCGGCGGTGTCGGCCCGTACACGGCGGCCAACACCGGAGGCAAGGGCGCCATCGCGACCTGGACCGGCGCGGCGTGGTCGGTCACGGTGCTCACGCCGCCCGCCGGCCAGGGGGCGCTGTTCACCAGCGTCGACTGCGAATCGGCCACCTACTGCATCGCCGTCGGGACCGAGGGCGCCTACGACAAGGTGGCGGCGCACGGCCTGACCGCCTTCTACAACGGAAGCGCCTGGAGGCTGGTCAGCACGCCCTGATCTAGGTGCCCACCATGTCGCGGAAGAGCCGGTCCAGCTCGGCCTGCGGGTCGGCGGTGACGCCGCCGTGCACGGGGCCGGGCTGCACCATCGTGGACCGGGGGGCGGTCAGCCAGTTGAAGCGCTCGCTGATCGTGCGGCTGGCCAGCCCGCCCTCGTCGCAGGCGCGCTCGAACGCGGTCAGCGCGCCGCGGACGGCGGCGATGTCGGTGCCGGGGAACAGGGCGCGCAGCCGGGACTCGTCGACCTCGATCTTCACGGCCAGGTAGCGCAGCCGCTTAGAGTAGACGATCACCCCGGCGTTGACCTGCTCACCGCGCTCGACGCGCGGCATGACGCGGATCAGCGCCCACTGGAACGCCTCAGTGCCGGTGACGGTGTTCAGTGCTCTCGGCTCGTTCATCCGCTCGCTCATGACCGGATCACCTCCGGCACGAGGGGGGCGCGGCTGGCCAGCAGGTCGACGTAGGCGTCCGCGCCGCGCTCGCCGAACCACTCGACGGGGACGGCGCCGGCCGCCGCGCGCACCAGTTCTGGCGTGACCAGCGGGGCGAGCTTCTCGTGGGCCTGCGCTAGTCGCCTGGCCCGTTCGCCGACGACGTGGTTCCTCGCGTCGTACGGCTTGGCCGGATCGGCGCGGGACCAGTCATGGTGGAAGTACAGCGCCGCCCCGTGGTCGATGAGCCAGATGTCGCCGTGCCAGACCAGCAGGTTGGGGTTGCGCCAGGTGCGGTCGACGTTCAGCGTGAGCGCGTCGAACCACAGCAGCTCGCTGGCGAAGTCCACCTCGGCGGTCCACCCAAGCGGGTCAAAGCCCGCCGATCCCGGCAGGAAGTCCACGGCCAGGTTCAGTCCCTCGCTCGCGGTCAGCAGCTCCTGGATCTCCTGGTCCGGCTCGCTCGCCGCGATCTTGCCATCGAGCCAGGCCAGCGCGAGGTCGGGGACCCGCAGGCCGAGCCGGCGGGCAAGCTCAGCGCAGATGATCTCGGCCACCAGCGCGAGGGGACCCTGGCCGGCACCGCGGAACTTCAGCACGTAGGTGCCGAGGTTATCCGCCTCAACGATGGCCGGCAGGCTGCCTCCCTCGCGCAACGGCGTCAGGTAACTGGTCACGGTGACACGTTCAAGCACGCCCGCCACATTATCTGAGCGCGTCCTGAGGGTCGCGGCGGGTGGATTAAGCAGTTTCTGATCTCCTGTGCCCCTGGCGTTAATCCCTACTTTGTCGCGTGGCAATGCCGTATCTCTAGCGTCCGGTGTCATGGGTTCAAACATGTCTCCTGAGCAGGCCAGGAAGCTTAGCCTGGCCGAGCAGAACGAGTGGTTCCGTCGCGCCACCTCACGGCGCAACCTGCTGCGCGGCGGCATCGCCGCCGGCGCTGTCGCCGCCGGGTCGGCGATCATCGGCGGGACGGCGGACGCCGCGACCGCCACGTCGTCCAGCCCGCTGCTGTTCACCCCGACCAGCCCGTCGGCTGGCGTCACGGTCGTCCCCTTCGGCCAGCACATCGCCTACGGCGCCGACCCGACCAGCCAGATCGCGGTCGGCTGGCAGGTCCGCAACCCGGTCACCAACCCCTACCTCCGGATCGCCGACTCCCGGTTCGGCTGGGGCGAGAAGATCCAGGCCGAGGTGCGCGCCCTGGCCACGCCCAAGGGCGACACCTCACCGATTGACTCCGTCCCGCTGGTCAACCCGGCCACGATTGAGCAGTACTACCTGCACGCGACGGTCAGCCGCCTGCAGCCGGGCAAGACCTACTACTACACGCTGGGCCACGACGGCTACGAGAACCACCCGCTCGTCGGCTCGTTCACCACCGCGCCGACCGGACGCCAGCCGTTCCGGTTCACCGCGTTCGGCGACGAGGGCATCAGCTACGACGCGGTCGCCACCACCAACCAGGTGAAGGCGCTGAGCCCGGCGTTCCACCTGCACGCGGGCGACGTCTCCTACGCCGAGGACACCGGCCACGGCCTGATCACCGACAGCTATGACCCGCGGGTGTGGGACAGCTGGTTCACCGAGACGGCCAACGCTGCCGGGTCAATCCCGTGGCAGGTCGCGACGGGTAACCACGAGATGGAGGCGTGGTACACGCCGGACGGTTACGGCGGCCACCACGCCCGCTGGGACATCCCCGGCGGCACCAGCGCTCCCGTCTACTACTCCTTCACCTACGGCAACGTGGGCGTCATCAGCCTGGACGCGAACGACGTGTCCTACGAGATCCCGGCGAACCTGGGCTACTCGGGCGGCGCCCAGACCGCGTGGCTGGCCAAGACCCTCGCCGCGCTGCGGGCGAACCCGGAGATCGACTTCATCGTCGCCTACTTCCACCACTGCGCCTACTCCACCTGCACCTCGCACGCCTCCGAGGGCGGCGCCCGGCAGTACTGGGCCCCGCTGTTCGACCAGTACAGCGTGGACCTGGTCATCAACGGCCACAACCACATCTACGAGCGCAACAACCCGCTGATCGGCGGCAAGCAGACGGTCAGCGCCCCGTCCGGCTCGACGGTGACCCCGGCGACCCAGGGCACGACCTACATCGTGGCCGGCGGCGCCGGCGACAGCCTGTACGCCTTCAACGTGGCCGACAGCTACGAGGGCAGCGTCGACAACGTCGCCTCGATCTCCAGCTACGTCAACGAGACGGGCGAGACCAAGGTGACCGAGACCGTCACCTACTCCCAGGTCCGCTACACCGGCTACTGCCTGCTCGTGGTGGACAGCACCCCGGCCGGCCACGGCGGCACGTCCACCCTGCTGGTCCGCGGCCTGAACGAGGACGGCACGGAAATCGACCGCCTCACCCTGGCCCGCAAGGTCAAGTAACTCCACCCCTCATACCGAACGGCTCCGGTGACGCGCCTCACCGGAGCCGTTTGGCTGTGCTGGCTCAATGCCGCTTACCTCCTGTGTCACAACATCCTTGATGACATCACTGGCACCTGAATACGCTTCAGTCACGATGGTGATGGGAGACCGTCCCGCCCAGCCCGCAAGCCTGCCTGGCATAACGGTCATTTCGCCCGCCCGGGCCGCCCGCCCAAAAGATTGAGCGATGTTGACGTCGTGGGAGGGGCTGTCGCAGAATCGGTTTCCCGGGTTTGCCGGCCGGGTTTTCGATAGAATTGGCTGGTGGCGAAGGGTTACCGGCCGGTGGTGCGGGATCAGGGGTTCTTGCTGCCGCCGG
>Ga0335072_10011628_pt1 | contig 12608 bp, 10 predicted proteins | sample Lox_Sample_21_FD_206725 | JGI IMG/M metagenome (GOLD analysis project Ga0335072, IMG submission 206725) | Soil microbial communities from Loxahatchee National Wildlife Refuge, Florida, United States - Lox_Sample_2.1 | ecosystem: Environmental > Terrestrial > Soil > Wetlands | place: USA...
GTACGCTGAATCATCACTACCGCGTCGACGAGAACGGCCTGATCACCTGGGCCAACCTGGTGATCGCCACCGGGCAGAACAACAATGCGATGAATCGCGGGGTACTTCAGGCGGCGCGACATTATGTAAAGGATGGCAAGTTCACCGAGGGCATTTTGAACCGCGTGGAGGCGGTGGTGCGCGCCTTTGACCCGTGCCTGAGCTGTTCCTCGCACGCCGCTGGGCAGATGCCGATCGCGCTCACGCTGGTCGCTGCGGACGGAGCCGTGCTCGATCGCATCGTGCGCGATTGATAAGAGGCCCATGCCGCGCTAGAGTACCCCTATCGGGGAAGGCCGGAAGCGAATTTGCGCGGCGGAGCGCATTCTTCGGACTTGGAGCGGCACAAACCCACCGCCCAAGGAGACTGGCGGTGCTGTCGTGACATCCCTGCACGTCCCGCCCCGCTGCCTGATTCTTGCTTGCGGCAACACGCTGCGCGGTGATGATGGAGTGGGTCCGTGGCTGGCCGCATGGGCGGAAGACCGGTTTTGCCGCCAACTGGAAGTTCAAGTCATCTCGCGGCAGCAGTGGACACCCGAACTGGCGGAAGACATCGCGAGGGTGCGCGCCGTTTTGTTTCTGGATTGCTCCCTGCTTTCGCCGGCCGGTGCAGTTACGGTTGCAGCGGTGGATTCCGCGACGCCAGGCGGCGCAGCCAGAACGCATCACCAGGGCGCGCCGGAACTGCTGGCCCTCGCGCAGGAACTCTTCGGCGCCGGGCCGCAGACCGCGTTGATGCTCACCGTTGGCGCCGGCTCAACGAGTCTCGGCGAAGTCTTCAGTGAGCCGGTGATGGCTGCGCTGCCAGAAGCCTGCAGGCAGCTCGAGGCTCTCGTCCTGCAATGCACCGCGGCGGACACGCCGGGTCAGTGAAGATAGTCGGCCAGCTTGACCACGTAAGCGTAATCGCCCGGCAGGCGCTTCGGGAGCGCGATACGGATGTTCCCGTCATCCGCTTCCGTATGTAGCGCCTTCGATTCACCCAGCATCGTCGCACGCATTCCCGGCTCGCCGGGAACGTCGACGGTCACCGTGCGAGCCTTGGGCGTGCCCAGGACGGTGATGTAGAGATCGTTGCCCTTCCGTGTAAATCGCAGGTCGTCGCCCTCGGCGGATTTACCCACGGCGCGGGTCCATGGCGCGGTGTCGTAGATCGATTCACCGTTCTGCTTGAGCCACGCGCCCAGCGATCTCAGCCGCTCCATCTGCACGGGGGGAATCGTACCGTCGGCCTCCGGCCCCACGTCGAGCAGCAGGTTCCCGTTCTTGCTCACGATATCGACGAGCAATGCGATCAACTCTGTGGGCGCGATGGTCTCGGCTTCGCCCTCGGCGCGGTTGTAACCGAACGAGCGGCCCAGTCCACGGCACTCCTCCCACTTCGTCTCGCTAATCTTGTCCAGCTTCTCGTACTCAGGCGAGGTAAAGTCAGAATGCTTCACGCCGAAGCGGTCGTCAATCACGCCATCGGGAACGGCGTTGTAGTAGTCGGCCATCACCTGGAGGGCGCGGCCCGTCCGCGGCCAATCGATATCGTTCCACAAGACGTCCGGCTTGTAGCGGTCGATGAGTTCGTGAATCTGCGCGAAGGCGTATTTGCCGTACGCCTCGCTTTCCGGCTTCACCGACTGATAATCGGCGGCCACGCGGATGGGGCCGGGCACAAAGGTCCAGTCGTAGCCGCCCGAGTAATAAAGCCCCATATGCAGGCCCTGGTTGCGCACGGCCGCTGTGAGTTCGCCCACGATGTCGCGCGTGGCGTGCTGGCGGTCGACCGGCAGCGTTGGGTTTGGTGTGGAACTCGGCCACAGGGTGAACCCCTCATGGTGTTTGCTCGTCAATACCACGTAGCGTGCACCGGCTTCGCGAAATACGGCTGCCCACTGGTCGGGATTCCACTTCTTGATTTCGCGGTCGAAGATGGGGGCGAAGTTGTAGTAGTTGTAATTCACGCCGTAGTGCTCGCGATGATAGGCCTGAGTGGGCGAGCCGTCGATGCGCATGGTGTTGTAATACCACTCGGCGTAGGGGTCGTACTTAATGTAGTCGGTCGACGCGAAATCATGGTCGGGATGGGTCAGCGGCGCCCAGCCGGGAACTGAATAAAGTCCCCAGTGGATGAAAATGCCGAGTTTGGCGCCGGCGTACCACTGCGGCAGCGGGTGGCGATCGAGCGAGTCCAGAGTGGGCTCGTATTTCGCGGGCGCTTGCCCAGCGCCGCACGATGGAAGCATCGATACAAGGGAAGCACACAGGCAAAGGCACCAGAATATCCGAGCCATCCGCCATCTCCTTATGGGCAGTGTAGTTTCACCGCGCGAAGCGGCACAGCAAGCATCATAAGGCCGCGCCTCCCGCCGACGCGAGGGTGCGACGGAATAACAGTCTCCGCAGGAGCCCGCATGCGGCCCCTACAACAACAAGCACGATGCAAAAGGCTCCCAGGAGCCACCACTTCAGGTGACCGACAACCTGGCGAGCAATGCGCAGCATATCGAACGAACTCCACTCCTCGCAGATCTTTCCATTCACGAAGCGCCAGGTCGTGGCGCCGCGGACCTCGAGTCTGGTTCCCGTGGCGGGTAGCCATCCGGCCGCGTGCGAATTGGTTCCGCGCGCAATCCAGACAACCGAGACCAGATCACACTCTGCCACCATCAGCTCCACGCTCAGGTGAAGATCAGGTGCGGCTCCTTTTTCCCATCGTGCTGCAGCCTGGTCTTCGGCGAGGCTGGCGTCGCGATGCAGGCCGTGATTGACGAAGTCGGGCGCGTAGATTTCATTCGCCGCGTCAAAATTTCCCTGGTTGAGGATTTCATCGAAGACGCGGCGGGCGATGGCTTTGTTTTTTTCGGTCTGCGACGAGAGAGCCGCACACGGAGTTGGCGGCGCCTGCGCATTGGTCCATTGCACGGTCAGGAATGCGAGGAGAGCGGCAATCATGCGCCGTTTCATAGACGTTCTCCCTTGTTTGCGATTGTCGAGGCATTATAGCGGCAGACGGATTCGCGAAATGGATGCGGACTTCGATCTCGATGTGAGTACATGGCCGTTTGGGTGGGCTTGATTTCGAAATGCGAGATCGCGCGGGAAGAACAGTGGTATCTGACCACTGGGCTGTGACCACTGTCACTGACGGTGCACCATGCCTCGGCTACGTTCGTTGCCGCGGATGCGTTCGAATACTCACCGCCAGCCTATGTCGGCAGACCCCATACACGCCGGAGAAGCAATCACCTTCGAGGCCATGCGCCTGGAGGAGTTGATTCAGGCATTGATCAGCCGGGGATACGAGCCGATCGGCCCAACGGTTCGCGACGGCGCCATTGTCTACGACCGGCTGTCGTCAATGCAGGACCTTCCCGCGGGCTGGACTGACGAGCAGTCGGCGGGTCGATATCAACTCAAGCGGCGCAGAGACGACGCGCTCTTCGGCTACGCCGCCGGTCCGCACACCTGGAAAAGCTTTCTCTTCCCGCCGCATCAGCATTTGTGGCGCGCCGAGCGGAATGGCAGTGCGCTCCACATTCTGAACAACGACAGGCGACCCGAGCCCAGATATGCATTTCTCGGCGTGCGCGCCTGCGATTTGAGCGCGATCGCGCTTCACGACAAGATCTTTCTTGAAGGCCAACACGTCGATCCGGGCTACAAATCGCGGCGCGAGAATCTGTTCATTCTGGCGGTGAATTGCAGCCAGGCCGCGGGCAATTGCTTCTGCGTCTCGACGAACACCGGCCCGAAGGCAATTTCGGGCTTCGACATAGCCGTGACCGAAATTGCGCAGGAGGGAAAGCGCAGACTGTTTGCCGAGGCGGGAACCCGGTTGGGGGCCGAGATGCTCCTCCAGGTTCCGCATATGCCAGCCGGCGAAGCCGACCGGCAGCAAGCGGAGCGTGTTGTCGTTCACACTGCGCGCCACATGGGGCGCAAGCTCGACACGCGCGCTTTGAGGGAACTGCTGTATCGCAACTACGAGCATCCGCAGTGGGACAGCGTTGCGGATCGATGCCTCTCCTGCGGGAACTGCACGCTGGTGTGCCCCACCTGCTTCTGCAGCACGGTGGAGGATACGACCGACCTGAGTGGAAACCAGGCGGAACGCATGCGGCGCTGGGATTCCTGCTTCACAGTCGACTTCTCTTATATCCACGGGGGCAGCGTACGACCCACTACGCGATCGCGCTACCGCCAGTGGATGGTGCACAAGCTGGCCACCTGGATCGATCAGTTCGGCGTTTTGGGTTGCGTGGGTTGCGGGCGCTGCATTACCTGGTGCCCGGTAGGAATCGATATCACGGCCGAAGCCGCAGCCATTCGCGAAAGCGATTCGGTGAAGGCGCCGGCAGAGCAGGGCAGGGAATCGGAATGATCGACACACTCGAACCGATCGTTGTGCAGCAGGGCTTTTTCCAGGGCATGGAAGAGAAGCACATTCATCTGATCACCGGATGCGCGAGGAATGTGCGCTTCGAACCAGGCAGCGTGATCTTCAGAGAAGGGGACGCGGCCAATCAGTTCTACCTCATTCGCAAGGGCCTAGTTGCACTGCAATGCGCCATTCCGCACCGCGGCCTCACGACCATTCAGACTCTCGGTCCGGACGAGATGCTGGGCTGGTCGTGGCTGCTGGCGCCGCACCGCTGGAACTTCGATGCCCGCGCGCAGCAGTTCACGCTGGCTCTCGAATTCGACGGCGCCTGCCTGCGCGCCAAGTGCGATGAGGATCACGATCTCGGTTACGAGCTTTACAAGCGCTTTACCCGCGTAGTGACCGGACACCTTGCCGCCACGCGGTTGCAGTTATTGGATATGTATGGCCAGCGTGATTGAACATCCCGAAGTTGCAGCCGCAGCGGTTGCCGGCGACCCCATGCTGCCCGAGCCTTACATCATTCAACGCATGCGTCAGGAAACCGACGACACGTTCACGCTGGAAATCATCCCCGAGCATGCAGCGCGCGAGTTCCATTTTCGCCCCGGCCAATTCAACATGGTTTATGTTTTCGGCGTCGGCGAAGTGCCCATCTCCATCAGCAGCGATCCTGGCCATCTTCCGCTGCTGAAGCACACTACGCGCGAGGTAGGCACGGTGACGCGAGCCATGCGGCAGCTCAAGCGCGGCGATGCCGTCGGCATCCGGGGGCCCTTCGGCAGTTGGTGGCCCGTCGAGAATGCTGTAGGCAAAGACGTAGTGATTGTTGCCGGCGGCATCGGGCTGGCGCCGCTGCGTCCGGCGCTCTACCGCATGATGGCGGAGCGCGAGAAGTTCCGCAAGATTGTCTTGCTCAACGGCACGCGCACCCCGGAAGACATGCTCTACCGGCAGGAACTGGAGCATTGGCGCGGGAAATTTGATCTCGAGATCCAGGTCACGGTCGATCGCGCGGCTACCAACTGGCGCGGCAATGTTGGGGTGGTTACGGCACTGATTCCGCGTGCTCCTTTCGATCCCTCGAACACTCTGGCGATGGTGTGCGGCCCGGAAATCATGATGCGCTTCACGGTGATGGAACTAGAAAAGCGCGGTGTTGCGGCGGAACGCATCTTTCTTTCCATCGAACGGAACATGAAATGCGGGATCGGCTTCTGCGGCCATTGCCAGTTCGGCCCCTCTTTCGTATGCAAGGACGGGCCCGTCTTTCCTCTTGGGCGTGTAGCGGCCATTCTCGGCAAGTCGGAGATCTGATATGGCTCAAGGCAAACCAAGGCTGGCGGTATGGAAGTTCGCCTCGTGCGACGGTTGCCAGCTGAGCCTGCTTGACTGCGAGGACGAACTGCTGGCGGTCGCGGGTGCGGTGGAGATCGCCAGCTTTCCCGAGGCCTCCCGAGCTGTATCGAAGGGGCCGTTCGATATCTCGCTTGTCGAGGGCTCCATCACCACTGCGCACGACGAGCAGCGCATCCACGCCATCCGGCGCGCGTCGCGGTTCCTGATCACCATCGGCGCCTGCGCCACCGCCGGCGGCATCCAGGCACTGCGCAACTTCAAAGACGTGAAGGAATTCAAGTCCACGGTCTATGCGCGGCCCGATTATATCGAAGCGCTCAAGAAATCCACGCCCATCACCGACCATGTGTTTGTTGACTTCGAACTGCGCGGCTGCCCCATCAACAAATACCAGCTGATCGAGGTACTGAGCGCGTTCCTGCACGGCCGCAAACCCAACACGCCGCCGCACGCGGTCTGCGTGGAGTGCAAGCTGAGCGGCACAGTTTGCGTAATGGTGGCGCAAGGCATCCCCTGCCTGGGGCCGGTTACGCAGGTCGGCTGCGGAGCGCTCTGCCCTCGGTACTGCCGCGGCTGCTATGGATGCTTTGGGCCCAAGGAAACGCCCAACACGGCGGCGCTGAGCGCGTGGTGGACGGGGATGGGCATAAGCGATCGAGACCAGATGCGGGCCTTCAGAGGGTTCAACGCTTATGCCGAACCTTTCCGCAGAGAGAGCGAAGCGCATGAAAAGTAAGACGATCAAGTTAGACACGATTGCGCGCGTGGAGGGCGAAGGGGGATTGTTCGTAAAGATCGCGGGCCAGCAGGTGACCGACGTCAAGCTGAAGATATTCGAGCCACCGCGATTTTTCGAAGCGTTTCTGCGCGGGCGCAAGTGCCATGAATTGCCCGATATTACCGCGCGTATCTGCGGCATCTGCCCCATTGCTTATCAGATGAGCGCCTGCCAGGCCATCGAGGACGCGTGCGGCGTGCAGATCGGGGGTCCGATCCGTGACCTGCGCCGCCTGATCTATTGCGGAGAGTGGATCGAGAGCCACGCACTGCACGTTTACATGCTCCATGCGCCCGATTTTCTCGGTTACGAAGACGCCCTAGCCATGGCGAAGGACCACGGCGATGCGGTGCGGCGCGGTCTTCGTTTGAAGAAAACCGGCAACGAAATTGTGCGCGTGCTGGGAGGCAGGGAGATCCATCCTGTCAACGTACGCATTGGCGGATTCTACAAGGTTCCGCTCAAGAACGAGCTCGCTGCACTGGCGGAAGAGCTTAAACAGGCGTGTGATGATGCGATGGAGACCGTTCGGTGGGTGTCGGCATTCGCATATCCTGAGTTTCATCGAGAATACGAATTCGTCGCCCTGCGGCATGAGTGCGAATATCCACTGAACGAGGGAAGGATTGTTTCCAGTTTGGGCCTCGACATCGCGGTGCACGAGTATGACCAGAACTTCGTGGAGGAGCACCTGGCCCACTCGAACGCACTTCATTCGCGCTTGAGCGAACGCGGTGCCTACGTGGTAGGACCGCAGGCGCGCTACAATCTGAACTTCGACAAGCTGCCCCCACTGGCGCAGCAGGCAGCCCGTGATGCCGGCCTCGGGCCAGTTTGCAGCAACCCCTTCCAGAGCATCGTTGTTCGCGCGGTGGAACTGGTCTTTGCCTGCAACGAGGCGCTTCGGCTGATCAAATCTTATGAGCCCCCTGACCCTCCGGCGGTCTCTGTCGAGCCGCACGCCAACACCGGCTACGGCTGCTCCGAGGCTCCGCGGGGAATCTGTTATCACCGCTACCGCCTCGATGACCGCGGCGTGGTGATGGACGCCCGGATTGTGCCCCCCACGGCGCAGAATCTGAAGTCGATCGAAGGCGACCTGCGGCAGTTTGTGGAATCGCACCTCGGGCTTCAGAAAGATAAGCTGCAATGGCAGTGCGAGCAGGCCGTGCGGAATTACGATCCGTGTATCTCCTGCGCCACACACGCACTCAGAGTGCGCATCGACCGGGAGTGATGCGGCTGCGTCCAAGAAGGAAAAATGCGGCCGCACCGTTTCGATGCGGCCGCATTCTCGTCGCGAATATATCCGTTCTGACTTTTAAAACGCGGCTACAGTCTGGCGTAGGCTGTACGAACTGAGCGTCTTGATGTAATTGCCGCGGTCGTAGGGCGAAGTATCGGGTACGGAGCGGCGGCTCAGTGAACCCCGCATCTCCTTGAGCGATGCGTAGTCGTGCTTCTCCAGCCAGTAGCCCACGTCGCCCATCACGCGGCCGATGTGTTCGATGCCGTGGATGTGCAGCGCCGAGGCCATCATGGTAACCGCGGCGCCGGCCATCACGCCTTTCAGCACGTCTTCGGCCGAGTGGACGCCGCCGGTGATCGCGATGTCGGCATTCACCTGACCGAAGAGGATGGCCGCCCAGTGCAGGCGCGGCAACAATTCCGACGGAGTGGAGAAGTGCAGTGTCGGCCGCACTTCCAGGGTCTCGATGTCGAAGTCGGGTTGATAGAAGCGGTTGAAGAGCACCAAGCCGCGCGCGCCCGCGTCCTGCAGCCGGCAGGCCAGGTGAGGCAGGCTTGTAAAGGATTGCGAAAGCTTTACGGCAATCGGGATTTTGACGGCCCGGCATACGCCGTCCACCATTTCGAGCAGCTGCAACTCCAGCTCCGAAGAAGTCTGGCTGGGATTGGTGGCTAGCGCATAGGTATTCAGCTCGATGGCATGCGCGCCAGCGTCTTCCACTTCCTGGGCGAACCGCACCCAGCCTCCAGCCGTGGCGCCATTCAGGCTGGCGATGATGGGAATTTCCACCGCGGACCGCGCGCGGCGCAGATATCCAAGATAGGATTCATGCGTCATGCGATAGTCAGTGAACTCGGGCAGAAAACCGAGCGACTCGGCATAGGATTCAGTGCCACGCGAGAGATCGTCGTCCAGAGCCCACGACTCTAAGGCCAGTTGCTCCTCAAAAAGGGAGGTGAGTACGATCGCGGAAGCCCCGGCCTCTTCCATGCGGCGGATGTTCTCAACCGATTCGGAGAGCGGAGTGGAAGAAACTGCGAGCGGACCCTTCAGGGGGAGTCCGAGATATTGTGTTGTGAAATCGATCATTCGTTGCCTCCATCGGCCACTGCCGCCAATTTCTCTTCCGCTTTTTCTTCGGGCGCAATATGCGGGGTTTCGCCGCGGCCGGGCATTGCGGCGCGCGCCGAGTAGACGCGCCACTGCCGCTCCACGTCGTCCTGCGCCTCTTTCAGCAGTTGGCCGGCCAACTCGGGATTGCCGCGCGCCAGCATGGTGTAGCGCGCTTCACGATAGGCATAATCCTTAAGCCGGATCGATGGCGCGCGCGAATCGAGCTGGAACGGATTCTTGCCCTCCTCGCGGAGCGCAGGGTTGTAGCGCATCAGCGGCCAGTAACCCGACTGCACGGCCAGTTTCTGCTGTTCAAGTCCATGCACCAGGTCGTAGCCATGGGCGATGCAGCTTGAATAAGCGATGATGAGCGACGGGCCGTTATGGGCCTCGGCCTCCTGGAATGCCTTCACCACGTGCGTGTCGTTGGCGCCCAGGGCCACCTGGGCTACATAAACGTAGCCGTAGCTGACCGCTTCCATGGCCAGGTCCTTCCGGCTGTTGCCCTTGCCGCTGGCGGCGAACTTCGCGACCGCGCCGCGCGGGGTAGCCTTCGATGCCTGGCCGCCGGTGTTGGAATAAACCTCGGTATCGAGCACCAGCACATTCACGTTCTTGCCCGAACCGAGTACGTGATCGAGGCCGCCGAAGCCGATATCAAAGGCCCAGCCGTCGCCACCCAGAATCCACACGCTCTTGCGTACCAGCGAGTCGGCAATCGCCAGCAGGTTGCGCGCATCCGAGGAGTCGATATTGCGTAGCTTTTCGCACAGGATGCGCACGCGGTCCCGTTGCTGCTCGATCTCCCTCTCCGTCCGTTGCGACGAGACGATCAGCGATGTCTTCAGTTCGTCGCCGACTGCGCCGTTCAGCCGCATGAGCAGCGTCTCGGCGAAGGCTTTCTGCTGGTCGAGCGCGGTCCGCATGCCGAAGCCGAACTCCGCGTTGTCTTCAAACAGCGAGTTGGCCCAGGTGGGACCGCGACCGGCGGCATTGGTGCTGTACGGCGTAGTGGGCAGGTTGCCGCCATAGATCGAAGAGCAGCCCGTGGCGTTGGCGATGTAGAGCCGGTCGCCGAAGAGCTGCGTGAGCAGCTTGATGTAGGGCGTTTCGCCGCAGCCGGAGCAGGCGCCGGAGAACTCGAACAGCGGCTGAAGCAGTTGCAGGTCCTTTACCTGGCCGTGGGATAGACGGTTGCGGTCGACTTCTGGCAGGCTGAGGAAGAACTCCCAGTTCTCGCGTTCAGGCGTGCGCAACGGGGCCTGCGGCGCCATATTGATCGCCTTGCGGCTCGAGTCGCTCTTGCTCTTCACCGGGCAGACTTCCACGCACACCGCGCAGCCGGTGCAATCTTCGGGGGCGACCTGGAGTGTGTAACGATCCTGCTCCATGCCTTTCCACTTCGGCTTGGCCCATTGCAGTGTCGCCGGAGCCTTGTCGGCGAGGCCGGCGCTGTACACCTTGGAGCGGATAACGGCATGCGGGCAAACCATCACGCATTTGCCGCACTGGATGCACAGGTCCTTGTCCCAGACCGGAATAAACTGCGCGATGTTCCGCTTCTCCCACTGCGAGGTCGCCGTGGGGAATGCCCCGCCGGCAGGTATGGCGCTTACTGGAAGCTGATCGCCGCGGCCAGCCGCGATCTGGCCCAGAACGTCACGCACAAACTCCGGAGCCTGGCTGGAGATGGCCGGAATCAGGTCGTAGTCGGATGTCGCGGCGGCAGGTAGTTCGACTTTCTCAAGATGCGCCAGGGCATGATCGACAGCGGCGAAGTTTTTCTGCACCACGGCCTCGCCGCGCTTGCCATAGGTCTTCTGAATGGCCTTCTTGATCTGAGCGATGGCCTCCTCGCGCGGCAGCACGCCGCTGATGGCAAAGAAGCACGTCTGCATGATGGTGTTGATGCGCGATCCCATACCGGTATCGCGCGCCACCTTGTAGCCGTCGATGACATAGAACTCAATCTTTTTGCGCAGCATCTCCTGCTGCATCGTCTTCGGCAGCTGGCCCCAGATTTCAGCGGCGCCATAAGGCGAATTGAGCAAGAAGACCGCGCCCGGTACCGCTGCTTCCAGCACGTTCATCTTCTCGATAAAGCTGAAGTTGTGACATGCGATGAAACTGGCGCGAGTGATCAGGTAAGTGGAGCGAATGGGGTTAGGTCCAAAACGCAGGTGCGACGTCGTCATGGAGCCCGACTTCTTCGAGTCATAAACAAAGTAGCCCTGCGCGTAGTTGTTCGTGTTCTCGCCGATGATCTTGATCGAGTTCTTGTTGGCGCCCACCGTGCCGTCGGAGCCGAGTCCATAGAAGAGCGCACGCACCGTGCGCGGATCTTCCGTCGAAAAATCGGAATCGTAGGTCAGGCTGGTGTGGCTGACATCGTCGTCAATGCCGATAGTGAAGTGGTTCTTGGGTTCGAAACGCGCCAGCTCGCCGAAGATGCCCTTGACCATGGCCGGCGTGAATTCTTTCGACGAAAGGCCATACCGCCCGCCAATGACCGCCGGCTTCGCGGCAAAGGGCAGGGAATCGGAATTCTCGGCCAGCACTGTCACCACGTCCTGGTAAAGCGGCTCGCCGGCCGCGCCCGGCTCCTTGCAGCGGTCGAGAACGGCAATCGACTTGACGGTCTTGGGCAGCGAGGCGAGGAACGCCGTGGAATCGAATGGCCGGTAAAGCCGGACCTTGATGAGCCCCAGCCGTTCGCCCTGGCGGTTGAGCGCGTCCACGGATTCTTCCGCGGCTTCGGCTCCCGAACCCATAACCACGATCACGCGCTCGGCATCGGGTGCGCCGTAGTAGTCGAAGAGATGATAGGCGCGCCCGATCTGTGCCGCCACCCGATCCATCACCGACTGCACGATTCCAGGAACCGCGGCGTGGAACGGCGTGCACGCTTCCCGCGCCTGGAAAAACACATCGGGATTCTGTGCGGTTCCGCGAATTACCGGACGGTTGGGATTGAGGGCGTTCTGCCGGAACTGGATGATGTACTTGTCGTCGAGGAGGGCGCGGATGGTGTCGTCGGCGATGGGAACGATCTTGGCCACTTCATGCGATGTACGGAAGCCGTCGAAGAAATGAATGAAAGGAATGCGCGACTCGAGGGTCGCGATCTGCGCGATCAGCGCCAGGTCTGTCACCTCCTGCACGGAGTTCGATGCCAGCATCGCCCATCCGGTGGAACGGCACGCCATGACATCGGAGTGATCGCCGAAGATGGAGAGCGCATGTGTTGCCAGCGTGCGTGCCGTAACATGCATTGTCGCCGGGGTCAGTTCGCCGGCAATCTTGTACATATTGGGGATCATCAGCAACAGCCCCTGCGAGGCCGTGAACGTGGTGCCGAATGCTCCCGCCTGAAGAGCGCCATGCAATGCCCCCGCAGCCCCACCTTCGCTCTGCAGCTCTTCCACAATGGGCAGCCCGCCCCAGATGTTCTTCTTGCCCTCGGCGCGCCACTGGTCGGCCCACTCGGCCATCGGGGAGGAAGGGGTGATGGGATAGATGGCCACAACTTCAGAAAGACGGTAGGCTACCGAGGCCGCAGCCTCGTTGCCGTCAAGGATGACGGTTTTCTGCTCACTCATTCGCTTTGCCTCACAGAACGGCGAAATCGAATTCAGCCGCTACGGAGAGTCTCCGCCTGGCGTCCGAGAGCCGCTGTGATGAGTGGCACAGGGACC
>Ga0335072_10011629_pt1 | contig 12607 bp, 10 predicted proteins | sample Lox_Sample_21_FD_206725 | JGI IMG/M metagenome (GOLD analysis project Ga0335072, IMG submission 206725) | Soil microbial communities from Loxahatchee National Wildlife Refuge, Florida, United States - Lox_Sample_2.1 | ecosystem: Environmental > Terrestrial > Soil > Wetlands | place: USA...
GCCGCGCCCACGCGGTTATGCCAACGGCATCGCCGCGGCAGGCGAAACGATCTTCCTGGCGGGGCAGATCGGCTGGGACACGCAGGGCCGCTTCGCGCCGACATTCGCAGCGCAGGTCGGTCAGGCGCTGGCGAATATCGTCAGTCTGCTGGCCGAGGCCGGCGCTGAACCGCGGCATATCGTGCGGCTCACGTGGTTTGTGGTCGATCTGACATCGTATCGAGAGCAGGGGACGGCGGTTGGAGAGGAATATCGGCGGGTGATGGGAAGACACTTTCCGACCATGTCGGTGATCGGCGTTTCGCAACTGGTAGAACCCGCGGCAATGGTGGAAATCGAAGCGACGGCGGTGCTGCCGGCACGGCATCCGGCGGGGCCGGGCGAGGAACTTGACACCTAAACTATCATCGCGTGAGATCACGCACCCGTGCGCCGGTGTGCCAGCGGGTCAATCCGTCAATCAGCAGGGGGTCTTGAATGAAAGCGCGTCTGTTAGCGGCCGTCACGGCCATGGGAATGCTTGGCGCGACGGCGGCAGCGCATGCGCAGATCAAGATCGGGGCCATTCTGTCCATCAGCGGTCCCGGTGCGGCGATGGGCGTTGGCTACAAGGGCGCGTTCGATTTCTTCCCGCAGGAGATCGGCGGGCAGAAGGTGGAATACATCATTCGCGACGATGCGACTGACGCGAGCACCGGCTACACCATCGCGCAGAAGATGATCTCGGAAGATCACGTCGATGCGTTTATCGGTCCGTCGCTGACGGCGACGGATGCGGCGGTTGCTCCGCTCGCCAATCAGGCGCACGTGCCGATGATCGCCATGGCGCCCTATGACTACGATCCGACGAAGCAGCCGTACACGTTCAGCGATGCCCAGCCGCTTTCGCTGATGGTGGCGGAGGTGTTCAAATACATGAACCAGCATGGCGTGAAGACGATCGGCTATATCGGCTTCTCTGATGGTTGGGGCGACCAGGTGCTGGCCGGCACCAAGCAGAACGCGGCGGCGGACGGCATCAAGATCCTGGCGGATGAGCGTTATGCCCGAACAGATACGTCGGTGGAGGCGCAGGCGCTGAAGCTGATCAGCGTGCATCCACAGGCGATCATGATGGGCAACTCGGCCACGCCCGCGGCGCTGCCGGTCGTGGCGCTGCGGCATCTCGGCTACAAGGGCGGTATCTACGGCAACCACGGTATCGTCAGTCCGGCGTTCATCAAGGTCGGCGGCGCCGCGGTGAGCGGCGTGGTCGCGGATACCTCGCCGCTGGTGGTGTACAACCAGCTGCCGGACAGCAGCCCGATCAAGCCGGTCGCCGCGGAATTCATGAAGGAATATACCGCGAAGTTCGGCGCGCAGAGCGTCAATCCGTTCGCCGGCTACAGCTACGATGCGATGCTGCTGCTGAAGCAGGCGATTCCCGCGGCGCTGAAGGTTGCCCAGCCGGGCAGCGAGCAATTCCGCGAGGCACTGCGCGACGCGCTGGAAAAGACGCACGGGCTGGTTGGGGTGAGCGGCGTGTACAACATGTCGCCCACCAATCATAACGGGCAGGATTCCCGTGCGGCGGTGCTGGTGGAAGTGAAGGACGGTGCGTGGCGGGCGATCCAGTAAGGCGGCAGCCGCCATGCTCCATTGGTCATTGCGAGGACCTGAAGCAGTGACGTGCCGCGCGCAATGAACACTGCCTGATCCGATGGACTGGTTCGTATTCCTGGCGCTGCTGCAGGATGGCATCACCACCGGTGCCATCTATCTGCTGCTGGCGATCGGCCTGCTGATCGTGTTTTCGGTGACGCGCGTCATCTTCGTGCCGCAGGGCGATCTGCTGGCGTTCGGCACGTTGACAGTGGCGGCGCTGCAATCGGGGCGGCTGCCCGGCACGTTATGGCTGCTTGATGGTGTCTCGGCCGTGGCGCTCGTTGCGTCGTTGTTCCAGGGCCGGCGCGCGGCGCTACGCGGGATGCTGACGTGGGGTCTCTATCCGGCGGCCGTCACCGCGGCGGCGTGGCTGCTTGCGCCACGCGAACTCCCCGCGGTGTCGATTCTGCTGGCGCTTGCCATCGTCACGCCGATGGGGCCGCTGATCTGGCGTTTCGCGTTCCGCCCGATCGCCAATGCCTCCGTGCTGGCGTTGCTGATCCTGTCGATGGCATTGCATTTCGTGCTGATCGGACTGGGCCTGGTGTTCTTCGGACCAGAGGAGGCGAGCGCGCCGCCGATTACCGATGCCAGTTTCGATCTCGGCAGCCTGAACGTATCGGGCCAGAGCCTTGCCGTGCTGGCGTGCTGCGGCGTGCTGGTGCTGGGTTTGCGCTGGTTCTTCGGTGCCACCATCCATGGCAAGGCGCTTCGAGCCGCGGCATCGGACCGGCTTGGCGCGCGGCTCGTCGGCATCGACGCGGCCGCTACCGGAGCGCTGGCATTCGGGCTGGCATCGTTCATTGCCGCGCTCGCGGGCGTGCTGATCGGCGCGGTGACGCCGCTTTCCTATGATGCCGGCTTCGATATCGGGTTGAAGGGTTTCGTCGCGGCGATCATGGGCGGGCTGGTGTCGTATCCGATGGCCGCGGCGGGCGCGGTGCTGGTGGGAGTGCTGGAATCGCTGAGCAGTTTCTGGGCCAGCGCCTATCGCGAGGTGATCGTCTTTACCTTGCTGATTCCGGTTCTGGTGTGGCTGTCGGTGCGCAGCGGGTCGCCCGAGGACCGGGCGTAGTGTCGCGCATCGCATCGCCGCCGGACCTGCTGCGAGCATCCGGGACGGAAGCCGCGGACGCGGACAGCGCGCCGATTGGTGGGCGAGGCCCGGTGGCCCGGACGGGTGCCGATGTGCAATGGTCGCGATGGATCGCGCCGATCGCCGGCGTTGTCCTGATCCTGCTGGTGCCTGCGATCCTGCCGATATTCTATGTCACATTGCTCGGCTATGTCGGCATGGCGACGCTGGTGGCACTCGGCCTGGTGCTGCTGACCGGCGTCAGCGGACAGACTTCATTCGGCCAGGCCAGTTTTGTCGGCCTTGCCGCCTATGCCACCACGATACTTACGAGTTTCTGCAACGCGCCGCCGATCGCCGGCCTGGCCGCGGGGTTGGTGCTGACGGGCGGGGTGGCATGGTTGCTCGGCTTGGTCACCGCGCGGCTGTCCGGGCATTTCCTGGCGCTGGTCTCGGTCGCGTGGGGCATCAGCTTCTTCGCCTTGTTCGGAACGATTCCGCAATTGCACGGTTTCAACGGCATCGGCAACATTCCGCCGCTGCGACTGGGGCCGTTTTCCGCTGCCAGCTTGCGGGTGAACCTGGGCGTGATCTGGGCCGCGGTCGCGATCGTGATGGCGATGTCGGCGAACCTGCTGGATTCCCGGCTCGGGCGTGCGATCCGCACGCTGAACAATGCGCGGCTGATGGGCGCCAGCGTCGGCATCGACACCGTTCGACTGAGCCGCACCGTCTTCGTCATTGCCGCATTGTACGCAGCCATCGCAGGATTCCTGTTCGCGCATTTCCAACGCTTCGTCAGTCCGACGCCGTTCAGCCTGGGGGCCAGCATCGACTATCTTTTCATGGTGATCATCGGCGGCGCCGGGTCGCTGTGGGGCGCGCCGGTGGGCGCGGCGCTGGTGGTCGTGCTGCGCGATCAGTTCAACGACTGGATTCCCCGCATCACGGGGCAGGCGGGCAACTTCGAATCGCTGGTGTTCGCACTGGTGGTCATCGTGCTGTTGCAACGCGCACCCGACGGCTTGCTGGCATTGCTCGCGCGTTTGAAGCGGCGGCCGGCGCGGCGTGCGGAAACGGGTGCCGACGTCCCGCTGGAAATCCCCGCCGCAGCTGCTGTGGCGCCGGGCCAGGAATTGCTGGCGCTGGATGCGATCTGCCGCAATTTCGGTGGTCTCGCGGCGAACCGCGATGTCAGTTTCAGCGTGCACGCCGCGGAGATCGTTGCACTGATCGGTCCCAACGGCGCCGGCAAGACCACATTGTTCAACGTGATCAGCGGCATGCTGCCGGCTGATTCGGGCCGCATCCGTTTGTTCGGTGCGGTGGCCAAACGCATTTCGCCGCGGCGTGTCGCCGCGTTGGGGCTGGCGCGCACGTTTCAACATGTGAAGCTGCTGGCGGACCGCAGCGTTTTGGAGAATGTGGCGCTTGGCGCGCATTTGTCAGGGCGTGCGGGATTGCTGCGCTCGATGCTGCGGCTGGACCGCGCAGAGGAGGCACGCCTGCTGTCGGAAGCGCGCGCGCAGGTGATACGCGCGGGGCTTGGAGACATGCTGCGCGTGCCGGCGGGCGATCTGCCGCTGGGCCAGCAGCGCGTGGTGGAGATTGCCCGTGCGCTGTGCCTGCGGCCGCGTCTGCTGTTGCTTGACGAACCGGCCGCGGGCCTGCGCCTGGCGGAGAAGCAGCGGCTTGCCGCATTGCTTCGCCAATTGCGCGCCGAGGGGATGGGCGTGCTGCTGGTAGAGCATGACATGGATTTCGTGATGCAGCTTGCCGACCGCGTGGTGGTGATGGATTTTGGCCAGAAGATTGCCGAGGGGCCGCCGGAGCGGGTGCAATCCGATCCTGCTGTGATGGAAGCGTATCTGGGCGGCGTGGCATGACCGCGGCGCTGCTGCAACTTGAAGGCGTGCGTGCCGGTTATGGCCATGTCGAGGTGCTGCACGGCGTCAGCCTTGCGGTGCCGGAAGGACAGATCGTTGCGATCGTCGGGCCGAACGGGGCCGGAAAAACCACGCTGATGTGCGCCGTCATGGGGCTGCTGGCGTGCAATGCGGGGGCGGTGGAGTACCGCGGCGCGCCTGCCGGCAGCACCGAGGCGATGGTTGCCGCGGGCGCCATTCTGGTGCCGGAACATCGCGCGCTGTTTGCCGACATGAGCGTCGAGGATAACCTGCTGCTGGGCTTCTATCCCCGCCGCCGCGCCGGCGAGCGGGATGCGCGTCCGGCGATGCAGGACGTGTTCGCGATCTTCCCGCGGCTGGCTGAACGGCGGCGGCAGTTCGCGGCGACACTGTCGGGTGGCGAACGACAGATGCTGGCGCTGGGGCGCGCATTGATGGGCCGGCCGCGACTGCTATTGCTCGACGAACCCAGCCTGGGGCTGGCGCCGATGCTGGTACGGGAGATCTTCCGCGTGCTGGTGGAATTGCGCGCGCGCGGCCTGTCGATTTTGTTGGTGGAGCAAAATGTGAGGGCTGCGCTACAGATTTCCGATTATGGGTATGTGCTGGAGATGGGCGAAGTGGCGGCCGAGGGGCCGAGTGCCGAACTCGCGCAGAACCCGCGCGTGCTGGAAACCTATCTGGGGCAGCGTCGCGCACATGCCGGCCAATGACGCGGCATTGTTGCCGGACCGCGAGGCTGCCGTCGGCAACGGCGCCCGTCTGCCGTTGCGCGTCTGGCTGCGCCTGCTGACCTGCGTGAACATGACCGAGGCGATGGTGCGGGCGCGTCTGCATGCTCAGTTCGCGACCACGCTGCCGCGCTTCGATGTGCTTGCCGCATTGGACGCAGCGGGGGAGGAGCTGACGATGGGTGCCTTGTCGGCGCGGCTGATGGTCACCAGCGGCAACGTCACCGGGCTGATCCGGGCGATGGAGCAAGACGGGTTGGTCGCGCGGCGGCGTCATCCGGAGGATCGGCGCAGTACGTTGATCGGCATGACGGAGGACGGACGCGCATTGTTCGCGCGCATGGCGCCGGCGCATGCGCGATGGATCGAGCAAGCCGTGGCTGGGCTGGGTCGGGCCGACGTGGCCGAACTGTGGGACATGTTGGGACGGCTGAAGGATTCGGTGCGCAATGCCAGTGCTGTCCCGCAGGGCCGCCATGCGAGGGCGGGGTCCGGGACGCGCTGAAACCGCAGGGCGCAGAGGGAGGAAACGATGGTCGCCGAAGCATACCAGGTAGCGCCGAGCAGATATCGCGAACGGTACGGGCGGTACTTCGAGGATTTTATAGTGGGCGACGTCTACGAGCATCGCCCGGCACGCACCATCAGCGAGGCCGACAACACCTGGTTCACGCTGTTGACGATGAACCAGCATCCGCTGCATTTCGACGCCGAATATGCCAAGCACAGCGAATTCGGCCGCTGCATCGTTTGTTCTCCGCTCACTGTCGCGCTGATGGCGGGCATGAGCGTCAGCGATGTGAGCCAGAAGGCGATCGCCAATCTTGGCTGGCGCGAGATCAGGCTGACCCATCCATTGTTCATCGGCGACACGCTCAGTGCGGAATCGGAAGTGCTGGACAAGCGGGAGAGCAAGTCGCGTCCGCAGGCGGGCATCGTCACGGTGCAGACGCGCGGCTTCAACCAGGCGGGCACCTTGGTCTGCGTATTCGACCGTACCATCCTCGTGGGAAAGCGCGGCTTCGATACCGAAGCCAAGGCCGGCTACTGAACCAGCGCGGGAGTGTCGCACGTGCAGCCATTGCAAGGCATCCGAGTCCTCAGTCTGGAGTCTTATGGCGCCGGGCCGTACGGCACGATGCACCTGGCGGATCTCGGTGCGGAAATCGTGAAGATCGAGGCGCCGGCGCGCGGCAGCGTCGCGCCGGGCGACAGCGCCCGCCATGCCGGGCCGTACTTTCTCGGTCCTAATGACAGCCAGTTCTTCCAAAGCTTCAATCGCAACAAGCGCAGCGTGATGCTGGATCTGCATCACCCGCAGGGCTACGCGGCGTTTCTGAAGCTGGTGGCGAAAGCCGACGCGATGATGAACAATCTGCGTGGCGACCAGCCGGCGAAGTTGCGGCTTGCCTATGCGGATTTGCGGGCGGTCAATCCCCGGCTGGTTTGCGCGCATCTCTCGGGCTACGGCCGCACCGGTCCGCGTGCCGGCTGGCCCGCCTATGATTACCTGGCGCAATCCGAGGCCGGCTATCTGCATCTGACCGGCGAGCCGGACGGACCGCCGACCCGGATGGGTCTTTCCATTATCGACTACATGTCCGGCGTGACGATGGCCTTTGCACTGACGGCGGCGTTGCTGGGTGCGTTCCGCAGCGGCGAGGGCTGCGATGTGGATGTGACGCTGTATGACGTGGCGATGCACCAGCTCAGCTATCCGGCGACGTGGTATATGAACGAAGGCTATGCGGCGGAACGCCGGCCGCGGTCGGGGCATCCGGCGATCGTGCCATGCGAGATGTTCCCGACCGCCGACGGCTGGTTGTTCATCATGTGCATGACGCCGAAATTCTGGACGGTGCTGTGCGAGGCCATTGGCCGGCCGGAGCTTGCCGGCGATGCGCGTTTCAGCGGTTTCCCGCAGCGGCTTGCCAATCGGGAGGCGCTGGTGGCGATTCTCGATGACGTTTTCCGCGCTGCCACGACGGCGGAATGGATGCGGCGGCTTGGCGGCCGGGTGCCGGCGGCGCCGATCCTGACCTTGCCGCAGGCGTTGGAGAATCCGTATTTCGAGGCCAACGGGGGCGCGTTGACCTTGCCGCATCCGCTGCGTCCGGATTTGAAAATGGTTGCATCTCCGATTCGGATCAACGGCGCGCGGCCCGGCGCATTCGCGGGTCCGGCGCTGGGTGCGGACACCGAGGCGCTGTTGCGGGAAGCCGGCCTCGACGGCGCGGAGATCGAACGGCTGCGTTCGGCCGGGGCGATCTGAGGCGGGGGCGGCGCGTTTGCCGTGGCGTGAGGCGATTGCCGAGCGGGGGAATTTTGCCGATCGGAAGAAATGCGGTACCGTGCTGCTGCTTCCCCCAGGAAGGAGAGCCAGGATGAAGCGTATCGTTCTCGCGGTTGCGATTCTTGCCGGTCTCACCGGCGCTGTTGCCGTCTCGGCCGGGGTGCTTGCCACACCGGCGGCGGCCTGCGACGGCAACCACACGAGCTGACCGCATTGCGTGCCCGGTGCCGTGAGGTGCCAGGCACGTGCGCCGCAGCGGGGGAGGGGACCTGCCATGGAAGTGCAAGCGCTTGGCTATGTCGGGATCGGGGCAGCCGACCTGTCGCCGTGGACTGATTTCGCCACCAACTGGCTCGGCATGCAGATGGTGGAGCGCGGCAATGCCGTGCGCGCCTTTCGCATGGACGATCGCAAGCAGCGTCTGATCGTGGACCGCTCGCTGGCCGACGGGGACCGCTATTTCGGCTGGGAGGTGGAGAACGGTGCGGCGCTCGATGCGCTGGCGGCACGGTTGGAGGCTGCCGGCACAGCGGTGCGGCGAGAGACGGCGGCGCTGGCCGATCAACGTTGCGTCCGCGAGCTGATCAGTTTCAGCGATCCCGCCGCGAACCGGCTGGAAGCGTTCCACGGCGCCGCGGTTGCCGACGATCCCTTCAGGCCGGGGCGGGCGATTTCCGGATTCCGTACCGGACCGCTCGGCATGGGCCACACGGTGTTCCATGTGAAGAACATCGACGACCTGATGGGGTTCTATCATGACACGCTCGGCTTCGGCATCAGCGACTACATAACGACGCCGTTCCGCGCGTTCTTCCTGCATGTCAATCCGCGCCACCACAGTGTGGCGTTCATCGAGACCGGGCGGCAGGACCTGCACCATCTGATGCTGGAGCTGTATTCGCTCGATGACGTGGGCCAGGGCTATGACATAGCGCTGGGCGAGCCGGAGCGGATTGCCACCACGCTGGGGCGGCATCCGAACGATGCGGTGACGTCGTTCTATTTGAAGTCGCCGTCCGGGTTCATGCTGGAATATGGCTGGGGCGGCAGAGAGGTGACGCCGGGGAAGTGGACGCCGACCGAGGTGACCGTGGGGCCGAGCCTGTGGGGTCACGACCGTACGTGGCTGCCGGAGGATCAGCGCGCGCAGGCGAGGGCGATGCGGCTGAAGGCGGCGGCCGACGGGCAGCGTGAGCCGGTGTTTGTGGTGGACGGCAATTACCGGCGGATGGCCGGTGTGTGCCCGTGGTGGGATGGGGTGCGCGGCGAGGGATAAGCGCGCGCGGCGTGCGGCGAATTCGTCGGTTCCTGCCGCCGCCCAATTCTTGCCGCCGCTCGGTGCGTGCCGGCTACGCGGCCAGTACGGCGGGAGCCGCCGGATAACGGGTTGCCCCGCCGAGGTGCAGCTCCACGTCGACCGGGCCGTCAAACCGGGCGAACGCTGTTGCCGGCAGCGCCGCCTCGCCATCGGTCCAGCGCACGCCGATCTCGGGCTCGAAGCCGTGGAATCCCTGGGTGAGTTGGGGATCGTCGGCTTCGAGTACAGCGATGCGGGCGCCCTGACGCAGCACGATGCGACGCAAGGCGACGCCGAGCGGGCGGGCATCGCGTGCGACTCCCAACTCCTGCGGCACGCCACTGCGCGACAGCACGCATATGCCGCCGTCCGGCCGCGCGCCCAGACTGAACTGGTAGGTCGTTGCGTCCTGCCATGCGGCGTCCACGCGCGCGCCGTTGACCAGGAGGTGAAGGTCGGGATCGTCGGTCAGCGGCAGGCCGGGGCGTTGGCCGGCGCGATCCAACAGGCTGCGCCAGACCGTATCGACCACGGGGCCGCCGGTCAGCACGGGAGCGCAGGGCGGCAACGGGGGCAGGCCCCAGCCGCTATTGGCGTTCTGGAACAACCAACGGTTGCCATCATCGCGATAGCTTTCGGCGGGCGCGCCGTTTGCGAGCAAGACGTCGTGGCGATCCAGCTCCACGTGATAGAGCATGACTTCCTGCGCCTGGTCGTCCCATAGGATCGAGCGGTGGTTGACCAGGAACTCGACCGGGATCAGGACGCCGTCGAACCACAATGCGTGGCCCTTGGTGACGCGCAGGTCGTGGAACGGCACGTCGTCCGCCAGAGCGTTCTTGCGTACGATGACCGGGGTGGCGGCGCTGCGCCGGCCGCGAGCGGCCAGCACCCGTCCGACGCCGATCCACACGATGCGCCGTTTTGCTCCCGCCGCGGTCAGGACGGTGTCGCCGACGGCCAATTGCTCTACCAGCGTGCCGCCGTCCGGGGTTGCGATCTTCGTTCCGGAGCAAAAGCAGAGCGGGGTGACGTCGGCGCCGTTGGCACCGTCGCCGGTTGCCTGCACGCCACCGACGCCGGCCAGCGCGAGGGGGAACGAGGTGCTGCCGCCCTGCGGGGCGGTGTAGTCCAGGGCGCCGGCGGCGTACGACACGCTGGCCGGCGTGACGCCCTGCAGGTCGATCACGTCGTTGCTGCCGAAGCCGGTGACCGCGCCGGCCATGCTGGCCGTGCTCTCCACCACCAGCGTCGCGCCGGCGCCGCCGAACACGATGGTTTCGCCGCTGGCCACGGTGCCGGCGATATCCAGCGTGGCGCCCGCGGCCAGGGTGATCGCTCCGGGCCCGTCGAGCGTCACGCCCGTGCCGATCGTGTTGCTGCCGGTCAGCGACCAGTTGGCACCGGTATCGACGGTGATCTGGGTGAAGTCGATGTACTCGCTGCCAAGGCCGGTCAGGACGCCGGCGCCCGATGACGACGCGAGTTCGAGCGTGCTGGTTGCGGTCGAGCCGGGGGTATCGCCGCCGTTCACCGTGCCCACGAAGGTCGCGGTGGGGTAGATGATCAGGCGGTTGGCGTCGTCGGTGCCGAACGAGACGGCATCCTGCGCGCCGGCGATGGTGCCGGCGTTCCAGATCGTTCCGGGCCCACCCGACAGATTGACGCCGAAATGGCTGCCGGTGATGACCGCGCCGGCGGTATTGGTGACGTAGCCGCCGGCGGTCATGACAACGCCGGTGGCGTAGCTGCCGGTGCCGCCGATGCTGCCGGCGTTGATGACCGTGCCGGTGGTGAGGTTCACACCGGCCTTGCCGCCGGTGATGGTGCCCAGCGATTGGTTGGTCACCAGGGAGGCGCGCTGGACACCATAATAGCCGGCGCCGATCGTGCCGTCGTTGATCACCGTTCCCAGGTTCGCCGACATGTCGACGCCGAGATGGCTGGCGGTGATGTAGCCGCCGGCCTGGTTGGTGACGACGCCGTCGGCCTGCAATTCGATGCCGATGCCGTAGGTGCCGCCCGCGGCGTTGGACGCGTTGATGATGCCGGCGTTGTTGACGTCGCCGGAACCGATGTTCACGCCCTGGAGGCCGTAGATCGTGCCGCCGGTCTGATTGTAGACGTAGGAGGCGTTGAGCACGCCGTTGGATGAGGCGCTGATCAGGCCGGCGTTGAAAACAGTCGCCGTGACGCCGGAGGCGAACTGGATGGCGTTGCCCGAAGTTCCGCCGGCGATGATGACGCCGGTGCTGGTATTGGTGACGGTGCTGTCGCTCTGCAGCAATATGCCGACGGCGGAATTGTCCGCCTGGTTCTGCATCAGGCCTGAATTGGTGATATTCCAGTCAACGCCGTCGGTGCGGGCACCGTACAGCGCGAATTGCGTGTCGACCGAGATGGTCCCGGTGAGGGTGAACGGATTTTCGCCCGCCTGGTTAAGGACCTGGGGCGAGATGTAGCTGCCGTTCCACGTGGTGCCGCTCATATGGCAACATCCCCGCGCCGAGGCGGTTGGCGGTATGCCGACGGGTCCCAGCATCATCGGCGCGCGAGCCGAACCCCACCGCTAACTCATCGAATCGCTGGTTGCAGCGTGGTATCGACTCCGTCAGCCAGCTATTATGGCTGCGTGATAAAAACGCATCAATGCCGGCACGGAGGCATTCCAGGGACGGTGGGGGATGCCGGGCTGCTGCCCGGGTCGCTGCCCGCGCCGCCGTTTGGCCCGCCGCCGGGGCCGCCGTTTGGGCCGCTGCCCCTCGACCGCGCGCGCCCGATCGCATAACCTCAGGCTTGGCCGCCCGCGGCGCTGGCTGTTGCGGGCCGGGGAAACGCGAACGCAGAACTCGGGAGCAGTTATGCCAAGTCTCAATTATGCAGCACCGACGACCGTGGATGAGGCGATCAAATTGCTTGCCGGCGCCTCCGGCACTGCCAAGGTTCTTTCAGGCGGGACTGACCTGCTGGTGCAGCTTCGTTCGGGGCGGCTGCGGCCGGACCTGATCGTCGATACCAAGAAGCTGCCGGGCATTATCGGCATCAACGGCAGCGCAGGCACCGGCTTTACGATCGGCGCGGCGACGCCCGGGGCCGTGCTCGAGGCGGATGAAGCTTTGAAGAAGGCGTGGCCCGGGGTGGTGGAAGCGATGGACCTGATCGGTTCGACGCAGATCCAGGGCCGCGCTTCGCTGGCCGGCAATCTGTGCAACGCCTCGCCTGCCGCGGACAGCGTCCCGGCGATGTATGCCGCCGGTGCGATCGCGGTGGTCGTTGGTCCGAACGGCAGGCGCGAAATGCCGGTGGAGCAAGTGCCGGCGGGTCCGGGGCGGACGTCGCTGGCGAAGGGCGAGTTCATCCTTGAGTTCAAGCTGCCGCCACGGCCCGCGCATTCGGGCGATGCCTATCTGCGCTTCATTCCGCGCACGGAAATGGACATCGCGGTGGTGGGCTGCGGCATCAACGTGACGCTGGATGCGAAAGGGACGTGCACGGCCGCGCGCGTGGCTCTGGGCGCGGTGGCGCCGACCGTATTGCTGGTTGACGCCGCGGCGAAGACGCTGATCGGCCACACGCTGGATGACGCCACGCTGAAGGCGCTGGATGCGGCGGCACAGGCGGCGTGCAAGCCGATCAACGACAAGCGCGGCACCATCGAAT
>Ga0335072_10011630_pt1 | contig 12607 bp, 8 predicted proteins | sample Lox_Sample_21_FD_206725 | JGI IMG/M metagenome (GOLD analysis project Ga0335072, IMG submission 206725) | Soil microbial communities from Loxahatchee National Wildlife Refuge, Florida, United States - Lox_Sample_2.1 | ecosystem: Environmental > Terrestrial > Soil > Wetlands | place: USA: Florida...
GCGGGCTATGCAGCCCTCAAGACGCTGCTGGAGAAATACGATAAGGAGCACGGTACGAAGGGCAATCGCCTTTTTTATCTCGCGGTTGCACCTGAATACTTTTCCGACATTATTCACCGGCTCGGCGATCACGGGTTGGCACACCCGGAGAAGGGCAACGTGCGCGTCATTATCGAGAAGCCGTTTGGGCATGACCTTGAGAGCGCACGCGAGCTGAACGACGAGGTGAATAAGGTCTTCGATGAGGGGCAGATCTTTCGCATCGATCATTACCTGGGCAAGGAAACGGTCCAGAATATCCTCGTTTTCCGTTTTGCCAACGGCATCTTTGAGCCGATCTGGAACCGCAACTATGTCGACAATGTGCAGATCACCGCCGCTGAGAGCATCGGCATCGAAGGACGCGGACCGTTTTACGAGAAGGCCGGAGCGCTGCGTGACGTGGTGCAAAACCACATGATGGAGCTGCTCTCGTTTGTTTGCATGGAGCCGCCTGTTTCCTTTGACGCGAACGCAGTGCGTTATGAGAAGGTGAAAGTCTGGCGCGCGATCAAACCCATTGACTGCGCAAGCACGGTGCGCGGCCAGTATGGGCCCGGCATTATAGATGGTAAGTCGGTGAAGGGGTATCGCGAGGAAGATCGTGTGGATCCGAACTCGCAGACCGAAACATTTGCCGCTTTCAAGCTCGAAATTGAAAACTGGCGCTGGGCGGGTGTGCCGTTCTATCTGCGCGCCGGGAAGCGCCTGCAAAAGCGCGACACGGAAATTACCATCCAGTTCAAACAGCCTCCCACGCTTTTGTTCGATCGCGCCATGCGCGGGCCGTGCGCGGAGATTCAGCCAAACCTGATCACGATGCGGATTCAGCCGGATGAAGGCATCTCGCTGCGTTTTGGCGCGAAGGTTCCAAGCCCGGATATGACGGTGTGCCCGGTGAATATGGACTTCAGCTACGCTTCGGCGTTTGGGACATCTTCGGCGAACGGGTATGAGCGGCTGTTGCTGGATGCGATGCTGGGCGACGCCACTCTGTTTGCGCATCGGGACGGCGTGGAAGCTACCTGGGCGTTGTACACGCCGGTGCTCGAGGCGTGGGCCGCATCCAGGCCAATGGACTTTCCCAACTATGCCAGCGGCTCGTGGGGGCCGAAGGAGTCGGCGGAGCTGCTGCTACGCGATGGACGGCAGTGGAAGAAATTGTAAGATTGATCGCGATGCCCAGAAAAACAGTAGTGGAATATCGAGTTTATGACGGAGCGGACGCGTTGAGCCGCGCCGCAGCGGAACATTTTCTTGAGGCCGCACAAGCCGCAGTAACTGCAAATGGCGTGGCACGGATCGCAATCTCGGGTGGCAACACGCCAAAGCGGACCTTCGAGCTGCTGGCGAATCCCGCGGAAAAGTTTGTGACCGCCATGCCGTGGGCACAGATTGAGCTGTACTGGGTGGATGAGCGCACCGTACCGCCTGATAACAAAGACAGCAATTACCGCATGACGCGCGAGGCTCTGCTGGATAAGGTTCCGATGAAGCCGAAACAAATCTTTCGGATTGAAGGCGAGCTTGATCCCGAGGAAGCAGCGGCACGATACGAAGCGGCGATTCGCAACCATCTTCGCCTCGAAGGCGCGCAGGGGCCACGCTTCGACGTGCTTTCGCTCGGCATGGGCGACGACGGGCACACGGCATCTCTGTTTCCGCACACGGCAGCGATCCACGAGATGATTCGCATCGCGGTTGCGAATCAGGTTCCACAGAAAGATACATGGCGCGTGACGCTGACGTGGCCGGTCATCAATGAGGCTCGGGATGTTTTCTTTCTGATTGCGGGCGGGGACAAGGCGCAACCCTTACATGATGTGCTGCTCGGCAAGTATGATCCGGAGACGCTTCCGGCGCAGCTGATTCGCCCACGCAATGGCAGGCTTTTGATGCTGCTCGATAGAGAGGCGGCGGCGCTGCTGCCTCCTCCGGATGCGAGCGGCATGGGACGACTGGAGATTGTACGATGATTCTTGCCGGGGATGTCGGCGGCACAAAGGTTCATTTAGCGCTGTATGCATTTGATCATGGGCGATTGACGCACATTCGGGAGGAGAAATTTCCGGCGCGAGAATACCCGGGGCTCGAAGACATTGTCCGCAAGTTCCTGATTGAGAGTGGCGATCCTGAAGTGACCGCAGGCTGCTTTGGGGTGCCGGGGCCGGTGCGCGGTGGGCGCTTGAAGCTCACGAATCTTCCCTGGGTACTGGACAGTCGGGAGCTTTCACTGGCGCTGAAGATTGAGCACCTTTTTCTGATCAATGATCTTGAAGCAAATGGATACGGCATTCCGGAGCTGGCCCCCGAACAGATTTATGAGTTGAGCGGTGGGGCGCCGGGGTCGGTCGGCAATCGCGGCTTGGTCTCTGCGGGAACAGGACTGGGTGAGGCGACTCTGGTGTGGAACGGCAAGATGCATGTTCCGATGGCCTCCGAGGGCGGGCACTGCGATTTTGCTCCACGCAATGAGCTTGAGATTGAGATGTTGCGCTATCTGCAGCGCACGCTGAAAGGTCGGGTGAGTTTTGAGCGCGTCGTTTCTGGCTTGGGGCTTAAGAATATCTACACTTTTCTGCGCGACGAAAAGGGGTTGGAGGAACCGGACTGGCTTAAGGAACGGATGCTGGCCGAAGATCCGAATGCGATTATCGGCGAACTGGGCGAAGAGGGTTCGAACGAACTTTGTGTGCGGACGCTGGACACTTTCGTATCGTCCTACGGTGCTGAGGCGGGAAACCTGGCGCTTAAGGTGCTGTCGGTAGGAGGCATGTATCTGGGCGGAGGGATTGCTCCCAAGATTCTGAAAAAGATGAAGGATGGTACGTTTATGAAGGCCTTTGGAGATAAAGGCCGGTTGAGTGATCTGCTGGTCCAGATGCCAGTTCGCATCATCCTTGAAAGCCGCTGCGCGCTGATGGGGGCGGCTGCCTACGCCGATGCGCGGGCAGCAGAGTTGAGCGGTGAGTCCGTGCGCGCCGCTTCTTTGTAAATCCGGAGGAAAGCTGTGAAGAAAATTGCTTTTAATTCGCTGGTCTGCGTGGCCGCATTCTTTGGCCTAAGCCAGATGGCCTTTGCTCACGCACATCTGGTTACATCGAGTCCTCAGGCAAACAGCACGGTGAGCGGGCCGACAGTTGCGATTGACCTCAAGTACGACTCCCGGGTGGACAGCGCGCGGTCCCATCTTGATCTGGTCTTGCCGAACGGGAAGGTTGAGCCTCTGACGATCAGGGCCGTCAGCGACGCGGAGCTTGGCTCGCAGGCCAAACTGACTCCCGGCAAGTATGCAATTCGCTGGCAGGCGCTCTCCGTTGACGGGCACATTACACGCGGCGAAATTCCATTTACAGTTCGATAAGCCGTGATCTGGCTGCTGCAGGATTTTGACCTGCTCTCCGTCGTGCTGCGGGCGCTCTCGCTCTCGCTTGAGGCACTGTGCATTGGCGGAGTCATTTTTCTGTGGCTCGTCGCACAGCCAGGGATGACGGAGCCGCCTGCGCGCGCTGCCGTAATCAGGTTCACTGGCTGGTTTGCGCTGGCGCTCGCCTTTATTCAGGCTCTTGCCGCGGCCGAGGGCTGCGCCACATTGATGAGTAACGGCGTTGCCTTCCGTGAAGCCGCAGGCGCCCCTTTCTTCAGTGCTGGCTGCGTGCTTGTTGCCGCAGCCATTGCGCTGTTCTGCATGCTGAGACTTCTGCGTAAGCCGCTTGTGCCATCGTTGATTGCCGGAGCGATTCTCGTCTCTGCGTCGGTGATGCTCAGCCATGCGGCCTCACAGCTCGATCACCGGGCTCTGCTGTTCCTCCTTACGGCCGCGCATCATCTGGGTGCAGCTGCGTGGATTGGGGCTATGCCGTCGCTGCTTGTCGCCATACGGCGCAGCCAGGATGCAACGAAAATTCGAGCGCTCGCGGCGCGCTTTTCTACGATGGCAATGGTCGGCGTCGCGGTTCTTGTGCTGGCAGGCATCGGTATGTCCTACTTCTACGTCGCGTCGTGGCAGGGGCTTTATGGAACCTCCTACGGAGTGATGCTGATGGCAAAGATTTACCTGCTACTGCTGGCTCTTGCGTTGGGAGGGTCGAATTTTTTGCTGGTGAGATGCACGCGCTCCGATACTGCGCCGTTTCTGATTCGGCTTCGCCGTTTCAGCGAGGCCGAGATTGGTCTCGGTTTTACCGCGATTCTTGCCGCTGCGTCGATGGCTTCGCAGCCTCCGGCAAGGGACATGCGGGCCGACCAGGTGACAGGCAGCGAAATTGTGCAGCGGATGGAATGGAAGTGGCCGTTGATGCACAGCCCGGCCTTCATGCAACTCACGCACCGCATCCCCCTGAAAACGGCGCTGCAGAGCGAAGCCTACACCGGCGGCAGCGACAACGATGCAATGGACCGTGCGTGGTCCGAATACAACCACCACTGGGCGGGCGTGATTGTGTTGGCGGCCGGCTTGTTCTCCCTTATTGCGCGATTTCCGCAGCAGCGATGGGCCCGCAACTGGCCGCTATTGTTTTTTGCACTGGCGATTTTTATTGTGTTGCGTGCCGACCCTGAAACATGGCCGTTCGGGCCGAGATCTTTCTGGGGAAGTTTCGCCGAGCCTGATGTGTTGGAACACCGTCTTTTTTCCGCTCTGATCGCGGCTTTTGCAGTCTTTGAGTGGGCGATTGAGACGGGCAGGCTCAGGTCGCAGCGGGCCGCGCTGGTCTTTCCGCTGCTCTGCGCGCTGGGCGGCACGCTGCTGCTGACGCACATGCACGGTTTTGGCAATGACGATAAGAATGAGATGCTGGTTGGGCTAAGCCACAGCGCGATTGCAGTGCTGGGCGCGACTGCGGGCTGGGCGCGCTGGCTGCAGATACGGTTGCCGGACCGCAGGGAATCTCGATTTGCTACATGGGTGTGGCCGGTGTGTTTCATACTGGTGGGCGTTATTCTGCTCGACTATCGCGAGTCGTGACGTAGCTTTCAGCTTGGCGCGGCCGTGAGATAGAATTCTAGTTTCTTCTGCCGGCGACCGATCTGCGCCACCCGGCAATTTTCTCTGTGAGGCTGTTCATGCGAATGCTTTCTTCCCTGCGACTTCAGGGGCTCTGTCTTGCTGCCATTGCCGGTCTTGTTGTTAACGCCTACGCCCAGCGTCTTCCGCAAACGGTTCATCCTGAGCATTACCAGCTCACGCTTACTCCGGACCTGAAAGACGCGACATTCAAAGGCAGCGAAAAGATCGACGTCCTGCTTGATGAGCCGATGGACTCCATCACCTTGAATGCGGCTCGGATTCAATTCCAGAACGTAACAGCCAATTTGAACGGTCAGACGCTCAAGGCCAACGTCACGCTTGACCCACAGAAGCAACAGGCCACGTTTCACTTTGATAAGACGCTGCCCGCAGGCAGGCTGACGCTGTCGATTGAATACACAGGCATATTGAATGGACAGCTGCGCGGATTCTATCTGTCGAAAACGGCCCGGCGGAATTACGCCGTTACGCAGTTTGAACCGACTGATGCGCGGCGCGCGTTTCCCTCTTTCGATGAGCCGGCTTTCAAGGCGATATTCTCGGTGAGCCTGGTGGTCAATAAAGACGACACTGCGATCTCGAACACCAATATTATTTCCGACACACCGGGGCCGCTGCCCGGCAAGCACACGCTTCGCTTTGCCACGACGCCGAAGATGTCCACCTATCTTGTGGCCTTCCTGGTTGGAGACTTCCAATGTACGTCAGGCAGCAGCGATGGCGTACCGATTCGCGCCTGCGCCACGCCGGACAAGGTGCAGTACACGAAGTTCGCCCTGTCCGTGGCTGAGTATGTTCTGCATTATTACGACACGTACTTCGATATCAAGTATCCGATGCCGAAGCTCGATCTGATCGCACTGCCCGACTTTGAAGCCGGCGCGATGGAGAACTTTGGAGCGATCACCTATCGCGAAACCGATCTGCTGATTGATCCAACCACGGCCTCAATTGAGGCTAAGAAGAGGGTGGGCGTCGTGGTAGCGCATGAGATGGCACACCAGTGGTTCGGCGATATGGTCACGATGCAGTGGTGGAATAATCTGTGGCTTAATGAGGGCTTTGCCACATGGATGGAGTACAAGCCCATCGCCGCAATGCATCCGGAATGGCACCTTACGCAGGACGTGGCGGTAAATCTCAATGCAACACTGAACCTTGATGCGCAGCGCACGACCCGAACGATTCGTGCGAAGGCTGACACACCGGATGAGATTAATGAAATGTTTGACGGCATCACCTACGGCAAAGCTGGAGCGATGCTGCTGATGGTTGAGCACTACGAAGGCAGGGAGACCTTTCGCGAGGGCGTGCACAAGTATCTGAGTGCGCATTTGTATGGGAATGCCACGGCAGAAGACTTCTGGAACGCGCAGACTGCGGTCAGCCATAAGCCAATCGACAAAATCATGGATAGCTTTGTTGCGCAGCCGGGCGTGCCAATTCTGACTTTCGGGAGCCCAGCAAACGGAAGCGTTTCTGTAAGCCAGGAACGATTCTTTTTGAGTCCCAGTGTGAAAACGAGCAGAGCGCAGACCTGGTATGTGCCTGTCTGTCTGAAGACGGACAATCCGGGTGGCGATTGCGAGTTGCTCAGCGAGTCGCAGCAGCCGCTGAAGACTCCCGAAGTACCATTCCTGTTCGGAAATGCTGAAGGCGTCGGTTACTACCGCAGCAGCTATCCGCCAGATGAGTACACAGAGATTCTGGACAACACGGAGACGGGTCTCACGCCGGAAGAACGCATCGGGTTTATTGGCGATGAGTGGGCCAAGGTACACGCGAATATGTCTCCGGTTGGCGAGTACCTGAACCTGGCTGCAGCACTTCGAGACGATTCCAGTGCAGATGTGATCGACACTGCGTTGAGGAATGTCGATACGATCGCCTCACAGATTGCGTCGACGCCAGAGGAGCGTGATGCGCTCGCCCGCTGGATCAGGAAGAACTTCATGCCGGCATATGACAAGCTGGGCGCACCTGCCGAAAACGACTCACCGGCGAAGAAGGAATTGCGGGCTAATCTTTTGGGTTATCTCGGTGGAGTGGGAGCAGACCCTGAGGTAATTGCGCAAGCAAAGAAACTAGCGGAGGAGTATTTGCAAAATCAGAATTCGGTTGAGCCGACACTCGCGCAGAAGGCACTACAAGTTGCTGCGGTGAATGGAGATGCGGCTCTTTTTGATCGGCTGCAGAAGGTATTTGAAACCTCAAATAATCCGGAATTGCAGGAGACGGCACTGCGGTTGTTGGGAGACTTTGCCGAGCCTTCGCTTGAAAAGCGCGCGCTCGCATTCGCCGTGTCAGGCAAGGTGAGGAATCAGGATTCGGCGATTTTACTCTCGAACATGCTGCGCGGGCCAAGGACGCAGGAAGTAGCGTGGCAGTTTGTTCAGGAGAACTGGCCGCAGGTGCAGGCGCAGATCACGACGATGATGGGCGGGCGCATTGTTGCCGGGGCCGGAAGCTTCTGCTCCGCAGACAAGCGCGATGCCGTTATCAGTTTCTTTACCGCGCATGAGGTTCCCGCGGCGGCGCGCGCTCTGATACGCGCCCGAGACCAGATCAACGACTGCATTGAACTGCGCTCGCTGCAGGAGTCGAATTTGCGAGCCTGGGTAGCCGCACAACAATAACGGCATTCGTCAACAAAGCTGCGGGGACGATATTTTCCAGTCGTCCTTTCTTGTCCATTAAGAAGAAGAGGCGATGGCATTCAGGGAACGACTGGTCCGAGTTGAGGAGCGCATTGCGGCGGCGTGCCGCCGCACGAACCGCGCACGCAGCGGCGTAAGGCTGATGGCGGTCTCGAAGACACATCCTCCCTCTGCGATTTGCGAGGCCGTTGCGGCAGGGTTGACTCTATTCGGCGAAAACCGCGTGCAGGAGTTTGACGCCAAGCTCACGGAGCTGCCGGAGGGGATTGAAGTCCATCTGATCGGGCATCTGCAATCGAATAAAGCGGTAAAGGCAGCGGCGATTTTTTCCGGTATCGATACGGTCGACTCACTGCGCCTTCTGGAACGTCTGAATGATGCTGCGAAACAGGCCGGACGACGGCTTCCTGTGCTGCTGGAAATTAAATTGAGCGACGAAGAATCTAAAACAGGCTTTTTGACGGGAAGTACTGATCTGGAGCAGGCGCTCGAACAAGCGGCAGGCATGCAGCATGTTGAGGTGCGGGGACTAATGACGGTCGCGCCACTAAACGACAATCCTGAGAAGGCACGCAACTGTTTTCGCAGCCTGCGCATTTTGCGTGATGAGCTCGCGCGGACGTATCCGGGGATTGATCTGCGGGAGCTTTCAATGGGCATGTCTGGAGATTTTGAGGTTGCCGTTGAAGAGGGCTCGACCCTGGTGCGGATTGGCACGGCGCTGTTTGGCGCGCGTGGAATAGGTGGGTGACGGCGAGGGTTGCATCGCCAACGCGCTTTCTTCCTGACAATCGTTCAGGACTCCCGTAAACTAAGGCGTCTACACGCGAATCAGTCACACGTTTCAGAATCTCTTTGCAGGAAGTCGCATGTCGCCACTCTATGCCGCTGTTCTGGGCGCAATCATACTCACTCTGATGATTGTTTCCCTTGCTCGCGTGAGCAAGGTGAAGACAAAAGCCGATTATCTTGTAGCCGGGCGTTCGTTGCCGGCGTTTGTGCTGGTATTTACGCTGCTGTCGTCGTGGATCGGGTCCGGCTCGCTGCTGGGCGGGGCAGAGAACGCCTATAGACATGGTTTTGTGGCGCTGTGGATGGCGGGCGGCGGATGGGCCGGGCTGCTGCTGATCTATTTCATCGCACCGCGCGCGCGAAGGTTTGCTCAGTTCACGATTCCTGATCTGTTGGAAGCGCGCTACAACCAGGCGGCACGCGTGCTGGGTGTGGTAGCCGTGCTCTTTGCATATACCGCGATTACCAGTTATCAGCTCATCGGTGGTGGAGATATTTTGCACCTCATCTTTCCTACGATGATTACGGCCGATCTGGGCAAGTACATACTGGCTTTCTTCGTCATTGTGTTCACGGCTGTGGCGGGCATGGAGTCAGTTGCCTATATGGATGTGTTCATCGGGCTTCTGGCAACGGTCACGCTGATCGTTGCGCTGCCTGTTCTCATCCATGTTGCTGGGGGCTGGGGCGCGGTGCACCAGGTGGTGCCCGCGACACACTTTGAGGTGCTGGGAGACTTGTCGTTTATTCAGGCTCTGGAGCTGGCTGTGCCGACGCTGCTGCTGATGCTCGGTAACCAGTCGATGTATCAGAAGTTCTTTTCTGCAAAATCAGAACACGACGCGCGGGTTGCGGTTGTCGGATGGGTGATCGGCACGGTAATTCTGGAGACGGTGATTGTAGCACTGGCGGTCGTTGGGTCTGCGCTTTATCGCACCGGGGAGATAGCACAACGGCCACGCGAAATTCTGGCCTACAGTGCGCTGCATGGGCTGCCTGCGTGGCTGGGTGCGCTGATGATGGGAGCGATTTTCGCGAAGGTCGTATCTACGGCGAACAACTATCTGTTTTCGCCCGCGACAAACCTGGTGAATGACATATTTGTTCGCTACATTGAGCCAGGCGCGTCGAATAAGCGAATTCTTATTGTCTCGCGGCTGATGGTGGTGTTTCTGGGCATTTTCGCGCTGTATCAGGCCCTGCATACGGGGTCGGTGCTGAAAATGACTTTGTACGCCTACACGGTGTATTCCGCCGCGCTGACGCCGGTCATTCTTGCGGCGTTCTATTCGCGGCGGGCGAATGCTCCGGGTGCGGTAAGCGCAATTGCCGCGGGGACGTTTATCACGGTCTTCTGGAACTGGGATACTGCGTTCCTTCATCGGCATCTGCCCGCAGTTGTGGCAGACAGAGACGCGATCTTTCCCGCGCTGCTGGCCGCGGTGCTGTGCCTGGTTTTAGTGAGCGCGATGACGAAAGCTCCCACCCCGGAGCACATTGCCCAGTTCCACGGCGAATAGAGCTTTAATAACGCCTGGCCATTTCCTTCATTTATTGTTCAGCGGCTTGCGCGCGAAGTAATACAGCGAGAAGCCGAGCAGCGCGAACATAACTACGGAAATCGAAGGATGGTAGAGAATCCTGTAGGGCGCGGAGCCGGCAGCGAACCACAGATGCAACTCGCGCCCGGTAGCAGCTTCGTAGAGTTTCAGCGCGACGCCGAGCAGGCCCATGATTCCGCCGGCTGCGATCAGGCCGCTGGCGTAGAGTGATCCGGGAGACACCTCGCTTTCGGTTTCGACAGCATCTCCTCCTGAACGCGCCACAGCCTGGTCGATCATCCAGCGAATGACTCCTCCGCAGAAGATTGCCAATGTGGTTCCGATGGAAAGGTAAGCTCCAACCGCGAAGGATAGAGACCGAACGCCAAGCAGCTCAACAGCGATGACCAGAAATACGCCAAGCAGCACGAGTCCCCACGGCAGCTTCCGCGTGAGGATGCCGTTGATGACGGTGGCCATAAGCCGGCCCTGCGGCGCTGCAGCCTTCTCACTGCCGATGCCCTGCGACCACTGAATTACGATCTCGCCGGTTGCAGGGTCGAGCAGGTATTTGCCGTCGGGCAATTTTGGCGAACCGAGCGCGTTGAGCAACACGTACTGGCTGCCGCTGATAAACTTCGTGGCGTTGTTGGGCTCTGTGAGCAGAATGTGTTCGCGCGAGAAGCGCTGCTGCTGCACGTGAACGCCGGGGATGGGCGCACTGACGTTGTAAGGGATAGGCTCCTTCATCGGCTTGAAGGTTTCCAGGCCGCGGTTCATTGCGTTTAGCGTGAGACCGATGGAGAAGACTGACACCATAACGCCAACCATGACCGCAAGCTGCTGTTTCCAAGGCGTCGCGCCGACGATGAATCCGGTTTTGAGATCTTGAGATGTGTCACCCGCGTTGGCCGCGGCGATGCAGACGACTCCGCCGATGGTAATGGCCAAGGCGCCGAACGCGGGGGCCGTCCAACCCTTGACGAGAAAGATTGCAGCCGTCGCCATGAGGGTAGCGATGGTCATTCCGGAGATTGGATTGGCGGAGCTTCCGATCAATCCCACAATGCGCGAGGAGACAGTCACGAAGAGAAATCCGAAGAGGACGACGAGCAGTGCGGCGACAAGGTTGGCCAGCCAGCCGACCTGCGCTCCAGGAACGGGCTTGAATTCCAGAAAGAAGAAGATCATGGCCGCCAGCACTACACTGCCCGCGAGCACGATGGGCATGGGAATGTCACGGTCGGTGCGCTTATCTGATGCGGCAGACACCTTTTTGCCCAAGGTTTGGGCGCCCGCTTTGAGCGCGCCGAAGATGGTGGGCATGGTTTTAAGCAGTGTGATGAGGCCCGAGGCGGCAACCGCGCCTGCTCCCATGGGCCGAACGTAAGCGCTCCACAGATCGCTCGGCGACATTTGCGAGATGGGTGCAGTGCCGGGATAGATTGGGCCGGCGAGATGCGACCCAAAGAAGTGAATGGCTGGCATGAGCACGAACCAACTGAAGACGCCTCCGGCAAAGAGGACGCCCGCGATGCGCGCGCCGATAATATAGCCGACACCCATGTATTCAGGTGTGGCGTCGCAGCGCAGGGCCGCGCCGGGCATCCATTTAGGTTCGTAGTTCGGGGAGCCGGGCCATGCGCCGAGGAGGTTCTCGTTCTGAAAGAGTGTGTAGAGCGCTCCAAAGCCGAGGCCGAAGAAAACGCGGCTGGCGAAGGAGCCACCTTTTTCGCCGGCAATGAGGACATCGGCACAGGCGGTGCCTTCGGGATAAGTAAGGGTTCCGTGCTCCTCGACGATGAGCTGGCGGCGGAGGGGAATCATAAAGAGCACGCCCAGCCAGCCGCCGAGCAGGGCGAGGATGAAGATGCGGATGTACTCGAGGTCGAAGCCAAGGAAGATGAGCGCGGGCAGCGTGAAGATGACTCCGGCGGCGATCGACTGGCCGGCATTGCCGGTGGTCTGAACGATGTTGTTTTCAAGGATGGAGGCGCGGCCCAGGGCGCGGAGGACGCTGATAGAGAGCACGGCAATGGGGATGGACGCAGCGACGGTAAGGCCGGCGCGCAGGCCTACGTAAACGGTGACGGCTCCGAAGAGGACGGCGAAGATGCAGCCAAGCAGGACGGCGCGAACGGTGAACTCCGGTCGCGACTCATTGGATGGGACGTAAGGCTGGAATTCGGGCTGGCTGGACAAAAATTGCCTCCAAGAGGGGAAGGGAGAGTGTATCAGCGGAGGTTGGAATAAAAGAAGAGCATTTGCTGATGCCCGGACTTGGAAGGCCCACTGGAAGAATTTCCACAATGGCCGTATACTTCATGGCAACGGGAGCCGGAGGAGGCAATCCGGCACGTCTGAATTCTAAAGACCAAGGGAGTGAGGTGCGCCTTCTCCAGTCAGAGTGACTTGCTGACGCTGAACCTTCCGTCAAGCCAGACCACGGCGTGGCGTGCAGTGGTTCGCGTGCTCCGAAGTACCGGTGATAGCATCGCTTGTGTCCTGTTTCCTGCCGACTGCCGTGTTTGTGGCGACCCCATCGCCGT
>Ga0335072_10011631_pt1 | contig 12606 bp, 14 predicted proteins | sample Lox_Sample_21_FD_206725 | JGI IMG/M metagenome (GOLD analysis project Ga0335072, IMG submission 206725) | Soil microbial communities from Loxahatchee National Wildlife Refuge, Florida, United States - Lox_Sample_2.1 | ecosystem: Environmental > Terrestrial > Soil > Wetlands | place: USA...
AACGGCCGCGAAGCGTGCTCCGGGTCGTCGTTGCGGCTGGTGCACAGGGCGCGCATGGCCGCGAACGCCGCGATGTTCAGCGGGATGATCGCGGCCTCGGTCCCGCCGGCCAGCACCACGTCCGCCCGGCCGGACCTGATCATCTCGATGGCGTAGCCGATCGCCTCCGCGCCGGACGCGCACGCGCTCACCGTGGTGTGCACGCCGGCCCGGGCGCCGAGTTCGATGCTCAGCCAGCCGGCCGCGCCATTCGGCATGAGCATCGGGACGGTGAACGGCGAAAGGCGCTGCCAGCCCTTCTCCTTGAGCGTGTCATAGGCGGACAGCGTGGAGGCGACGCCGCCAATACCGCTGGAGACCACCACGCCGAGCCGCTCCGGCTCGACCTTGGGTGAGCCAGCGTCGGCCCACGCCTCGCGCGCGGCGACCAGCGCGAACTGCTCGCACCGGTCCATGCGGCGCGCCTGCACCCGGTCGATCAGCGTGGCCGGGTCGGCGGCGGCCCAGGCGGCGATCCTGGCGGGCAGCTCCTGGGCCCAGTCGTCGGTCAGCTTGGTCACGCCGCTGCGCCCGGCCAGCAGCGAGTCCCAGGTCGACGCGACGTCAGCGCCCACCGGCGTGATCGCGCCGAGCCCGGTGACGACGACGTTCATCCGGTCCGTGCTGCCCACTGTGATCGCGCTCCTAAGGTCGAGTCTGCCGCGCCCGCGTCCATTCCCTCTTTATGGTTCGGTCACGCGGACACGGTCGACCGCTTGACGTAATCAATCACGTCTTGAACGGTCTTGAGGTCCTTGAGCTGGTCGTCAGGAATCTCGACGCCGAACTTGTCCTGCGCCGCCACCGCGATCTCGACCATCGAGAGCGAGTCGATGTCCAGGTCGTCGACGAAGGTCTTCTCCGGGGTGACCTGGTCGGCTGGGACGCCCGCCACCTCGTCGACGATTTCTGCGAGGCCGGTCTGGATTTCCTGGTCGGTCATGGCCATGGGTAGTGCACTCCTCTTCGTGGTTTCTTGCTGAACCGATCTGGCCCCGGATGCCCGGGGCCTGGTCAGGGTACCTTGATCACCTGTCCGGCGTAGCAAATGCCGGCGCCGAAGCCGAGCAGGAGAACGGGGGCTCCGGACGCGATCTCGCCCCGTTCCAGCATCCGGGCCAGCGCCAGCGGGATCGACGCCGACGAGGTGTTGCCCGCGGTCACGATGTCGTCGGCCACCAGCGCCTGCGGCGCACCGAGCCGGCGCGCGATCGCCTCGACGATCCGCAGGTTGGCCTGATGCGGGACGAATGCCGCGAGTTCGGTCGGGTCCACGCCGGCCCGCTCGCAAGCCTTCTTGGCCACCGGATGAAGCGCGGTCGTAGCCCACCGGAACACGGCCTGGCCTTCCTGGATGATGAACCCGTTCCGGTCGGGGATGTAGATCTTGTCGGCCATGTCGCCGGCGCTGCCCCACACCACCGGGCCGATCCCGGCCTCGTCGGGGTCGGTCACCGGGCTGACCACCACAGCACCCGCGCCGTCGGCGAAGATGATGCAGGTGGAGCGGTCGGTCCAGTCAATCCACTGGGACAGCTTCTCGGCCCCGATGACCAGCACGTTGCCCGCTGTTCCGGTCCGCACCGCGTCGCTGGCGTTGGCCAGGGCGTAGCAAAACCCGGCGCACGCCGCGTTCATGTCATAGGCGCCCGGCGCGGTGATGCCCAGCCTGCTGGCCACCGTGGCCGCCGTGTTCGGGATCTGCGCCTCCGGCGTGCAGGTGGCCACGATCACCAGGTCGATGTCTTCGGGGGACAGGCCGCTGGCCGCCAGCGCCTTGCCGCCGGCCGCAACCGCCATATCGGCGACGGTCTCGTCCGGGCCGGCGATCCGCCGGCTGGCGATGCCGACCCGGCTGCGGATCCACTCGTCACTGGTTTCCACCGTGGCGGCGAGCTCGTCGTTGGTCACGACCCGGGCCGGCTGATAGTCGCCGAACGCCAGGATTCGCGCGCCCGCCGAGCCTTCGGTCAGTCGCATCCGCTCTCCTTAATCGGTTGTCCCGGGGGGACGACCCCCCGGGATCCCCCCCGCTGCCGTCCGCTCGGGCCGGCAGGCCGACCCTCGCGTCCGGCACGGCTTCGCCGCCGGCAGGCCGACCCTCGCGTCCGGCACGGCTTCGCCGCACATCATTCGATACCTTCGGGTTGCAGTCGCAGCAGCGGCTGGCCGACGGTGACCGGGTCACCATCTTCGACCAGCCATTCGATGATCGTGGCCGGGAACGCGGGGGAGATCGTGTGGCCGCCGCCGCGCATCTCCACGCGCCCGAGGTCCGCGCCAACGCTGACGGCGGCGCCCGGCCCGGCTGGCGCACCGCCGGGCGGCCCGGCCCGGAATGTCCCGGCCAGCGGCGCGACGATCAGCCGCCAGTCAGGCGCGTGAATGTCGGGGTGGGTGTCCTGGCGGGCGTCGGCCCGGGCGGCGGCCCCCGGTCCGGCGGCGGCCTCCCCGGCGCTGGCGGCCAGCAGTTCGCGGGCGGCAGCCAGGTCGGCCGGGCTTTTCAGGGCCAGGACCGTCACATCCGGCAGCGCCCGGCGGGCCAGGCCGGTCAGGGTCCCGGCCGGGGGCAGCTCGATCAGGGCGGTGACGCCCAGGCTGGCCATTGTCTGCATGCACAGGTCCCACCGGACCGGCGCGCTCACCTGGGTGACGATCCGCTCCAGCCAGTCCGTGCCGCTGCGCACGACGCTGCCGTCCCGGTTGGACAGCAGCGCCAGCACCGGGCTATGCACCGCCACGGTCGCGGCCGCCTCGCGCAGCGCGTCCACGGCCGGTTCCATGTGCCTGGTGTGGAAGGCGCCGGCCACCGAGAGCGGCCGGAGCCGGGCCCGCGGCGGCGGGTCGGCGGCGAACGCGGCGAGCTGGTCCGTGGTGCCCGCGGCGACGATCTGGCCGGCGCCGTTGACGTTTGCCGGGGTGAGCCCGCTGGCCTCGATCGCGGCCAGGACGGCCTGCTCGTCGCCGCCCAGCACCGCGGTCATCCCGGTGGCCTCGGCCGCGGCGGCCCGGGCCATGGCCTGGCCGCGCACCCGCACCAGGCGCATCGCGTCCGACTCCTGCAGCGTCCCGGCGATCGTCCCCGCGGCCAGCTCGCCCACGCTGTGCCCGGCGGCGGCACCGACACCGGCCGCCACCGCCACGCTAGAGAAGGGGGCAGGGGAGGTGGGTGGGTCTGCCTGGCCGGGGCCGCCGAAAAGCTCGGCCGCCGCGGTGATCGCGGCCGCCACCAGCAGCGGCTGCGCGATCGCCGTGTCCGTGATCTCCGCGGCATCGGCGGTGGTTCCGCACCGGATCAGGTCGCATCCGGCCAGCTCGGAGGCCCGGCCGAGGCGGTCGGAGAATCCGGGCAGCTCCAGCCATTCGCGCAGGAAACCCGGTGTCTGAGCGCCCTGGCCTGGAGCCGCGATGAGAAGCATCCCTCTACCCTGCACTGTAGAACTTCGCCATACGAATGACGAAGCGTACGAACTTTCCTGGTGAGACTCTGGTGGAATCCTACAAGTCATGCTCTCTTAGCTGCGATGTGGCCTTGCGCAAGTCGCCCGAGAACGACCGCCACCCAGAGCGTGAAGCCGTCCCGGCCGTCACCCGGGACCAGCGCGGTCAGCTCGCTCACCCGGCGGAGCCGATAGCGCACGGTGTTGGGGTGCACGAACAGCAGCCGGGCGGTCGCTTCCAGAGAGTTACCCTGCTCCAGGTAGGTCGTAACCGTGTCGAGCAGCGCGGGTCCGGCACCCAGCAGCGGCTCGTACACGTCCGCTATGAGCTGCGCGCGAGCCTCGTCGTCGCCGTCGAGCGCGCGCTCGGGCAGCAGGTCGGCCGCTTCGACCGGCCGCGGCGCGTCCGGCCAGGCGGCCGCCGCCCGCAGGCCGGCCAGCGCCGCGCCGGCCGACAGCGTGGCCGACTGCAGGTCACCGACGACCGGGCCGACCACCACCGGCCCGGGCCCGAACCGCCCGGCTAGCTGCGCCGCCGCCTTGACCGGGTCCGCGGTTCCGCCCAGCACGACCACCAGCCGGCGCCCGTGCACCCCGGCCAGCAGGTCGAGCCGCGCCCGCCGGGCGACACCCCGCAGCTCGTCGATCAAGCCCTCGGGATCGCTGTCGCCGGCGTGACCCGCGATCACCGCCACCGGCCCGGCCGACCAGTTCAGCGCGGATGCCCAGGACTGCAGGCTCTCGTCCACCTCGCCGCGGACCAGCGAGTCCACCACGAGCGCCTCCAGCCGGGCGTCCCACGCGCCGCGCGCCTCGGCGGTGCGCGCGTACACCTGCGCGGCGCCGAACGCGATCTCCCGCGTATAGCGGAGCACCGCCTCCCGCAGCTCGACCTCGCCGCCCGGCGCGGCCAGCTCATCCACCTGCGCCTCGACCACGTCGGTGATCACGCGCGCCATCTCCACGGTCTGCTGCAGGCTGACCGCCCGGGCCAGCTCGGGCGGCGCGGTGCCGAACACCTGCCCGGCCACCGCGGGGCGGCCGCGTTCGGGGTGCTTGATCCAGTCCATGAACGTGGCCAGCGCCGCCTGGGCCACCAGGCCGAGCCAGGACCGGTTCTCGGCCGACATCGCCCGGAACCACGGCAGCCGGCTGTCCATCGAGGCCATGGCGGCCGTGCTCAGCGTGCCCATCGACCGCTCGAGCCTGCGCACCGTCTCGTCGCTCACCCGCGCGGTCGGGTTCCCACCCGCTGGAGTCGGCTGCGTTGCCCTCATGCCGCCAGCGTGCCACGAGACGGCCGGTGCAGCCGAACCCCGCTGCTGCCCGTTCAAAGAACACGGAGTGCCGACATCGCGGGTGAGCCGGGCGATATGGTGCGATATGCACGGCCGGGCCTGGCCGGCAGGGAACCCAAAATGTCCGTTTGCTTCTATTCCTGGGGAGAGTAAGAGCATGGGACCGGCGATGCGGATCTGCCTGGCCCTGGCCGCCGTCGCCGCCCTGGGCGCTCTGGGCGGGGGCCTGGCGGTGGCATTCGGCGACGGGCGGGGCAGCGCGGGCCGCCTGGCCCTGGCCGGCCCGGTGGCCGACCGGACGGCCAGCCCCGCCGCTCAGCAGGCCAGCCCGGCGGCGCCGGGCGACCCCGTCCCCGGCTACTCACTCAGCACCCTCGACGACGCCAGCGACCTGACCTTCAACCAGCTGCTCGGCATCAACAACCTCGGCCACATCGCCGGCTACTTCGGTTCCGGCACCGCGGGCCAGCCGAACCACGCCTATATCGTGCGCCGCCCGTACGGCCAGGCGAAGTACCAGAGCCTCAGCTTCCCCGGGTCGGCCCAGACCCAGCTCACCGGCCTGAACGACCGGGGTGTCCAGGTCGGGTTCTGGTCCACCCAGGACAACGCCAGCGGCGCCGACAACCACTTCGGCTGCTATCTCAAGGATGGCCACTTCCGCTCGGTCAACTTCCCGACCGCCGACAACAAGCACCCGCCGGTCAACCAGCTGCTCGGGGTGAACGATCACGACGTCGCGGTGGGCTTCTACACCGACGCCAAGGGCTTCGACCACGGGTACACCTACGACATCGCCACCAAGACGTTCGCCGTGGTGACCGTTGCCGGCGCGAGCAGCGTGGTCGCCGCGGCGATCAACGACTCCGGCAGCGTGGCCGGCTTCTTCTCCAGCCCGGCGGGCGCGACCGAGGGGTTCGTGCTGCGGGCGTCCGGTCAGATGTCCGTGCTGGACTTCCCCGGGGCCACCATGACCCGGGCGCTCGGCGTCAACAACTCGGGCGAGGTGGTGGGCGACTACCAGCGCGGCAGCGGCCGCCGGGCCCGCAGCCACGGGTTCACCTGGACCCAGCGGCACGGGTTCACCACCGTTGACGGCCCGGACGGCGCGGTGGACACGACGATCAACGGCGTCAACAACGCCGGCGAGCTGGTCGGCTCCTACGTCACCCGGGGCGGGACCACCGACGGGCTGCTGGCCAAGCCGCTCGGCTTACGAGCCTGAGGACACCGCGATGCCGTACAGCGCTTGCGCGTTCTCACCGAACGTCGCGGCGTAGGAGATGTCGGGTGAGCCGCCGCCTTGCTGGTATCCGCCGATGACGCCGATCACGGTGCTGTCGCCGGTGGCCGTGTTCCCGTGGATCAGGAACGGGCTGCCGCTCGTGCCATCGGTGTAGCCGTCGCAGTCGAACTCCAGCTGAGTGGAGCTGAACGCGCTGGCCCGGTTCCGGCAGGTGACCGGCTGATCCATGCCATCCGGATAGCCGGTCACCTGAACGATGTCGGTGGGCGGCTGGCCGATGCCCAGGATCTCGGCGCCGGTGAGTTCTTCGATGGGCGTGCTGTTGCCGGGCTGCGTCACGGTAAGGAACGCGAAGTCGTCGTTGGGGTCGGCCCTGGATTCCCACGCCGAGTCGACGAAGACGTGGGTGACCGGCCAGATCCCGTAGGGAGCGTAGCCGTTGTCATAGCCGGGCACGAAGGCCAGCCCGGCCGGGCTGGTTTCCGAATAGCCGGTCACACAGTGGGCCGCCGTGACGAGCAGGTTCCCGGCCGGGCTGTGAACAACGCTGGCCGTGCAGAAGTGCGTGCGAAGCTGGCCGCCACTGGTCGAGAACAGCGCGCCGACGGCCGAGGTTCCGTCGGCCGGATTCGTCACCAGCGCCGACAGCGTCCCTGCGGCCGGAGCGGCGGCCACCAGCGACCACGCCACCGCGACCAGCGCGATAAGGGCGAGCGGAGTGGTCAGCCAGGCTGCGCGGGCACGGCGATGGCGCCCCGTGTCCGCCCGTTGTCCGCCCCAGCGCATCCGCCCACCTGATCCCGTGCTCCCGGGTGCCGTCTGCCCGCACCCGTGAACTATCGTGCCGACCAGGCCTTAAGCCACGCTCAGTGCACGACTCGGAATTTCTCCGTGTTACCTGAGCGATTCCTGAGAAGGCTGGCTGGCTCACCCTGCGAGAAGCCGTTCGCCTAGGCAGCCTGGCTTCACGCCCCGACCCGTCAGCTGCCGTTCGACCTGCGAGGTTACCACGAGGAGACCAGGAGACGCTCCGCCCGGGACAGGGTCTCCCTGAGGTTGGCCTGCGAGCTGGCCGCCTGCGCCTCGCTCGGTGACAGCCAGCGCAGCGGCGCGTCCGGGCCTTCCGGCCGGGCGGCGTCCGGGTCCCGGGTGGCCAGCACGAACCGCAGGTCCGCGTGGTGGTGCGCGGGCTCCTGGCTGGACGCCGTCACCGGGACGATCACGACGTGCCGCAGCTGCGCGTCCGGCCACGGCTGCAGATCGGTCAGCCCAGTCTCTTCGCCGGCCTCCCGCAGCGCGATCGCCAGCGGGTCGCTCTCGCCCGGGTCGCCGTGCCCGCCGACCTGGAGCCAGGCCTGCTGGCGCTGGTGCCAGCGCAGCAGCACCCGGCTGGTGGGCGGGTGCACGATCAGCGCGGACGCGGTGATGTGCAGGGGGATCGACCGCAGCCAGGGATCGGGCGCGGTCTCGGCGAGCGCGCGTACCCGCTCGACATCGGCGGCCTCGGCCTCGCCCTGCGGGCGGTACCGGGCGAGCATGCTGCGGACTGAACTCTTTTCATCCTCCCGTGATCGGCCTAGGTCCTGTGGCCCTGACTTGGCCGGATGAAAAGGGTTCACTGGTTCGCTCATCGGTTCAGGTGCCAACGAATCTCTCCGTCGTGCCGTTCATCGGTGGGGGTGAGCCCGGCGGCGGCAGCGACTGCCGCCGATGCCTGGTGATCGGGGTGGATGTGGGCGACAACGGCCGGGACTGACTGCTGCCCGAGCCAGGCGACCAGCGCCCGGGCGGCCTCGGTGGCGATGCCCTGGCCTTGCCAGGGTGTTCCCACCACCCAGGCGACCTCGGCCGTCGGCCCGTCGGCACTGATCGTTGCCTGAACGGTGCCCACCAGGCAGCCCGGGTCGCGGAGCTGGATCACCCAGTTGCACCAGGACACGGCCGGGTCGGGGGAGCCAGCCACCAGGCGCTGGTGGCGGGCGCGCAGATCCTGCGGGCTGAGCGGGGCGCCGCCGATGAACGCGTGCAGGCCCGGGTCGGCCAGCGCGGCGGCCATCTCCTCGGCGTGCTCGACCCGCAGCGGCAGCAGGGTAAGCCGGTCGGTGCCGATCGGCTCGGCCGTGATCGCACTCATCGGGGCGCCGCCGGGCCGCTCAGGACTTCTTCGCGCGGCTCGGCGCGACGCGGGGCGGCTCGTCCGGCTGCTTCGGGTACACCGGCGGCCACGGCGCGTCCAGCAGGCCACTGGCCCGGTCCCGGGCGTTCATCGCCAGCAGCGGCTCCAGCGACTGCGGATCGTCGTTCATGCCCAGCCACGGGTCCCCGGCCTCCTCGAGCCGGGCGGCGAGCGACGCGATCGTGAACTGGTCCGGGTGGATGTCGTCGAGCTGCGCCCAGGCCACCGGGGTCGACACCTGGGCGCCCGGCCGGGCCCTGACTGACCAGGCGCCGAACACCGTCTTGTGCGGCGCGTTCTGGTTGTAGTCGACGAACACCCGCCGCCCGCGCTCCTCTTTCCACCAGGCCGCCGTGATCAGGTCGGGCCTGCGCCGCTCCAGCTCGCGGGCGACGGCCACGGCAGCGGCGCGGACCTGGTAGGAGTCCCAGCGTGGCTGCAGCCGGACGTACACGTGCAGGCCGCGGTTGCCGGTGGTCTTGAGGTAGCCGGTGATGCCGAGCTCGGCCAGCAGTTGCTCCAGCTCCCTGGCCGCCCGGCGGATTTCGCTGAAGTTCACGCCGGGCGTCGGGTCCAGGTCAATCCGCAGCTCGTCGGTGTGGTCCGGGTCGCCGGCCAGGTAGGGCCAGACGTGAAAGCCCAGGCAGCCCAGGTTCACCGCCCACAGCACGTGGTCGGTGTCGGCGGCGACCAGGGCCCGGGCCGTGGTGCCGTTCGGCGTGGAAACCGTGGTGGTCTGCAGCCAGTCCGGGGCGTTTCCCGGCACTCGCTTCTGGAAGAACGACGGCCCGCCCGCGCCTTCCGGGAATCGCTGCAGCAGGACCGGGCGCCCGCCCATCGTGCGCATCAGCGGTTCGGCCACCCGCAGGTAGTGATCGGCCAGATCGCCCTTGGTCTCGCCCCGCTCGGCGAACAGCACCTTGTCCGCGTGCGTGATCAGGCCGTCGCGCATCAGTACCGTTCCACCAGGTGAGCACGGCTGGCCGGAAGCTCGTACCGCGCGGGCCAGAAGTCGGTGATCCGGGCGATCTTGCCGTCCGCATCGAGATCGAAGAAGCAGAGCCCAGGGTACTGATCGCCGGCGTCGGACATCTCAATCCAGCTCGCCGCGTGCGCGCCCTGCCCGACGATCCGCTGCACATTGAGATGCCAGTCCCCGGGGAAGCCTTCGGCGTTGAACCGGAGATACGCGGCCCGGCCGTTAACCCGCTCCCGGGTCTGCGGCCCTTCGTACACGACCTGCTCTGCCAGCAGGCCGGCGAACGTGTCCCAGTCCCTGGCCTCCGCCGCTGCCCAGTAGGCCGCCACGACTTCGTGCGTATCGTCCATGGCCCGACTCTACGGCTGAACCACGACGAGCGGCCGCCCGTAATCATGTCAAGGGGCCTGACGCGCATCACTTCGCCGTGCAGAAACTGGAGGCCGATCAGGCATGGCTGCAGAGCCGGTGGTCATCGATTCACCCGCTGCGCGGGTCCGCGAGAAGGCTGAGGCTCCCGGCATCAGCGTCAGGCGGGTCTGCCTGCCGAGCGTTGTGATCGCCGGGCTGGCCGCATGGCTGTCCTGGCTCGGCTGGGAGGCACTGGCCCAGTACGGGCCCGTGCACTCCATCTGGGCGGGCCAGTTCCAGCTGGCCGGGCCCGTGGTGACGGGCTTCGTGCTGACCGTGTTCTTGATCGAGCAGGTCTGGCCGGCGCAGCGGCGCCCGTTGATGGCCCGCGGCCACCTCCTCGACCTAGTCTACATGCTGGCCCACGCACTGCTGGTGGTACCGCTGATCGTGCTGATCGGCGCGGGCTTCTCCACCGGGCTGGCGCGCCTTGCGCCGTGGCTGGTTCTGCCCCGCTTCAGCGCCGTGCCGGCCTGGTGCTTCATAGTGCTGGCCGTGCTGGCGATCGACGCCGTGGACTGGCTCGTGCACCTCGGCAATCACCGGATCACGCCGTTGTGGCGGCTGCACGCGGTGCACCACTCCCAGGAGGAGCTCAGCATCCTCACCACCTTCCGCGCCCATCCGCTGGTCCAGGTCAGCTTCCTGGTCACCGCGGTGCCGATCCTGGCCATCGGGCACAACGCGGTAACTCCGGCGGTGGTGCTCACCGCCTACGCGTGCCTGGGCGCGCTGCCGCACGCCAACGTGCGGTGGACCTACGGGAAGCTCGGCGCGGTCTTCATCAGCCCCGCCTACCACCGGATTCACCACCGGGCGACCGGCCGGCTCGACATCAATGTCGGAACGGTCTTCACGTTCTGGGACGCGGCGTCCCGGCGCGCGGTGTTCCCGTCCGCGGACCGGGCGGTCATACCGACCGGCTTGTCCGGCCGGCCGGTGCCGGTCGAGCAGGCCGGCGACCGGCCGCGGTTCGCCCGGACCTTCCTAACTCAATGGGCCGAGCCCTTCACCAACTACAGCGAGGTATCAAAGTCGTGACTACCACCAGCGAGCGGCGATCCCTCGCCCAGCGGCAGCGCCCGGCGTGGCTCTGGCTGTTTTTCCTGGCCGACGCGGGCCTGATGGTCGCGTCGGGCCTGATCCACCTGCACCTGTGGGACATCGCCTACCGGCACGTGAAGACCCTCGATCAGCTGTTCCTGGTGCAGGTGGCCGCGGCGCTGGTGCTCGCCCTGGCGCTGCTTTTCACCCGGCATCTGCTGGCCGTGGTGGCCAGCCTGCTGCTGATGGCGGGCACGATCGTGGGCTTCCTGCTGGCCCGCTCGGTCGGCATCTTCGGGTTCAAGCTCACGTTCAGCTCCGGCCTGGCCAACACGGTGCTGATCATCGAGATAGCGGCCGTGATCCTGCTGGCCATCACCGGCTGGCTGATGCACCGCGCGGATACCCGCGCCTAGCCACGCCCGGGCGCGCTCTCGGCATCGACCATCTTCTGGATGGCGCTGGCGGGGACCCCGCCCGCCACGACGCCGAGGCTAACCGCGCCGAGGACCATCACGGTGCTCAGCCACACCATCGTGGTCACCGGCAGGGTGTACGCGCCCACCAGCCGGGCGACGCAGTCGGCCAGCAGCGCGAACCCCCAGATCGCGCTGAACAGCAGCTCGAGGCGGCGGAACCGGGCGCAGCCAGCGGACAGCCGGTCCCACGCCGCGGCGCGCTCCGGCGTGCCCTTGGTCATGAACGGCTTGAGGCCGGCCGACATGAGCGGGCGGCGCGCGGCCACCGATGCCAGGATCGCGAACGCGATCACGCTGCTGACGGCCGAGTCCTTGGCGATCATCGCCCGCGGGTCGCCGGTCAGGAAGCTGACCACGAGGCCCGCCAGGTTGATCGCCAGCATGAGCGACGCCAGTACGTTGAGCTTCCGGTCGGCGGCGGCGCCGGCCAGCGCCCTGATCGCGGGGCCGACGCTGCTGAGCGCCAGGGACAGCCAGACGCTCAGCCCGAACGCGCCGTGCAGCAGGTAATAGATGCCCACCGGGATCCCCACGTCGATCATCAGCGGGCGCAGCGCGGTGGCCAGGCCAGCGCCGGGACGCGGCCCAGGGCCGGCCGGGCTCACCCCGCCTGCTTCGCCCAGGTCGGCCGTTCGGTTCTCGCGAGCCAGGGACGTTGCCGTGGAGCCGGACATGGGCCTGCACCTCCGAGGGTCGTTCGCGGTCACGCTGCCCTAAGTTAGGTCAGACATAAAAATATGTCAAACCTAATATTGTGTTCGACCTACGTTTTGCTAGGCTGGCCACATGGCAACGGCACTGCGCGAGCGGCGGAAGCAGGAGACCCGGCGGGCCATCTCCGACGTGGCGACCGGGCTGTTCGTGGCTCACGGCTTCGACGAGGTGACGATCGCGCAGGTCGCCGACGCCGCGGGCGTGGCCAAGATGACGGTCACGAACTACTTCCCGCGCAAGGAGGACCTGGTCTTCGACCGGGCCGACGGGATCATCCGGAGCCTGGCCGAGGTCGTCGCCGCCCGCGCCCCGGGCGAGAGCCTGCTCGCCGCGATCCGGCGCGACTACGCCGAGCGGGTGGCCAGGGCCGACGTGACGCTCGGCCTGTCCTCTCCCGCGTTCGCGCGGATGATCGAGCACAGCCCGGTGCTCGCCAGCCGCGGCCTGGACATGTCCTACCAGCGCGAGCGCGCGCTCGGCGACGCGATCGCCGCCGAGACCGGGGCCGACGGCCCGCAGCAGCGGCTGGTGGCCGCCCTTTTGTCATCGGTGCACCGCGTGCTGTACGAGGAGGGCAGCCGGCGCAGTCTGGCTGGCCAGCCCCGCGACGAGATCTGCGCGGCGCTCGCGGCCGCGGCCACGCGGGCGTTTGGCCTGCTCGAGCCGTCGCTGGGCGGATACCTGGTGCGGCCGGAGCGGGCCTAGCGCCGGCCGCCGGGTGACGTTCGCCCATGTCCGGGTAAATAACCCTGGGCCGGGCGGTCCTTGAGACTCCGGGGG
>Ga0335072_10011632_pt1 | contig 12604 bp, 7 predicted proteins | sample Lox_Sample_21_FD_206725 | JGI IMG/M metagenome (GOLD analysis project Ga0335072, IMG submission 206725) | Soil microbial communities from Loxahatchee National Wildlife Refuge, Florida, United States - Lox_Sample_2.1 | ecosystem: Environmental > Terrestrial > Soil > Wetlands | place: USA: Florida...
ATCGTGTTGCTGGTCAGCCTGCTGAGCCTGGGCTTCCGCACCGGCATGGTGGTGGTGATCTCCATTCCGTTCGTACTGGCCGCGACAGCGCTGTGCATGGACATGTTCGGCATCGGCCTGCACAAGGTGTCGCTGGGTACGCTGGTTCTCGCGCTGGGCCTGCTGGTGGACGACGCGATCATCGCGGTGGAAATGATGTCAGTGAAGCTGGAGCAGGGCTGGGGCCGCATGAAGGCGGCTGCGTTCGCCTACACCAGCACGGCATTTCCCATGCTGACCGGCACGCTGGTGACGGTGTCGGGGTTTCTGCCGATCGCTTTGGCCAAATCGAGCACTGGCGAATACACACGCTCGATCTTTGAAGTCTCGGCCATTGCCTTGCTGGTGTCCTGGCTGGCGGCGGTGATCGTGATTCCGCTGCTGGGTTATCACCTGCTGCCGGAACACCACCAGCGCGCCAAGCCAGGGCAGGAGTGGTGGGCGCGTTTTCTTCCGCAAGGTTGGCGCCAGGCGCGCGCGGCGCAAGCTGTGCAGCCGGTGCACAACGGCGAAGACATCGAGATCTACGACACCCGCTTCTATCGCCGCTTTCGTGGCTGGCTGGACGCGTGCCTGCGCTATCGCTGGCTGGTGCTGTTTTCGACGGTGGTGTTGTTCGTGATTGCGCTGGCCGGCTTCGGCCTGGTACCCAAGCAGTTCTTCCCCAGTTCCGATCGCCCGGAGCTGCTGGTGGATTTGCGCCTGCCGGAAGGCGCTTCCTATGCGGCGACGCTGCGCGAGACCGAACGCCTTGAAGCGGTGCTCAAGGGCCGCAAGGACATCGCCAACTACGTGAGCTTCGTCGGCAGCGGTGCACCGCGCTTCTACCTGCCGCTGGACCAGCAATTGGCACAGCCCAATTTCGCGCAGTTCGTGATCACGGCAAAAGACGTGAAGCAACGCGAGGAACTGGCGAGCTATCTGGAGGGCGAACTGAAGCGCGACTTCACCGCCGTGCGCACACGCGTCAGCCGCCTGGAGAACGGCCCGCCGGTAGGCTTCCCCGTGCAATTCCGCGTAGAGGGCGAAGACATCGCCACTGTGCGCGGCATCGCCGAACAAGTGGCTGGCGTGATGCGTGCCGACCCCGATACCACCAACGTGCAGTTCGACTGGGACGAACCGGCGGAGCGCTCCGTGCATTTCGACGTCGATCAATTCAAGGCGCGCCAGCTTGGCCTGACCTCGAAGAACATTGCCGATTTCCTGGCCATGAATCTCACCGGCACCACGGTGACGCAGTTCCGCGAGCGCGACAAACTGATTTCAGTGGATTTGCGCAGCGATCGCGGCGATCGCATTCATCCCGACCAGATCGAGCGTTTGGCGATACCTACCGCCAGCGGCACCGCCATTCCGCTCGCCCAGCTTGGACATGTGACGTACGGCCTCGAATACGGCGTGATCTGGGAACGCGACCGCCAGCCGACCATCACCGTGCAGGCCGATACGCGCAACGGTGCGCAGGGGTTGGATGTCACCAACGCCGTCGACAAGAAACTCGCCGCTATCCGCGCGCATCTTCCGGTGGGCTATCGCGTCGAAGTCGGCGGCTCGGTGGAGCAGAACCAGAAGGCGCAGGATTCGGTCAATGTGCAGATGCCCGTGTTGCTGGTCGCGGTACTGGTGCTGCTGATGATCCAGCTGCAAAGCCTCGGCCGCACGTTCATGGTGGTGCTGACTGCGCCGCTCGGCTTGATCGGGGTGATCGTCGCCTTGCTGATTGCCCATGAGCCATACGGCTTCGTCGCCATGCTGGGCATGATCGCGATGTTCGGCATCATCATGCGCAACTCGGTGATCCTGGTGGACCAGATCGAGCAGGACATCCGTGCCGGCCATCCACGCTGGGAGGCCATCGTCGGTGCCACCGTGCGGCGTTTCCGCCCGATCACGTTGACCGCTGCGGCAGCGGTGCTCGCCCTGATTCCGCTCCTGCGTAGCAACTTCTTTGGACCGATGGCCACGGCGCTGATGGGCGGCATCACCGTCGCCACGGTGCTGACGCTTTTCTATCTGCCTGCGCTGTACGCGACCTGGTTCCGCGTGCGCGCCGATGAACCCGCCAGGGAACCGGAGGCTGCCACATGACGCCCGCACATACGATGATTTCCTCACTACGCATGACCGCGCTGGCGGCCGCGCTGACCTTGGCAGGCTGCGCGTTCGCGCCACCGGCCAAGCCACCTGCGTCGCTCACGCCGGCGCATTACACCGCCCAGACCTTGCCGGCCGATACCGCCAAGGTGGACGGTGTATCGCAGCACTACAGCCTGGGCGAACGCGCCGTGCCGCAGTGGTGGCGCGAATACGGCAACGACACGCTCGATGCCTGGGTGGAGGAGGGCTTGCGCAACAACCCATCGCTGGCGGCGACCCGGCACACGCTGGAGGCGGCGCACCAGCTGCTGCGCGCGCAGATCGGCGCCAACATGCTGCCCTCGCTGGATGCGCAGGCGCAAAGCAGCCGGCAGCGTGCGCTGGGTTTTCCGGCCTTCGGGCCGCCCACCAACCTGTATGACGTCTACGCCGGGCAGCTTGCGCTCAGCTACAACTTCGACCTGTTCGGCGCCACGCGGCATGGTATTGCGCAGACCGCGGCGCAAGTGGACCAGCAGTCCTACGAATTCGACGCGGCCAAGCGGACGCTGGCCGCCAACATCGTGCTGGCGGCCATCAATGCCGCATCGCTCGAAGAACAGGTGCAAACCAGTGAGCAGCTGTCCCGGCTCGCCCACAGCCAGGCCGATCTGACGGAACGCCAGCGAGTGCTTGGCGCAGCGTCGCAAGACGATGTGCTGAGCCTGCGCGAGCAGGCTGCAAGCATCGATACCTCGCTGCCGCCCTTGCGCGCGCAGGCGGAAAAGGCGCGCCATGCCCTGGCAGTCTTGCTGGGCCGCACGCCCGACCAGGCGCCGGCGAATCTCCAGCTGTCGGATCTGCATCTGCCGGCAAGCGTGCCGGTGAGCGTGCCGTCCGATCTGCTGCGGCAACGGCCAGACGTGTTGGCCGCCGAAGCGGCGGTACATGCGGCTTCCGCGGGGGTGGGCGTGGCGACGGCGAACCTGTTTCCACAGCTCTCATTGTCGGCCACGCTGGGCACCGAGGGATTCAAGCCGTCGAGCCTGTTTACCGGCGCAGGCTCGGTGTGGAGCGCCGGACTTTCGCTGACGCAACCGATCTTCCACGGCGGCGAGCTGATCGCCCGGCGCAAGGCGGCCATCGCGGATTACGAAGCGGCCATCGCCAACTACCAGCAAACGGTGTTGAACGCGTTCCAGAATGTGGCCGACACGTTGACGGCATTAAACCAGGATGCCGCCACGCTGCAGGCGGCGCAGATCGCGGCCAAGGCAGCGGAGCAGACGTTCGCCCATACCGATGCGCGCTATCGCCTGGGCGCCACCTCGTATCCGTCGATGGTGTTGAGTGAACAGCATTGGCAGAACGCGAAGTTGACGGAGATCCAGGCGCGCGCGTCGCGGCTGGCGGATACGGCGGCGTTGTTCCAGGCGATGGGTACGCCGCAGCCGGAGACGCTGGCGGACAATACGCGGCGTTGATGGATTGGGCTGGGGTGTGAAATCCCATTTGCGATGAGGAGCTTGTGCTTGCAGTGACTCGCCCCCTCCCCTACTTCGCAGGGGAGGGAACGCATCGTGGCGGGTGAGAGATGCGTGCTTACGAGGTTGCCGCCATGGCCCCAAGTTCTGCCCATCGCCGCAAGCAGGGCTTCAACCGCCCATTTCAAAATCCGCCCCCCGAAACGTCTACCAGGAAGACCGCAACCCGCTTCCCTGGAACGTACGCCTTGAACAATCCCAACCGTCCCCCTGCCGGTGTGCTGGGCATCGGGCTCGAAGCCTTGCTTCCCGCCGGTACGTATGCGCCCCGCCGCGGGCCGCTCCTCGATCGGCAACCTAGCGGTGCCAGGGATGCCGGCGCGCTGGCGCATCTGCTCGATTCGCTGCACCACCGTAAGGACTGGAGCGGCCCCTGGTACAGGCGCAGCGTCTCGGCGTTGAAGTACCTGGTGCGCAGCCTGGGCATCGGGGCGCAGCACCAGCGCTTTCTCGCTCTCATTGCCGCCGATTCTGTCATGCACGCCTACCGGCTTCGCGATCCGCGCTTGCTGGAGCGTCACATGCACCGCTATGTCAACGCGCATTGGCACCGGCGCGATCGCCTGACTTATTTGCAGCAGCACTACCGTTTCGCCAAGGCGCACCTGCCGCCCGGGTTGTACGAGCTGGTCTATGCCATGGGCCATGCAAGTTTAGGAAGCTTCACGGCCAAGGACGGCTCCTTGCTGACCCTGTGCATGCGGCCGCCGATCCATATGGGTTGCGAAGGCGAGCTGTGCCTGCAGTTGTGCGACGCCAACGAAGATCCGCTGTACAGCATCGTCTTCACGATTGCCGATGAGAAACCGACGCTGATGATCGGCTGCCTGCAGGGGCCAGGCGGCGAAAATGCCAGGGATCTCGTGCGCGAACTGACGCGCATCCTGCATGGCATGCGGCCCAAGCAATTGATGCTGTCGCTGGCCTATGCCTTTGCGCGCCACTATGGCATCGAGCGGCTGGTGGCGATCGGCAACGATGCGCATCCGCTACGCCGCAGCGGCCGCCCGCTGTTTGCCGATTACGATGCCTTCTGGGAAGAGCAGCGCGGGCAACGCATCGGCGGCGGCTGGTACGCACTGCCGGCCTCGTTGACGCAGAAAGCGGCGGCAGACGTGCCCAGCCACCACCGCGCCGCCTTCCGTCGCCGCGAGGCGCTGCGGCGGGAGGTCGAGCAGTTGCTGCTGAACGCGCTGCAGCCGCCGATGCCCGTGTCCGCAAGCGCCGCGCCAAGGGCGATGCGCAGTATGTTCCCGCTTATGGCAGGCTCTGGCCGTTGAGGTATGAACAGCGTGACGCTAAGCATGCACGTGAGCGACATCGAAAAGTTGTTTCGCGAGCAGAATCGCGCGCTGATCGCCTTTTTGCAATGTCGCCTCAATTCTTTGTCGGATGCGCAGGAAGTGGCGCAGGAAGCGTATCTGCGCATGTTGACCATGGATAACCGCGACGAGGTCGATTCGTTGCGCGGCTATCTGTTCAAGATCGCAGGCAACCTTGCCATCGACCGACTGCGCAAGCGCAAGGTGCGCAGCGAGTTTGCGGTGGTCCAGGCGCAGGACGAGCCGGTAGATGAGGATAGTCCGGTCCACCATGTGGTGGCGGTGGAACAGGCACTCAGTGTTCGCCGCGCCTTGAGCGAGTTGCCGGCCAAAACCGCGCGAGCCTTTGTGATGCACGTGATAGAAGGGCGCGATTTCAGCCATGTCGCGCAAACCATGAAACTCAGCGAGCGCATGGTGCGCTACCACGTCGCGCATGCGCTGGCACATTGCCGTGCGCACGTCGACGAGACGGAGGTGCCGTGATGACAAACAAACAACAAGACCACACGATGCAGGTTGCCGCGCAATGGTGGGCAAAACTGCGCGAACCGCACGCGGGCGATGACGTTGTCGAGCAATGGTTGGCATGGACGAGCGAAGACGAGCGACACCTGCAGGCGTTCGAACAGGTGAGCGCCCTGGCCGAGCGCCTGGGTACGCTCGACCCGATGTCGCGGCATGCACTGTTGAGGGACTTTGCGCGCCCGACCCCGGCGCGGCAGCGTTGGCTGCCGTTGGCTGCGGCAGCGTCGATCGCGGTCGCGATGCTGTGCGGTGTCTTCTATGTCGCCTGGATGCAACGCGCCGCCGGCGTTGCCGCCCAGGTTTATCAGAGCGGCGTCGCGCAGAACCGAGACTTTATCCTGCCGGATGGCACCAAGGTGGCGCTGGGCGCCGCGTCCAGCTTGCGCGTGACCTACGGCAGCGATGAGCGCGATGTCGAGGTGCGCGGTGGCGAAGCCTATTTCGAGGTCGTGCACGACCGCCGCCGCCCCTTTGTGGTGACGGCCGGCAACGTCACGGTGCGTGACATCGGCACCGCCTTCGACGTGCGCCGCACCGGCGAGCGCGTAACGGTCGCGGTGACACAAGGACGCGTAGCGATCGCCGACCGGCACGCGCAAGCAAATCCGCACGACACGCTGGAAGCCCGGGCCGGACAGCGCGTGTCCTACGACCCGGATGCATCGAGCATGACGGTCGATCTCATCACCCCCGCCCAGGCGACGGCGTGGCGCAGCGACCGCCTCGAATTCATCGACGAACCGTTGAGCGTGGTGATCGCCAACCTCAATCGCTACGCCAGCAAGCCGGTGCATGTCGCTGATACGGATCTGAACGTGTTGAGCTACACCGGCACCATCCGCACCGATGCGATCGATAGCTGGGTGGAGGCCTTGCCGGAGGTGTTTCCGTTGCGCGTGAGCACGCAAGCCGGCCAGGTGGTGTTGTCGGATGCAAGGCATACGCAGCGTTGAGCATCCACTGCGGCACGCCGCCGACCATTGCAAGCTAGCGCGTAGGTAGGCGGTGAGCGCATGCGAACCCCAACGTTGCCACGCAGAATGCCATGTTGGGGTTCGGCGTCGCCTCACCGCCAACCTACGCGGGTCCATCCACGGCGGATCATTGCGGCGATGTTGGGATTGCATTCCGGCCTACGTTGCAAGCTTGCCGCAAGCTAACGGACACGCATCACTGCGATATGGTCTTTTATGGCCGGCAGGTGATGCCAACTGACAAGCTGCATGTCACACTCATGATTTGGTGCAGAGTCGACGCATGTCATGAGGCGATTTGCCTGGTTGCCCACGTACGGCAGCCTGACAATGGGGATGGTTGCATGGACGGCGGCGGCATTACCGGTGCATGCGGCGGAGCAAGCGGTCAGCACGCGTTTCGAGATACCGGCGCAATCGCTGTCCACCGCGCTGATCGCATTTGGCAAACAAGCCAACGTGCAGGTGCTGACGGCCAGCAAGACGGTGGATGCCCTGCGTTCGCACGAGGTGGTCGGACTGTTGACGCCGACGGCGGCGCTGGCGCGCCTGCTGGATGGTACGGCGATGCGCTATGACTTCGTCGACGCGCGCACGGTGGTAATCAAGCCGCGGACGGACGCGTTCGTGCAGCCGTCCAAACGGCCATCTGCCGATGCATCGGCTACGGTCTTGTTGCCACCCATCCAGGCGATCGGGCTGGTGGGACGGGATGCCGGCTTCATGTCCGACGTCACCAGCGGACCCGGACGCATGCTGGCCGATCCGCTGGACGAGCCGGAATCGGTCAGCGCGGTCACGCAAAGCCTGCTGCAGTCGGAGCAGGCGCTGACGATTGCCGATGCCATCCGCAACGTGGCCGGTGCGCAATACGTGGATGGCACCAGCGGGCTGCCGGTGTTCGATGTGCGCGGCTTCCTGACCGGCAACGGCATGACCGACGGCATGCCGAACAATGTGCTGGGTATCGGCGACTATCCACCGATGATCGCGCTGGAACGCGTCGAGGTATTGAAAGGGCCGCAGGCGGTGCTCGGCGACACCTCGGCCTATAACAACTTCGGCGGCCTGATTGATGTGGTCCTGAAAAAGCCGCAGGGTGATCCGGTGCGGCAGCTGACCTGGTCGTTCGGGGAACACGGCGAAAAGCAGCTTGGCCTCGATCTGGCCGGTCCGCTGAACGCCAGCAGGTCGCTGACGTATCGCCTGATCGTGAACGGCGACGTGGCCGACCGCACGCCGCAAGGCATGCGCGGGCAGCGCGATCGCTATGTGGCCCCGTCGATCGGGTGGTCTACGCCCAACACCACCTTGATCGCCGGCATGTCGTGGATGATGAACCGCGTGCCCATCCCGGATCACGTGCTGCTGTTTGGCGACACGCTGGCATCGGCGTCGCCGCCCGGAATCCTGCTGGACAATCCGAACGATCACAGCTCGGTGGAAACGCGGCGGCTGTTCTATCTGCTGGAACATCGCTTCAACGACACGTGGACATTCCGCAGCCGGGCGCAGTACGTGCGCGAGACCATGGACTTGCAGAATTGGCTGGTGAATGGCCTGGATGCCTCTGGCGATACGGGCGCGCTGGCGCAGGTTTACCGTGCGTCCGATGCGTATTACACCTTGCAGAACGACCTGGTCGCTTCGTTCGGGCACGGCTGGATGCAGCATACGGTGATGCTGGGCGTCGACTATTCGCGCATCCAGCTTGGCAGCGGACTTGACGCCTTCGGCAATGGCGGCTCCGGCATCGTCTACAACATTTTCAGCAACGGGCCGCTACAAGCGCCAGCTTCGCAGTTTTCGTCGAACGATTACCTCAATGGCTACACATCTGGCACGCCGTGGACCACCGAGAGCGGCGTGTTCCTGCAAGACCAGGTCAACCTCGGCAGCCGATGGGAGGCCTTGCTGGCGGTGCGCCGCACCAGCTATCAGCTGGACCTCACGCATCCGGATGGCACGCCATGGAATCTGCACAAGGTGCATTGGGTGCCGAATTTCGGGTTGGTCTACAAGCTGGCGCCGAACGTGTCGCTATATGCCAATACCTCGAACGGATTCCAGCCGGACGTGGATCTGGGCAAGAACAACACGCCGCTGCCGCCGTCGCTGTCGCGGCAGCTCGAAGCGGGCGCCAAGTTCGATCTGTTCCAGCATCACGCACGCCTGACGGTGGCCGCTTACCGCATCATGCTCGATCACAGCAATGATCTGGTCTCGCTGCAGCCGCCGTACTACATCGTCGGCGGACCCGGGCAGTCGAACCAGGGTATCGAGCTCGAGTTCAACGGACAGTTGTTGCCGGGCTTGAATCTCAGCACGGCGTACACGCGCGCCTCGGTGCACAACAACGACGGCACCTCGGCGACGGGCGAAGCGCAACAGCGTTTCAACCTATGGGCCAGCTACGCGTTCCAGCACGGCTGGATGCGCGGCTTTGGCGTGGCCGGCGGCGTGTTGGCACGCAGCCGTAGCCTGGGGGAGATGTCCGACGATAGCGCCTACATCCAGATTCCGGGGCAGGCGAGGGTGGATATGAACGTGTTCTACCGCGCGCAGCGTTGGAGCGTGACGTTGGGTGTGCGCAATCTGCTATCCAGGAATTTATACAGCCCGACGTTCAATGAAACGTTTGTGCCGCTGGATGATCATCGTACGTTCTTGTTGAGCGGGGCGGTGGATTTTTGACTTGTAATGCCGCGTCACCGACGTCCGTAACCCCATGGCTGGGACGAATCCCAGCCTAAAGGTCTGCCGTTCGCAATGATCAGAAGTGATACGTTCCCGTAAGGCTCACCACATCTCCCGAATCATCGAAGTAGCCGTTCATCGTGCCCGCACCCAGCAACGGTGCGTTGGCCAGATGTACCGGCGTGTGCCCCACGAACAGATGCTGGTATCCCAGGTCGATACCGATGTGATCGGTGGCTTTGTAGCCGATGCCGAAGCCCAGCAGTTTGCGGTTGCCGTCCGGTACGCGTGGATCGCGGCTGAGGGTGACGGTGGGTGTCTGGTCGTAACCGATGCCGCCGTGCAAGGTCCATTGATCGGTGAGTTTGTAATCACCGCCGACCGAGAAGAAATAGCTGTCCCGATAGTGCTCTGGCAGCGCCACCAGCGTTTGGCCGTCCGAAGTGAGGATCAGGTTCTTGAAGGTCGACCATTGCGTCCATTTCACCGTGCCGGCGAGCGATAGGCGGTCGGAGAATTTATGCAGCCAGTCCACCGTGGCGTATGCGGGCGTATCCAGCCTTGCGCTTGCGTTGGCGCCGTTCGGGTTGAGCGTGGGCAATGCAGGATCGAGTAGCGGCGCCAGCGCGAGCAACTGCTGGCCGGCCGCGCTGCCGTAGAGGTTGTAGCTGCCGCTCAGCGTGTTCTGTACGCGCGAGTGATAGCTGGCGCCGAACGTATCCAGATCGGTCGGCTTAAACACGAAACCGCCGAAATAGCCAAGCGAGACATTGCGTTTCACGTTGACGTTGAGTTGCACGTCATCCTGCTGCGGCGGCAATGGCAGGCCGAAGAGTGCCTGCGCGGCGCCGTTCGGATCGAGCATGGTGTCGAGCTGCGCCTTGGTGCGCTGGCCAAGCACGCCGACGCCGATCGAGAACTGGTCGTTGAGCTTGAAGGATGCCGACAGGCTGAGCGCGATGGATTCCAGATCCGTGCGGGTGCCGAAGTAGCGTCCTTGCCAGCTCGCGTTGTAATTGCTGGCGAGGCCATAAGGCACGGCCACCGAAGCACCCAGCGCAAACCAGTTGTTCACCGGCACCACCGCGGCAAGGTTGGGAAACGGCTTGAACCGGCCGAAGCCATTGGGATTGCCGCCGGTGGTCGGATTGCCGTCGACGTCCAGCGTCGAACCATTGAACTGCGCCTGCGGGCGAATCTCGGTGGCGGTGGCTTGCAGCACCGGTCCCGAGAAGAACGACATGGCGGCGGGATTATTGAAGGCGGCGGTGGGATCGTCGGGGAACAGCGAGGTGCCGGCATTCGCACGAGCCCAGCCCGCGGCGTTGTCGGTGGGAAGTTGAAAGGCGCTGGCCATCGCCGCGCCGGGTAGCGCAAAGGTGGACAGGACGGCGACCGCAAGACGGGTACGGAAGCCACGGCGGATAGTAGGGAGCTTGGAATTGTGATTCACGTTGGTCTCCTTGCGTGGGCTTTGAGCTGACGCGGCGCTAAGTTTCTGTAAAAAGGGTGATGAGGCGGTGGATACCGTGTCTTTCGCGTATTCACGCTGGGCATCTCGACCAGTCGCCGTTCATGCAGGGCCGTGCATCGCGTTTTTGCGACGCTTGCACAAGCTGTGGCGAGGGCTGTCGTAGGTTGGCGGTGAGCGAATGCGAACCCCAACATTGCCATGCAGGCGCCGGTGTTGGGGTTGGCCCCCGGGCGAGTCCCGGGCGCACCCCCCAAACAGCGCGCGGGAGGCCCAAAACCACCAGGGTAGGCAACGCATTCGATCGTGAGCCGGCATCGGCTGAGTTAATGCCGTCGGCCGCTGACCTGCAGCATGGTCGAACTGGTAACGCCGGCCTACTTGCCTGTGCCTGATGCCGGATGGGCGGTGAAGACGTCGCTGCCGAAGGTTTGCAGCCCGTTGCCCTGTGCGTAACCCAGGTGCGACAGGCCGAAGAGGTCCTCCAGCGTGCGCAGCAGGCTGTAGTGGTTGTATGCCGTTTCCGGTTGCGTGCCTGCCGCGATGTAGGGCGAGAGCAATACGGCGCCGATGCGGCCGCCGCCGGGGCCGATCTTGCCGCCCGGTTGCGGGCCGCCGGGCAGCGGTTGCTCGTTGCAACAGGCGCCGCCGTCGTTGCCTTCGTCGAAGGTGATGATCAGCAGGCCATCTTTCTTGAACGCCGGCGATTCGACGATGCGCGGCACCCAGGTACGCAGGAAGACGTCGGCGGAAATCAAGCCGCCGGGTTCGCCGTCCTTGCAGGGGGCATCGTGGCCGTCGTGGCAGAGGTTGGGCGTGATGTAGACGAAGTTCGGCGTGTCATGGAGCTTGGCCAGATCGGTGGTGAGGTGATCGAGATTCACCACGCGGCTGTCGCAGTACTTCTTGTGGTCGATGATCGTGTGGAAGTACACGAACGGATTGTGCTTGGCAGCGTACTGGTCTTGCGGCGTGGCATGTTCGGTGATGTCGGTGGTGCCGATGACCGGGTGGGCGCAGGTTGCCGCCTCGCGCGCGAGGTCCTTGCCCATGTCTTCCATGTACGCCTTCCAGCTGAAGCCGGCATCGGTGAGCTGGTTGGCCAGGGTGCTCACGCTCTTGGGGTAGACGCAGCCGGTGCCGGGCAGTTGCCCGTTCGCGTCCGGCTTTTTCGCCGTGGGCACGAACTCGCTATACGTGCTGCAATCGGCTTGCGTAGCCGGATTGGGTGCCTGGCCGCTGATCATCGCGATGTAGTTGTCCAGGCTGTAATGGCCCACGCCGTAGTAGTTCGGCAGCAGCGCCCCCTGCTTGGGCAGTTCGCGGGCCAGGTAGGGCGCGATCGACTGCGGGCCGAACGTGACCGGGTAGGACTCGTTCTCCAGCATGATGATGAAGACATGCTTGATAGGCGGCAGTGGGGGCGTCGAGGCGGCAACGCAGCTTGCCGAAACCCACAGCGTGGCGAGCAGCGCAAGGAGAGAAACGCGGGGACGCGTCAGCAGGTAACGCAGGCGGAAATGGCTTGATCGGCGAGACATCCGGGGATCCTTGAGCGGTAGCGGTCGGCACGATGCCGCGCGCAACGGCTATTGCAGCCGCCTTGGGCGATGGGATCAAGTCGAGGGAGCGGATGGGTATGCCTGCCATGAACGCAGGCTGGGATGACATCCCAGCATCGCCGTGCCGGGCAAAGGAGGATTTCATCCCAGCCCAGGTTCCCTTGGAGGCTGCGGCAATGGCGCGCCAAGCCGTTTAGATGCCGCAGCTTGTCCGCTTAGGCGTGAGGTGAATCCTGCGACGAGTGCGAAGGCCCCGCGCCGCAGCGCGGGGTGGGGAGCCCAATCAGGCCCGCCCGTACACATCATCGAAGCGCACGATATCGTCCTCGCCCAGATAGCTGCCGGATTGCACCTCGATCAACTCCAGCGGCACCTTGCCTGGATTACG
>Ga0335072_10011633_pt1 | contig 12604 bp, 12 predicted proteins | sample Lox_Sample_21_FD_206725 | JGI IMG/M metagenome (GOLD analysis project Ga0335072, IMG submission 206725) | Soil microbial communities from Loxahatchee National Wildlife Refuge, Florida, United States - Lox_Sample_2.1 | ecosystem: Environmental > Terrestrial > Soil > Wetlands | place: USA...
GAATACGACCAGGCCGATCCGGAACACGCGCAGCCGGCCGTAGAGGTCGCCGGCCCGGCCCCCGGCCAGCAGCAGGCCGCCGAAGGCCAGCGCGTAGAAACTGGCCACCCAGTTCAGGTGGGCGGTGGGCAGCTGCAGTGACCTCTGGATGGTGGGCAGGGCCACGTTGACGATCGTGTCGTCGAGTACCAGCATCAGTTGCGCGGTGGCGATGATCAGCAGCGCCAGCCCGAGCTTGGGGCCGGCCGCGGGCACCGCGGGGGATGCCGCGGCGAGGGGAGCGGTTTGGGCGGTTTGGGTTTGGTCGTCGGCGTCCATGACTCCTCCTTCTTGGTGTCCTGTCCGGCTCGGTGTGCGGGAGACTGGCCTCAGGAAACCGGCGCGTCCGCGGCGGGCCAGATCTCCAGGGCGGCGTAGACGGGCGCCCACTGCTCGCGGTAGGCGGCCAGCAGGGGCGGAGGGAACTTGCCGAGGATCGCGGCGGCGATCCGCGGGTTTGCGTCGTTGAGTAGCCAGGGCATGTACCTCGACGCGTCGGGCAGGTTCCGCTGGCTGTGGACCTGGGCGAAGTTCTGCCACTGCTGCGGGGTCAGCGAGGCGTCGATCAGGGCCAGCCCGTCGGTCTCTTCATGGGCCAGGTGCGCGGTCAGCTTGGCCGACAGTTCGTCGATGATGTCGCCGAACCGCTGGTAGCCGTAGTCCGGGTCGGCTGCGGCCGCGTCGATCGCGGTCAGCAGCGGCTCGATAACGGAGTGCTCGGCCTCCAGTGCCTCTACCAGCGCCACCCGGCCGGGCTGCCCGATCACCGCGGCGCGCAGCGGCGGCCACAGCACGTCATCCTCGGACTGGTGGTGGACCAGCAGGAACTTCTTGAACAACTCCCATCCGAGCGCGCCGCGCAGCAGCTTGGCCGGGTCGTCGTCTGGCCGGCTGGCGATGCGCCCGACCTGCGCAAGCTCCCGGCGCAGGGCGTCGTGCATCGCGAACATCATGCTCATGTCGAGCTTGTACTCCATGGTTCCTCCCTGATCGGGGATCGTTGTCCAGATTTTGACACTCAGTCTTATTTAAAGTCAAGTTTTAAAACAAGCTGAGCTTACTTAGGTCCTGAGTACCCTTTGCGGTACGATGGGAGCATGATCGCTCGCCCGCCCCTCGACCGGTCCCTCCCGCTGCGCGAGCGCAAGAAGCTGCGGACCCGCCGCGCGCTGGCCGACGCGGCGCTGCGCCTGTTCACCAAGAACGGCTTCGACGCGACCACGCTGGAGGAAGTCGCCGATGCGGCCGAGGTGTCCAAGAGCACGTTCTTCCGCTTTTTCCCGGCCAAGGAGGCCGCGGCGACCGAGGCTGAGACCGAGCTGTGGACGGCCTACCTGGCCGCGCTCGACGGCCGCGACCTGTCCGGACCAGTACTCGCCGAACTGCACCGGACGCTGGGCGCCGCGATCGCTGGGCTCGATCCCGGCTGGGACGAGCGCTTCCTCGCCACCCGCCGCCTGCTGATAGCCGAGCCGGCCCTGCTCAAATACGTCGAGCACTACCGGGCCGGGATCAAGACCCAGGTCGTCGCCAGCCTGGCCGGCCAGCTCAAGCTCGATCCCGACGACCTGCGGCTGCACGTCGTGGTCGAACTCACCACGACCGCGTTCAGCATCTCGGGCCGCCGCTGGGTTCACCAGGGCGGCCAAGGCGGCCGCCAAGCGCTGCTCGAAGGCTTCGATGACGCCATCGAGGCCATCCCGGCCAGCATTCAGCTCTCCGCACCGGCGTGTCGCTGGCCGCGGCGGCATGGCGCCGACTGTGGCGGCTGGCGCGGACCGCGGCGAGATGACGCCGGCCCAGCAGGGCATTGAAGCACGCGGCGCCGACAATCCTGGCCCTGCGTGCACCGCCGCCAGCTTCGCCACCCGGCTGTCCACAGCGGCCGCGGCCGGCCGGCGCCGGGCGGCCCGGTTCCGTCAGCGTCGGAACCGGAGGTGGTGACATTGAATGCCAAGGATGCGCTGGGTCAGCACGGGGAACAGCTGGCGGCGGAGTACCTGCAGCGGGCCGGGTTCCGGATCCTCGACCGCAACTGGCGATGCTCGGAGGGCGAGATCGACATCGTGGCGGCGGACCGCCGGGTGCTGGTCGCGTGCGAGGTGAAGACCCGCTCCGGCATCGGGTACGGCACCCCGCTGGAGGCGGTGACCAGGAAGAAGCGCAACCGGCTGCGGCGGCTCGCGGTGTGCTGGGTGGTGGCCAACGGCGTGCTGTTCGACGAGGTGCGCGTCGATGTCGTGGGAGTGCTCAAGGACGACAACGACGGCTTCACGATCGAGCACATCCGGGGCGTGGGCTAGATGTCGCTGGCGCGCACGCACTCGATCGCGCTGGTGGGCGTGGAGGGCCATCCGGTCGAGATCGAGGCGGACATCGAGAACGGGCTGGTCGGGCTCATGCTGGTGGGCTTGCCCGACACGGCGCTGCGCGAGGCACGGGACCGGATCCGGTCGGCCATCGTCAACAGCCGGGAAACGTGGCCGAACCGCAGGATCACCGTCGGCCTGTCGCCCGCCAGCCTGCCCAAGCGGGGCAGCAGCTTCGATGCCGGCATAGCCATCGCCATCCTGGCCGCGGATGGGGTCGTCCCCCCGGCCCGGATCAGCGATTTGATGTTCCTCGGCGAGCTAGGGCTGGACGGCAGGCTGCGGCCGGTCCGCGGCGTGCTTCCGGCGGTGGCGGCCGCCGCGGCGGCTGGCTTCCGGTCAGTCGCCGTGCCCGCGGAGAACGCGCCAGAGGCGTGCCTGGTGCCAGGGATGCGCGTGCTGGCCACGCCCAGCCTGGGTGCGCTGCTCGAGTGGCTTCGCTTCCCGGTACCGCTGCCGGAGGCGGCTGGTGGGCATGCGGATGGCGTGCGGGTCTTCGAGGACGGGGCCTCGCCCGATCCAATGCGGGCGGGCGGCTCCGGGTCCGGCTCGGGGACGGGATCCGGGTCCGGCTCGGGCGGCGGGCGAGGGTTGGGCGGCGGCTCCGCGCCGGGCCGTGGGCGCGATCTGGCCGACGTGGTGGGCCAGCCGATGGCCAGGCGGGCCGCCGAGATCTGCGCGGCAGGCGGCCACCACTTGCTGCTGCTCGGGCCGCCCGGAGTCGGCAAGACCATGCTGGCCGAGCGCCTGCCCACCGTGCTGCCCCGGCTGGAGCCGGACGCCGCGCTGGAGGTCACCGCGATCCACTCGATCGCGGGAACGCTGCCACCCGGCTGCCCGCTGCTGACCGAGCCGCCGTTCTGCGCCCCGCACCACACCTCGACCCGGGCGGCGATCGTGGGCGGCGGCAGTGGCGCCTTGCACCCGGGCGCAGCCTCGCTGGCCCACCACGGGTGCCTGTTCCTGGATGAAGCCCCGGAGTTTCCCCGGGATGTTCTCGATGCGCTGCGCCAGCCGCTGGAGTCCGGCGAGGTGGTGCTGGCCCGGTCCGGGCTGACCGCTCGATTCCCGGCCAGATTCACCCTAGTGCTCGCGGCCAACCCGTGTCCTTGCGCCAGCACTGCCTCCACTCGCGCCGGGTGCTCTTGCCCGCCCCTGGTTCGCCGCCGGTACCTGGCCCGGTTGTCCGGGCCGCTGCTGGACCGGGTGGACGTGAAGGCCGAGTTCCTGCCGGTCGGCCGGGCCGAGCTGCTCAGCGACCGGAAGTTCACCGAGCCGAGCTCGGTGGTGGCCGAGCGGGTGGCGGCGGCCAGGCAGCGGATGGCGTTCCGGCTCCGTGGCACCGGCTGGCGGCTGAACGCGGAGATCCCCGGCCGGGAACTGCGCCGCCGTTACGCACCCGCGCCCGGCGCGCTCGCTCCCCTGGAGCGGGCCATGGACCTAGGTGAGATCAGCGCGCGCGGAGTCGATCGCGTCATCCGGCTGTCCTGGACCGTGGCTGACCTCGGCGGCGTTGCCCGGCCCACGTTCACCGAGACCAGCTACGCACTCGGCCTGTGGCTGGGCGTGATGCGCCACTGAGCTGCCTGCGGACCATGGTCACTCGCTCCGAGTGAAGTCGGCGGTCCAGTTGGTTTCCCAGGTCCGTCCGTCGTCGAGCGAGAATGCCTGCTCCCACCGAAGTGTCATCGCCGCGATGTCCGACCACTTGTACCGGACCGTGATGGCCCGCCCGTCATAAGTCTCCTTGGAGTAGAACATGCCGACTCCGTTACTGAAACGGCCCACCACGGGCGGCAGGCCCAGCTCGCCGGTGCGGCTGCTCGCCCAGTAGATCGACCACTCCCCGGTCGCGGCGTTGTGCAGCCGGACCGACAAGCCGGCGGTACCCCAGTCGGGGAACTGAACCTCATCGATGTTCGCCGCACCGCCGAACGCTGACCAGCACCGCGTGGTGGCCCGAGACTCATTCCATTCATCGCAGTCCGCCAGCGGTTTCGCGAGCCGCCGCTGCACGCTGTTCCACGATCCGACAAAGAAGTCGAAGTCGCCCACTCCGTTACCGTCACCCATGGTGCTGACGTTAAATCCTCCACCCTGACATCTTGTGTCAGTGGTGTACGCGCGAGTCGGCTTGCCCCGGATGGGGTGGGTGATTCTGGAGCGGGAACTGCCCGGTTACGTCGCTGGGGGACAAGCTCACCCACGGCGCTCGCGGCCGTCAGCAGCAGGGTCAGCGCGACTCCGGCCAGGATCGCGGCCGACGGTGACGCCGCACTCTGCACCGCACCAGCCAGTGCCGCGCTGGCGGCGTAGCCGACACCGCCCGCCGCATACAGCACCGAGTACCCGGCCGCGTGCGCGCTGGGCGGCAGGGTGTCACGCAGCGACAGGTTGCGGGTCACCATCACGCCGGACGCCAGCAGCCCAGCCAGCAGAAGCGAGCCTGCGATCCAGGCCAGGGAGGGCAGCGTGGCCGTCAACGCCACGCAGGCGGTCACGCCCAGCAGCAGGACCAGGCTCTGGATGCGCAGTGACCCAGGCCAGCGTCCGCGCGCGCCGTACAGCGCGGCGCCCAGGGCCGACGCGATCGAGAATCCGGCCAGGAGCGGCCCGGCCCAGCCCACCCCAATGGCCCGCTGCCCCAGCAGCGCGGGCAGGGCGAGTTCGGTCAGCGCGGGCAGGGCCGCCATGGCGGCGCCGGTGATGTAAATGGGCCAGGCCCGCGCGAGCGTCCGCGCCATCGACGCACCCTCGCGATCACCGCTGTCCGTCTTCCACTTCGCGGGCAGCGCCCACATCCCCACCGCCGCCGCGGCCATGAGCGCAGCGGCGAGCAGCAGCGGCACGGACGCGGCGACGCTGAGCGCGAGTCCCACCGTGAGGGCGGGCGCGGTGGTCCACAAACTGAAGGAAAAAACGGACTCCGCGCTCAGCGCCTTGACGATGAGTGCGTCGGGGATCTGAGAGATCAGCAGGGTGCGCAGGCCGCCAGGTGCGGCGGCCGGTGCGGCTCCCGCGAGGACGGCGAAGATGCCGAGCACGAACGGATGCGCGTGGGGCAGCAGGCCGAGCGCGGCGAACGAGCAAGCACCGAGGGCCAGCCCCGCGGTCATCTGGGCGCGGGCCCGTCGCGGGTTCAGCCGTGGCCCGAGTACCGCGGCTCCCAGTACTTCGCCGAGCACGTAGGCGGCGGCGAGCACAGCGCCCAGCGCGTACCCGCCGGGGCGGTGGCGGACCAGGAAGACGAGCGCGAGCGGCGTCATCGCGACCGGCAGCCGGGCGCCGATGGCTACCAGTGCCCAGCGCGCCACCGGTCGGGTGGCGAGCTGGCGGTAACTCATGAGGGCGTAACTCCCTGGGGGCACAAGCGCGCACGGACGTGGCGACGCGGGTCTCCCAGGCTAGTGGTGCTTTAGCCAGCGACTTTTGCCGGGGCGAGGGAGTTGCCTGGTGCGATCTGGGAGCAATCATTGGGGGCGGAGAGGCCAGCGAAGCGGTCGTCGAGCCACGCCAGCGCGGCCGGCGCCCAGACCGGGACGCTCGTGACGTGGCTCAGGGCGTTGTACTGCGTGTAGTCGACCGCGGTGCCCGACGCGCAGAACTGCCGGGCCAGGCTGCGCACGTCCCCAGCGATCATCACGCCGTCGCCGGGCCCGATACCGGGCTTGTTGCCGGGCGTTCCTTCGATGACGCCGTTGGCGCCCTGGCCGATGAACATGGGCACGGTGGGAGAAGCGGCGCTTCCCATGTTGAGCTTGTTCGCCGTCCGTACCAGGACCGGGATGCTGTCGGGGTTGGCGTACTGCGGCTTGACCAGTTGGGCCCACGTCAGCCCGGGGTACTGGCCGAGGACGTTCACGATCGAGGCTTCCTGCAACGTGTCGAACAGGTGGAGCCCTTCACTGCTCAGGTACGGGGTGAGGTCGATGTCGAACGCCCGGGCTATTCCGATGAGGGCAATCGGCAGGACCCCGGACCAGATGAGACTGCCGCTCACGTAGGTGAGATTGTGGATCGGGTCGACCAGCACCCCGCCTTCGGCCGCACCCACCAGTTCCCGGTTGACGTCAGGCGCGTAGCTGGGGGCAAGCTGGGCCGCCCAGCCGGTGGCGATCGCGCCCCCGGAGTAGCCCAGCATTCCTACCTGGGTGTCCTTGTCAAGCCCGGTCAAGCCGGAACTCGTGGCCGCCCGGATCGAGTCCAGGGTATTCATCCCGGACACCGGCCCGGCCCCGAAGTCCGCGGCCTGGCCTTCGATGTCGGAAACGATGACGGTAAAACCCTGGAGCAGCAGCGGGGCTATTAAGAGTGACTCGGCATCGGGTATGAGCCCGCCGAGGCTCACCCCGCCCGCAATCTGTTTCGACGGTTCGTCGGCCGGGTTCAGCGAGTCGTAGAAGGACTGGTAAGAAACGGCGCGGGCGCTGCCGACGCTCAACGGCGGCTTGATCACCGAGGTGACGTTGGTGGTGGGCTGCCCCAACTCGCCGGTCGAGCGGTAGAGAAGCTGGACGACTTCGATCGGCAGGGCAATGCCGGCCACGTGGTACGAGACCGTGCGTGTCTTGAGCACCGTGCCCGGCGGGATCTGCGCCAGCGGCTTGCTTCCGGTATAGACGTAGAACGAGCCACTACCCGCGTTGGTAGCGGCGCTAGCCTCCGCGGCGGAGGGCAGTAGCACGCACGCCATGGCCAGCACCGTCATCATGACGGCAACTTTCGATCGCTTCCGCATGATGATCCCTTTCGACCATTCGCCGAAATAAGTTACTCACCATTAAGTTACTCATCGGTAAGCTTTGGCGTCAACGGGGAATGTCAGGAATTCTGTGGGTCCGGCCCGCCAGATCCGTGTGCCGCACGTGTCTGCTGCGGGTCGGGCCCGGCCGCATCCCAGGGAAGACCTCAGACCCCGGCGTGCGGGCGTGCGACGTGCGAGCGTGCGGGTGCTGGTTGGTCTGGTTAACGCTTCGCGGTCTTGCTGACCGTGCGGCGCTTTGACGCCGCATCCCATGCCCAGCCGGGTACGCGGGGGCGATTGAACCACGCGGGGCCGACAGTCTGGCCTGTCCATCAACACGTCGCGCTGCTCCCGGCCGGCCGTCCACAGGTCAGGTTCGCGGCCGGTGCCCGGCCCTCCGTCTTCGCCACCGTGGGGGTGGAGGTGATCAGCTTGAATCCCACGGAAGCCAGGGTCGCGCTCAGCTTCCTGGCCGAGCCCGGCGATCCGGTGCTCGGCGCGCTGCTGCGGTCATGCAGCCCGGCCGAGATCGTCGCCGGGGTGTCCGCGGGCAGCGATCCGCGGGCCGCGCTGCCGGCCGCCGGGCGCGGCATCCCCGGCCTGGCCGGGGCCTTCGGGCGGTGGCGCGCCCGGCTCGGCCAGATCCCGCCGTCGGCGCGGCGGGTCGTATGGGAACGCGACGGAATGCGGGTGCTGTGCCCCGGCGAGCCCGAATGGCCGACCCAGCTCGATGATCTGGGTGCTGCCCGGCCGGTCATCCTGTGGGTTCGCGGCCGCGTGGACCTGCGCTTCGCCTGCTTGCAGTCGGTGTCGGTGGTGGGGGCGCGGGCCGCGACCGGCTACGGCGAGCACGTCGCCACCGAGATGGCGGCGGGACTGGCCGAACGGGACTGCACCGTCGTGTCAGGCGGCGCCTATGGCATTGACGCCAGCGCGCACCGCGGGGCGCTGGGCGCCGACGGGGTCACCATCGCGGTGCTCGCCAGCGGGCTTGACTACGGCTACCCCAAGGGCCACCACGAGCTGTTCGCCGCCGTCGCCGGTCAAGGGGTCGTGGTCAGCGAGCATCCTCCTGACCGGGCACCGTCGAGGCCGGGGTTCCTGGTCCGCAACCGGGTGATCGCCGCGCTGAGCTGCGGCACCGTCGTGGTGGAGGCGGCGTTGCGCAGCGGAGCGCTGAGCACCGCGCGGCATGCCCGGGATCTGTGCCGTCCGCTTATGGCCGTGCCGGGGCCGGTGACCTCGAGTCAGTCGGAAGGCTGCCACGAGATCATCCGCGAGTGGGGCGCCGTGTGCGTAACCCGGGCGCGGGACGTCATCGAGAACGTCTCGCCCGCCGGGGACGGGCTCGGTGACCGGCGGCGTGGCCCTGTCTTCCCCAGGGACAGCCTGGACGAGGAGATGACCGCGGTGCTCGAGGCCGTTCCGGGGCGGGCCGGGGGCGGTCCGGCCGCCATCGCGGTCGCCGCCGGTGTCGACCTGAACACCGCGATCCGGTGCCTGGGCGTGCTGGCGGCGGCCGGTTTCGTCGAGCGGTGCGCCCGGGGCTGGCGGGTACGGAAGAACGGCTGACACGCTCCCGGTTACCGCAGCCGGACCGGATGTGGCTGGACACTGTAGGCATGGACCATCCCGCATCCGGCGAGCCCGCGCCCGCCGAGGCGGGGGTGCCTGACTGGGCGGCCGGGCACCTGGCCGCGTTTGAGCGGCATTTGGGCGCCGAGCGCGGCCTGTCGCCGCACACGGTGCGCGCCTACCTGGGTGATGTCGCCGCGCTGCTCGAGCATGCTGGCCGGGACGGTCTTGGCGACGTGGCCGCGCTGGACATAAGCCTCATCCGCGCCTGGCTGGCGGCCCAGCACGCCAGCGGGATGGCCCGGGCGACGCTGGCCCGCCGGGCCGCCGCGGCCCGGGCCTTCACCGCTTTCGCGCACTCGCGGGGGTGGCTGGACAGCGACCCCGGGCCGTTGCTCGGTGCACCCAGGACCGCCCGCCATCTTCCCAACGTCCTGGCTCAGGAGCAGATGGCGGCGGTGTTCGCGGCCGGTGAATCCGCGCCGCAGCCCGCGGGTGAGCCACACGAGGCCGCGATCGTGTGGCGTGACACCGCGATCATGGAACTCCTGTACGCATCCGGCATCCGGGTCAGCGAGTTGTGCGGCCTCGACGCCGGTGACGTCGACGATGGGCGCAGGACCGTTCGCGTTCTGGGCAAAGGCAACAAGGAACGAGTGGTCCCGATCGGCATCCCGGCCGCCAAGGCGGTGCGGCGGTGGCAGGACGCGGGCCGTCCGCTGCTGGCCACCGAGCGGTCCGGGCCCGCGCTCTACCTTGGTGCACGCGGGGGGCGCCTCGATCCGCGGACGGCGCGCCGGGTCGTGCACGCCAGGATCGCGGCGGCCGGGTCCGTGCCCGACTCCGGGCCGCACGGCCTGCGGCACAGCGCGGCCACGCATCTGCTCGAGGGCGGCGCGGACCTGCGCAGCGTGCAGGAGATCCTCGGCCACGCGTCGCTGGCCAGTACCCAGATCTACACTCACGTGTCGGTCGCCCGGCTGCTGGCGGCCTACCGTCAGGCCCACCCGCGGGCCTGAGCGCGATGTAGACTACGCAAGGGCTGTCATTTGTCGCGCATGGACGCGCGGGGCTGATGGCCCAAAATTCGCGTGCCTGCTTTGCCGCGGGATGCCGGGACTCCGGCGCCCAGCGGAACGCATCTCACCGGTCCGCGGGATCGTGTATCCCGCGGCGAGTGCGTACGGGCACCAGGAAACAACCGAGAGGCGTCCGTACCCCAGCGGGGGCGGCGCCCGAAAAGGAAAGGGGACACCGGCATGGCCCCGGTCGTCACCATGCGTCAGCTGCTCGAAAGCGGCGTGCACTTCGGTCACCAGACGCGGCGATGGAACCCGAAGATGAAGCGGTTCATCTTCACCGAACGCAACGGGATCTACATCATCGACCTCCAGCAGTCGCTGGATTTCATCGATCGTGCCTACGAGTTCATCAAGGAGACCGTCGCGCACGGCGGCTCCGTCCTCTACGTCGGCACCAAGAAGCAGGCCCAGGAGGCGATCGCCGAGCAGGCCCGCCGGGTCGGGATGCCGTTCGTCAACCAGCGCTGGCTCGGCGGCATGCTGACCAACTTCACGACGGTCTACAAGCGGCTGCAGCGGCTCAAGGAACTGGAAGAGATCGACTTCGATGACGTCTCCGGCTCGTCCCTGACCAAGAAGGAACTGCTGCACCTCAAGCGGGAGCGGGACAAGCTGGAGCGCTCTCTCGGCGGCATCAGGGACATGTCGCGCGTGCCGAGTGCCATCTGGGTAGTCGACACCAAGAAGGAGCACATTGCGGTCAGCGAGGCCCGCAAGCTCGGCATCCCGGTGATCGCGATCCTCGACACGAACTGCGATCCCGACGAGGTGAACTACCCGATACCCGGAAATGACGACGCGATCCGCAGCGTTGCCCTGCTGACGAGGGTGGTCGCCGATGCGGTGGCCGATGGCCTGATCGCGCGGGCCGGAGCGGCGGCTGGCGAGGAAAAGCCAGCCGCGCCCGCCGATGGCGTGCTGGGCGCCGAGGAACCGCTCGCCGAGTGGGAGCGCGCGCTGCTGCTCGAGGGCAGGACCGCCGACGGCGAGGAGGCCGCCGCGGCCAATGGCACCACGGCACCGGCCAATGGCACCACGGCACCGGCCAACGGCACCACGGCACCGGCCGCCGCCGAGCCTGAGGTGACCGCGGACGCAGCGGAGAGCGCGCCCGCCGAGGGTGCGAGCGCCGAGCCTGCCGCAGAGGCTGCACCGGCCGCCGAAACCGCATCTGCGGAGGGCACCGAGTCGGCGGACGGCACCCCGCCCGCGGCCGAGGAGTCCGCGTCCGAGCCGGCTTGACCCGGCAGCCCCGCTCGGTGGCGAGCCGGGCTGGCGGCTGCCCACGACCAGATAGCAGTAAGAGATAGAGATGAGGACATGGACTACAGCGCGGCGGATGTAAAGCGGCTACGGGAGCAGACGGGTGCGGGCATGCTCGATTGCCGCAATGCGCTCGTTGACGCCCCGGACTATGAGGCTGCGGTAGAGATCCTGCGGGTCAAGGGGGCGAAGGACGTCACCAAGCGGGCCGAGCGCACGGCGGCTAATGGCCTGGTTACCGCGGCCTTGGATGGCAACAGCAGAGGCGTGCTCCTCGAGGTCAACTGTGAGACCGACTTTGTCGCCAAGACCGAATTGTTCCAGCAGGTGGCGGCCGACATCGCCAAGGCGGCGCTGGCCTCGGACGCCGCGGACCGTCTGGCGATCCTCGGCCTGGAGGTCCGGCCCGGCCAGGCCGCTCAGGAATTGATCGAGGAGGCAGGCGCCTCGCTCAAGGAGAAGGTGGAGGTTGGCCGGTTTGCTCGGTTCGAGGGCGGCTATGTAACCAGCTACCTGCACAAGTCCGACCCCGGACTGCCGCCTACTCTCGGCGTGCTGGTCCAGCTGGAATCCGGCTCCGCCGACGTGGGCCAGGACATCGCGCATCAGGTCGCTGCCATGCGCCCGCGCTATGTCACCCGCGACGATGTGCCGGAGGACATTATCGCCAACGAGCGCAGGATTGCCGAGCAGATGACCCGCGAGGAAGGCAAGCCCGAGGCGGCGATCGGCAAGATCGTGGAGGGCCGCGTGAACGCGTTCCTGAAGGACATCGTGCTGGTCGAGCAGGCTTCGGTCAGGGACCAGAAGAAGCCGGTCAAGAAGCTGCTGGCCGAGCATGGCGCCCGCGTGCTGGGTTTTGCCCGGTTCCAGGTCGGGCAGGCCGGCTGAACCAGGCCGACACAGCCAGCCGACCCGGGCAGTTGGCCAGCCGAGACGAGGGAAGGATGCGTCCCGTGCAGGAAGGCCCCACTCGCCCGGCGGGCGGAGCGGCCGCGGCCAACGGAGCGGCGGCTGCGGCCAGCGAGATGGCCGCACCCGGAGAATCACATCGCAAGTGGCGCCGGGTGGTGCTGAAGCTCTCCGGTCAGGCCTTCGCCGGTAGCGAGCCGCTCGGGATCTCCCCGGATGTGGTCGTTCACATCGCCAAGGAGATCTCGGCGGCGGCCCGCCAGGGCATTCAGGTAGCAGCGGTGGTCGGTGGCGGCAACATGTTCCGCGGCGCCGTCCTTTCGCAGCGCGGCATCGACCGGTCCCGGGCTGACTACATGGGGATGCTCGGCACAGTCATCAACTGCCTGGCCCTCCAGGACGTGCTTGAGAAGCTCGGCGTGGAAACCCGGGTGCAGACGGCGATCACCATGGGCCAGGTCGCCGAGCCCTACATACCGCGGCGCGCGATCCGGCACCTGGAGAAGGGCCGGGTCGTGATCTTTGGGGCAGGCCTGGGCGCGCCCTTCTTTTCGACCGATACCTGCGCGGCCCAGCGGGCACTCGAGATCGGGGCCGAGGCGGTGCTCAAGGGCACTCAA
>Ga0335072_10011635_pt1 | contig 12603 bp, 5 predicted proteins | sample Lox_Sample_21_FD_206725 | JGI IMG/M metagenome (GOLD analysis project Ga0335072, IMG submission 206725) | Soil microbial communities from Loxahatchee National Wildlife Refuge, Florida, United States - Lox_Sample_2.1 | ecosystem: Environmental > Terrestrial > Soil > Wetlands | place: USA: Florida...
GGCCGAACAACTCACTTTCCAGGAGCCCAAGCGGAATGGCAGCACAATTCAACTTAATGAAGGCTCTTTCCCAACGACTGCTTAGATTGTGGATGGCACGCGCGACAAGTTCTTTACCGGTTCCGGTCTCGCCCAGTATCAGAACGCTCGAATCTGTTGGCGCAACCAAGGAGACCAGATTTAAGGCAGTCTTCAGCGCCAGACTCTCTCCCACGATTTCGCCGAATTCAACGCGGAGTTCGTCCTCGAGGTAACGTCTTTGTTTCGTTTCTTTGTCTTTATCCTTGATTGCCCTTTCATAGTCCAACGCGTTTTCGACAGCAATCGCCATTTGACGCGCGACCTGTTCGAGAAAGGCAACGTCATCTTTGGAAAAAGCCTTCTCCGTTCTCTTTAGCGCGGCCAAAACCCCTACCACGCCGTTTCGGCCAATAAGCGGCAGGTCACACCCCGATCTCAGGCCTTCCGCCATTACACTTTGATAGAAACCTCGACCTGCGCTACCGAAGCCTTCTGGATCGTTTTGCAATTCTTCAAAGTGGTCGAAATGTTGAGTCTTGCCCGTCCAAAATGCCTTCCCACAGATGGAGCCGTGGATAGGAACAATGGTGCCGTCGCACACTGCACCCCGTGCCTCGGGGTTATATAGAGTGGTCAGGCGCAGTTCTCCGCTATCGTCATCGGGCAGAAGCAGTGCACAAAAATCACATCCCGTCACGCTTAGCAAGTTCGTAGAAAGCACCTCGAGCAGACGGGAAGGATCCAGCTTTGATGTCATGCTATTCGTCAGTTCGAGAAGCAGGCGCAGCCGATCGCGTTCATGCTGTAATTCTTGCTCCTTGATGTGGCGCTCTATCGCGATTCCCGCAATCTGGCTCGCATTCTCGATCAACTGAAGTTCGGTGGCTCCAGGACTTCGCGCTTCACGGTCGAGGATGGCGAACGTGCCGAGGAGCTTATCCTCACTTGTGAATAGGGGGCGCGACCAGACGGAACGAATCCCATAAGGCGAAACCAAGTCACGATAGTCATCCCAAATGGGATCTCTGAGGATATCGGTCACGTAAACCGGCTTCCTCCGATAAACAGCCGTGCCGCAAGATGCACCTTTCGGGCCAATGGACATCGGCCCCACATGGGCGCTGAACCCGGGTAGACTGGGCGCCGCCGCACAGTGCAGTTGCGTCCCATCCTCATCCGGAAGCCAGATCGTGCACAAGATCCCCTTGCCTTGGGATTCAACTAGTCGTGCAATGATGGCCAGCAGCTCGGACAACGGGGACCCGGACAAAATCAACTTTAGAATTTCGAGTACGGATTCGCTAGAAAAGAAATCTGATCCATTCCGCTCGGTTTCAACTCTCGGCAGGACTCGTGCGGGAAATTGCGTTGCAGTCTCCATGAACTGTCCTCTCTTAAGGCCGCTGGTCTTCTAACCTATATCCCCGTCTGTGAATTTGGTTTGAATAAACAGCTCTGGCCAAAGGCATTGCGTGTAGAGCTTTTGGGTCATTCGATGTTTGGACCCGGCCCCTGGCTCCACCAGATTGAGGTTAATTCTTACTTTCCTCATACATTGATTACCCGAGAGCCGGAGAGACAAGCCCTGGAATAGCTCCGCCTTGACCGATTACGAAGTCTTCCACAAAGCACTTCTTGCCTAGCTCGCATCACTGCTCGCCAAGATCTGATAAGGAGTCCGGTCTACAGATCACACTCCTACCGGCCATTCCCGTTACAAAAACCGGCGCATTCCTGGCCAGCCACAGGCCAACCGCGGTCGTGGTATTGGGGAAGGTCTCCGATACAACAGCGGGACCATCGTGCGGATATGGATCTTCGTAATTATCGACCGACCATTCCGAAGGAACTGCCTGTTGCTGGCTCAGATAGTGGACGAACTTCTCGGTGTCGCGACCGAAAGTATTGTTGGTGAATTGACGAAAAGTATCGGGCTGGCCTTTGGAGTTATTGGGCCAAGGGTAAGGAGAGAGCAACATGGTGGTGCGTATGCCGTGCTCATTGCCCCATTGGATGGCCTGCACAATAAATGTCTGATAGCCGGGTCCGCTGCCGCCAGTCAGAAAAAAGTTGGGCGGAACATCGAAGGCCATGGCCTTGCCATAAAGTGACTCATAGCGCTCGAGCGCGTAATAAGGGTTGGTGGCAAAGACGCGATCTCCTTGTTTTGGTTCGCTCGCATCGTTGGGGCCGACAATGGGAGCGACCGTCTCGATACCCGCGGTTCGGGCCGCATCCACGTACTCTTTCCAGTTTTTCTCGTACTCTCGCAATTCCGAGCGCGGGACGCCATCACGCGGAGTGTTTACGTTGGCCTCAGTCGGATGCAGACCATTTTGTATGTACACAGCCTGGTAGTAACCATAGCTTGGCGGAAGAGTGAAGTAATTGGCGCCGACCTGTCCCAGTTCAGCTTGGCCCGGACCGGTTCCGGTGAAGGTGCTTTCGATTGCTTGAAGTATGCTCGGCGGGTTCTCGGCTGCGGCGATGGCATTGGCATGCTCGTAGAGTCCGACATGGCCGGTCTGGAGGAGTGCGGCGAACTGGTCGCCGTTCCTGAGGGCATCAAAACCACCGGTCCCGCCGACAAAAATGTACACGCCAAGATTGGAGCAGGCGCCTTTTGCTACGGAGTCGCTGCTTGGATTGTCTTGCGCCGAGGCGCTGACGAAGGAGATAGCGAGGGTAATGGCTGCGATCATCGCGAGACGCCGGTAGCGATGGCCGACACGAACCTTCGGCAGGATATTTCTCCCCACGAAGAAATATTAACCCGCGTCGCGGCGAATGTTGCGGGCAGTTCAGGCGCGAGAGCAAAACATGACTGACGAGCAATCAGCCCCCTCTTTCAGGAAGTATGCGCGACTGCTTCGTCAGCGCTTTAGGCTTTCGGTCCAGTTCAACAGCAACGTCAGAGGGGTGCTCGCATTCTCCTGCGGCAGTCCGACTAGGATACGTGCGCCATCATGAGTAACATCGATGAAGCGCGAACTGGCGAGCGCTCTGCCACCGAGCAGAACGGTGGGCGCGCCCTGGCTCAACGAAGTTCCTGCTACGTGCACGGGTACAGAGACCAAATGTGATTGCATGTCCCGGAAGATAACCTCTGTTTGCAGACCCTTGCCAACCCAAAGCGCTCCGACCGCCGCGTCAACCCCGCCGGTGGAAAGTTGCCATTTGCCGGCGTGAGCCGGAAAGGTAGTCGCGTAAAGCTCAAAGCGGCCACTTTCGTCGGAGATGAACGCGAGCCACTTATCATCGGGAGAGAAGAATCCGGCAAACACGTTGCCCGCTGATGGCACGGCGATGGTGACGTGGTGATCCTTACTATCGACGTCGAGCGCCAAGCCCTGCGTCTTTCCGCTCTGGGCAAAGACGTCGGCACCATAGAAAATGTATCGGCCATCGTGCGACCATGCGCTTGCAATTGTGTTTCCCGGAGTCTTGACGAGCACTTGTTCTTCGCCAGCGCCCGAGACCGATTTCAAACGCAACTCATAATGGTCGAGCAGGTTGCGGGTGAAAACGACACTCTTGCCATCGGGAGACCACACAGGGCTTTCGTTGAAATCGTCGGTAAAGGTCAGGCGAGTTCCGAGCGCGGTCTTCAGGTTGTAAATCCAGATGTCGGAGCCGTTGCCGCGAGCGCGGGCGACGGCAACACGATCTCCCTGCGGCGAGAGCGTCCCCGCCATGAGACCGCTGGTGGGATTGCCGATATCGGGGATGGCAACTCCTTGTTCCCTGCCTTCGCGATCGAACCACACCAGCCGTTGACCGCTACCCGCGGTGGAAAGAAAAATCAGCATGCCGTTTTGAGCGACAGAAAAATCTGCGGCGCGGCGATCGAATGCCCAACGCACTCCATCGGTCACCAGGAACGGTTCCCCGGTTACGCGCAGGCCTTGAGGATCGAATGGCTGCGCCCACAACTTGCCTTCGCGCACCATGAGCAAAAAACCGGAAGCATAGTCAGGTTCCGAAGCCGAGCCGGGCGAAACCAGCTTGATATCAGGAGAGTCAAGGCTGCTCGCATAGATCCCGTCTTTGCCGTCCTTACTGTAGGCATACGTGAAGAGAAAATGGCGACCGTCCGGCAGGAAGCGTGGAAAGCGATGATTGGCACTCTGGGTCGCCTGAGTGATCGGAACCGGTGTGCCGCCGGCGGCGTTTACTTTGGATAGCCCGCCGACTGCGTTAGGAGCGAAGACAATCACTCCATCCTGGTTCCACGTGCCCCCACGGCCGTTGGGTGCATCGCAGACAATCTGCAGATTCTGGCCGGCGGTATCGATGCGTTTCAGTTTGCCATCGGCGAAGAAACCGAGATTGCGGCCGTCGGCCGACCAGAAGGGATACTCCAGTCCCTCGGTTCCATCCAAAGGAACCGCCTTGGGTGAGTCGAGCTTGCGTACCCACAACAGTATTCGGCCCTGAGGGTCGGCGGCCACATAGGCCAACTGTGTGCCATCTCGCGACAGGATAAAACTGCCTTCTTCACCGAGCGATCCGGTAATGTTCAAACCGCCCCAGATGGTTGGGGTGCGCGCAGGACGTTGAGCGAAGAATCCGGCGCCCGCCGCGCCAATAATCAGCAATGCCAGCCCCGCCCATCGCAGATAGGACAAAGCGTGCTTGCGCGGTGGGAGCGGCACGGCAGCGGATGTGGAAGCAGCCGCGCCAGCTTGCGACCGGCTTTCGCTGATCTGTCGCAGTTGCAACTTGACGTCGTGCGTCGTTTGCCAGCGTTCGTCAGGATCTTTTTCAAGACAAGTCTTGACGAGACGGTCGAGCCCGGCCGGACTGGTTGGCTGCATCGAAGAGATTGGAGCCGGGTCACGCTCGAGCACGGCTGCCATTGCGCTCGCTGCGGTCTTGCCCTCGAATGCGCGCTTGCCCGTAGCCATCTCGTACAGCACGGCGCCGAGAGCGAAGATATCAGAACGCGCGTCGGCCTCCTTTCCTTCCACTTGCTCGGGCGCCATGTATTGAAACGTACCCACCACCATACCCTGCGCGGTGAGTGGATGGCTGCCGGGGGGCGTGGTGAGAGTTGCGGTGAGTCCTGAGGTCGCCGATGCCGGACTGGCCTGCGCTGCTTTCGCCAGGCCAAAGTCCATCAGCTTGGCACCTGCTTTGGTCAGCATGATATTGCCGGGTTTCAGATCGCGGTGCACGACGCCGCTACGATGAGCTTTCTCGAGGCCTTCACAGATTTCAATTCCATATTTCAAGACTTGATCGATGGGCAGCGGCCCTCTCATCAAACGATGCGACAAGGTTTCGCCTTCGAGGTATTCCATTATCAGGTAATGGATCCCGTCCTGCTGCCCGACATCGTGGAGGGTACAGATGTTGGGATGACTCAGCGAAGAAATCATGCGGGCCTCGCGGTCAAAGCGCTGCCGGGCTTCGGTGTTCTCAGAAAGATGTGAGGGAAGAATTTTGACAGCTACGGTCCGGTCGAGGCGGGTATCGCGAGCCTTATACACCTCGCCCATTCCGCCGGCTCCCAGCGGAGACTGAATCTCATAGGGCCCGAGCTTCGTACCAGAGGTGAGCGCCATCCGTGCGAGCCATTATAGAGCCTCAGAAAAACTTCGTGCTCCTGACGTTGCGAAACCTCCTATTTGAAAGGTCTTAGAATAGTGGCATGCGTGCCTCTCATATCTGTCTACTACTGCTGTTCATGAGCGGACTGGGCAACGCCCAGTCTTCAAGTGCGGAATCGACGTTTGGGATAAAAGACGCCAAAGCTGGCTTGGCTCAGCAAGCGTCTCCGGACACCACCTCTGGTAATCAGGACCCGATCGCGGCGGCGCACACGAAACTGGATCACGGAGACTCACAAGCCGCCATTGCGATGCTGGAGAAGTTGGCAAGCGGAAGCGGACCGACGAAAGGCGTGCAGCACGAACTCGGAATTGCTTACTATCGAACCGGAAAACTGCAACTTGCCGAGCAGGCATTCGCCAAGGCGATGAAAGAAGATCCGAATGACATGGAATCGGTGCAACTACGGGGACTTGCGCTTTATCGGATGGGACGGGCGACGGAGGCGATTCCGTTTCTTGAGCGGGTTCGGCAATGGATGCCCAATGCGAATGCTGACGCGAATCACGTGCTGGGGCTGTGCTACGTGAATGCGCAACGCTTTGACGACGCCCGGCAGGCCTTCGCGGCAGAGTTTGGGCTGGCGGCAAACTCCGGAGCGGCTTATCTCCTATTGGGGAAATTGCTGATGCCCTTGAGCTTCAAAGATGCGGCGGCAGAAGCCGGGAAAAAAGCAAGTGAGCTCGCGCCTGGACTTCCGATGGCGCATTTTTTGGTGGGCGAATACTATCTGGCAAAATCGGATACGGACCAAGCGCTGCGGGAGTTCGAAAAGGAGCGGGAGATTAATCCCGGAGATGCGGGAGTTTATGACCGGCTGGGGGATGTCTACGCACGGATGGGACAATGGCAGCAGGCGCAGGAGGCATTGACGAAGGCGATTTCACTAGACCAGACAAAGACGGGGGCGTTCATTCTGATGGGGAAGGTGCTTCTGAGGAAGGATGATCCGCAGACTTCATTGTTATATCTGCAGCATGCGGAGAAGATGGATCCGGGAAATTATCTGACGCACACCTTGTTGGGGCAGGCTTACCGCAGTTTGGGGCGGAACGAAGAGGCAAAAAAGGAAGTCGATATGGCTTCGAAAATTCTGGCGGCAGGAGAGCACAAACCGGAGGGTCCGCAATAGGGCCGGCCGGAGCAGAATCAGAGCACGTACAACCGGAGCATCCACCAGATCAGGAATATGGCGATGACGGCTCCTACGATATGGACGATCCAGTCGCCAACAGTTTTCGGTTGACCGAAGTTGAACATGGGGTCATGGTAACAGGCTGTCTACTGGAGATGCGAAATCGGCATTTGGTGTTTTCTCGCCCACCCAAACTACCACGAGGCTGTCACCGTTTTTTCGACATATCCGGCGCCCGCTGGAAACTCGATAGCCAGTTGATTGGAGCCAGCAGCGATTTCCGCTCCCTCTATTTTGAGCTTAATTTTCGGATCATTGATACGAAGGAATAATGTCTGCCGCGAATTTGCTGGAGCGGACAATTGCAGACGGAGTGAGCGGGAAGAAGCTTCTTGATCGAGAACTTTCATCTGGGCGGTGACTGCTCCTGGATTGGGCAGCCCATGCGGGATTCCGACTTCGACAGCGGGAAGCGGGATTTGCAGCTCTGCATTTACGAGCTTTGCGCCGGGGGTCAGCGAACGGAGTTCGATGCCTTTCGAAGTTGCGCCGCTAAGTTGCACGTGCAGGATGCCGCCATTTCGGTGGAACTCGAGGGCGACATGTGACGATCCGAGTGGAACTTCCCTGATTTTGGCTTTGTCCCAGGTGGCTGGCAGGTTTGGAGTGACGGTAAGTGTGTTTTCGGCGGCGTTCCATTCGAGTCCGAAAAGTCCGCGAAGCACGGGAGTGACGACCATGGCAGAAGACCAGAGTTGATGGGACGTGCTGCGGCCGAACCACCGAAAGAACTCGCCGGAAAGCAGTTCGGTGACGGCGCCGAGATCCTGGGCCCATGTGAGATCGGCATTCTGCATGAGATGCGCGTAGCCGCTCAAGCTGCGACCGTTGCGATATTCGGAGAGAGAAACCCACCCCGTGAACAGCGGCCAGACCGAGCCTTGGTGATAGCTGATGGGATCGTAGAAGCTGACGGAGGGGCTGAGGTCGCGCGTGCCCCAGTCGGTGGAAAATTCCTGCGAGGCCCAGCGATTGAGCATGGAACCGGAGCGCGAGAGGTTGAAAGTGCCGTCCCATGCGGCGACTGCAGGGTAGATGGTAGGACTAGAGTCGAGAGAGCCGTCGACGTTGCGGCTGAAGGCGTAGAAACTCGCGTGGGGCAAGAAATACTCTTTTTCGATCTGACTGGCAATGTGAGCGGCGATCTTGCGGGCATCATCAGCGAGTTGAGTGTGTCCGGTGGCTTGAGAAAGATTTGCAAACGCGGTGCTGGCCTGCTGGTCTAGAGCCGCGAGATAGATCTCCTGGTGCGGCATACCCGGAGGCCAGGATTCCACCCAACCGGAGCCGGCGATGTTTTCATAGATGCCATCGCCGTCGGAATCGTGCGAGCGCTCGAACTTCCATGCTTTTTCGAGACCTTCCCAGTTTGCATTTAGAAACGCGGTATCTCCGCTGATCTTAAGGTAATCATTGGCCGCCATGAGCAGCAGCGGCGTAGCGTCGGATGAGGCGAACTGATAGGGCAGGCTCTTCCAGTCAACGATTGATGCGGTTTGGGACCACTCGTGAATGATCTGGCCCTCGGGGCTTTGACGGCGCAAGAGGAATTCGAGTTGATCGCGAGTGAGTTGAAAATCGCCGTAGGCGTTGACGGCGTAAAGAGTCCAGAGCGAGTCGCGACCAAAGAACCATCCAAAGCCGGGTCGGGCAGAATCGCCGGAGACGTCGAATCCCGCCACCAGCGCAGTTTCCTGGTGACCGGGAGTGGTTTGGACTTTTAATTGATCGATGGAGACTTCAGCCCAGGCGAAGGCATCGTTGAATTCCTTGTCGGGCGTTTCGAGGGCAACGCGATCGTTAAGGAAATTTCCGAAATAAGTTGCGTTCTCCTCGTAGAGCGGTCGGACGGAGTGCTCTAAGGTGGCCAGTTTGGTAGCAAGCGCGCCCGTGGTCGAATCGGCCACTGTATCTGCCATGGTCAGGATGAGCGGGTAGAGCCGATCAGAATCATGAGCGGGATCGAAGTGCAGGATGAACTGCGCGGGATAGGTTTTGGCGCGCTCCTGATAAGGAGGAAGGATGCCTGGCTCGGCGCCGGGCATTTCGATGGCGGCGGCATGATCGGGAAAGCTCTGGTGGATCACATAGAATGCCCGATCTGTTCCTTTAACCCATTCCGCCGAAGAATAGTCATCGGATGAAGCGGGCCACATGCGCTTCATTTCAGGGGTGAATTGGACGGTAAGGGTCATCGGCCGGACGGCTTCGATCTGAAAGAATGCGAGAGCGCCGGAGCCATCCGGCGCGTTATGAGGAGCAAAGAGAACTTCGCGCACGGTGAAATTGGCGTGGGCGAATGTGATCGTTGTGTGATCGGGGCGAACCTCAACGAGAGCCGCCTGATCGTTTACATCAATAGGAACGGCATAATTCTGCATGTAGGCCGTGACTCGAAGATTGCTGAAGATTTTCCAGGGGAAAATCCAGGCTTCGAACACACCATCCTGATGGCCGAGGATGGCCCCTCGCGGCCCGACGACGGAAAACGGATGGGAAGGGACAGCGTTGCGGACAATTTTGAGCGCCGCGGTCTCTTCGAAAGGAAACCACGGCAAGACCGGCGGTGTGGCTGTTGACTGACCATAAGAAGATTGGGCAATCGCGATCGCGAACGATAGGAAGACAAGCGGCAGGAAGCGTTTCATTCACTCTCCTTGCGGCCGAGGTGACAGAAAGTCTTCATTGGTGGGAGGGGGCAGTAGGACGAATTGCTTGTGCCACGTCGCTGACCTTGGCGGGAGGCAAGGCATGAAGGAGCTCGAGAAAGGCAGCGTTGGTCCAGCCGAATCCGATGACGTTGGCCGCGTAACCTGCCTTGACGTTCGTCTCCGAGGAGCGAGTGACGACATTGTACTTCTCTCGAATGGTTTTATCGCGCTCGAAATTTTCAAACACCATGGATAGAAACTCGGCGGAGACACGGTCGGCCTCGGCATCGAATCCGTAGCGGCGCATGCCCTCGATCGCGAGCAACTGGATAGGAGCCCAGCCGTAAGGGTAATCCCATTGGCCTTCGGTTTTATGAACGCTCATAGCGAGGCCGCCGGGCTGTTCGAAGGTGCTCAGGCTGTTTACGATGGACTTGGCCTGCGCATCGGTTGCCAGGCCAACCCAGAGGGGATAGAACGTGGTCGCGTAGCGGTAATCCGATTGCTTGGCCTCATCGAAGTTGTAGTCGAAGAAGAGGCCGTGTTTGTCGTCCCACAGATACCGCTGAATCAGGTCGCGGCGCCGTTCAGATAAACGATGCCATTCGGCGGTGTCGGAGGTCTTGCCTAAGAGACGGCTTATTTCTTCGAGGTCGCGCTCGGTCTTGAAAAGAAGGCTGTTGAGGCAAACAGGAGCGTAGTGGTGAGTAGCGGCGCCGTAGGGAGCGAAACGAAAGGAGACATCGAATCCAGATTCGCGCATGGAGCGGTCGCCTTTGTAGTAGTCGGGGGTGAGCTTGATGAGCTGGTCGGGCTCACACGACGACTCCAATTCTTTCGTTCCGCAAACCCGCACAGAGTACGACAAACCGGAAGCCCTTCCTGGTGGGACATCTTGCTTTTCAGCTTCATAGGCGGGGAAAGTGGGATTGAGGAGAAAATAGGCGGCGACTTGGCGATAGAGATGAGTTTCGTCCTGCAGAGATTCGATAGCTGGGCCTTCGCCGAAATCGTAATAGCGCGAGAGACCGGTATTGCCAGCGAGATGAGGATCTTTCGTCCACATGTCATGGTCGCGTTTGACGAAGGAATAGGCCGTTTCGAGCCATGAGTGGTCATCCTGGCCAGCAGCCTTTTGGGCTTCGTGAACTGCCATCACCATGGAGCTCAAAAATGGAGGTTGTGAGCGCGTCAGGTAGTAAGTGCGGTTGGCGTTGAGCACGGCACCATAGTTTTCGATTTCAAAGAAGAAGTTATCGACCATGCCACGTGCCAGATCGATGCGCCCGTCGCGAAGCAGGCCAAGAATGATGAAGTAACTGTCCCAACCGTACATTTCGTTGAAGCGGCCGCCGGGGACAACGTACTTGTTCCTGAGATAGAGCAGACCGGGAGGATTGATCGATTCGACATCTACAGTGCCGAGTCGGTGGATAACGTGTGGAAGATGCGCAACGGTGACCTTACATTCATGCTCCATTTGGGCGAGGTCGTTCGGTTCCTCCAATCCGGCGGGAAGATAAATGACGGGGGGGGCAGTAAGCTTTGGATCGGCCACGGCAGCGCAGGAACTTGTGGAGCGCGTCAACGAATCCCATCCGGAATGAATGTAAGCGAGAATCTCGGCCAGGCCGCGATTGCTCTGGTGGGGGCCAGGAAGAGTTTGCCCCGAGGCCGCGATAGAGACGAGCGTACAGACGAGGAGCGCTGCGAGCCAGGATCTCATAGGTTGGATCCTACAGCGTCGGCGATTGTTGAACAGCCAAGACTCCCGCATCTCGTAGCTCCTAAGATAGTCACGATAGCAAGAATCCTGGCCGGGTTAGATCATCTGGGATCGTTCGCTTCCTGGTCGAATCAGTTTCCCGCCATGCTTTTTCGCGTATCAGAATTCGAAACGAAGCGCGAATTGCATTCGCCGCATCGACGTTCCATCCTGAGAAGATACCGTGCTGGTAATCAGTCCAGCACCCTGACCGACGCAATCCACGCAGGAATTGGGCTCACCATAATTAACATGGTTGAACAAGTTAAATGCATCGGCCCGGAATTGTACTGACATACCCTCCCGGACGAAAATTCGCTTTACGACGGAAAGGTCGGTATCCCAGAATCCGGGACCGAAGACCGAGTCGCGATAGATATCGCCAAAGGTTCGGATTGCTGGGCGAACGTAGGGGCCAAAAGAAGTCGGGCAAGCGCCGGTTCCACTCGGTCCGCAATTGTCGCCTCCGAGAACATAGGGGGAAGGTGTAAAGTAAGGCACGGAAAGGGTGGCGGGATCAAAATGGCCGGCGCCAAGGCGATAAGCCTGGCCGTTGGTATCTGGACGGCAGCCTCCATATTGTGCCGCTGTGTCATTATCGTTCCCGCAGAGTTCATAACCGGGGGTATAAGGCAGTCCGCTTTGCATAGTCAGCGTACCATTGAGCGCATATCCGCCAATCAAGTAATTGAGCGCACGCGAGGAATTGCCACCGATTGTTTTGCCCGTACCGAATGGCAATTCGTAGTTTCCTGCGAACACGAAGGCATTGGGCCGATTGTAGTAGCTCGCTCCATAGCCGACTTTGGGATCGATAGCAAAATAATAAGACTCATGCGACATGGCACGAGACCACGTGTAGTGAGAGAGGAACTGAAGGCCGTTGGTGAATCGCTTTTCGAGTTTCACCTGGAGGGCATTGTAACTGCTGGTTGCCTCATTGATGTTGTAGCGGAGACTTTGGGTCCATCCGAATGGATGGCCATAAGTCACGCCGAGAGTCTGAGCAATTCCATCAAAGTAAGGCTGGCGGTCGTTGAAGGTGTAGGGCAGGCCGGTCGAGGGATTCGTTTCGTCAAATCCGTTGACCGTAGGCTGATTCGGATCGAACTGGTTCGAGGAGTCGAACATGTTGTGATAGCCATGAGTGCCGACGTAGGCAATCGACAAGGCCAGCGATTTTGTAATCTCCTGCTGAACAGTCAGGTTCCATGCGTCGAGGGTTGGCAGGCGCACCTGAAGCGGACGGGTGGGAACGCCATAGCCATTGGGAAGCGGGAATTGTCCATTGGACGGAATGGGCGGAAATGAGGGAGCCTCGGGTCCACCCGCCAACGTAAACGGCACCGTTTGTCCGG
>Ga0335072_10011636_pt1 | contig 12603 bp, 10 predicted proteins | sample Lox_Sample_21_FD_206725 | JGI IMG/M metagenome (GOLD analysis project Ga0335072, IMG submission 206725) | Soil microbial communities from Loxahatchee National Wildlife Refuge, Florida, United States - Lox_Sample_2.1 | ecosystem: Environmental > Terrestrial > Soil > Wetlands | place: USA...
GATATAGAGAAAGATATTAAGCCATCTTGGAAGATGAGCTCGGCACATTTGAGCCAGGTCCATTCCTGAAACTGTACCCAGCTTGATACAAAGCGATTGAAGATAGACGGCAATAATATTAGAGAGCAAGACAATGAAAAGGAGCTGGAATTGATAGGTAGCACCAGCCGCCACATCCGTAGCATAATTCCCGGGATCAATGTATGCAACGGATATCTACAGTGTGTTAGCCAAAGGCACTGCGTGCTGAGCCTCGTTTGTCGACGCGAAGCGGGGTACAAACCATGAAACCTGGCCCAACAAATTTACTATATGTCACCAAGACTTTTCGAGTCTTTGAGAGGAAGGAAGGTAGACAGGAAAGATTTCCATAATCACCGGAGTCATCACAGTGGAGAACATCCCGATTCAAGTGATCCTCGTCCACACTCTGGCCAGTCGCCGTCGTGGTTATCTTTATGGTGGGCTCAGAGGTTTTCCCAGGTCTCTGCGCGTCAGAAACCTTCTCATCTGAGATTTCTGAGACTGGTTGTCCAGGTTCTATTCTTCTAAGGACCCTGGTATTCGCCATACCATTGAAATCTTCCCGAGTTGTGCCAGAATGTAAATTAGGGCTTTGATTCCAGCCCTCTCGGGCGTTGGGATTGTCTGTACGGGATGGGCAATTCATCTTGTGGTTATTTGAGTGTATTTCCACAAAAGTAGAGGCAGCAATTGTGCAAGTTGAGACTCAATTGTTAAAAGAAGGCAAAAGTCGGTCTGAGATCTTTATATACAGCATAATCATCCGTCAACCCTTACCCGACTCGGAAAGTCACAAGTCCGGGAAGTCCCGACTAGCTTTGATCGAGACAAGGGCTGGATGCGCCACCGGTACTTGGATGATGTGAGCCTCACCTTTCCAAATGGCATGTGAAGGGCGCTGATATACAGCTATTAGAGAATGTTCTCATAGTAGAAGCGAAAGCCTCGTGGTAATATGGGGGTTAAAAAGGGGTGGATGGTGGATGGTGGATGGTGGATGGATGAAGAAATGATAGGGGTCGCGGTCGCGTGGGGGAGGGGGGGATTCGCAGGTACTGTGTACATACGTGAATAAGCCCAACGGCTGCAATCCAACGGCACCTCCGCTCCGCTCCTCTCCACCCCCGATATTCCCCACGGGTGGCTGAAGAGGCAGGCTTGGCTTATCGCGTACTACAGCGACTATTCCATTTTCCTGCTCCTTTGGGTCGTATCGCCCATGTAGGCAGAGATAGGCTTTATTGAAAATGAGATAGCTAAGATTGGGATTGGGTGGGCAGTCAGTGGCAGTCTTGGCTGGCATTGCTGGTCCCTATCGTTTAAACTACGACGCGAATCCAGGAACTCGTCTATCTATCTATATTCGATGCGTGCCCATGCCCCCATCGAAAAAACTTTAAGCTTTCCCAACTTTCCTACCGCGACGACTGCCCCAGGATGGCCTACAATGCTGTTGCACAGAGGGAGCACGAAGTCATTTATGATGAAGAAGAATCCATATCGGATTCTCCCCCTCCGCAGCTTACCTCGTCTTCACCCTTTCCGCCGCTGCAAATGGGTTTTGACAACTTCGGATCGGGAAGTCTATTTATGGAACACGAGCAGGATTCTCTTAATACCCATGGACTCAGCAGTACAATTCAGTCAGTCGTGTCCAAATCGACAAAGCAGAGCTATGAGATGCTTGAAGGAGACGATTATACACAGATTTCACCAAATCCATCACCGATCTTATCTCCAAGAGGCAAGATCGCCGACAAAGCTGTACCACAGCAAAGCCACGATCTAGCCACGGCAAGGGTGGACAACAACGAAAATATCCCACCAGGGGCACGACTCGCAGCAGATAAGCCTATTGTCCGGACAGCTTCTGGTAGAAGAATAGATTTACGACATCCTACGCCCGACCTACAGTCTCTTCAGGGTGCATACATGGCGAATGTGGAAAATTTGGAGAAGACGGCCGAGAAGTTGTCAATGACTTCAAGCATTGACGATGCTATCCGGCAAATGCACCATGAACTCAAGCGATCTGACAGTCGACGTTCGTCGTTATTAGCGTCTCCAATTGATATGCCAGCAGCGACAAGGCAATTCTCCAGTCCCAATTCCATCGTCGAGATCAACACCGCTGCTCGATCTGGCGGCTTCTCACCAGGTGGCTTTAATATGATATCCCCACAACATAGCTTCTCAAAGTCGGGTCGAGGACGTTCGGCATCCAAGTCTTCGAAGTTCGGTTCTCGGCCAGAACCGGAGCTGGAGGGTAGACCTCTGGATTCTTTCGTCAATCACTCGACGACCTCTCCACATCTCTCGCAGTCTGCTTCAATAGCAGAAGAACAAGTCGAAACTACAACCATAAATCCTCCAGTCCTGCCCGTCCTCAAGCCACTCGATCCGCCCATAGAACTCTACTCGAAAAGGATTGATGAGTCCACGGAAAGACCCGCAACATCAGGCTCGACTACCACCCTTGAGCAAGCGCAGAAGCTCTTCAATGACTTCGATGGAGAACACTACAACCCTAAGTCTAGGGATGCATCCCAGAGCGGGCCAAAAACGGAAGAGCGTCGCGTTTCCTCAGGCAATCGGTTGTCGACAGCTCTGCCGCAATCGTATTCAGACCCTACTACGGGACAACAAATGGTTTATTATCCAGCGCCCGTACCAATGATGCTGAACCTTCCACAAAAGCTATCTAAGGCACCCTCGTCAATGACAAGGGAGAAACGCCGATCACAAGTGATGAGCTCTATCCCGCTAGCAGCTCGAAAGTCGGCCATCTGGCTACCAGATGTTTTGGAAGATGTTGAAAGTTTGAAACTGAACTTTGCAGAGGATGACGCAACGCAACAGCGAGAATATATGCCGCAGCACCAGAGACGAAGTATGGGTGGGAGGAGAAGTGTGAAAGATCTGGAACACTTACCGCCGCAGCTTCGAGCGAGCACATTCTTTGAGTCCCAGGGCATAAGCCAGATCGCGGAAGTTAAGGGCGAATCTGCGGTTGCCACGCTTGACAGTATACTGGATGCTTCTGCATTTGCTCCTGTCAGTGCATTCACCGACCATGCCTTTGCTGGACGCCTTGGCGCGGAAGTTTATGGAGCAGCCAATAAAAGAGCGTCCAGACCAATCAGTCAAGCACCGGCCAAGAATATTCAAAAGCGGAAGAGTCTATCAAATATTCTTCTTAGACGAGCTAGTACCAGCGAACTGCTCAATTCGCACGGACATGAGCAACGACGAGCTACGATGTCTGATGCTCTTGGCCAAACGAAATTTGGGGGATCTCCTCAACTCGCTGCTGACGAGCCTGGCTTGCCTGGCGATGCAGAAGATGACTCAGAGGCGGATCAACCTGAGGAAGACGATTCGGATGAAGGTCATCCGGACGACATTATCTATCGTGGTGCACCTACGACACTTCTCGCTGAGCTACAAATACGTAAGCAACAGCAGAAGCTACGAACACGCGCGTTGACAACTCTTTACCCGAATGGAATGCATTCCACACTTCTTGAACTTGATGCTGTTGCACAGGTTGAGAAGAAGGCGCGGAAGCAGAAACGTGTCGCCCTTGCTTGGGAAGATCCTGACGAAATTGGGCTCAATGAAAGTGATGGTGACGATGAGGACGTGCCACTAGCTATGCTATTCCCGCAGAAATCTACTGCACATATAGATAGGACGCGCCCGATGGGTCTGATGGAGAGACGTGAAATGGAAGATAACGAGCCCCTCAGTCAGCGGCGAGATCGACTACAGGGCAAGCCTCCTCGAGTGATGGCACGTGCAAGCACCATGATAGGAGTTTCTACAGCTCCGGCAGAGGATGAGGGAGAAACTCTAGCTCAACGTGTTCAACGTCTTAGAGCTCAAGGTGGGACCGCAACCGGCCTGCCGACCGCTAGACCCGTGAGTGGTGACTTCACAAGTGAGTTGATGAGCCAATTTGGCGGAGATGCCATGGATGGCGCCAAGCAGGATGCCAAAGGCAAAGCGAAGGATACTTCCGGCACATCTCCCGCCGAGGAAGAGGAAACACTCGGCCAAAGACGCAAGAGGCTTCAAGCAGAACGTGAAGCACGCGGAAAGGAAGTCGGTGCAGGTGCTGACGCTCCAGCGGCTCCAGAAGGACGTCCAACACTCAAGAAAACGCTTAGCATGGCCGATATTCTTCAAGCCCACCCTGCTGCTGGTGCAAGTCGCTCTTCATACAATCTCAACAAAGCTAATAATGGTCTTTTGGGAATGCACGAGCAGCAGTCAGCACAAAGATATAGCACCGTGCAGCAACTCCAAAGTCACCAACCAGTAACTGGCGGGTTTATGAATGGATATAACCGTGATAGCGTGGGGGGCATGATGCTCCCTTCATATCAAAATCATTATTCCGGTTTCGTTTACGGTACAGCACCAAACGGAAACAATTTTGCGACCCCTTTCCAGAATCAGTCGGCCATGAATTTAGGACATTACTCTCAACAGCAAATGATGATACCAATGCCCTTTGCGAACCCTTACGCTGCCATGGGGTATGGCGGCTTAGGTATAGGATATCAGAATCCCATGGCAGCTAGCATGTTACAGATGCAAAGCTTGGGTCAGGAACTGAATCCAAGGCAGATGGATATGGTAGAAAGATGGAGGCAAAGTGTGATGCAATAGAACTATATTTGTTATTACGACCTATGGAATAAGAGAATAATGAAGGTTTAATAAAGGTAACAGACCCCGAAAGGACATAGATCTTGGATTTGGTGCATTACTTGGCATTTGGGAAGCAGGCTTCTCGAGCAATCATACAGCGAGCGAAAGCAAGTATCTTGGGAACACACGCTTCACTGTACGAAATAACATCTGTAACGTATTGGAAGCACATATATACCTCAATACACAAAGAGACGTACACTCACATCACAAGCAGGCAGAATGCACGTGATTAAAATTTTACACCTAACCAATATTGTTCCTTAGTATATGCGTCTCCTCCTCTAGTTCTATATCTTGATCATCATTCCTTGCCTTGATCGCCTTGGCTGTTTGCAACACAACCTGTACGCCGGCGGTTAGATTCCCTTGCACCAACTGGACCTCAATCCCGTCCATCCATGTCATCCTTGGAATCACCAGCCCAAACCCGTCCCTGCGGCATCATGTCTCCACCCCACTTCCTGCGCAATACCCCCCCGGACCCGCCGACGCCGCCGCGACCATCATTTGGATATTCGTATAGTCGTGCAGCGGCAGCCGCCGCCAAAAGCCTCGTCCTGGCCGCCTCGACGGCCACAAGGAGCAGAAGCGCGGCTTCGACGCCACGCGACCGCGAAGATGCAGAGGCCCTTGGCCGTCCTGCAATGCGGCTACGGGCGTTGGGGGGCTTCGAGGCTTTGAAGAGCGCTAAGCTGGGCGCTGCCGAAGGCGACGAGGATGTCGTCGAGCGCGACGGCGAAGGAGTCGGAGATGGCGCGCAGGGTTGGTTTTCTTCGGGGGGTTCATGTTGAGGTCGGGTCGCGCGAGGAGCGTTTGCACGTTGCCCTGCAGGGTGTTGCCGAGCACGGAGTCGTAGAGCGAGGGGGGTTCGTGTGGGAAAGGAGGCTGAGGGACCATGTGGTGTTGTTCCGTTACGTGGCCTGTGGACTCGATGTCTACGATGTCGGTGCAGTGGGAACAGGGATTGACGACGATGGATTGCTCTATTGCATTCACTAAGATAGCGAATGCCTACGGGTTGAAGGTGACGGAGCGTTGTGTTTTGGTTGAGCGTGGCGTATGGTGTGCCATTTGCGATGGCAATCATGCCCCTATCATTTGCCTCGGGGTTGACGACTGTAGCCCAGCCTAGAACGGAGGGATCGCCGGCTGTGAGGTTGGTATCGTCGTACCAGGTCACAGATAGATAGATCTCCGCGTTCCCAGGCACCGAGTTTGTAATGGCCCCTTCCAATTCCCAGATGGCCACAGGTCCGTACTCTGACACTACGAAGCCGAGGCCAAAGTCGGAGGACGAGTTCTTGATGCAGCTCACCATTGTATTGCATCCCGTCTCCATATATGTATATGCTAAAGGACTTCCATCCAAAAGTAGGCCTTCTAACGAGACAATACCTTGGGAAGATGCGACTCCATAAGAGTGCCTCTTAAAGGACCAGCTATGGTTGTCAATCTTGGAGTGATTTCTTGGAGCGCTAGATAACATAGTTGCAGAACTTCCAGAATTCAGTAGTGAGCCTTGAACGTCTGGAACAGGGCAAGAGGGAACGAATCCAAACTCGTTGTTGATCAAGGTGCAATAAAGTTTCTATGTTCCACACATCCATGCAACGAAGTTGGAATTGGTTATCCCATATATCTCTCGTGCTGTTTGTGAAAATCGGTATCTCTATGAAGCCTCCTTCTTTCGTGACTGTTGTTAATATTGGAGTCAAAGCGCCAGCTCCTAAGGCTCCTGGTCCTTGACAGGTTGCGAGGGGCACTGCAGAAATGATAAAACCGTTCACGGACAGGCTAATAACAGCTTTATGTCCTGAGAGTACTATCCAGAGGCACAAATTTCCTAATGTCGTTGAGCTTTTGAAGAGTCGTATCCTAGTGGAGAAGTTGAAAGGCTGGTGACTACGTAGATCTGCGTTATGCCAAGTATCGAAGAGAGTATTTGGATAATCAATGATGTTCAGGCTCGATCAATTTCCGCAATGCGGTAGAAGCCATCCGCATTTCTATAACTGCGAGCAGAAATAAGAATGACTAAAACGATACTTGTAGCTCCGATGACAAAGAAGGGAATAGGTCTTTCCTTTAAAGATACGATAGCCTTTGTGTAAATATTTCCTTGTATTAATTCGGAATCAATAGCTGGAGAAGAATTGTAACTATAGCAGCTTTAGGAGACTACCAAGAACTTGGCTCGAGAAGCTATTTCATGCCTATATAGCAAGGTAGCAAGGTTACGATAGGGAAGGAAGCTCGCGGAAGGTGTGAGGGACTGGACGCGCCACAAGTGACTAGTAGGCCTAAATTTAGGAGCTGGATATTATCCCTATTGCTTTTTCCTTATTCATGTTTTAAAGGAAGGTATGGTGTGGTTGCACAGAGGGGCCAAGGGCGAGGCTGGGCTAATAAGGAGTTAAGCAACCTTACCGAACATGAATCCGCAAACCTCACGATTGGGGGCAAATTCGACACATCAGGGTAATGTAGAGAAATAAGGCTAGGGGAAAGGACTTTCTTTGGAGTCCAGGGATGGGGTTGATTTTTTATTGCGTATGCGCCTTTTCATTTGATGTGTGTACAGTACGTGTAAAGGCGTTCATCTATGTTAACATTTGATATTTTGTAGCACTCGGTTCCTACATCAGGACGTATCATAGAATAGCAACTGAGCATCTTCTTTTACAAAGCTGCGTTGACATAGATTAGTCCCCAAACGTGAGCCTGTGTGAAGCCACAATATGTCTGTGTCACTTCTGTTGTGTGTCTAAGTTTATGTCAAATCCTAAGTACAGAAATTCATCAACACAGGAGGCTCTGAGTAATTTATAATTAGATACCAAAGCTAGAACAAGGTATGGTATTGCTCACGAGACTAGTGCAAAAGATCGAACTTTGGCTACTAAGATGACGGGATGAGACTTAGGATCCGCCATATCATAAATATCACAAAAAGTAAGCTGATGTGAACAGATCCTACGAGTATGAGTCCTTACATCCAGAGTTGGTGAGATAGGACAATAGAGTATCGAGTATGGCTCGTGTAGGGATCCATTTACGGAACAGCAGGAAATTAATAACTCTTAATTAATATATCTGTAATTTCTGCTATATACAATGTTCATTCCTATGAATCTGAGCCTGAATAGACACCAAAGCTGTAGGAAATCTCATTGTTGCGTTTAAAGCATCTTGATTCAAGTTGCTTGAACCTACTGACCCGACAGGGGCAGTGACGAGTAGAGCATGATCTTCGGTTGAGAAACTCTGAAACTCGGGTGCAGAACCATGATCACCAGAGAAAGGTGCTTGACCTCTGGGTGCAAGAACATGAGCTCATTGTGCTGGAATTTAATCATTGCGTGTAAGTGCATCATCGTTTCATGCAGTAACATGCTCGCAAGCTGGAGGAATATATAGAACCCCCAATTGAACAGGAAATGTTCAAGATTAGAGCACACCAAATAATAGAAGGATTGGCATTCATCTTACACAATGGCCCTCAAGTTGAGCAGCACCTAACTTATAGCTACTCAACCTATAAGAGCTTCATCATTCCTTTTTGAAATCATCTAGGCATTTGCTGAGAGCAATAGCATAAGGAAAGTCGCTCGGTAAGACTCGCTTCAAATGGAATTGAAAAGTTTCTGCCTGAAGTTGAATCGGATATAGGAGATGCTCTTCAGGCACTGATGCGTAAAAACCCTGCGACTTGAACGAGCGTGAGGAATGAAGCGGAGTAAGGATGGGAAGTTGTTCGCCAAATATCGGATGAACCCTAAGGCAGGATATGCCGCTAACGACAGTGAGGAGGGAAATGGTATTCCTTACCTAAGCAGTAGCTCTCTTTCAGATAAGGCTATGAGTGATGGGTTGGAGAGTAGCACAAGCATCAAACCCACGGTATCTATTCCCGCTCTTTCTTACATTGCAAACGGTCCCTTGAACAGCCACTCCCCAACCTCGCCCATGACCTTATCCCGCTCTGCAACTCTCTTCTCCTCCTTCTTTCCCGCCTCCAACTGATTATGCGTAAAACCATGCTCTACATCCTTCACCAACCTCCATCTATAGCCCTTTCTCTCAAAAGCATACTTCTCCTCCTCACTTGGCTCCTCAATCCCAGCTAGCCCATACATCATCTTCTGCGCCTCCTTCGCCAACATGTCATACTCAGCTGCCACCATAAAGATCCACTCCGGCAGATCCTCCCTCTTCGCAAAAGAGGTACTCAGCAGCGGATCCCGCAGATTCGTTCCAGCAGGGCAATAGCCATATTTGAACAGCTTCCCCATCCACCTCAAGCCATCCCTATCGCCAGGATTCCTGTACGGCGGCGTCTTCAGCTTCTGTTCCGTCTTCGTGACCCAATCCGTCACGGGGTACCATGGCACAACAGCCTTTATCTTGCCCTGTAGCTCTGGCAATTGAACAGCAGAAAGCGACAAGTTCCCACCGGCACTGAAGCCCCCCATCGCTACTCGCGACTTATCAATCGGAAGGCTCGTATCTTCAAGGACAGCCTGCGCAATGGCCGCGACGTCGTACGTAGGCACGGGGAAAGCCACTGCAGGCGATTTCGAGTAGTTGACGCTGACGACGAGGAGATTGAAGCGGTTCGAAAGGACACTGCAGAACTCGTCGTCGAATTGCGGATCGCAGAGTGCGAAGCCGCCGCCATGGACGTCCAGATATAATGGTAAGAGCTCGCTGACGTCTTTACGATTCTTGGGAATGAAGACGCGGTTTTGGAGGTGGGGTCGGCAGGGGTAGTTCTTTGTATACGTGGGTTTGTAGGCCGCGAGGGAGCGCTTCAGTAGGCGCATCAAGGAGAAACTGATGGAGACGCCGATCTTTAATGCCCATAACTGAAGGAAATATGACACTCGCGTAGTAAGAGGGAGTAAGGTGCTTGAGAGAGGTACGAGTTTCTCTTGTACTCCCTCCATATCAGAAGCTGTCGTTGCACTCATTATGGAGTGTTTTGAAGAGCGCAAGACAATATGGTGTTTAGGAAAGCTCAGTTACGAGCAGAAGATTAAGGGATGCTTCACATGTCTCCGTAGCTGAAAACGGTGTGATGTATATGCGGTCATGCAGGTCCTTCACATCCCATACCTCGGCAAACCTCACGCATGAGCATCGATAACCTAAGGGTTATCTGGCGGGACATTGTAGAGTCCGGGATCTGCTGGCCGTGTATGGTAGCCTATAGAAGAGCGTTCGTGGATGAGCGCACGTTATTTGGTAATAGCGCCTCAGTCACAAACCCATTTCAGCCACACGAAGTCTGGGGGATGATGAACTACCACCGTTTATGCGTGCTGATAGTTTAATTTGGTTTGCAACCTAAAACACTGAAAGTGGTTATGATTGCCAGTCTCTAAGACGAACATCTTTTCTTGAGGTAGCTTAAAGGCAAAATTATTAAAGCCTTACACCACTGACGCTAGCAATCTACAGGGCCATCAGTGGCTTCATACGCATAACAACTCGAATAGCTTCGCATGTGGTCAATCAACTCGTTGCCATTTGATCTTATGCTCAGTATCCACAAGGGTCTATGTGAATCTCTTCTCGGCCGCCTTCCAATTGACCACATCCCAAACAGCCTTGAAGTATTCCGCCTTCCGATTTTGATATTGCAGATAATACGCGTGTTCCCAAGCATCAATGCCCAATAGCGGTGTATATTTGCCTACAACTGGGTCTTGATTCGCATATGTCCTGATCTGAACTTGTCCCGTCTCATTATCTTTGACAAGCCACGCCCAGCCACTGCCTTGGATGCCGGCAAGTGCGGCATTGAACTTGCTTTGGAAATCGGAGAAGGAGCCGTAGGACGTCTCTATTGCTGTCTGCAGAGAGCCATCAGTGCTTGGATAAGACAGTCTCTTAGAGAAGTAATACGAACCTTCAGTTTTCCCTCCGGCTCGCCGCCGCCGCCTTGACTCTTGGGTGCCAAATTCTCCCAGAAAAGTGTATGGTTAAGGTGACCACCACCGTGAAAATTGAGCAGTGGCTGTAGTGCAATAGCTGCTGCGATATCCTGCTTTGCCTCTGCAGCCTGTAGTTGCTCGTTTGCGGCATTGTAACTGTTGACGTATGTTTGATGGTGGTTCTTATGATGGAGTTCCATTATTTTGCCCGATATGGCGGGTTCCAGAGCACCGTAATCATCTGGTAAACATGGATAAGCAATTAAAACTGTACATAAGAGATGTTTCATAAGGAACTAACATGGAAGGTCGGGAAGAGTGGCTTTGCCACGGACGAAGCTTGTGCTGGCAATGCTGGCTGTTTTCTTGGAAACTCCGGCTCGCAAAGCGGAACGAACCGCAGTTGAGCGGAAGAGTGTGATTGACATTTTGAAATGACGAAGCAAGTATCTACTGATCCAATACAGCTTCTGCTTGTCGATTGACAGCGTCTAATAGAAGGTAAGGAGCGTCTAAGCGGCTGCCAGGTTGTAGAGCTTCAAACATTGAAACGTCATACTAGCGTCATCGGTATAGATCGGCAATGCCAAACCCCGGGATTTCCCATTGGTCAATTAACATCAAAGCTTTACAGCTTGTCGCGCGCGTGTAGTCCACGTGATTTTATACCTCAAGAGGTACCAAGTGATAACGGAGAAAAGAGAGATATTATCCAACTTTAGAATAGCCATACTTTATACTTTTTCAATATACAGGGCAAGTGCAAAACAGTTAAAAGGACTAGAAACCAAGGAAACGTTCTACACGTCGCGTCGATTATCACGCGTTTCTCAACCTAATGTGGATGTGGACGGCGATGAAATGTCAAGATGTCATACTACGACATTAATGCCATCCTAACAGATGCACAAGTACAAGATTTCCTGAGCTTCCACCCTATATCTCTACTAACTTCCACCAGAAAGTCCCCTGCACCTTCGAACTCGACGTCCCCGCCCTAGGCTACCTGGACAACAACCCCACTCACGCCCTCAAATCCGGCACCCGGGTCGACCTCCCCCTCTGGCTGGCCGAGCTGCTCGCCGTCTCCTCGCCCTCCACCTCCAAACCGCTCGTCACCCTCGACCTGCCTCCCAGTCTGTCCCCACGCGTGCTCAACGCCTTAAAGGCGGACCCCAAATCCGTAGATCTACGAGCTCAGGCGCAGCACTTCTATGCTCTAGGCGCTAGGATTTTGGATCTTTTTGAAGAGGATGAGATTCTGGATGTGCTTACGGAGACATTTAGGGTTAGGGCGGCGGAGATCGGTGACCATGCGAAGAACGCCGGGGGAAGGGGCGCTGCTGGGGGGTTAGGGGGGGGTGGAGTTGGGACGGAAGGGGTGGAGTTTCTTAGAGGGCTGGATGAGTGGGAGAGGGGGTTGTTTAGGGTTGCGCATGATAGTGCAAGGGCAATGAGGACATGGATGGGGGAGGTGAAGAAGTCGTGATGTGGTTGGGAGCTTCTTTTGCCATGTTGTGTCTTGGACCGAGTTCAGGCCTGTATCAGGTCCTGCAAGATGGGCATACGTAGGATCAGGTGACTGTTGAAGACTCAAATCAGATCCAAAATGATAACTTTTATAACCTAGGCGCAAGTCCTGTTGTAGCATATCAGCCCTGATCTTAGACAAACCTTGTATTGATCATTTCTGAGTGTACACGCTCGCTAGATAATTATGCTTTCATGCCTAAACAGCAAAGGGGATTAAAAGGAGTAAATAGCAAAAGAAACATTGAAAGAAAGAAAATGCCTAGTCGTGTAAGGGATTTGTCTAATCACCCGGATGAAACCACTGTTGACCTCTAAGTCACACCTTGAGGAAAGAAATTACCAAGCGAGGAGGTTCTCTCTCATTGATCAGATAGGTGGTTTAAACCATCAC